>WNGB01005076.1_pt1 | contig 19793 bp, 18 predicted proteins | sample 5400681 | NCBI WGS metagenome assembly WNGB01 (sample SAMN13153367, study PRJNA577476) | soil metagenome | isolation source: 115 cm soil or saprolite under grassland replicate 2 | place: USA:California | collected 2016-06-15
AGTGCGATCGCCCCCTTGATCGCAGACGAGACACCGATGATGTGATTAGGTGAGAAAGCAGTCACTGCTGTCCACTCCTCTGCAGCCTGGGTACGGTGACGCTATCGGCGTCGGCATCGGTTCTGAGAATCCGCGGCGTGAGAAACAGGTACAGTTCGGTGCGATTCGCTTTTCGGTCCACGCTCCCGAACAACCCGCCGATCAGCGGAATTGCTGACAGAATCGGTACCCCGCCCCGGGTGACATCCTTCTGTTGATCTCTGAGTCCGCCGAGCACAATCGTTTGCCCATCCTTGACGAGCACTTGAGTGACCGCTTCGCGCGTCGAGATCACCGGCGCGTCGAACTGCACCTCGCTCGTCGCTTGATTGATCTCTTGCTGAATAAGCAGTGACACATACCCGTCCTGATTGATCGTCGGCCGCACCGTGAGCTTCGTCCCGACGTCGCGGTATTGGATCACCTGGTCCCGGCTGGGCGTATCGGTGGGCAAACTGCGACTAACCTGCACAAACGGTCGCTGCGAGCCGACCAAGAACCGCGCCTCTTGATTGTTGGACGCGAGGAGCACCGGCCGGGAGATGATCTCCACATCGCCGCGACTCGCCGCCGCGCGGATCGTGGCGTCGATGTTGGCGCTACCAAGATGCATCAGGCGAATCACGAGATCGCCGAGTCCGCCCCCGACTGTCTGTCCACCGGCAGTGCCGTTCCCCTTGTCCACTGACTGCGGCGGCACGAGGAAGTCCGCGCCAAGCGAGAAGCTGCGATCCTGCCGCGCCTCGACGATGAGGACTTCGATCAAGACTTGCAGCGGACGGATGTCGAGCTGATCGACGGCTTCCTTTATCACGGCGAAATCGCGGTCGGACGCACGAATCAAGAGCGAATTGGTCAGCTCATCAGGCACGATGGTGACAGAGCCGGACAGGGATGATTGGCGCACCGTCGGTTGTGTTTGCTGCGGCTGCGCGCCCGCCGCCGGCACGACGTTGCGTCGCAACTCGTCGGACAGCGTGCCGGCCGACAAGCCGGACCGTCCCGAGAACTCACCGCCGCCACCAAACAATTGATTCACGGTCGCCGCGACATCGCCGGCGCGCGCGTGACGCAGCCGAATAACGAACAGCTGCACCGGCCCGGAGTCTGAACTGACGGCCCCACGGCCGGACGGTCGGTCGGCCTGCTTGTTGTTGATTCGATAGAAAGACGAGTCCTCCACGAATTCCAGATTCTGCGATTCTACCAGACCGCGCAGCAGCGCCAGTAGACGCACGCGATCCACAGGGCCCGGTGTCTCGAGCGTCACGCGGACAGGCTGAATCGGCCCGACGAGGACCGGCTTGGGTAGATAACGACCGATGGCTTGAATCACGGCGCGTATATCCGTCTCGACGAATCGCACCACAATACTGTCATTTGTGAATCGGACGCCGCTGGTGTCCTGAGCCGCGAGTGGGGCGCCAAGCATGAGCATGGACAATGCCATTGCCGCCCTTCGCCGCCGCAGTACCATGCCGCCGCCGTACCACGCCGCCCTCAGTTCTTCCACGGTTCCCTCACCTCCAACACCCAGGTGGTATCCATTCCGGCGATCACGACTCGACCGTTACCGATTTGTTTGACCTGAAGGCCGGCCACGACGTCCCCGACGCGCATGACGCGCGATCCCTCGACACCGGGGAGGCCCTCGATGACCGCTGAAGGCTCCGCCCCGGTGACCACACCCACGACGATTAGTGCGGGACGCTGCGGAGGCGGTGCGAGCTGTTCTGCCAGCCGCAGCGGGTCGTACGGAGGAAGCGCGGGCCGCCGCCCTATCCGAAACGGGTCCCGGGACACGATAGCGTTCACCGACTCCGCGCCGACTCGGCGCACAGCCTCCGGCACGCCGCGCCCGACCTCTGCAACTGCCGACGGCGACAGGCTGACGCGCGCTAATGGCCAGGCCAAAAGCCGGGCTACGGCGAGCAGCCCGAGAACCAGGCCGAGGATCAGCGTCAGGCGTACGTAATTCGGGTTCACGTCTCCGGTTTCCCGTTTCTCGTTTCCCGCGGTTTCACGTACCATCCGCTCACCGTCATCTCGATCTTCAGGATCTCCGGGCCGCGCGTTGCCGCTCCGGGCTCCGGCGCCTCTACTCGCAGCTCGTCCAATTTCAGCACCTCATCGCCGGCATCGATGGCGCGCAGCAGCGAGATGAGGCCGCGCACGTCGGTCTCCAGCTCAGCATGCACTCGCACGCGTCCCAGACGGCCGTCGCCGCTCGAGTCGGGCAACGCGTCGACCCGTTCCACCCTCGCCGGCGCGCGTGACGCAGCGAGGTTCATCCTTCCAGAGAGATCCGCGCCCGCTTCGGCGGGAGTCGAGCCCGACAGCACCTGCGGGGCGAGCGCGATGAGCGCCTGCGACAGGACCGCTGCCGAGTCGCGCAGCCTGGGAAGCGCCGCCATCTCGTCCCGCGTCCGCGCGAGGAGTTGAGAGCGTTGGTCGAGCACCTGATAGGCACCTGTAGCGCGACGCACCCCCGCCGGCACCACGCCCAGGACCATGACGGCGGTGCCGATGACCAGCCCGCCCACGATCAACGCGCGGCGATCTCGGGGAATCATGGGCCAGCCTTCCCAAAGAGGATCGTGAATCGCTCCCAGTCGTGGCCGGCCAGCGTCTCGCGCACGACGGCGCCTTCGATTCGCGGCGTGGCCACCGCGCGGGTCCGCTCGACCGCGGCCAGCACATCCGCCGCTCGACGTCCTGCGCCCGCCACCACGCCCGAACCGTCGGCCCGCCAGGTGTACGCGGTGAGCACCGTCGAATCGGGAAGCGCACCGCTCACCCGTGCGAGCGTGGCGAGCGCCTGCCCACGCGCACGACGCGCCTCGGCGAGCCCCTGCACCATCGATTCTGCGGTGCGCATCTCGCGTCTCACATCACGCAGCGCCGCGAGCGGCGCGTCCGCGGCTGCCAATTCCGCCTCGACCGCGCCGCGTTCGATCACGAGGCGAGCACCAAACAGCACTCCTGCCAGCAGCCACGCGGCGAGTGCGGCGACGCCGAGCCGCACGACGGCCCGCCGGCGCACCCGCGCGCGCACCGCGCGCTCCGCAGTCGGCAGGAGCTGCAGTTGTGGTGACGTGCCGGCGGGGGTGATGCGCTCGACAACCAGGCCCGCCTCCCTCGCACCGGCGACAATCGCGAGCACCAGCGGTTCCTCCACTGCGGCCGCATTGGTGACGCGACCGTTACCACTCGTGACCCACACGGCGTCGGTCACCAGGGCTGCCCCGTTGCGCCGGAAGAACCGCCCGGCCTGATTCGCCACGAGCGCGGCGAGCTCCCGGTCACGAACCGGTGGGAGATCGGTGAGCGTCCGTGTCTGCGCCGGCGGCCGCTCGAGGGTCGCCTCCAGACGCCGGCACCGCACCGCCGGCGCCGCGGCGAGCCGCGCCAACACCTCGGCGAGATCGTCGGGCGATTCGTACGTCGCGTCTCCCGCCCAGATCACCGCGCCCCCCCCCGCGCTGCGCGCTTCCGCGCGAACGCGCGAATCGCCCACGACGACGTGCAGCACGGGCGAACGCGCGAGCTTCACTCGGTCTCTCGGCGGATGATGGCGAGGCGGCCGGGCACCGGCACCATCGTGAGCGTCGCGCGTGCCACAATCGCCGTGCTGCGCACTCCGCCCTCGACCGTGGCGATCAGTTGTGGCGGCGCGAAGACGGCGGCACGGACAAACTCGGCGTAGCTGTTGAGAAGAATGGTCCGCGAGGAGCGCGACACCGCACCGGCCAGCTCGTCGGCGCTCTGCAACCGCCGCGCGTCGCGTCGTCCTATCAGGATGAGCACCGTTTCTTCGGTCACACCCGTCAGGGTGAGCAGCACTTCGCGAGGCGCCGCGTTGACATTGATGACGCCCGTACCGCGAGTCGTCACGTAGGCTGAGAGCCGAGTCACCATTGAGGAATCAAGGCCCGGCACCTGGCGCACGTCGTAGATCGTTCTGCTTCGGCGGAGCGCGACGACCGAGTCTGCGATCGCTACGTCAACCCCAACCTGGGCAAAGAGCCGCGCGAGCACGTCCCGATCGGCGGTATTGAGATTCACTTTGCCGGACGGGTCGTGGATCGACGCCCGGCACCACGTCCCCCGTCCCAGGTCGATGGGCTCGAGCGCACGGACAGAGGCATCGGCGGCAAAGCGGGCCAACAGGATCTCGCCACAGGCTTCGCGGGCCCATTCCGCCCGGGCAAGGAGCACGCGGTTTCTGGTGGTTGTGCTGCCGATGCGCGCAACGAGCAGGCCCGCCCCGGTGAGCGCCGTGAGAGCGGTGATGACCCACAGGACAGCAAGCAACGCAAAACCGCGGCGGCTCATCCGCGCTCCTTCACGAGGAACAGGAGCGTGTCCACACATCCCGCATCCCGCTTCCCGCATCCCGCGACCCGGATGCGCACCGCGAGCGGAGCGCTCACCGGTGAGATCCACTCCCGCACCCACTTCGAATCAGCACCGGGCTCGAGCAGGTAATCGAACGCGAGGTCACCGACGCCATCCGCGAGCTCGAGTGACGCGCCGCCGCTCGTCCCGACGAACCGGTTGCCATCCAGCGACAGCGTGGTCGGCACGTGCTCAAACCAGCCCCCGGAGGACAGCTGCCACGATGTGAAGGACGCCCGGTCCGCTCGTCCCTCGAACGGTGGCTCGAGCGAGAGAAACGTGGCTTTGAGCCAGCGGCGCGCATTGGCACTGCGATCGAGACGCTCGCGGGATGCTTCGACCGCCTTCGCCCCGTCGGCAACGCCGGTGAAGATTCGATGTGCCGCAACGATGACGAGGGTCGAAATAACCACGGCCACCATCACCTCGATGAGCGTGAAACCCCGGGCTGATAGCCCGGGCTCGGCGCTGTGTGCGCAAACCCGGGCTAAGAGCCCGGGCTCGGCATTGCGTGCGCCCTGTACAGGGCGCACAAGAGCCGAGCGCGCCCTCTTAGGGCGCGAACACGACGGCGCTGATCTCATCGGTCCTCCTCTCGCCGATACACCACGGTCACGAGATCTTCGACCTGCGGAGACCGTTCCTGAATCAGCGCGATGCGGTACAGCGTCCGCTCCGGTCGCTGGACAGCTACGATGAATTCCCCGATCCGCCGGCGACCGATGCGCTGATCGAGCTCGCGACGGTTGAGGAGTGTCAACGCCGTCAGCAGCCGTTCCTCGTTCGCGAGCCTGCCCTCGCGCTCGCGGGCCTCGCGCTCCGCGCGCAGGCCCGCGCCCACGATTTCGGTCAGCGCTATTCCCGCCGTCGCGAGGATTACAATCGCGACCATTACTTCGAGCAGCACGACGCCGCGGTCATTGCGCATGGGGAATTCCGGTCAGCGGGTCGACATTCGCGCCGATCGCGCGGCCATCGGGCAAGAACAGCACGCCGTGAGAGGTGCGCCGCTCGCCGGACTGAATCGCCTCCGCGCGCGCACGTCGCATTTCCGTTACCGACTCCGTCTCTCGCGGGACCCTCAACGAGGCCAGCGCGAGGCCACTCACCCCGAACAGGACGCCCAGCACGGTCAAAACAACCAGCAGCTCGACCAACGTGACGCCCCGCGCACGCATCAGACGCCAGGCCTCAACGAGTACACCGCCTGCAGCAGCGCCGCCGCCGTAAACGCGACCAAGCCGCCAAATGCCACGATCAACGCCGGCTCCAGAGCGGTCACGAGCGCCCGCAGGCCTCGTTCCGCCTCCTGCGCCGCGAGATTTCCGGCACCCAAAGCCATCTCCGCCACTCGTCCGCTCGACTCGCCCACCATCATGAGCTGGAGTGCGCTCGGCGTCAGCGCAGCTTCACGCTCCAACGCGAGCGCGAGCGGTGCGCCCTGCATCACGCGTTCCCTGCTCCGCGCGAGCCGCTCGGCGATCGCGAGGTCGCCCGCCGCCTCCCGCGCCGCGTCCAGGGCCGGCAACAGCGGCATACCGGCGCGGAGCATGCCGCCCAGCGCGCGCATCACGCGCGCGGTCGCAAGCGCTCGGCGCACGGACCCAATGAAGGGGATTCGCAGCAGCGCTTCCTCGAGCCGCTTGCGTCCCGCCGGCCGGCGGACCCACTCGATGGCGGACCACGTCGCGGCAACGGTGACTAGGAGCAGCGGAATCCAGAAGCGCGACAGGAATTGCGACGTGCCGAGCAGGACGCGAGTCGCGGGTGGCAACTGCTGTCCCAGATCGCCGAGGATCGCCGCGAAACGTGGGACGACGACGGTCGTGATTACCAGCACCGATGCCACTCCCGCGACGGCCAGGAACAGTGGATATGTCAGCGCCTGGCGCACGCGGCCGACGAGATCGGCCTCCTGCTCGAGATGCGCGGCGACCTGATCGAGCGCGGTGCCGAGCTGGCTGCCTCGCTCCCCAGCGCGCACCATGCCGATGACGAGCCCGGGCACGACGCCGCGCCCCATCGCAAGCGCGTTCGCGAAGCTGGCGCCTTCGCGCAGTCGTTCGCGCGCCGTGGCCAGCGTTTGGCGTAGCGGTCCCGAAGCGAGCGGTTCACTTGCGGCGACGGCGCGCTCGAGGGGAACGCCCGACGAGACCAAGGCCGCAATGCCGCGAAACACGATCGCCAGGTCCCGGCGGCTGGCAGCCGCACGGTGGGCCTCCGCTGCCTCCGCGACGGCAATCGGAAACAGCCCGCGGCTCGCGAGTGTCGCGGATGCCTGACCGTAACTGTCGGCTTCGATGGCGCCGGTGACGATCGCGCCGTCCTGGCGCGCCGCTCGATAGGAGTATGCGCTCATGGCCGCCGGCTGCTGTCCCACGAGGTCACGTCGGCGTCTTCTCCCGTCCCGCCGAGTTGACCGTCGCGTCCCAGGGAGAGCAGGTCGTAGCTGTCGCGATTGACGTCGCCGGGAGACTTGTAGGTGTATGACCGTCCCCAGGGATCGAGCGGTATCGCCTTTCGGAGGTACGGCCCACGCCAGTTCCTGGCCTCCGGCTCGCCGCCGGGTCGCTCGCGCAGCGCCGCGAGCCCCTGAGCCGTCCCGGGATAGAAGTCGTTGTCGAGGCGATACTGATCGAGCGCGAGGGCGAACAGCTCGATTTGTGCGTGCGCGGCGGAGACTTTGGCGTCGCCGACGTTACGAAACACCATCGGGCCCACGAGGCCGGCGAGAATCGCGATCACGGTGATCACCACGAGGAGTTCTATCAGGGTAAACCCCACGCACGACGCACCACGCACGACGCACGGCCTTTTAGTGTACGGTGACACGCAGCACCTCCTCCACGGTCGTGATCTCGCCCTGCACCTTCACCCAGCCGTCGCGCCGCATAGTCTGCATCCCTTCGTTCTCCGCGAGCTCGCGCAGCCGGGCGAGCGGCTCCCGCGCCGAGATGGCGCGATTCAGGTTCTCGGTGACGACGAACAGCTCGAAGATGCCGATGCGACCGAGGTAGCCCGTGCCGCGACATGTCTCGCAGCCCCGCCCGCGCACAAGCTGTCGCCGACCTTCCGGTTCGCTCGAAACGAACGACACGACCTGCGGGTCGGGACGATAGCGCTCGCGGCAATGCGGGCAGACCCGGCGCACCAACCGCTGCGCCAGAACGCCATTGATCGTCGCCGCGATCTGGTAGGGGGCGACCTCCAGATCGAGCAGCCGTGTAACGGCGCTCGGTGCGTCGTTGGTATGGAGTGTCGAGAACACGAGGTGCCCCGTCATCGCAGCCTGGACCGCGACCTCGGCGGTCTCGGGATCACGCATCTCGCCGACCATCATCACGTCGGGGTCCTGGCGCAACACGCTGCGCAGGGCGGAAGCGAATGTCATGCCGGCTTTGCGATTCACAGGGATCTGCGTGACACCGGAAAGGTGGTATTCGACGGGATCCTCGACCGTGATGACCTTCTCGGCGGTCGTGTCGCGCATTGCGAGCGCGCTATAGAGCGTCGTCGTCTTGCCGCTGCCCGTCGGGCCTGCGGCAATGACGATGCCGGTGGGGCGCGCGATGATACGCCGAAACTGCTCGAGTGTCGCGGGCGCCATGCCCAGTTCCTCGAGACCGACCGGCTGCCCGCCGCGATCGAGCAGTCGGAGCACCACCGATTCGCCGTACAAGGTCGGCACGGTCGAGACGCGGATGTCCAGCTCGCGTGATTCCAGGCGAATGCGGAAGCTGCCGTCCTGGGGCGCGCGCCGTTCCGCGATGTCCAACTCCGCGAGCAGCTTGACGCGACTCACGATCGCCGCTTGTGCCTGCGGAGGCGGCGCCAGCGCATCGGCGAGCACGCCGTCTACGCGGAAGCGGGCGCGCAGGCCCTGTGGCGTCGATTCCAGGTGGACATCGGAGGCGCGCGCATCGTGGGCTTCCTTAATGAGCAGATTCACGTATTTGACCACGGGGGGCTGCGTGGCGAGATCACGTGCGTCGGCCAATTCGCGGTCTTCGCTCGCGAATCCGTCATTCGCGCGCAGGTCGTTGACTACCTCTACCATCGATTCCGCCGCCGCGTAGGCGCGACGAATCCTATCAGCGAGTTCTTCTTCACTAACGGGAACCACCTCGACCGCGCGACCGAACTCGCGGGAGAGATCCGCTAGAACATCGGGATCAGGCTCCCCGGCGACCGCGATGCGGACGTGAGTCTCGGTGAGCTCGAGCGGAAAAATCCGGTTGTACTCGAGGTATTGGACCTCGAAAGTATCCGGAAGAGAGAGTTGCGAGCTCAGCGCTGCACACACACATGCGCCCCATCAGGAAATGATGCGCCTGTCAGAGGCAGGGAGTATGCCAGCCGAAAACAGGGCCCGATTGTGCTTGGAGAGCGCGGGCAACGGGGAGCGAAGTTGACACAGTGACAACTTTGTCCCGCCAAGTTGTCACTCGAGACGCCCGACATTCGTGCTCAAAAATGGGCGCAGTGATCACATTGACAACTTCGGACCCGCGAAGTTGTCACTTTCGACCCCCTTTCGACCGCGCGTTATAGCGAAATCCGGATGGCACGGTGAGTGCCTAGGCGAAAAGCGTCCCGGGCATCCGGATCGCGCGACTCTTTTCGCGGGGTGATTCGATGGTCTGCCGGCGGAGCTGGTTCGTGGCACGTCTCCTCACGCTCGTCTCATGCGGGTTCGTCGTTTCCTTATCCGATGTCCAGGCTCAGGGGGGGCGGCCGCCTCAGCCTTTGCAGGGCGCGTGTGGGTTGCCGGGGAATCCACCTTGTAAACCGAGCATCACTTTCCAATCGACGACGTTCACACCGGTGACGCGCTCGCCGGAGACCGGCCCCTTCACCTACGCGATCACGGTTTCCAACAATGGGACCGCGGATGGCACGGTGACCGTCACCTGCACCAATCCGAGTCAACTGTCGTGCGAGACCCCGAGTCCGCAGACGTTCTTCCTCGGACAAGCGACGTCGAGAACCGTGACTGTTGGATATCGCACGGTGGGGATCGGTCAATTTCAGCAAGCACACAGGTTCGACATCTCGGCCAATGGCGACGTTGTGGATGCAACCGTGACCGTCACCTCCTCCCCTATCACGGTCGTCGGGGCGCCCATTGGGGCGATCATGACGCCGACCGAGGGACAAGAGTTCAACGCCGGGGATCACATCGAAGCGAAGTTTCATCACCCGAGCGGCGTCACGCCGGCGACGTTCCGCCTGATCCTGGACGGCAGCGTCATCGGCGCCACCGCCACGGCCGATAGCATTTACACCCCGGGACTCAATCTCCTCGGCGGCGAGCATAGTGTCCGCGCGTACGGTTGCGCGGTGAACGGGCGCTGCGATACGGTGCCCAGCGTCTCTTTTCTGGCGCTGGGTCCTGCCACCACGTTCGATCTCGATGATCAGTTGCCGCTCCCCACGGATAGCGGGGGGTTCAGCGGGACCTTGCCCGGAGGTCTCCCTGTCCCACCGGTGGGGTTGCGAGGCTGCCCGGTCAATATCGATGATCCCGAGATCCGCCTCACCAGTCCGAATTCCTACTTCAATCAGCTCGGCACGCCGTCAGGCATCATCTTCCTGGCGGCGATCAACTATGACAGCGCGCTCATGGTCAACACACTCAATCACGACTACAAGGCGAGTGATGGCGTGAGCTGTGCGGACCCCAATTACGTCTACCTGCAAGACAACCAGTACGACTGGAGTTTCTGGAACATCCCTTCCACTCCCCAGTCCGATTCAGTCTGGGCCGTCTATCCGTACGGCGATCTGAGTGGCGGCGCTCGATTGGTAACAATCTCCACGTCCTCCGAAAAGCCTCAGGGCACGCCGCCCGGTGGCCAGGTAACGCCAATGGCCGCGGCGGCCGGTGCCATTGACCCGAGCTCCTTCCAACTCTGGCTCAACGGAGTGCTGATCGTCGATCATGACGCGCCTGTTCCCGCCTATGCTACCTACGTGCGCAAGACAAGCTCCGACGTATTGTCCCAGCAGTACAGCATCAGTGGTCTCCATCCCAAGATGCATCGCTACGACCCGCTGAATTTCGCGAGTGATAGCGGCGGCTGGAACACGCTAGAAGCAAGTATCGCGGATTCGACCGGCCATCGCACTTCCGTGCGCGCCCGATTCGTTCAGGTGAAGCCGCGCCCGATTACCTCGCTCACCATCACCGCGCTGCACAACTTCGACAAACTGGAGCAAGGAGAGTGCGCGGCGTTCGGCGCGTTTCAGTGCGGCGGCGTCTTTCTTACTCAGACGATCCCGGGTTTTGTTTCGCGAGACCACGACCGCAGCCTGCACCTCGTTTACCGGTCGAATTCGCAACAGGCGCCGACGGCGTTGCCATTCAACCTGCGTATGAGCTCCCTGCAACTGGCGCCCGATTCGATTCGCATGAGCATCGCCGAAGGCGGTGTATCGCGTGGCGACACCGTGCGGTTCTTCGGAACGAAGAAGCCCGCCAACGCCCCGCCCAACGACCCGGCGCTCTGGGACGCAACGACCGGCGACTGGATTGTCGGCGCCGAGCTGCCCGCAGCGACGACGCAGACGGCGGTACGCTCGGTGCTGGTCGGCATCACGGGCCTATACGGGGCCCAAGGTCCTCGGACCAACACGGTTCCCCAAGAGGTCGTGCAGATTGCGCTCACCGATACGACCGTGACGCGCTTTGGACAAGGATGGCAGTTGGCCGAGCTGACGCGACTTTCGCTGGGGCACACGTCGCAGGGCGCGCCCGCGGCCGTATGGATAGCGGGCGATGGTTCCTATGCGCTGTGGCGCAAGCCGAGTGCTACGTGGGTTGCGCCGGTTGGCGAGACGGCCAAGCTGATGGACGCTCAAGTGTCTGGATCGAGCTACGTATTGTACCTGGATAATGGCGCGAGCATCGGGTACGACGCCACCGGCCGTCATATCTGGACCGCAGATCTCGTAGGCAATCGCACGAGGTTCGTGTACGTCGGAACGACGTCGCGTCTCGACTCCATCGTCGATCCGGCCGGCCTCGGATACAAATTCCAGTACACCAGCCGCGGACTCGTCAACGAGATCTGGCGACGCGGAACCGGATCGAACGCGGCGCTCGCGGCATCGTTGACCTACGATCCTTCCCTACCGCGGCTCACCCGCGTGAAGATCTGGCGGTCGGCTACGCAGGGCGATTCGACTCGCTTCCATTATCTGGGCTCGACGAGTTACGGTGCGTACGTCGATTCAGTTTACGACCCACGGCACACCACTTCTAATCCGATCGTCAGCGCCTTCAATTATGACGCAGTCACATTCACGCCGACGGGACATCGTCGGCCGGCACCGAGTGCCGGCGCGCTAGCGGGGTACGCCCAGATTCGAGACGCCTGGCGTCGTGCCGTGCCTCGAGCGGGACGCGGGCGCCCAGGCCAGATGGCCGAGCGGACCATCTGGGCTACTCAACTCGCCGGCACATTTGTGCCCTTTGCCGGTCGCGTCGCGAACTATAAGGTCGATCCCTTCGGGGAACCCACGTGGGTGCTCCATGCGGCGCCCCAGCCCGTCATCACCCCCGATTTCCGGATCATTTCGCGCGGCGCGGACGACGAGCGCCGCATCAGTCGCGACTCGGCCGGGCGGGTGACAAAGGTCGTGCGAACGACGACGCGGGCGCAACAATCAGGGACGGACGTGCACACCGACTCGGTGATGTACACCTATCACGCGCTCGATCGAATCGAGCGTGTCATCCAGCCCACGCGGGTTTATCCCGTCCTGCCGACATCGCCGCTGTTCGACACCACGACATTTTCGTGGGCGTACAAGACCCTGCCCGCGGGTGGTGGTTGCACGGTCCTTACACGGATCGTGGACGAAATGGGCGCGCATACCGTTTTGAGCTACGGCACGACGGGGCCGGCGCAGTGTCTGCCTACGACGATCGCCGGGCCGGGTCCGACCAACGGTCAGGCGCCCGATACCACGACGTTTTGGTACGACGCGCTCACACCCGGCACGCACGCCGGTCCGCGGCCGATTCAGGTGCGTGACCCGGCCGGTGTGGCAATGTCCATGGACTACGCTGATGCCAGCTGGAACAGCACGACGAGTACGCGCGTGAGCGACAATGCCACGAGCCGCGCGTTTTACAATCCCTTCGGGTGGGCGGATTCGACCAAGGATGCGGCGACGACGCGCGCGTTCATGGAGTACGACCAATCGGGGCGCGTTGTTCGCGCCAAGACCGGCAGCGGCTTGACCGCGCCCACCGTCGCGACGTTCTATAACGCCGGTGGACTCATCGACAGCACGAGAGTTTACGCGTCGTCGGATGCCGAACTCATCAGCGTCCAAGGGCCGGTGCAAACGACGGTCAACTTCTACAATCGCCTGGGATGGCTTGACTCTACGCGGACTCCCGGTGGTCGGAGCCATCGGTATCAGTTGTTCGACAATTGGGCCAATCCCGTGTGGGAGTTCCCGGGGAATGGTGCGTTCATTACCCGCACGTATGACAACTACGGCCGCCTGAGCTGGGAGAATCAGAGCGCCGCGGGACCGAGCTACACAGGTGACGGCCGCCCATTCGCCGAACCGCGCGCCGATTCAGTGTACAAGAGCCTGAACATGAGTTTCAATGCCACGTTGTCACAAGGACAGTTCCAGTCGTTCTCCTACTCCGATTGGGGTGGCGTCAGCCGGATCAGCACCTTCGACGTCGCCAGTAATGCAACGATGCTTGTCAGAAGCTATGGCTACTCCCCTACCGGTGCGCTGATCAACGACTCGTTGCAATTCACCAACGGTCCCACCGTGTCGCGCAGCTACCAGTACAATCGCCGCGGCCAGCGCACCGTCGCCGCCACAACGATCAGCGGTGTGACGATCAACGAGCCGCGTGATTCGTTGCTGTACCACTACGATTCCCTGACCGCGCGTCTCGATTCGATGGTCGGTAAGGTGGACTCGAGTGGCTGGCGCAATTACGCTGCCGTGCGTTGGATCTACGGGCGCGGCGGTCGGGACAGCGTCGAACGCGTGACGGTGCACAACGGGGCGAGCTCCACCGCCCTCACCACGCTCACGACCTACGATGCCTCCGGACGCGTCAGCACGCAGACGGGCACCAGCCCGACCGCGACCTGGTACACCTTCAGCAGTCCCATCTACAACCGCATGGATCAGGTCAAGAGCTTCGCGAGCCGGGAACCCGCCTCCGCGAATCCGCCGGGGAATTGGCAGAATTGGGGGACGACGCTGACCTACGATTCCGCCGGCGGCACGTGGCGGCTGTTGAGATCGGAGAAGGCATCGGGTGCATCGCGCATTTACGACTACCACTACGATCTGTTCGGCAACCGCCAGTACGAATTCCGCACGTCCGGCTGGGAGAGTGGCTGTGCCCAAAACGGCTCCGACACCTCGAGCTTCGGCCCCGATAACCAGCTCGTGCGGACCCTGAATTCCTGTTTGGCGCAGAGCCATTACTGGTACGACAACGCGGGCAATCGCCTCGTGCAGCTCGACACGAGCACGGGCGGTAGCTACCTCGGCCCGCAGAACCTGCTTTCCTACACCGCCAAGGGCCAGCTCTTCTTCTCCATGAGTCCCACCGCTCAGGTGGGCACGTACGACTATAACTGGCATTGGTACGACGCCACGGGCCAACGCATGCTCACCTGGCGCACCACGGGCTTCAATTGGGCGCCCAATTCGCTGCCCAGCGGTGGGACCCGCACGTTCTACGTCTACGACGGCAACGATGTGGCGCTGTCCCTCATGCGCACGGGGACGGGGGCGTTCACCGTCCGGGCCCGCTATCTCGTCGGTGGCGTGGACAACGCCATCGCCGGCCGCTTCTACAGCGAGAACGGCCTGACGCGCAGCCTCGCGCTCATCAATGATCGCCAGGGCACGACGCTCGCCGCGATGCGCGGCGACGGCACGTCGGAAGACAATGTCAGCTTTTTCACCAAAGATCCCTTTGGCGGGCTGATCGGCGCGACGAGCCAGGGCGGCCCGCTGAACACCGAGACCGGCTTTGCGGGCGCCTCGACGCCGAACGCGAGCGGCGGGTTCATCTATCTGCGCAATCGCTGGTATGATCCGAAGACGGGCCGGTTCCTGACGCAGGATCCGATTGGGTTGGCGGGTGGGGTGAATCTGTACAGCTATGCGGGGAACAATCCCGTCAGTTTCGGTGACCCGTTTGGGCTGTGCCCTCCCGACAATCCAGATGACTTTTCCGATTGCGAGCCTGGGAGTTCGGGTTGGTACGCCAACCGCGTAGCAACGGGAGAAGGGAATCAAGTACTCAATCAGATCGGCGGCGTTCTTTCCAGTTGCGGTGAGAGTTTCATGTGTAATCTGGTCCTGGACGTAGCCAGCCTGGGCGGGAGTGCCCTTGAACGACGGGTGGCGACACGAGCTGTAGAGGAGGGCGCCGAAGCCCTCGGGGAAGCAAGTGCGAGAGGAGCTGCTCGAGGAGGAGAGACGGCCGCAACCAAGGCCGGACGCCAGGCTCACAGCGAGTTAAGGGCTCAAGTCAAGCAGAAACCGGGCTGGCAATCGGAACCGCGGCTCAGGGGGGCGAATGGGAGAATCCACCAACCTGACGTTGTAACGCCCCGCGGGCGAATTATTGAACTGAAGCCGCGGACTCCGACTGGTCGCAGAGCCGGCGTACGGCAGCTCCGAAGATATAAGGACCAGCTTGGAATGGACGGCCGCGTCATCTACTATTAGTCGATGATCGCGAGAAACGTGGTTAATCGGGTAGACGCACTTCTTCGGCCCTTGGGTTTTGTTCGTCGCAAAGCACTGTGGAATCGAAAAGCCGGTCCGTTTATTGATATCATCGAGCTTCAGCTCAGTAAGGCTGGTGATGCTATCACGGTAAATCTTGGGGTTCTGCACATGGAGGTGTTCGGCCAGTGCTGGAATAGCGAACCTCCCACTTTCGCTGACGCCACGGCGGCGACAGTCAGCGCAAGAGTCGGTCGACTTATTGACGGTAAGGACGTGTGGTGGGAGACTGCGGAACCAGCTTTGCCCGAAAAGGTGACGCGGGCAATAGAGACTTTTGTCCTGCCTTTTCTTGCGAACATGCATTCACTTAAAGCGATGGAAAAGTTTTTAGAGGAGTCCGAGGTTCTAAACCACGACTATCCGCTTCCGATTATCACATTGGCCTTGGTGAAGCACACAACTGGAGATCGCGAAGCGGCTTGTCAAGTGTTGGCCGACCTCAATCGTAAAACGACCAGCGCCTGGCAGGCGCGCGTCTCAGATGTGCGCCACCGTCTGGGATGCGCGTGACATCACCTCAATCCGCCGAAAGTAAGTGATTGGTCTTTGTGTCTCCGCATTCGAGGCTCGGCTTGCCGGGCGATGCCAGCTCACCGACGAGCCGATCGCATTGAATTGAGCGTATTTCTGCTCACTCCGAGCAACCTGGCCGACGCTTTCACGTTGCCGCCCGTCATTTGAAGCGTGTTGTCGACTACGACTCGGTTTTGTTCGGCATCGCCATGCCGCTTGTATTGAAGCTCGGTCAGAAGCTCTGCCGGTAAGTGCTCGGTGCCAATTGCTGACTTGCCCGCCGTTCTAGCCATCAAGAATTCATATTCGACCACCGCGCAAAGCTGTCTAACGTTCCCTTCGTACCTTCCATTCTGCAGTAGCGCCACGGCACGATCATCGAACCTCGACGGACCCTGCAGTTTCGTGCGGCTCTCGCACCGGGCCAACGCGCGATACGCCAAGAGCGGAATCACATTCCTTCGCTCACGCAACGACGGCAGGCGGATCGCGCAGGCCCCAAACCGGTACTGAAGATCCTTAAGGAGTGCGTCCGCGACCTATTCGTACGATTCCGTCGGCGGGACCTGGCGGCTCCTGCTGTCCGACAAGGGGATCCAGGGCGGGGCCTCCCGCCATCAGACATACCGCTACGATCTGGTGGGCAATCGCCAGTTTGAATTGCGCTCCTCCGGCTTCGAAACGGGGTGTGCGCAAAACGGTCCGGACACCTCGAGCTTCGGACCCGACAATCAGCTCGTGCGGACGTTCAATTCCTGTTTGGCGCAGAACCATTACTGGTACGACAACGCAGGCAATCGCCTCGTCCAGCTCGACACCAGCACCGGCGGCAGCTACCTCGGCCCGCAGAGCGTCCAGTCCTACACGGCGAAGGGCCAGCTCTTCTTCTCGCTGAGTCCCACCGGCAGCGTGGGCACCTACGATTACAACTGGCATTGGTATGACGCGACCGGCCAACGCATGCTCACCTGGCGGACGACGGGGTTCAACTGGGCCCCTGATTCCCTGCCCGCCGGTGGCATACGCACCTACTACGTCTATGACGGCAACGATGTCGCCCTGTCGATCCATCGCACCGGGCTTGGCGCTTTCGCCGTCCGGGCCCGCTATCTGGTCGGGGGCGTCGACAATGCGGTCGCCGGCCGCTTTGCGGGGGAGTTTACTGGGCCCAAGAAACCTCGCGCTGATCAACGATCGCCAGGGCACGACGCTCGCCGCGATGCGCGGGGATGGTACGCAGGAGGACAACGTCACCTATTTCAGCAAGGACCCCTTCGGCGGGCTGATCGGCGCGACGAAATCAGGGTGGGTCGATGAACACCGAGACCGGCTTTGCGGGCGCCGCGACGCCGAATGCGAGCGGCGGGTTCCTCTATCTGCGCAACCGCTGGTATGATCCGAAGACGGGCCGGTTCCTGACGCAGGATCCGATTGGGTTGGCGGGTGGGGTGAATCTGTACAGCTATGCGGAGAATAATCCCATAAATTTCTCGGACGCGTTTGGATTGCTGCGCTGTCCTCCAGTCTGTGGACCCCCACAAGGTGCGTTGGCAGGGATGGCCATGAGCGGTCTGGTGAATGCTGCCAGGCAGGCACTGGGCGCTATCAGCGACTTCGTCCGGAACTACGGAAACATGAGAGAAGCAAACACGATCGGGGCCGATAAGTATTTCCACTGCAATGCCAACTGCGAGGCTACTAAACGCGGTCCCGCAGGCGAGCGCACGGCCACAGTTTTGAGTGACGTAAGGGAGGCCATCGATCAAAGCATCAAAGGCGATCCACCGGAGGCCTCGAATTGCCGACCAAGCGGCCAATCGACGGGGTCGGGAGGGCGCTAGACAGGAACCGGGGATGTCTTGCAGTAACATCTGCTTGCCTCTGAGACCGCCAAGTCTGCCAGAAAAGCGAAAGGTCGACACCGGTCAAACCTTTAATTGCAGCGAGCCGAGGCCGCACAATCACGTTTGCAGTTTGTGAACGATACTACGAGCATGTAGCGAGACGAACCACTTGCAGGAGTCCCGAATGCGGCTACAAAGAACGCTTCTGGCGATCGGTGCATTGTTGATCGGCATGACGCTGGGTTACTGGTTCAGGGGTTGGCTGGATGTAGATAGATGTTTGGACCGGGGTGGCCGATGGAACTATGAAGCAGGATGGTGTGAACGAACAACCGAGAGGTAGACAAATCCCGAACACGTGGACCGGAACGTTCCCCTGGGAGGGGTACAACACACCTAGATCCGCAACGTCTGCTCCACCACGAGCCGATTCCCTTCAGGATCGCCGCGACGCGGTATTGAAGCCCAGGACTAGATTCGCCGGGTAAATGCTCGGCGCCTCCGTGCTCTTCAGTCGGCCAATCAAGCCCTCGACTTGCGCCGCCGTCGAGGATCCGATGGCAGAGCAGCACAGAACGCATTAAGTGCGTTCCGACTAAGACCCAAAAGCATTGCCGCTGCTCTTACATTGCCACCCGTCATCTTGAGCGTCCTTTCAACCGCGACCCGATTAACTTCTGGATCGCCGTGCCTGCGATATCGCAAAACGGGCCGTACCGTAGCGGGAACATGCTCGGGTCCGATTTGCGTGGCTCCTCCCGCCCGAGCCATCAGATAACCGTACTCCACTGCAGCCTCGAGCTCGCGAACATTCCCCTGGTACTCCCCTTCTCTCAGCAACGATACAGCCGCGTCAGTGAATTGCGTCGGACCTTCGACCGCCGTCTCCTGGGGACAGCGGTCGAGCGCCCTCTGGGCCAGGAGCGGAATCTCCTCCCGCCGCTCCCGCAACGGCGGCATCCGAATCGCGCACGCTCCAAACCGGTAGCGTAGATCCTTAAGAAGTAGTCCCTTCCGCATCAGCACATCCGGCGCTTCCGTCATCGCCAAAATTATCCGGCATGCCACCGTCAAGACCCGATCACAGCCGACCGCGCTGTACGTCCTCCGATCCAACACCTGGAGCAATTGCTTCTGCACGCCCAGATCGAGATTCTGAATGTCATCGAGCAGTAATGTGCCGCCGCCTGCGGCCGCAATGCGTCCCGTGCGCACCCTGCGCGCGTCCGTATACGCTCCAGGCACGTGGCCGAACAGCTCATCGAGGGCAAGTTGCGGCGCCACGGTCCCCACGCTGAACGCGTGGAAACCGCCGGAGCGCTGGCTCAACTGATGGATGTACTCGGCGAAGAAGGTCTTACCGGTGCCGCTTTCGCCGTACAGAATGACCGGCGTCGCCGCGGGCGCAAACGCATGCGCGCGGGACACCGCTTCCACCATCACAGGAGCCAGGGCGATGGGTGCCTGGGACGACGGCTGCGAACGGCGATCCGAAACGAGACGAGGTGTGGTCACACGACTTTGAAACGACTGCGTGTCGCACGAAGAATCGCTACGGCCTGCCCACCCGCGCTAGTGGGGGAAGCACCCCAAACGTCGCAAGGGAATTCTCCCAAACTATGTCGACGTGCAACAACAAAATCCGGGCGGCGGGGTAAAAGCGGCCCGTTTCCTGAGTAGTTCAATCGCGCGTAATCAGGCGCGCTGCGCGCTCGTAGAAGAAGTAGTCCCACGCCCAGTTGATCAGCACGAACAGCTTGTTGCGGAAGCCGATCAGCTGGATGATGTGAATGCCGAGCCACATCACCCATGCTATGAATCCGCTGGCCTGCACCCCGAAGACGTTCGCGACCGCGGCATTGCGGCCGATCGTGGCCAGCGTCCCCTGGTCGCGGTAGCGGAACGGCTCGAGCGGTTGCCCGCGTAGCTGGCGGATGATGTTGCGCGCGACGGCTCGTCCCATCTGAATCGCCACCGGTGCGACCATGGGGAGCGGTTCGCCGTTCTCCTCCCGATACGCCGCATCCCCGATGATGAAGACCTCGGGATGTCCCTGCACCTGGAGCGTCGGCTCGACGGGGATGCGGCCCTGTCGCGCCGCAGTCAGGCCGAGTGTGGCATTGAGTGGCGACGCACGCACGCCGGCAGCCCAAATCACCGTATCGGCGGGAATCGCTTCGCCACTCTTGAGCTGGATCCGTT
>WNGB01005079.1_pt1 | contig 19788 bp, 20 predicted proteins | sample 5400681 | NCBI WGS metagenome assembly WNGB01 (sample SAMN13153367, study PRJNA577476) | soil metagenome | isolation source: 115 cm soil or saprolite under grassland replicate 2 | place: USA:California | collected 2016-06-15
CTACCGGCTGAGCACCCCAGGTGACATGTTCTGCAGCGGCCACGCGATGCTGCCGAACGGCAACGTCCTGGTCGCCGGTGGCACCGGGCAGTACGACCCGTTCTACGGGCTGCGCACCAGCTACGAATACGACTGGCTGAACCGGCAGTTCGTGCGGATGCCCTCGATGGCCGGCGGCCGATGGTACCCGGGCGCCACCCAGCTCGGGAACGGCGACGTGTTCGTGATCTCCGGCCTCAACGGCGCCGGCGCGCTCAACACCCGGCCAGAGATCTACCGCTACCGCAGCCGCACCTGGAGCCTCATGCCCTACCGGCTGAGCGTGCCAACCTATGCCCACATGCTGCCGACGGCCGGCGGACGGCTGTTCTTCACCGGGGTGGGATTCGGCGGATCGGCCGTGCGGGTGGGGTTCCTGCGGCCACTGACCGGCAGCTTCCAGACGGTGAGCGGGCTGGACACCAACCGGCGCGACCAGGGGGCGTCGTTCTTCGTACCGCTGACCCAGGGACGCAAGGTGATGGTGGCCGGCGGCGGTGTGGCGACAACGGCCCTGATCGACCTCTACTCCTCACCAAACCCCGTCTACAAGGCGGGACCGAGCCTGGCGACCGCCACCACCTACCTGTCGCACGCCACCCTGTTCGACAGCCGGGTCCTGCTGGCCGGCGGCCAGGATCCGCAGGGCAACCCGGTCTACAGAGCGCAGTTGTACCGGCCCGGTCCCAACCGCATCGAGGCGGTGGCGCCAACCTCGGCGGCCCACCAGTACCACTCCAACATGTGGGTGGATCCGACCGGCAGGGCGATCCTGCTCGGCGGCAACCCGGCGCGCGGCCGCGTGCAACCGCTGGTCGAACGGTTCGAGCCCTGGTACGTCGATGCCGCCGACCGGCCGGTGATCACCTCCTCGCCAACCGCCATCGCCCACCAGCAGGCGTTCACGGTCCGGGTCCAGCTGGCAGCCGGAACCACCCTGAAGACCCTGCGGGTGTTCCGCCCCGCCAGCACCACCCACCAGTTCGGCGCGGCAGAAGGCGACTTCACCCTCAGCGCCGCGACCACGGCAAACGGGCCAGGATGGTCGCTGACCACCAGCGCCAACCTCACCCCGCCGGGCTACTACTACCTGGTGGCGGCGGACTCGCGTGGTGTCCCCTCGGAGGCCAGGATCATCAAGGTCACCTGACCGCCCACGCGATCTTCGGCCCATGACGGCCAGTACCTCCGCGTTGCCTGCGACCGCCACCGACGGCTAGGCTCGCGCCCATGGACGAACCGGAGGAACCGGGCCAGCCGGCTTCCCCGGCCATGCGCCGGGTCTTCGACGAGCTGGAGGCGGAGTTCGAGGCCGGCCTGCGGCGCGAGGCCGAGCAGGAGGCCGCGGCGGCGCTGCGAGCCGGGCTGGGCGAGACCGTGCTGTGGGAACAGCTCGCCCGCCGGGTCGGCACCAACGCGCTGGCACGCGCCGGCAGCCGGACCTTCCGCGGCGTCATCGTCGCCAGCTACCCCGAGTTCCTGGCCCTCCGCGACGACGACCAGACCGAGCACCTGGTCCGCTACGGACCGGCGCTGTCGATCGCCCTGCCCGCCGAGACCGCCGGCCTCCGGCCGACCCCGGCCGGGCCCGCCCGCCGCTACCAGCTCGCCCTCGCCCTCCGCGAGCTGGCGCGCCGCCGCGAACCGGTCCACCTCGACCTGGTCGACGGCGGGAGGGTGGACGGGACCATCGAGGCGGTCGGCAGCGACTACCTGGAGGTCGCCGAGCACCACCTCGGCGAGGCCCGCCGCAGGGCGGCCGTCAAGGCGCGCCGGTTCGTGGGCTTCGCCGCGGTCGCCGCGGTCACCCTTCCTGGGACGGGCCGATGAGCGGGTGCGTGCGCGCCCACTCGGCGGTCTGCTCGTGCATGCGCTCGATGTAGGCCTCGAGCTGGTTGCGGTCGACCCGCCAGACGCCGCGCCCGCCAAGCTTGACGGCGGGCAGCTCGCCGCTGCGGACCAGCGCGTAGACCTGGGCAGCCCGGACGTTGAGGATCGTCGCCACGTCCTCCAGCGTGTAGAAGCGCGGCTCGACGCCGGGAGTTGGCATGGGACCTCCTGCGGCTGACCGGCGCCCGGGCCGAGTCCGGGCCGGATGGCCTGTCCACAGTATCAGAAACCCTGTTTGCCTCCAACAGCCTTCATCTTCATGCTTCTGATCCGGTTACCGCTGCGCTTGGGAGGCCAACGTGCCGCTAATCACACCCTTGATGAAGAACGCCCGGATCGGGCATCTTCGGCCATCGCGACTCCACCCCCAACGGAGCGTCGACCCTGCCTAGTCCCAGCCCAGCGCCGCCGGATCCGGCGGCACCCGCCCAGCGCCTCCGCGCGGCCACCTGGATCAACGGCCGCTCCGCCCTCGGCGTCTGCCTGGTGCTGGCCGCCGTGCTCGCCGGCGCCCTCTTCCTCGACCGCGCCCAGCGGCTGGTCCCCGTCTATGCGGCCGCCCACGACCTGCCCGCCGGCGTGCCCATCGGGGCCGGCGACCTGATGGTGGTGCGGGTCCGCCTGCCGGAGGAGGCGCTCCGCCACTACCTGCGGCCGAGCGTGGACCGGCCGGTGGCTGGCCGGGTCCTGGCCGCGCCGCTGCCGCGGGGCAGGCTGGCTCCGGCCGGGCTGCTGCTGGCCTCGCTCGAGGACGCCGACCTGGTCGAGCTGCCGGTCCAGGTCGAACCCGGCGACATGGCAGAGGGCCTGCGGCCCGGAGACCGCGTCCAGCTGCTGGCCGCCTACACCGAGGGAGCACGTCGCGGCCGCGCAGCGGTCCTGCTGCCGGCCGCCGAGGTCGTCCGCGTCCTCGAGGATCCCGGCGGGCTCACCGGGCAGGCGAGGCCGACCGGCGTCCAGCTTCGCATGCCGAGCGCCAGCGCCCCGCTGGTGGCCGCCGCCATCGCCAGCGCCCGCATCTTCGTGGTCAAGGGACCTGCCCTGGCCGCCGCCGAGGCGCCGCCCACCCAGGCCGAGCCCGCCGACCCGGCTGGCGACCCGGCCTTCGGCGACCCCGGTGACCCCGGCCCCGGTGACCCCGGGCCCGACGAGGGCGACACCACCGGCGCCGCGCCCACCTCCACGCCATGAGGACCAGGCTGGTGACGGCCGGCGTCGGGGCGGACTGGGAGGCCGTCCTGGTCGCGGCCTGCCAGGAGGGCCGCCTGCCTGCAGAGGTCCTGCACCGCTGCTACGACCTCGGCGACCTGCTCGCGGTGGCCGCGGCCGGCCAGGCCGAGGTGGCTCTGATCGGCGCGGCCACCCGGTGGCTGGACCGGGACGCGCTGGCCAGGATGGCCGCCGCCGGCCTGGCCGTCGTCGGGGTCGCGCCGGCCGGGGACGAGGACAGCGAGCGCCGCCTCCGCCAGCTCGGCCTCCAGTACGTCGGCTCGGACGCCGACCCGCCCGCCGCGCTGGTCGACCTGGCCAGGGCCGCCCTCGCGGCCGAGCCGGCACCCGGCGAGGAGCCGACCGAACCCGTCGAGCCCCAGGCGCCACCCGACGCCGAAGGCCGCCGCACCCTGATCGCCGTCTGGGGCCCGACCGGCGCACCGGGCCGCACCACCGTGGCGGTCAACCTCGCCTTCGAGGCCGCTCCGCTCGCCGGCGAGGTGCTGCTGGTCGACGCCGACACCTACGGCGGCACGGTCGCCCAGACCCTGGGGTTCCTGGACGACACCCCCGGCCTTGCCTGGGCGGCCCGCCTTGCCGGCCGTGGCGAGCTGGACGCGCCAAGGCTCTGGCGGGCGACCAGGCGCGCCGCGCCGGGCGGGCCGAAGGTGCTGACCGGCCTGCCCCGCGCCGAGCTGTGGACCGAGCTGCGCCCCGGCACCTGGGAGTCGCTGCTGGAGCTGTTCCGGGTGGCCTTCCCACTGACCGTGATCGACGCCGGCTTCTGCCTGGAGGAGGATGAGGAGCTCCTCTACGACCAGGTCCGGCTGCGCCGCAACGCCGTCACCCGGCTGGCCGTGCGGCACGCCGACCTGGTGGTGGCGGTCGCCAGGGCCGACCCGGTCGGGCTGCACGCCTTCATCCGCGGCTACCAGGACCTGCGCGAGCTCGGCGTCGCCGCCGCCCAGGTCCGGGTGGTGGTCAACCAGCTCCGGCCGGGCCTGTTCGGCGGCGACCGGCCGGCCGAGCAGGTCAGGGCCGCGCTGGCCCGCTACGTCGGCGTCGAACCGGTCGCCTTCGTGCCCTACGACCGGCCGGGTCTCGACGCCGCCGTGCTGGCCGGGCAGGCGCTCCGCGAGGCCCGGCCGGGCTGCCCGGCCCAGCAGGCGCTCGCCGGGCTGGCCGCGGCCCTGGTCACCCCGCGGGCCGCCCGGTCGCGCCGCGGCCGCCGCCGGGCTTCCTGGGCCGGCCGTTCGGCGCTGCTGGCTGCCGCCGGCGCGACGGTCGTCCGGCCATGAGCGGACCGCCGACCGCCGACCAGATCGTCGAGCGAGAGGTCCGCGAGCTGGTCCGCCAGCGCGGCCTCGACCCTGGCGACAGCGACGCCCCCGCCGTACGCCGGCTGATCGACGAGGTGGTCGCCGACTACGCCGAGCGCCGCCTGGTCGCCAGCATGCCGCCGCTCGCCGACCCTGGCCAGGTCGCCAAGTCGGTCGCCGACCGGGTCGTCGGCATGGGGCCGCTGCAGCCGTACTTCGACGACCCGGAGGTCGAGGAGGTCTGGATCAACGAACCAGGCAGGGTGTTCGTGGCCAAGGCGGGGCGGCCGCAGCTGACCACCACCGTCCTCGCCGAGCAGCAGGTTCACGACCTGGTCGAGCTGATGCTGCGGGCCAGCGGCCGCCGTGTCGACCTCTCCAGCCCGTTCGTGGACGCCACCCTGGCCGACGGCTCCCGCCTGCACGTGGTCATCCCCGACATCACCAGGCGGCACTGGGCGGTCAACATCCGCCGCTTCGTGCTGCGGGCGCATTCCCTTGCCGAGCTGGTCCGGCTGGGGACCATGACCGCACCGTGCGCCCGCTTCCTCGAGGCGGCGGTGGTGGCCGGGCTCAACATCGTGGTCGCCGGCGCCACCCACTCGGGCAAGACGACCACCCTCAACTGCCTTGCGGCCGCCATCCCACCGCGCGAGCGGGTGATCACCTGCGAGGAGGTGTTCGAGCTCCAGGTCGGCCTGCCCGACACGGTCGCCATGCAGACCAGGCAGCCGAACCTCGAAGGGGAAGGCGAGATCCGCCAGCGCCGCCTGGTCAAGGAGGCCCTGCGCATGCGGCCCGACCGGCTGATCGTCGGCGAGGTCCGCCAGGAGGAGTGCCTCGACCTGCTGATCGCCTTCAACTCCGGGATCCCCGGCATGACCTCGGTGCACGCCAACTCGGCCCGCGAGGCGCTGGTCAAGCTGACCACCCTGCCGCTGCTGGCGGGCGAGAACGTCTCCCACCGCTTCATCCTGCCGACGGTGGCGGCCACCATCGACCTGATCATCTTCCTGCGCGGCGACGGCTTGGGCAGGCGCCGGGTGGAGGAGGTGCTGGCCGTCTCCGGCCGGGTGGAGGAGGACCAGGTCGAGGCCGGGCTGGTGTTCCGCCGTGCCGGCGAGCGGCTGCTGTGGACGGGTGAGTACCCGCCGCACGCCGAGCGGTTCCAGCGTCACGGCTTCGAGCTGGCCGAGGTGCTGGCGACGTGACCGACCTCGCCGTGCTCGCCATCCCCGCCGTGCTGGTGGCCGGGCTGGTGCTGCTCGCCCTCGGGGTGCGCGGCGGCGGCGCCTCTGGGACGCGTCGCCGGACCGGCCGGTTCCTGGACTGGATGGCCCAGGCGGGGGTGCGTGGCGTCCGCCCGTGGCAGCTGGTGGCGTTCTGCGGCGCCGCCGGGCTGGCCGCCGGGCTGCTGGTGCTCGCCATGAGCAGCTCGGTCTGGCTCGGCTTGGCGTTCGCGACCCTGGCCGGCTGGCTGCCGGTGTCGGCGCTGCAGGGCCGCCGGCGGCGCCGCTCCCGCGAGCTGCGGGAGGTCTGGCCGGACGCCATCGACAACCTCGCCTCTGGCGTGCGTGCCGGCCTCTCGCTGCCGGAAGCGGTGGCCGGCCTGGCGGAGCGGGGCCCGGAGCCGCTGCGGGCGCCGTTCGCCCAGTTCGCCGACGACTACCACGCGACCGGACGCTTCGGCGCCGCCCTGGACCGGCTCAAGGACGACCTGGCCGACCCCACCGCCGACCGGGTCGTCGAGGCGCTGCGGCTGGCACGCGAGGTCGGCGGCACCGACCTGGGTCGGACCCTGCGCACCCTCTCCGGCTTCCTCCGCGACGAGCAGCGGGTCCGCAAGGAGCTGGAGGCGCGGCAGACCTGGGTGCTGGTGGCGGCCCGGATGTCGTTCGCCACCCCCTGGGTGGTGCTGCTGTTGCTGGCGACCAAGCCGGAGGCGGTGGCCGCCTACCGGACTCCGGGCGGTGCGCTGGTGCTCGCGGTCGGCGCGGCGATGGCCGTGGCCGGCTACCACCTGATGCTGGCGATCGGCCGGCTGCCAAGCGAGGAACGGGTCCTGCGGTGAGCCTCGCGATCGGTCTGCTGGTCAGCCTGGCGTTGGTGGTGGGGGTGGCGCTGGCGGCCTCGGGTGCGCCGCGGCGGCGGCGGCCGCGCCTGGCGGCCCGCCTGGAGCCGTACCTGCGCGGCCTGGCGCCGGCACGCAGCCGGCTGCTGGAGGCGGACGAGGCGCCGCTGATCCCCCTGCCGGCGCTCGAGCGGCTCCTCGGGCCCCTGCTGCAGGAAGGCGCGCGTCTCGTGGGAGGCTGGCTGGGCGGCTCGGCGGTGGTCGCCCGCCGCCTGCGCGAGGCCGGCTTGGCCGCCGAGGTGGCCCGCTTCCGCGCCGAGCAGGTGCTGTGGGGGCTGGCCGGGTTCGTCGCCGCCCTGCTGCTCTGCCTGGTCCTTCCCCGGCTGGCCGGGCGGCCGCCGACGGCCGCGGCGCTGGTCGGCGCCGCCGCCGTCGGCGTGCTCGGCGGGGTGCTCGGCCGTGACTGGCGGCTCGGCCGTCAGGTCGCCCGGCGCCAGGCCCGCATGCTGCGGGAGCTCCCCACCCTTGCCGACCTGCTCTGCCTGGCCGTGACCGCCGGCGAGGGCCCCCGCGCGGCGCTGGAACGCACCGTCACCCGGTCTGGAGGCGAGCTGAGCCGGGAGCTGTCGCTGGTGCTTGCCGACCTGCGAACCGGCGCCCCGTTCACCTCCGCGCTGGAGGGCCTGGCCGCGCGCGTGCCGGTCCCGCAGGTGGTCCGCTTCGTGGACGGCCTGGTGGTGGCCGTGGAGCGGGGGACCCCGCTGGGCGACGTGCTGCGCGCGCAGGCCGCCGACGTCCGCGAGCAGCACAAGCGCGACCTGATCGAGGCGGGCGGCCGCCGCGAGGTGCACATGCTGCTGCCCGTCGTGTTCCTGATGCTGCCGGTGGTGGTGCTGTTCGCGCTGTACCCCGGCTTCTTCTCGCTGTCCCAGCTCGCCCGCTGACCAAGGAGGCCCCATGCCACGGCTCGATCGGCTGCTGCCAAGGCGGTTCGCCGACCCTGGAAGCACGCGTTCCGGCGGTGAGCGCGGGGACGTGCCCGGCTGGGTGCTGATCACCGCGATGACGGTCGCGCTGGTGATGGTGGTCTGGGGTGTGGCCAGCGAGGCGCTGCGGAGCATCATCGTTCGCTTCCTGGAGGAGGTCCGCTTCTGAGCGGGTCGCCACCGGGCAGCCGCGAGCGGGCTGGTCTCCAGGCCGGGTCGGCGGTGGTGGAGTTCGTGCTGGTGTCGGTGATGGCGCTCACCCTCGCCCTGGCCACGGCGCAGCTCGCCCTGTTCCTGTGGGAGCGCAACGCCGTCATGGGGTCGTTGTCGGAGGGCGTGCGGGTGGCGGCGACCGAGGGCAGGACGGTGGCCGAGGGACGGCGGGTCGCGACCGAGCTGCTGCGGCGGGCGGTGGGCGGCCGCGCGGAGGGGTTGTCGGTCTCCGGTGAGGAGGCCGGCGGGCTGGTGGTGGTGCGGGCGCAGGGGACCCTGCCGTCGCTGCTTCCCGGGATGCCTGGCCTGCCGGTGCGGATGACGGCGCGGATGCACAAGGAGGAGGAGCTGTGAACGCGGCACGCAGCCTTGGGGCCGTCCCTGGCGGTGCTCACCGGGGTGGGGCCGGGTGGGTCCCCGTTCTTCGCTCCGGGAACTGCAGTCGCTGCGAACGGGGACCCACCCGGCCCGCCCGTGGAACTGGCGGTGTGGCCGCGGTCGGTGTGGTGGAGGCTGGGGCGGCGGTGGTGGAGCTGCTGGTGGTGTTGCTGGGGCTGCTGGTGCCGCTGGTGTATGCGATCGGGGTGATGGCGGACGTGCAGCGGGCGTTGCTGGCGAGCTCAAGTGCCGCGCGGGAGGTTGGGCGGGTGTATGTGACCGGCGGCGGCCGGCTGGACGCGGAGCGGCGGGCTGCGGTCGCGTACCGGGAGGTGCTTGCCAACTACGGCTACCGGGCGGACGACCCTCGGGCGGGGATGCGGCTGGAGGTGCGCTGCGCGGTTGGTGCGCCGCCTGCCTGTGTGGGTGGGTTCGGGCCGGGCGCGGAGGTGCGGGTGGTGGCGACCTACCAGGTGCCGGTGGCGCGGCTGCCGTTCCTTGGTGCGGTGGCGGCGCCGAGCCTGCGGGTCGGGGCGACCCATCGCACGCGGGTGGACCGCAACCGGGGGCTTGGCGGGTGAGGCGGGCGGCCCGCGGTCGGGCGGGGGCAGAGGACGGGCAGCTGCTGGTGCTGCTGGTCGGGTTGGTGATGTTGGTGTTGCTGGTGCTGGCGTTGGGATGGGACACCTCCAACTGGTTCCTTGGGCACCGGGCGCTGGTCAACCTGGCCGACGGGGCGGCGGTGGCGGCGGCGGGCGAGGTGGACACGGCAGCGTGGTATGCCAGCGGTGGGCGGGAGGTGCGGGTGGCCGAGCGGCGGGCGCGTGCGACGGTGGCGGGCTACCTGGCGGAGGCGGTGGGGGACTCGGGGGTGGCCGGGGTGCGGCCGCGGTCGGTGGTGGTCGGTCGCGGGCCGGGCGGTCCGGAGGTGACGGTGGCGCTGGCCGCGCCGGCGCGGGTGGGGCTGCTGCGGCTGCTGCGGCTGGTGCCGCCCGAGATGGAGGGCCGGGCGGCCGCCACGGCCCGGCTGCTGCCGCCGTGAGCCCCCCGGGCGGCCCGGAACCGGCCCGGTGGGTGCGGTGTAGAGATGGTTGCGATGGCTTGGAGCGGTGGCGCCCGGATGACGGTTGGCCTGCTGGCGGCTGTCGCCCTGGCCGGCTGCGCCGGCGACCGCTCGACCACGGCGACCACGGCCGCCGCCACCGTCTCCACCGCTGCCGCGCCCAGTTCCGCCGCGCCCGGCACCGCGACGTCAGGTCCGGCGCGGCCGGTCACGCTGGCGGACGCCGGGCGCTGCCCGGCGACCCGGCCGAGCGCGGTCGGGCCGGCCGGGGTCTCGCCGGACGACTTCTTCGGGTGGGGCGCCTCCTACGGCAACGGGAGGCTGTGGGTGGGAGGGCTGTGGCCGGACGGTGTGATCGCGGCCGGACCGGAGTTCGTGCAGCCCGATGGGTCGGTGGGCATGAAGTTCGGCTGGTGGCGGGCGGTCCCTGGAGGCTTGCGGATCACGGGCCGGCGGCTGGACGGGCCGGCGCCGCCGTTGCGGGCGGACGTGCCGGCCGGCTATGGCCAGGCCGGGTTCCAGGCCTCCGGGGTCGACTTCCCGACCGAGGGCTGCTGGGAGGTGACCGGCGCGGTCGGCGAGGCGACGCTGAGCTTCGTGACCTTCGTGGTCCGCAGATGAGTCGAGCGGCCGGGTGGGGGAGAGTCCTCTGCCCGGCCGCTCGTGATTGCTACGCGCTACCGCCCCGGCCCGAGGGACAGGGACGATCCCATGGCGACGGTGTCGGTCACCTCCTCCCTCTGCCTCGGCGCCGCCCGCCTGGGTGGCGGGGCGGCGGGAACGGTGGCTTGTGCGCCGGTTTGGGAGGGAACTCACGTTGGCTGCGCCGGATTCCCGTCTTCTGGCATGTGCCGGATTTGGTCGAGGGGCTTGACGGCTGCGACCGGTTTCTCGTGGACTGGAAGATCACAGCATGATCTCGGTCGACACACGATTTGACTGCAGTAGGGGGGTGTCGTACAGTCTGCCGCGCTACCCCCATGGCACCCAAACGAATAGCTTTCCCCCCGGCTCAGCCGTTCCCCTGAACCGCCGCTCTGTCTCGCCGTATCGCGGATCGGTCCGGGCTCCCCCTTCCTGCCGCCCCCACGACAGGAAATGCCTGAGACGCCTCCACAGGCGCACTCGCCGCGACCCTTCGGTGATTATCAGAGCAGAAATACTGACGCACGACCTTGCCTGCTGGCTTGCTATTTGGCTGGCGAGATCGTGATCCCCCCGTCGGCCTGCAGCCGTTGGCTGCATCGCATGAATACGAGGTGGCTGCGATGGCGGCCTGGCTCGATCTTTCCCTCTGGAGGGCGCTGACCCCTGCTCTGCCGTCCTCCTCGCGCGCGAGTTCCCGCTCGCGCGTGTCCCTCATGACGGTTGGCGGTCTCGGCCGCGAGGGGGGAGCGCCGTGACGCAGGTGCACGACGGCGTCGACGGCGGCGACGACGTGGGCGGGTTCGACGAGGTGGACGCCTGGTACGGCGTTCCGTCGGAGCCGCGCAACGGCCGCAGGCCGAAGCGTCGCAACGGCCTGCGCGCGGTGCGCTCCGACCCGGAGCCCGCTGCGGCGGCGCCCGCTGCGGCGGGGCCGAGCGACGAGCCGCTGTTCGAGCGGCTGCGCGACAGCTACCTGCATGGGGAGGACACCCGCCAGGCGCCGGCCGAGGGCGGCTGGACCGACGGGCGGTCCGGCGAGGGCGGCTGGGCCGATCCGCTGGACGGCTGGCCGGTCGAGCGTCCCGGCGACGCCGACGGCTGGGCCGGGCGTCCCGACTGGGACCCGGGACGCTCCGGTGAGCTGCCGGACTGGGACCCGGGACGATCTGGCGAGCTGCCGGACTGGGACCCGGGACGCTCCGGTGAGCTGCCGGACTGGGACCCGGCATGGTCTGGCGGGTCGGGCGGCTTCCAGGCAGAGCCGTTGGCGGCCGGGCGTGGCCGCTACGACCCGGCCATCTCGGGCGAGCTGGGGGAGCTGGACGAGCTCTGGGAGCCCGACGGGCCGGTGGAGCCCGAGGAGGCCGAGGGGCTCGGCTGGCTGCCGCGGCGCGACCGGGCCGACAGCCGCGCGACCTCCCGGCGGACCTCCAGGCTGCTGAACGCCTCCACCGTGGTGGTCTTCGTGGTCGCGGCCGCGGCGGCGGCGGTGGTCGGCGTGGTGATCCTCGGCGGGCAGCTGCTGACCACCCGCCAGCTGTTCTTCATGACCCACTCGGCGTTCGGCATCGTGATCGTCCACGCCTTCGGCGGCGGCCTTGGGACGCTGGTCACCTCCGGGGACTCGCGGATGAAGGACCGGATCCGCAAGCTGAGCACGGCCGCGCTGGCGGTGGTGGCGTGGCTGGCGTCGGCCACCGGGACCTGGTTCGGCTACGCGGGCTACCGGGCGGAGGTGCCCCCTGGCGGGGACATCTCCATGTACCCGCGGGAGTACCTGCTGCACAGCTCGAGGCTGGCGTTCTGGGAGACCTTCGCGATGGAGTGGAAGGTCCACGTCGGCTGGACCACCCCGTTCCTGGCGACGGCGGTGGCGTTCGTGGCACTGCGCTACCGGCGCCGGCTGGTGGGCGACCCGCTGGTCCGCAAGGTGATGGCCAACCTGCTGGTGATCGCGTTCGCCGGGGCGCTGGTGGCCGCGGTGCTCGGTGCGCTGGTCAACGTGACCGCGCCGAACGACTTCATGCACCGGGGCTGGCAGCCATGAGCGTCGTGCTGGCACCGGGCCAGCGGGTGGTGGGCCGGCACGAGCGGGCGCCGGACGGGCTGCCGTGGGCGCGGCGCGCCGACGCCGGCCCGCGGCACCTGGCCTCAGGGCGGGTCCGGCGCGCCTCCTGGCACGAGGACCTGACCACCGGCTGGTGCTCCCTGCTGCTGGTGCTCGGGCTGTACCTGGACGGCTGGAACCACATCAACCTGCTGGACGACGGGCTGGGGCCGTTCCTGACCCCCTGGCACGGGGTGCTGTACGCCGGCTTCACCGTCACGGCGCTGTGGATCCTCCAGCGGCACCAGCAGCGCGGCGCGTGGTCGCTGCGGGCGGTCCCGCCGGGCTACCGGGCCGCGCTGGTCGGCATGGGGCTGGCGATGGTGGCGCTCGCCGGCGACGCCGTCTGGCACACCCTGTTCGGCGAGGAGCAGGGGCTGAACCGGCTGATCGCACCGTTCCACCTGCTGCTGTTCGTGGCCGCGTGCCTGCTGGTCGCCTCGCCGCTGCGGGCCGCCTGGTCGGGGCCGAGCTCGGCGCGGGTGCCCAGCCTGCGGGCGTTCGGGCCGGTGCTGCTGTCGATCACGCTGATGACGGCGATGGTGGCGTTCTTCTTCCAGTACCTCTCCCCGGTGGTGGCCTGGCGGCGGCCCGTGCAGGCGGCGCTGGCGCCCTCCTCGGGGTTCTTCGAGACGGCGCAGATCTACGACCTGCTCGGCGTCCTGGTCCACAACCTGCTGTTCATCGCCCCGGTGCTGCTGCTGTTGCTGCGCTGGCAGACCCCGCTCGGCACGGTCACGGTGCTGTGGGGTGCGGTGGCGCTGCTGGAGTCGACCCAGACCGAGCTCGCGCTGGTCGGGCTGGTGGGCGCGGCGGTGCTCGGCGGGGCGGCAGCGGACGTGGCGGTCGCGCTGCTGCGCCCCTCGCCGCAGCGGCCCTGGGCGTTGCGGGCGGTGGCGGCGATCGCGCCGGCCGTCATGTGGACGGCGCACTTCGCCCTGCTGCGGGCCGGCTACGGCGCGACCTGGGCGCCGGAGGTCTGGACCGGGTCGGTGGTCTGGGCGTCGCTGTCCGGGTTCACGCTGGCGCTGCTGATGCGGCCGGCGGCGATCCCGCTGACGGCATGGAACCGCGACCGGGCGCCCGCCGATTCCGCAGGCGTCGACCGGCTGCAGGCGGTGGGGAGGTGACCGCCGTGGCCCCGGTGGAGACGGCCGCCGCGCTCCAGGAGCGGTTCGAGGCGACGGCGCTGCCGCTGCACGACACCGTCTACCGGGCCAATCTCCGCATGACGGGGGACCCGGTGGCCGCCCAGGACCTCACCCAGGAAACCTACCTGCGCGCCTTCCGCGCCTTCCATTCCTTCCAGGCGGGGACCAACTGCCGGGCGTGGCTGCTGCAGATCGCCCACAACGTGTTCTGCCGCGACTACCGCGGGCGGCGGCGGCTCACCTACCGGACCGCCGAGGACGACGACGTCGACGTGCTGGCCCAGTTCCGCGCCGACGTGCCCGGCCCGGAGGAGGAGGCGCTGCGGCAGCTTGACCGCGAGGCGCTGCGGCGGGCGCTGGCCAAGCTGCCGGAGCCCTACCGGGTGGCGGTGACGCTGGTCGAGCTCCAGGGCCTGTCGTGCGAGGAGGCCGCGGCGGTGATGGGCACGCCCAAGGGCACCGTGCTGTCACGCCTGTACCGTGCCCGCGCCCGGCTGCGACGGCTGCTGCTTTCCGAGTTCGGTCGTGCCCAGCAGCGTGCCTCCTGACTCTGGGAAAATCCTGTGAGAAATCGGGAATCCGGTACCAGGCAGGTGAGTTCCCTATTGGAGGTTGACTTCCGCCAGCGGATTCTCGACCAGGAGCTCTGGCAATGGCGCGACGCCGTCGTGTAATGACCGTCTTGACAGTGGCCGCTGTCGCCCTTGCCGCAGCCGGCTGCACACTCCCCACCACCAAGGACGGCAAGGGATACGGACCATCCGACCAGGTAGCCCGCGCGGCCAAACCGGCGAAGGCACCGGTGACGCTCCGCAGCGGCGTCCGCACGAAGCTTTCCGGCCACAATTATCTCTGGAACCCCGGAGCGTACGTGGTGACGCCTGGCGCCACCGTCGTGCTCGACATCGTCAACGACGACACCTCCCAGCACAATTTCACGTTCCGCGACCTCGGCGTGTCCCAGAACATCCCCGCCGAGGCGCACAAGCTGGTCCGCTTCAAAGCGCCCGATCCGGGCAAATACCGCTTCTACTGCAAGTACCACGGGCAGGAGATGCAGGGCTGGCTGACGGTCAAGCAGTAGCCGTCACGGCCCCTGACCGGGCGCAGAGCCCGGCAGTTCCGACGACTCCTCGACCAAGGAGGGAGCCATCGTGACCATGTTCGACCCCTCAGGCCGACCTGCCGGCCGGCGAGCCTTGCCGGTGCGGTGGATCGCCTGTATCGCCGTGCTGCTGCTGGTCGCCGCCATGGTCGGCATCAGCGCCGCCTCGGCGCAGCAGCAGCCGGCCGGCGACAGCACCGCCACCAGCGCGCCGGATGACACCGCGGCGCCCGACGACACCGCCGCGCCGGACGACACCGCGGCGCCCGACGACACCGCCGCGCCGGACGACACCGCGGCGCCCGACGACACCGCGGCGCCCGACGACACCGTCGACCCCAACGGCAACATCAACAACCTGCCGCTGCACGACGGCGTGCAGCGCGGCGCCGTGTTCAACGCCACCCCGTACGGCGAGATCCCCGGCAACACCCCGCAGGTGCTGATCCAGCGGCCGGGCAGCGGCCGCATCCTGCCGCTCAACACCGAGATCCGCGTCCGCGCGCGGTTCTCCAACTTCAAGCCCGGCTTCTTCGCCGACCCCGCCACCGCCTACGGCCTTGACCCGCAGCGGCTGGACGAGAACGGCAACCTGCAGGGCCACAACCACGCCTGCATCCAGCGGGTCGACCGCACCGGCGCGGTGCCTGGCGAGCGCTGCGACTCGTTCGTGGTGCTGGCCCAGGAGGGCGACACCGACATCGTCGCCGGGATCGCTCCGCCGCTCACCGTCGCGGGCCGCTACCGCATCTGCGTGGACGCCTCCGGCGAGAACCACTACGAGGCCGCGCGGGCGTTCGCCCAGCGGGGCCTGCCGGTCGACTGCGTCCGCGTCCTGGTCATGAACCTCGGCAGGCGCCGCTAGCCCAACCACCAGACGGCACAGCCATCCGAGAGGGTCACCAGTCACCCCAACGAGGAGAGTCCTTCATGCTCAGGAGAACGGCGATGGTGGCGTTGGCAGTCGCCGCGTGCGCCGCGTTGGCCGCCCCGGCCGCGCTGGCGCAGGAAGGCGACGACTACTCCACCACGCAGGTCACCTACGGCGACGACGTGTACGGCGGGACCGAGGAGAGCGCCGGCAGCGGCGCCGAGTCCTCCAGCTCCGGCGAGGGTGCCTGGACCAAGTTCATCACCCGGCTGAACGGCGAGGCCGAGATTCCCGGTCCCGGCGACGCCAACGGCAGCGGCACCGCATCGGTCAAGGCGCGCGGCACCGAGGTCTGCTACGACGTGCGCTGGAGCGGCGTCGACGCCAACGCCTCCCACATCCACAAGGCCGTGGCGGGCAAGGCCGGACCGATCGTGGTGAACTTCTTCGCCAGCGAGACCCCGCTGGAGGAATCCAGGAAGACCGGCTGCGTGGAAGCTGACGCCGCCGTGGTCAGCGCGCTGGCCAAGAACCCCGCCGGCTACTACGTCAACGTCCACTCGCCCCAGAACCCCAAGGGCGCCATCCGCGGGCAGCTCGCCAAGCTGGACGCCTCCGGCGCCAGCCTGCCTTACACCGGCGTGTCCCGCACCAAGGGGCTGCTGCTGCTTGCGCTGTGCGCAGCCGCCGCGGGCTCGATGCTGCTCGCGGTCGGCCAGCGGCGCCGGTCGGTGCCGGTTCGGCGCTGACGACCTGGTATCGGCATGCGGCTTGGCGACCCGGTCGATGACCATCCGACCAGGAGGGAGCGGATGGCGCGGCCCGAGCTCGTAACCCCCAACGGTGCGAGCATGGGGACGCGGGCCGTTCGTACCGGCCGCCATGCCGGCCGGGAGGGGCGGATTACGGGAGATCCGCCCCTCCCGCCGCCGTCCGACCCGCTGGCGAGCGGGGTCATCGAGGGCATGCTCGTCGGCGTGCTGGCGTGGGCGGTGCTGTCGCTCACCCTGCTGCCGGCCCTCGACGCGACCGCCAGCTCCCTGTTCCCGGTCCTGCTGGTCAGCCTCTGCGCCAGCGGGACGGTCGGTCCCGGCCTGCAGGCGGCGCTGCGCCAGCGTCATCAGCGGCGGCTTCCCGCCGGGGCGGCCCCCCTCGGTCGCCGGCGGGTGGTGATCGTCGGCGGCGGCTTCGGCGGCGTGAGCGTGGCCAGGCGCCTGGAGCAGCTGCTGCCGCGGATGCCCGGCCTTGACGTCACGCTGGTCAGCCGCAGCAACTACCTGCTGTTCACGCCGATGCTGATGGAGGTCGCCGCAGGCACGGTCGGGTCCGGTCACGTCAGCGTCCCGCTGCGGGCCGCCTGCCCGCGTACCAGGTTCCGCCAGGCCGAGGTCGACAGCATCGACCCCGCCGCCCGGCTGGTCCACGTCCGCGGCGTCGGCGGCGCCCTGGAGTCGCTGCCCTACGACCACCTGGTGCTGGCGCTCGGCGCCGTCCCCAACGTCTGTGACCTGCCAGGCGTGGCCGACAACGCCCTCACCCTGAAGACCCTGGAGGACGCCCGCCGGCTGCGCGACCATGTCATCGGCCGCCTGGAGCAGGCCGACCTGGAGGCCGACCCGCGGGAGCGCCGCCGCTGGCTGACCTTCGTGGTGGCGGGCGGCGGGTTCGCCGGCACCGAGGCCGTCGCCGGCGTGTTCGACCTGGTCCACAGCGTGCTCAGCTACTTCCCGAACGTGCGGCGGGCCGAGCCCCGCTTCGTGCTGGTCCATTCCCGCGAGCGGATCCTGCCGGAGCTGGGCGGCAGGCTCGCCAGGTACGCCCACCGCAGGCTCCAGGACCGCGGCATCCAGCTGCGACTCGGCGTCACCGTGGTCGGCGCCAGCCAGCGCGAGGTGCGCCTCAGCGACGGCGAGGTGCTGCCGGCCCGCACGCTCATCTGGGCGGCGGGCACCCGCCCCAGCCCGCTGCTCGGCGCCCTGCCGCTGGCCCGGCAAGCCGGCGCCGTGCTGGTCGACCCCACCCTGCGGGTGCGGGGCAGCAGCGACATGTGGGCGCTGGGGGACTGCGCCCGCGTCCCCGACGTGGAGCGCGGCGGCGCCCCGCAGCCGCCCACCGCGCAGCACGCCGAACGGCAGGGCAAGGCCGTGGCCGAGAACCTGGTCGCCGCCATGACCGGGAAGGCGCCGGAGGTGTTCCGCTACCGCGGGCTCGGCTTCCTGGTGCCGCTGGGGCACCAGAGCGCCGCCGCCGAGGTCCGCGGCATGCGGTTCTCGGGCCTGCCGGCGTGGCTGCTGTGGCGCGCCGTCTACCTGTGGAAGCTGCCCGGCCTCGAGAAGCGGCTGCGGGTCCTGCTCGACTGGACCATCGAACTGTTCTTCCCCAGAGACATCGCACTCACGGCGGGGGAGCGGCGGGGCGGACCCGACCCGTCCGCCCGGCGCCGCGCCCGCCAGCCGGCGGCATGAACCCGGCCAGCCGGTCGGTCGCCCGCGCGCTGGCGGCCGGCGCGCCGGCCGGGATGGCGGGCGGTCTTGCCCTGCAGGCCGCGGTCGGCCGCGCCGGCGAGCTGCCGACCGTGGCGGCGCTGCTGCCGGCGACCTCCTGGAAGGCCGGGTTCCTGGCGCACCTGGCGGTCTTCGCGGTGCTCGGCGCCGGCTTCGGGCTGCTGGCGCGTGGGCAGCGATGCCTGCCGGGGGAGACCGTCTTCCTCGGCCTCGCCTACGGGGTGCTGTGGTGGTGCCTTGGCCCCCTCACGTTGCTGCCGCTGGCGCTCGGGCGGACGCCTGCCCTCGACTTGGCCGCCGCCCAGCAGCAGTTCCCCAGCCTGGTCGGGCACCTGCTGCTGGGAGCCAGCATCGCGCTGGCGTTCGTGATCCTGCACGGACCGGCCGACCCGGCCGCCCAGCGCGGCAGCCCCAGCGCCGGGGCGTTGCTGCGCGGCGCGGCCGCCGGGACGCTGGCGGCGCTGCTGCTGCGCTGGGCGATGGACGGCCGCGCCCCGGCGCTGGCGCTGGGGCCGGCGCTCGGCGTCGCCCAGGCGGCACTGTCGCCGCGGTCCTCCCAGGGCGCCGGCGCGGCGCTGGTCCGCGGGCAGGGGTACGGCTTCGTCGCCTGGGTGGTCGGCGGCCTCACCGTGGTGCCGCTGCTGGGCGGCGGCGGGCTGCTGTGGTCGCTGGAGGAGGTCAGGGGCGGCTTCGCCAGCCTGCCGGCCTACCTGCTGCTCGGCGCGCTGTCGGCGCTGGTCCTCGGCGGCCTTGACCGGCTGGCGCCGCTGCTGTCCTCCGAGCACCTGCGCGCCTACCCCGGCGCGACCGCCGGCAGCGGGGTGCTCGCCGCGGCCCTGCGCGGCGCCGTCGCCGGACTGCTCGGCGGCGCGGCGATCTCGCACCTGATGCTGCAGAGCACCATCCCCGCCGTCGCCGCCCGCCTGACCGGGTCGACCGGGCTGCTGGCCGGCCTGGCCGTCAACCTCAGCATCGGCGTGGCCATCGGGGTCTCCTACGGGCTGCTGTTCCGCCGCCTCGGCCAGGACGCCAGCTGCGCGCTCGGCTGGGGCCTGTCCTATGGGCTGCTGTGGTGGGTCCTGGGGCCGCTCACCCTGCTGCCGGCGCTGCTGGGCGGCGAGCCGCAGTGGACCGCCGCCGCGGCCGCCGGCTCCGTCGGCGCGCTGGCCGGCCACCTCGTCTACGGCGCCTGCCTGGGGCTCGCGTTCCACCTGCTGGAGGCGCCGTTCGGGGTGCCGTGGCTGGCGAGGAGCCCGGCCGAGGCGGTGCAGGCCAGGCGCAGGCGCGACGAGCTGCTGGCCTCCACCCCCGCCCTCTCCGCCCTGCTGGTGGCGATGCTGCTGACCCTGCTGGTGGTCGTCACCGGCGCCACCGGCAGCGTCTGACCGGCCGCCGCGGGACGCCCGACGGGCTGGACCGCCGTCCCGACGTCCTGGTGGTCGGCGGCGGGGTCATCGGCCTGGCCACGGCGGTGTTCTGCCGCCGGCTGGGGCGAGCTGCTGCCTGCCGGCCGCCGGGCGGGCGTTGGCCGCCTGGACGCCCCACCGGCACCGCACCCGTCAAGGTCGGCGGCTTGTGGCTGGCCCGCTTCGGCGCGCGCTCCCCGCGCGCTGAGCCAGCGTTTCGCTCCCTTTGAGGGCTACGGGTGCTTGGGAGGTCTGCCATAGTGTGTAGGCGTCCAGGGCGGTCACCGCCATGCCGGGGAGCTCAATATCAACATGGAGTGAGCGGCAGCCGCGCGGCGACCCAGGTCCCGCTCGACGTGTGCTTACCTGGAGATCGCTCCGCAGAGTGCCAACGAAACTGACCAGCCAGTCGCCAGATGCTAGTCTGGCACGCGTTGAGCCCAACGACTCATCGTCGCCGGATCCATCGGGAGTCCTCTGCATCCTTCGACAGGCTTCCGAGCGTCGTTGCCAGAGGACCTTCGCGTCCTTGGGGGGATCGTGCAGCAGCAAGAGAGACGCACGGAGCGTCCAGACGTGGTCAGACGGCGCATCGAACGCGCCCGTAGGGCCTTGGCGCGATTATCCCAGCCGCGGGAGAACGGTAACGACCAGGTCGAGGCCAAGGCTGGGACGTTCAACAAATTCGCGGCCAGGCCTGCGCCGGCTCCGCGGCCGAAACCGCGTCCGCGGCCTCCTCGGCCTGCCGAACCTCCCAAGCGCCAGTAGCCAGAGTGTCCACGGCGACACCTGAGATCCAGGGCTTCGTACCGACCCACATGTTGG
>WNGB01005081.1_pt1 | contig 19778 bp, 14 predicted proteins | sample 5400681 | NCBI WGS metagenome assembly WNGB01 (sample SAMN13153367, study PRJNA577476) | soil metagenome | isolation source: 115 cm soil or saprolite under grassland replicate 2 | place: USA:California | collected 2016-06-15
CCGATGTGGAACGAGATCCTCAGGTACGCCCGCGGGCCGGCCTAGATCCTGGTGAACGCGCGGACGGCGGCCCGCGGTCCGCGACGGGGCGGCCAGGGGCCGCCGTGGGCCAGCAGGCGCAGCACCCGGCCGCGGTGCCCCTGGTAGGGGGCCAGCAGCTCCAGCATGCGCTCGTCGCTGCCGCGCGGCTCGCCGGCCAGGGCGAAGCTCACCAGGTGGGGGAGGTGGAAGTCGCCGACCGAGACGGCGTCGGCGTCGCCGAGCGCGACGATCGCCACCTCCGCGGAGGTCCACGGCCCCACCCCGGGCAGCGCCTGCAGCCGCCGGTGGGCGTCGGCCGGCGCCATCGTCACGGTCTCCTCGACCTGGCGGGCCCGGCTGGCGGCCAACCGGATGGTGGTGGCCCGCTTGCGTTCCACCCCGAGCGGGTGGAACGCCCAGTAGGGGAGGAGCGCCAGCGTCTGCGGCGCCGGCGGCAGCAGCAGCGGCAGGGGGCCGGGGGCCGGCTCGCCCCAGCTGCGGAGGACCGCCCGGTAGGCGGTCCTGGCCTCCCTGCCGGTGACCTTCTGCTCCAGGATCGAGGGGAGCAGCGCCTCGAACACCGCCTGGGACCGGGCGATACGCAACCCCGGCAGGTGCCGGTGGAGCTCGCCGACCAGCCCGTCCGGCTGGAAGCCGTCCAGGTGGTCGCCGGACCCGAGCAGCTGGGGGGCGGCGTCCAGGCACCATTCGGCCCCCGGACCCCAGGCGGCGACGCGCACCTCCGCGCCGGCGGCCGCATAGCAGGCGGTCGCCGGCCCCTGCGGCGTCCTGGTCGCCCGCCACCAGGTCCCCGACCGGTCGGCCGTGATGGTGGGGTCGCCGCGGCCGCGCCGCAGCGGCCCGAGGGTCAGCCCGAGGTCGACCGGCAGCCGCGGCCGGACGACGCTCTGGACCGGGAGCTTTGCGGCGGGCATCCGAAGGATCCTCGCACGCGCGGCCGACAGGCACGAGCCCCGGCCGACCGGCACGGGCCCCGGCCGGTCCCGCCGGGCCCGGGCGACCGGCCTTCGGCTCAGGAGGCGCGCCGGGCGAGGTCGGGGACCGCGGCCCGGTCGGCGGCCCGGTACTCGGACGCCGCCGCCTGCAGGCGCCCGGCGGCGCCGGCCAGGTCGTCGGCGATCGCGCCCAGCTCGCTCGCCCAACGAGCCCACATCGCGAGGAAGCGCTCGGCCAGCGCCGGGTCGGCGAGACCGGCGTCGATCCCGCCGGCGGCCGGGAGGAGGCTGCCGACCACCGAGCGGACCTGGTCGGCGCTGGCCTGCAGCCGCCCGGCGGCACGCTCCAGCTCGCCCGGCAGCACGCTGATCATCGGCATCCCGACCACCTCCATGCGACGTAAGTCGACCACGACTGTAACGATAGAAGGCAAACGAAAGCAAATGGAAATTAACAAGGGAGAGTGGCGACCACCAGGTTGCCGCCTTGACACCGGCACGGCCTGGATGTTAGTCATGCGACTAAGACAATCGACTAAGGAAGTCGGGATGCCACCACGTCGGTCCAGCGCGGCGATGGAGGCGCTGCTGGACGCCGCCGAGCGGCTGCTGGTCGAGGTCGGCTACGCCGGCATCACCACCCGCAGGCTGGCGCAGGAGGCCGGCGTCAACCACGGCCTGGTCCACTACTACTTCGGCTCCATGGAGGAGGTGTTCCTGCAGGTCCTCGAGCGCTTCACCGACCGCCTGATCGAGCGCCAGCAGGCCATGTACGCCGCCCCGGTGTCGTTCCTCGACAAGTGGCGAGCGGCCATGCGCTACCTGGACGAGGACCAGGCGGCCGGCTACCCGAAGATCTGGTTCGAGCTGCGGGCGATGGCCTGGAACCGGCCCGAGCTGCGCGAGCGGGTCGCCAAGGTGCACGACCGCTGGGTCGAGGTCCTGCTCCCCGCCTTCGCCGAGGGCATGGCCGCCTACGGGCTGGACGCCGAGCGCTTCCCGGTCCGGGCGGTCGTCGCCCTGGTGACCACGTTCAACCAGGGCATCGAGGTGGAGCGGCTGTCCGGGGTCGACTCCGGCCACCGCGAGCTGCTGGCCGCCATCGACGCCTGGATCGAGTCGCTGGAGCGACGCAAGCAGAAGGGCTAGCCATGCGGGCACGGCTTCCCGACCTCGACGGCTACGTCGAGCGCGACGGGGTCAAGATCTTCTACGAGGTGTTCGGCGACGGCGAGCCGACCGTGCTGCTGATGCCGGCCTGGTCGATCGTCCACTCCCGCCACTGGAAGGCGCAGGTGCCCTACCTGGCCCGCCACTTCCGGGTGGTGACCTTCGACGGGCGCGGCAACGGTCGCTCCGACCGGCCGGCCACCGTCGAGGCCTACGCCGACGAGGAGTTCGTGGCCGACGCGGTGGCGGTCATGGACGCCAGCGGCACCGCGCAGGCGGTGGTGGCCGGGCTGTCGCTGGGCGGCTGCTACACGGTCGAGCTGGCCGCCGCCCACCCGGACCGGGTCCTCGGCGCGGTCCTGCTCGGCCCGGCGATCGACTTCATCGCCTCACCCGATCCTGAGCGGAACTACCCGTTCGACGAGCCGCTCGACACCGCCGAGGGCTGGGCCAAGTACAACCGCCACCACTGGCTGCGGGACTACCGCGACTTCCTCGAGTTCTTCATGGGCAGGATGTTCACCGAGCCCCACTCCACCAAGCAGATCGAGGACATGGTCGGCTGGGGCCTCGAGACCACGCCGCAGACGCTGATCCTCACCGCGGAGGCGCCAGGCCCGGCCGCGACCAAGGAGGACATGGAGGCCATCTGCCGACGGGTCCGCTGCCCGGTGCTGGTGATCCACGGCAGCAAGGATGCCATCCGGCCGCACGACGCCGGCGCGGCCGCGGCGGAGCTGACCGGCGGCACCCTGGTCACCATCGAGGGCGGCGGGCACGCCCCGCAGGGCCGCGATCCCGTCAAGGTCAACCTGCTGCTGCGCCAGTTCGTCGAGTCGGTCGCCCCCCGGCGCCCCGGCGGTGCGGCCTCCCGCAGCTGGACCCGGGCGCTGCGCCGGCCCCGGCGCGCCCTGTACGTCTCCTCGCCGATCGGGCTCGGCCACGCCCAGCGCGACGTCGCCATCGCCGACGAGCTGCGCCGCCTCCATCCCGACCTGCAGGTCGACTGGCTCGCCCAGTACCCGGTCACCGCCGTGCTGGAGGCCCGTGGCGAGCGCATCCATCCCGCCTCGGCCTGGCTGGCCAACGAGTCGCGCCACATCACCTCGGAGTCTGCCGAGCACGACCTGCACGTGTTCCAGGCCTGGCGGCGGATGGACGAGATCCTGGTGGCCAACTACATGGTCTTCGACGACCTGCTCACCGAGGAGCACTACGACCTGGTGGTGGGCGACGAGGCCTGGGAGCTGGACTACTTCCTGCACGAGAACCCGGAGCGCAAGCGCTGCTCGTTCGCCTGGCTGACCGACTTCGTCGGCTGGCTGCCGATGCCGGACGGCGGCGAGCGGGAGGCCGCCATCGCCGCCGACTACAACGCCGAGATGATCGAGCAGGTGGCCCGCTTCAAGCGCATCCGCGACCGGGCCATCTTCGTCGGCGACCCCGACGACATCGTGCCCGACCGGTTCGGCCCCGGCCTGCCGGGGATCCGCGAGTGGACCGAGGCCAACTTCTCCTTCGCCGGCTACGTCACCGGCTTCCCCCCGGGAGCGCTCGGCGACCGGGAGGCGCTCAGGGAGCGGCTCGGCTACCGGCCCGACGAGCGCGTCTGCCTCGTCAGCGTCGGCGGCTCCGGGGTGGGGGAGGCGCTGCTCCGCAAGCTGATCGCCGCCTACCCCGAGGCGACCCGGCTGGTGCCCGGCCTCCGCATGGTGGTGGTCGCCGGGCCCCGCATCGACCCGGACTCGCTGCCGACCCACCCGGGCCTCGAGGTCAGGGCCTACGTGCACGAGCTGTACCGGCACCTGGCCGCCTGCGACCTCGCGGTGGTCCAGGGCGGCCTCACCACCTGCATGGAGCTGACCGCAGCGGCGCGGCCGTTCCTGTACTTCCCGCTCGCCCACCACTTCGAGCAGAACTTCCACGTCCGCCACCGCCTCGACCGCCACCGCGCCGGACGCCGCATGGACTACGCCACCAGCACACCCGAGATGATCGCCGCCGCGATCGCCGAAGAGCTCGGCCGCCCCACCAGCTACCGCCCGGTCCCCACCGACGGCGCCGCCAGAGCCGCCACCCTCATCGCCGACCTGCTGTAGTCCAGTGTGGCGGCACCGGTTCGCCCTGGCCGGCCACCCCCTCGCCGAGAGATCCCCGATTCGGGCCGGATGCCCGAGTAGAATCCCTGGTGGCTACCGGCGGGGTGGGGCCGCCGGTGGTCAAGCGCTGTCCGTCACGCCTTCGGAGGATCGCCATGCCAGGTCGCTTCGGTCGTGTGCTCACCGCCATGGCCACCCCGTTCAGCCAGGACGGAAACCTGGACGTCGACGGCGCCCAGCGCCTCGCCCGCCACCTGCTCGACAACGGCACCGACACGCTGGTGGTGGCCGGCACCACCGGCGAGTCGCCGACCCTCACCACCGACGAGAAGGCCCGCCTGTGGACGGCGGTGGTCGAAGCCGCCGGCGACGGCGGCCGGGTGATGGCCGGCACCTCGACCTACTCGACCGCCGAGTCGGTCGAGCTGACCCGGCTGGCCGAGAAGGCCGGGGCGGGCTCCCTGCTGCTGGTGACCCCCTACTACAACAAGCCGCCCCAGTCCGGGCTGGTCGCCCACTTCAGCGCCATCGCCCAGTCCACCGGCCTGCCCTGCATGCTCTACAACATTCCCGGCCGCACCGCCTGCACCATCGAGGTGCCGACGATGGTGCGGCTGTTCGAGCGGCTCGACAACGTCGTGGCCGTCAAGGACGCCGTCGGCGACATGGCCGCCGCCAGCCGCCTGCACCGCGAGACCGGCGGCGCCATGCAGCAGTACTCCGGCGACGACAAGAACCTCCTGCCGCTGCTGGCGGTCGGGGGCGTCGGGGTGGTGAGCGTCGCCGCCCACCTGGTCGGCCCCGCCCTCCAACAACTGGTGGCCGCGTTCGAGCGGGGCGACACCGGGGCCGCGCTCGACCTGCACCTGCGGCACCTGGCCCTGTTCGAGGGGCTGTTCGCCACCTCCAGCCCGATCCTGCTGAAGGCCTGCATGAACCTGCTCGGGCTGCCGGCCGGGCCGCTGCGGCCACCGCTGCTGGACGCCACCCCCGAGCAGGTCGAGTTCGCCCGCGGCCTGCTGGACGGCGTGCGTGCCTGACGGGTCCGTCCAGATCGCCTTCCTCGGAGGGCTCGGCGAGATCGGCCGCAACTGCGCCGTGGTCGACCTGGCGGGGGCGCGGCTGCTGATCGACTGCGGCCTGGCCTTCCCCGACGCCGACCAGCCCGGCGTCGACATCATCCTGCCCGACTTCTCCTGGCTGGCCGAGGAGCCGGAGCGGGTCGTCGGGGTGGTCCTCACCCACGCCCACGAGGACCACATGGGCGCCCTGCCGTACTTCCTCCGGGACTTCGACGTGCCCGTCTACGGAACCAGGCTGTCGCTCGGCATGCTCTCGGCCAAGCTGGAGGAGCACGAGCTCGCCCCCTCCCTGGTCGAGGTCGCCGCCGGCCAGCGCACCGCCCTCGGACCCTTCGACCTCGAGTTCTACTCCATGTCGCACTCGATCCCCGACGGGGTGGCGGTGGCGCTGCGCACCCCAGCCGGCACGATCGTGCACACCGGCGACTTCAAGATGGACCTGACCCCGATCGACGGCCGCACCACCGACCTCGGCGGCCTTGCCAGACTGGCAGCGGAAGGCATCGACCTGCTGCTGTCCGACTCCACCAACGCCGACGCGCCCGGCTTCATCGCCTCCGAGGTCGAGGTCGGCCGCGCGCTCCACGACATCTTCGCGGCGGCCGAGCGGCGCATCGTGGTCGCCTGCTTCGCCAGCCACGTCCACCGCGTCCAGCAGATCCTGGACACCGCCCACGGCCTCGGCCGCAAGGTCGCCCTGGTCGGCCGCAGCATGGTCCGCAACATGCGGGTCGCCTCCGACCTCGGCTACCTGCGGGTGCCGGCGGACCTGCTCATCTCCATGGAGGACCTGAACGGGCTGGACCCGGCGCGCACCGTGGTGCTGTGCACCGGCTCCCAGGGCGAGCCGTACTCGGCGCTGACGCTGATGGCCGCCCGCGACCACAAGTGGGTGCGGATCGAGCCGGGCGACACCGTGGTGCTGTCCTCGTCGCTGATCCCCGGCAACGAGGCGGCCGTCTACCGCACCATCAACGACCTCGCCCGCCTGGGCGCCGACGTCTACCACAAGGGCAACGCGCCGGTGCACGTCTCCGGCCACGCCGCCCAGGGGGAGCTGACCCTGCTGCTGGCCACCCTGCGGCCGCGCAACTTCCTGCCGGTCCACGGCGAGTACCGCCACCTGGCCCAGCACGCCCGCCTGGCCGAGGCCGCCGGGGTGCCGCGCGACCGGATCCTGGTCTGCGAGGACGGCGACGTCATCGAGCTGACCGACGGACATGCCACGCGGGCCGGCCAGGTGCGGGCCGGCATGGTGTTCGTCGACGGGCTCGGGGTCGGCGACGTCGGCGACGCCGTCCTGCGCGACCGGCGCAAGCTCGGCGGCGAGGGCTTCGTGCACGTGGTCGCCACCATCGAGGCCCGCACCGGCAAGGTGCTGGCCGGCCCCGACATCGTCACCCGCGGCTTCGTCTACGAGCCGGAGTCGGGCAACCTCATCGAGGAGGCCAAGGCCCGCGTGCTCGACGCCCTCGAGCGGGCCGCCGCCGAGGGGGTGGTCGACACCATGATCCTCAAGCAGCACATGCGCTCGGCCGCCTCGGCGCTGTTCAAGGAGCGCACGCAGCGCCGGCCGGTGATCATCCCCACGGTGATGGAGGTCTAGGGGATGGCGAAGACCCGCGCGCGGCGCCCGGCGGGTCGCCGCTCGCCCGCCACCAAACGCCGGCCGAGCCAGCCGTCGCGCGGCCAGCGCCTCGGCCAGGGCCCGCGCCGGGCGCTGTCGCCCCACAAGGGCGACATCCAGGGCGTGTTCCTGGTCCTGTTCGCGGTGCTGCTCGCCCTCGGCATCTGGCTCCACAACGGCGGCAAGGTCGGCGTCTTCCTCGCCCTGCTGTTCCGCGGCCTGTTCGGCTACGGCGCCTACGCGGTGCCGCTGCTGGTGGCCGGGCTCGGCATCGCCCTGTTCCGGCGCTCGGCGGCCAGCGCCGACGACGCCGTCGCCGGCCGCGTCACCATCGGCCTGCTGGCGGTGCTGCTCGGCGGGCTCGGTCTCCTCCACCTGGCCACCGGCGCGCCGCCGACCTCGGCGGCCCCGGCGGTGCTGCAGGACTCCGGCGGGCTGGTCGGTGCGGCCACCGCCGCCCCCCTGGCCCGGCTGCTCTCGACCTGGGGAGCGGCGACCTCGTTCGCCTGCCTGCTGTTCCTGGGGACGCTGATCAGCACCAGGACCTCGGTCGCGGCGGTCGGTCGGGGCCTGGCGGCCGCCGCCGGGACGGTCCGCTCGGCGCTCACCCCGCCCCCGCGTCCGGCCTCCGAGGCCGAACCGGGCAAGGGCGCCGGCGACACCCCGACCGGCCGGCCCGCCGCCCCGATCGAGGAGGGGGAGCCGGCCGCCACGGCCAGGCGGCGCGCCCGCAAACGCTCCGACGACGACACCGTGGAGGTGACCGTCGGCGCGGAGGCGGCCGAGGGCGCCGCCGGCGAGCCAGAGGAGGCGGCCGCGACCAGGCCGCCGCCGCCCACCCCGGCCGACCAGCCCGGAGCCGGCGAGGCCGTCCAGCTCGCCATGACCGTGCAGGCAAGGGCGGGCGGCGCCTACACCACCCCGCCGGAGTCGCTGCTGCGGCGCGGCCACGCCCGGCCGATCGACGCCCGCCGGCTCGACGAGACCGCGCGGGTCCTGGAGAACACCCTCGACCAGTTCGAGGTCGACGCCCACGTGGCCCGCTACACCAGGGGACCGACCGTCACCCGCTACGAGGTGGAGCTCGGCCCGGCGGTCAAGGTGGCCCGGGTGATCGGCCTGTCCCACGACATCGCCTACGCGCTCGCCTCCCCGGACGTCCGCATCATCGCCCCCATCCCGGGCAAGTCGGCGATCGGCATCGAGGTCCCCAACCGCGACCGGGAGCTGGTCACCCTCGGCGACATCCTCGGCCGGGTCGAGGAGCGCGACGGCCATCCGCTGACGGTCGCCCTCGGCAAGGACATCGGCGGCGAGCCGGTGCTGACCAACCTGGCCGACATGCCGCATGTCCTGATCGCCGGTTCCACCGGATCTGGCAAGTCGGTCTGCCTCAACGTGCTGGTCACCAGCCTGCTGATGCGCAACCCGCCCGAGCGGGTGCGGCTCATCCTGATCGACCCCAAGCGGGTCGAGCTGACCCACTACGAGGGGGCGCCGCACCTGATCACCCCGGTGGTCACCCATCCCAAGCGGGCCAGCGAGGCGCTCGCCTGGGCGGTGCGCGAGATGGAGCTGCGCCTGGAGACCCTGGCGCTGGCCGGGATGCGCAACATCGCCGCCTACAACCAGGCGGCCAAGGACGGCAAGCTGCCGCCGCCACCCTCGGCCGGCCCCGACGGCGCCGACCGGGAACGACCGACGCTGCCCTACATCGTGGTGGTGATCGACGAGCTGTCGGACCTGATGATGGTGGCCCCCAGGGACGTCGAGGACGCCATCTGCCGGATCGCCCAGATGGCAAGGGCGGTCGGCATCCACCTGGTGGTCGCCACTCAGCGGCCGTCGGTGGACGTGGTCACCGGGCTGATCAAGGCCAACATCCCCAGCCGCATCGCCTTCATGGTCGCCAGCGCTCAGGACTCCCGGGTGATCCTGGACGCCGGCGGGGCCGACAAGCTGGTCGGCCACGGCGACATGCTCTACCTGCCTGGCGGCACCTCCAAGCCCCGCCGGGTGCAGGGCGCCTTCATCACCGAGAAGGAGGTGGAGGCGGTGGTCGCCTACTGCAAGGCGCAGCAGCAGGCCGCCTACCAGCCGGGCGTGGTGGCGGAGGGCCGTGCCACCAGCGAGGACGACGACGGGGACGAGGACCCGCTGCTCACCCAGGCGATGGAGATCGTGGTCCGCTCCGGGCTGGGGTCGACCTCCATGCTGCAGTCGAAGATGAAGGTCGGCTTCTCCCGGGCCAGGCGGATCATGGACCAGTTGGAGGAGCGGGGCGTGGTCGGGCCGTCGGAGGGATCCAAGCCGCGCGACGTGCTGATGACCGTGGAGGAGCTGGAGGAGCTGCGCGGCCGCGAGGCCGGCTACGGCGAGCTCGAAGACGGGTAGGCTGGGAGGGCTCGCCCTGGTTGCCGTCGCACGCCACTTGGGGTGACAATCCGCTGGCCCGAGAGAGCGATCTTCCGGCTTGCCGGGATTTGCGTCCGTGAAGGGGTGTCCCGCCTGAGCACGATTGGCGACGCGCTGCGCTCGGCTCGGGAAGCGCAGGGAAGGTCCATCGAGGAGGCCTCCGCCGCGACCCGGATCCGGTCGAGCTACCTGGAGGCCCTCGAGCAGGAGCGCTTCGACGAGCTCGGCGGCAACGTCTACGCCAAGGGGTTCCTGCGTTCCTACGCCAGCTTCCTCGGGGTCGACCCGGCCCCGCTGCTGGAGGCCTACCGGGCCCAGGAGCGGCCGGACGCGCCACTGTTCGAGCACGCACCCAAGGTCATCGGCGGCCTCAAGACCGGCAGGCGGAGCCCCAACTGGCTGGTGGTGGCGATCGTCTGCGTCTCCGTCATCCTGGTGGTGTCGCTGTGGTCGCTGCTGCGGCCGGCGCCCGACCCCAACGACGCGCAGCCCCCGTTCGTGTCCGAGCCGGCCACCACCGCCGGCAGCGCCGCCCGGCCGACCGCCCCGCCGACCACCGCCCGGCCAGCTCCCAAGGGCGTGACGGTGGTGCTCAGGTACACCTCGCCGTCCTGGACGAGGGTCACCACCGACGGTGAGGTCTCCTTCGAGGGCATCCCTGGCGCCACCGAGCGGCGCACCTTCCGCGCCAGCCGCAGCATCGACCTGATCCTCGGCGCCCCCGGCGGCGTGAGCCTGACGGTGAACGGCAAGGACCTCGGCGTCCCCGACAGCTCGGGCGCCATCTGGCGCGGCTCCTTCACCCCTGGCGAACCCTCCCTGGGTTAGGTGCGCGCGATGACCGCGGAGCCGCGACTGGCGCTGACCTTCGAGGACGTGCTGCTGGTGCCGCGGCGCTCCCGGGTCCGCTCGCGCCGCCACGTCTCCACCCGCTCCCGCTTCAGCCGCGAGCTGGAGCTCGCCGTCCCGATCGTGTCGGCCAACATGGACACGGTGACGACCGCCCCGATGGCGATCGCCATGGCGGAGCTCGGCGGCCTCGGCGTGATCCACCGCTTCCTGCCCGTCGACGGTCAGGCCGAGGAGGTCCGGCGGGTCAAGCGCTACCTCAGCCAGGTGATCGAGCAGCCCTACACGATCGGTCCGGAGCGGACGGTGGCCGAGGCGGCCGCGGAGGCCCAGCGGCTCGGGGTGACCGGGCTGGTGGTGGTCGACGCGGCCGGCCGCCCGCTCGGCATGCTCACCGCCCGCGACATGCGGGCCGACGGCGGCGACACGGTGGCGTCGGCGATGACGCCGGCAGAACGGCTGATCACCGCCCGGCCGGGGATCGATCTGGAGGAGGCCCGCAAGCTGCTTGACCGCCACCGCATCGAGAAGCTGCCGCTGGTCTCCGGCGACGGCCGCCTCGCCGGCCTCATCACCCTCCGCGACCTGGCCCTGCGCGACCGCTACCCGCAGGCCACCAGGGACGGGCAGGGCCGGCTGCGGGTGGCCGCCGCCGTCGGCGTCCGCGGCGGCTACCTGGTCAGGGCGGAGGCGCTGCTGGACGCCGGCGTGGACGCGCTGGTCGTCGACGTCGCCCACGGCCACGCCGACCACACCATCGAGGCGGTCCGCGAGCTGAAGGCGACCTGGCCGGCCAGCCAGGTAGTCGCCGGGAACGTCGCCACCGCCGAGGGCTTCCGCGACCTGGCCGACGCCGGCGCGGACGCCGTCAAGGTCGGCATCGGGCCCGGGCTGGCCTGCACCACCCGGCTGGTCGCCGGGGTCGGGGTGCCCCAGCTCACCGCCATCCTCGACTGCGCCGGGGCGGCCCGTGACAGCGGCGTGCCGCTGATCGCCGACGGCGGCATCCGCCACCCGGGGGACGTGGCCAAGGCGGTCGCGGCGGGCGCCAGCACGGTGATGATCGGCGGGCTGTTCGCCGGCCGGGCCGAGAGCCCCGGCGAGGTCGTCCGCCGCCAGGGGCGGGCCTACAAGGTCTTCAGGGGGATGGCCTCCTACGGGGCGGCCGCCGCCAGGCTCGAGATCGAGGGCCGCGGGGACGCGCTCGACCAGTACGTGCCGGAGGGCGAGGAGCTGGAGTTCCCGCTCAAGGGCCCGGTCGCCGAGGTGGTCAACGAGCTGGTCGGCGGCCTGCGCAGCGGCATGAGCTACGTCGACGCCAGCACCGTCGCCGAGTGCTGGCAGAAGGCCTCCTTCGTCCGCCAGACGCAGGCAGGCAGGCGCGAGGCCCGCCCGGGCGCGCCGGACGCCTAGGCCGGGCCGGCGAGACGAACGCCGCGGCCGCGGCGGCCCGCCGCCCGCCCGGGTGGTGCGACGCTCAGCGGACGGTGAGCGCGAGGTTCTGGCTGGTGGCGCTGGCGTGGTCGGCGTCGGCCCGCTTGTAGACCCGGTAGGTGAGCTTGCCCCTGACGGTCGGCTTGACGCGCAGGGTGTAGCCGCTGCTGCCGCTCAGGGTGGCGATGACGGCGTCCTTCCAGCTGCCACTCACCAGCCGTTGCAGCCAGACGTGCTGGCCGGCGTGGTTGGGGCTGACGCTGCCGGTGACGGTCAGGGTCTGGCCGAGGTTGATGGCGCTGGCGGAGCGCTTGGCGGTCACCAGCGAACGGACGTTGACGGTCACCTGCGAGCTGGTCGCGATCCCGTAGGTGCCCGAGCCGCCGAAGCTGGCCCGGTAGGCGGTGGTGGCCTCCGGCGCCTGGGCGAAGGCGACCGACCCGTCCGCGCCGCCGCCGGCCGTCGCGGCCTGCTGCCAGCCGGTGGCGCCGGCCCGCTGCGCCCACAGCACCACCGGTCCGCCGAGGACGCCGGCGCCGCTCTCCTGGTCGGTGAGCCTGCCGCTCAGGCCGGCGCTGCCGTGCCAGGTCACGGTGGTGCCGCCGGCGAGGGTGAGGCGGGCAGAGCGTGCCAGGAAGCCGGAGCGGGCAGTGTTCCAGTGGGTGTCCAGGTAGCTGCCGGACGGTGGCCGGGTGGAGAAGTAGTCGTCGTGGTTGCAGTCCAGCAGCGCCTCGTGCTCCGGCGGGCAGGCGGTGGAGGACAGCGCGATCCCGCCGGGGCCGTCGTCGTCGTAGCACATCACGTCGGCATCGTCGCTGCAGTGGTTGTTGGGGGTGCCGTGGCGGGCGTCGGACTGCACCGCGCCCAGCATGTGGAAGATCTCGTGCAGCTCCGCGTAGTGCCAGCAGGGCGCGTCGACGCGCGCGTAGAACGGCCCGGTGTTGTTCCAGTTGGCGGCGGGGTCGGCTCTGGTGTCGTCGCTGACCTCGCCGAGGCCGCAGATGCCCACCGCGGTGTCCATCCACACCATGTACTTGCGGTTGGACCGGCGGAACCGCTCCTGGGCCTGCAGCTCGGTCACCATGTTGTTCCAGTTGGCGCTGGTCGCGTCGACCAGGCCGCTGCCGCTGGCGTCGACCTGGGGCACGGTGAGCGCGACCCGCTCGACCTGGACCTGGCAGGACCCGTCGGTGACGAACCGCAGGGTGCGGCCACCCTGGGTCTCTCCGGCGCTGAGCCACACCGCCCGGTCCATCTCCGCCGCCCACTGCCGGAACGAGGGCAGCAGCGCCTGGTAGCGGTCGGGGGCGGTGGCAGGGCGGGCGTAGACCATCTGCACGCGCCTGCCGGGATCCTCGGTGGTGCCGTCGTCGGCGCATGGCACCGACGCCAGCCCTTCAGCGGTCGCGGTCGTCCCCTGCCCCGCCGGGTCCGCCGCGGCGGCGTTCCGCGCCAGGACCTTCAGGCCGGCCATCCCCGGGCTCCGCAGGGTCGTGCGTGCCTGCAGCTCCTCGACGGTGGGGAGACGGTGGAGGTCGACCCACGGCGGCGGCTGGTCGTCGCCGTGCAGGCAGGCGACCCGCAGGTCGCCCCGCAGATCGGCGCAGAGGCCGCCGGCCCCGGCGGTCGCCGGGTCGCGGCCGCCGCCGGCGGGAGGGGCCGGTGCGCCCAGCGCGGCCGCCAACGCCGCGACGGCAAGCGCCCGGACCCAGCGACCCGCCCCTCGCGACATCAATCGGCTCCCCCCCGAAGGCAAGCGGCCACCCGAGGCCATGCCCTCAAGGAATGGATCGGGCCGGGTTGCGGATCGCTTGACCCACCGGGCGGCGCGGCGGTGCGCTACTGTCTCGGCCATGACATCCCCGGCTCCGCCGCAGAAGGTGGCCATCGTCACCCTCGGCTGCGGCCGCAACGAGGTGGACTCGGCCAACGCCGCCGGCCTGCTGGCCGCATCCGGCTTCCAGCTGGTCGACGATCCCGAGCGGGCCGACGCCGTGCTGGTCAACACGTGCGCCTTCATCGAGGCCGCCAAGCGGGAGTCGATCGAGACGGTGCTGGAGGCGGCCACCCTGAAGGAGCGCGCGCCGGCCACCAAGGTCCTGGTGATGGGCTGCCTGGCCGAGCGCTACACCGAGGAGCTCCGCGCCGAGCTGCCGGAGGCCGACGCGGTGGTCGCCTTCCGGGACTACCGCCGGCTGCCGGAGCTGTTGACCGGGGGGGACCGATCGACCGGGGGGGCGGAAAGCGCCCCCCCGGACCCCCCCATACCGACGCACCTTGCCGAGCCTCCCGGCCCCCCCATTCCTGCTGGCCTCACCGGCCCTCCGGGCCTTCCCGTGGTGCCCGGCCCCACCGCGGTGGTGCCGGCGGGGCGGCGGGCGCTGCCGATGGTGTTCCCGGCGCCGGCGGGGGCGGCGTTCCCGGCCCGCGCCGCCGCCGGCGGGCCGGTGGCCATGGTGAAGCTCGCCGAGGGCTGCGACCGCGACTGCTCGTTCTGCGCCATCCCCTCGTTCCGCGGGCCGTTCCGGTCCCGCCGGCCCACCGAGGTCCTGGCCGAGGTGGCCTGGCTGGCCGCGCAGGGCGTCTCCGAGGTGTGCCTGGTGGCGGAGAACTCCACCAGCTACGGCAAGGACCTTGGCGGCCGCGAGGCGCTGGTCCACCTGCTTCGCGACCTCGCCGCCGTCGACGGCCTGCGCCGGGTCCGCCTGAACTACCTGCAGCCGGACGAGATCACCGATGGCCTGCTCGAGGAGATGGCCGCCAACCCCGTGGTCTGCAGCTACTTCGACCTGTCGCTGCAGCACGCCAGCGCGCCGGTGCTGCGGCGCATGCGCCGCGGCGGCTCCCGTGCCGGCTTCCTCGACCTGGTCGCCCGGATCCGCGCGCTGGACCCCGACGCCGCCTTCCGCTCCAACTTCATCCTCGGCTTCCCCGGCGAGCGGGCGGCCGACGTCCGCGAGCTCGAGGAGCTCCTGGAGGCGGCCAGGCTGGACTGGGTGGCGTTCTTCACCTGGTCGGCAGAGGACGGCACCGCCGCGCTGGCCCTCGACCGCCGCGTCCGCCCTGGCGTGGCACGGGCCAGGGTGGAGCGGCTCCAGGAGCTGCAGGACCGGCTGGTCGGCGAGATCCAGGCCGGCTGGGTCGGCCGCGACATGGAGGTGCTGATCGAGCGGGTCGGCGCCGACGGCGTCGCCGAGGGCCGCAGCTTCCGGGAGGGCGTCGAATCCGACGGGATCGTGCGGGTCCAGGCGCCGGCCCGGTCCATCCGGGTGGGGGAGTACCTGCGGGTGGTGGTGACCGGCGCCAACGGTCCCGAGCTGCTCGCCCGGCCCGTGCCCGCCGAGGCCGCGGCCGCCCGGTAGCATCCTTGGCGGTTGCCGCCGGATCAGCGAGGAGCGAGCGTGCGCTGCGAGATCGTCGGGGTCGGCACCGAGCTGCTGCTCGGCCAGATCGTCAACACCAACGCCGCCTGGATCGGCCAGCGCCTGGCCGACGTCGGCTGGGACTGCCTGCGCCACACGGTGGTCGGCGACAACGAGGCCCGCATCGGCGGCGTGCTGCGCGAGGCGCTCGACCGGGCCGACGCGGTGATCGTGACCGGCGGGCTCGGGCCCACCCAGGACGACGTCACCCGCGAGGCGGTCGCCGCCGTGGCCGGCGTGCCGCTGGTGCGCCGCCCGGAGCTGGAAGCGTGGCTGCGGGACCGCTTCGCCGCCATGGGGATCCGGCGGATGGCGGAGATGAACCTGCGCCAGGCCGACGTGCCGGAGGGCGCCCGCTACGTCGACAACCCCCGCGGCACCGCACCGGGGCTGATCGTGGAGGTCGGCGGCAAGCCCGTCTACGCCGTGCCCGGCGTGCCCCGCGAGATGGAGGGCATGCTGGAGCGGGTGGTGCTGCCCGACCTGGCCGCCAGGGCCGGCGAGGGGCGGGCGATCGTCTCCAGGGTGCTGCGCACCGTCGGGGTGGGGGAGTCGCGCCTGGCCGAGCGGCTCACCCCCCTGTGGGAGGCGGCAGGGACCGGCCAGGTCACCCTGGCCTACCTGGCCAGCCCCGGCGAGGTCAGGGTACGGCTGACCGCGGTGGGCGCCTCCAGGGAGGAGGCCCTGTCGGAGATCGCCCCGCTGGAGGCCAAGGTCCGCCAGGAGCTTGGCGACATCGTCTACGGCCTCGACGAGGAGACGCTGGAGGAGGCCGCCGGCCGGCTGCTCCGCGAGCAGGGCCGCCGCCTTGCCACCGCCGAGTCGCTGACCGGGGGGCTGCTCGGCGGCCGCGTCACCGTCGTCGCCGGCGCCTCGGACTACTACCTCGGCGGGGTGGTCGCCTACGCCAGCGAGGCCAAGGCCACCCTGCTCGGCGTGGACCGCGGGCTGCTGGAGGGCGACGGCCCGGTGAGCGAGCCGGTCGCGGCCGCCATGGCCGAGGGCGCCCGCCGGGTGTTCGGGGCCGACCTCGGCCTGGCCGCCACCGGGGTGGCCGGCCCGGCCGAGCAGGGCGGCCGGCCGGTCGGCACCCTCTGCCTCGGCGTCGCCGACGCCGGCGGCACCGCCACCGCCACCCTGCGCGTCCCCGGCGACCGCGCCCAGGTGCGCGCCTGGTCGGCCACCGTCGCCCTGGACCTCCTCCGCCGCCGCCTGCAGGGGCTGACGTGAGCCGGGACGGTCGGGAGGGGTCCTCTCGCCGCCCGGCCGGCGGGCCCGATCCCACCATCGCCGACCCGGACCTGCTCGCGGGGCGGCTGTTCTTCGCCGTGCCGGTGCCAGGGCCGAGCCGGGCGCCGCTGGAGGCGGCTCTGCCCGAGCTGGAGCCCCTGCTCCCCGGCGCCCGACTGACCGCCGCGGGCGGCTGGCACCTGACGCTGGCCTTCCTCGGCCAGGTCCACCCCGAGCTGGCCGGCGAGGTGGTCCGGGTGGGCGAGGCGGCCGCCGCAGCCGTCCCGGTCGCCAGGCTGCGGCTGGAGGGTGCCGGCGCCTTCCCCAGCGCGCGCCGTGCCGGGGTGCTCTGGGCCGGGGTCGCCGGCGACGTCGAGCTGCTGGTGCGGCTGGCCGCCAGCCTCGCCGCCGAGTGCAAGGCGGCCGGCCTGCGCTTCGAGGAGCGGGAGCTGGTGCCCCACCTCACCCTGGCCCGCTTCGCCCAGCCCGCTCCCGTGCCGGAGGCGGCCGTCGGCCTGATCGCCGCCGCTGCCGCCGCCGGCGCGCCCTGGCAGGCGCGCGAGCTGGCCTGCTACCGCAGCACGCTCAGCCCAAGGGGCGCCCGCTACCGCGTGATCCGGGAGTTCCCGCTGTCCGGGTAGGCACGTCCTGCGCGTGGACGGGACTGTCCCCAGATCCGGTTATGATCGTTGTGTCGAACACCTGTTCGTAGTACGGTGCTCGCCGACCCGGGCCGGCCCGGCTCAACGCGACTGGGAAAGGGACTTGTTATGGCCGCGACCTATACTGCTGCCCGCAACGACGGCATGCGGGGAGGGACTGTGGAACGCGAGAAGGCACTGGAAGTCGCCTTGCTCCAGATCGAGAAGCAGTTCGGCAAGGGCTCGGTCATGCGCATGGGCGTGGACGGCCCGGCCGCCCCGGTCGAGGTCATCTCGACCGGCAGCCTCGCCCTCGACCTCGCCCTCGGCATCGGCGGGGTGCCGCGCGGCCGCGTGGTCGAGATCTACGGCCCAGAGGCGTCGGGCAAGACCACCCTGGCGCTGCACGTCATCGCCGAGGCGCAACGCGGCGGCGGCATCGCCGCCTTCGTCGACTCCGAGCACGCCCTGGACGTGGCCTACGCCCGCAACCTCGGCGTCAACACCGACGAGCTGCTGATCTCCCAGCCCGACACCGGCGAGCAGGCCCTCGAGATCGCCGACATGCTGGTCCGCTCCGGCGCCATCGACGTGATCGCGATCGACTCGGTGGCCGCCCTGGTCCCCCGTGCCGAGATCGAGGGCGAGATGGGCGACTCCCACGTCGGCCTCCAGGCCCGCCTGATGAGCCAGGCCCTCCGCAAGCTCTCCGGCACCATCTCGAAATCCAAGACCACCGCCATTTTCATCAACCAATTGCGGGAAAAGATCGGTGTCCTATTTGGATGCCTCGCTTATTCCACCAGGGTCACCCTCGCCGACGGCACCCAGGAGAAGATCGGCAAGATCGTCAACCAGCGGCTCCCGGTCGAGGTGCTCTCCTACGATCCCGAGGCCGACGCGGTGGTGCCAAGGAAGGTCGTCGGCTGGTTCGACAACGGCCGCACCGACCAGTTCCTGCAGTTCACGGTCGCCCGCCCGGCGGGCAACGGCCACGCCTCGTTCGCCTGCACCCCCAACCACCAGATCCGCACCCCGGGCGGCTGGCGGGAGGCCGGCGAGCTGGCCCCCGGCGACCGTGTGATGCAGGCGCTGCCGCACCGCCTGTCCGGCTTCCAGTGGGAGGTCCTGCTCGGCGGGCTGATGGGCGACAGCGCCCTGAGTCCCTCCCGGAGCGGCCACGCGGCCAGGCTGCGCTTCGGCCACGGCGCCCGCCAGGTGGCCTACGGCGACTGGAAGGCCTCCCTGTTCGGCAACCTCCAGGTGAGCCGCAGCACCAACGCCGGCGGCGCGGTCTTCCATGACGTGCAGCCGCTCCCGGAGCTGGCCGAGCTGCGCCAGGCCATCTACATCGGCGGCAGGAAGGTCTTCGGCCACGACTACCTCAAGCGCCTGACGCCGCTCTCCCTCGCCATCTGGTACATGGACGACGGCACTTTCAGCCTGCGCGCCAAGGGCGTGCAGGAGCGGACCAGGGGTGGCAGCGGCCGCTCCGACATCTGCATCGAGGCGATGGAGCCGACCACCCGCGCGCGGCTGGTCGACCACCTGGCCGACACCTGGGGGATCCGGCCCAGGCTGATCCGCCGTGCCGGCCTGGCCGTGCTGGTCTTCCCCAAGGACGAGACGGCCAAGCTGCACGCCCTCGTCGCGCCCTTCGTCCACCCGTCCATGCAGTACAAGCTGCTGCCCCGCTACCGCGGCCAGTTCGCGGTCGAGCCGGTGTTCACGCCCGCCCGCCAGGAGCTGCTGCCCCTGCCCATCCTCTCGATCGCCCCCAAGCCGCCCACGCGCTCCATGCACCGCTTCGACATCGAGGTCGAGGGCAGCCACAACTACCTGGCCGACGGCGTCGTCGTGCACAACTCGCCCGAGACGACCTCGGGCGGCCGCGCGCTCAAGTTCTACGCCTCCGTGCGGCTCGACGTCCGCCGGATCGAGTCGCTGAAGGACGGCCCCGAGGTGGTTGGAAACAGGACGAGAGCGAAGGTTGTAAAGAACAAGATGGCCGCCCCGTTCAAGTCCGCCGAGTTCGACATCATCTACGGTCAGGGAATCTCCAAGGAGGGGAGCCTGCTGGACGTCGGCGTCGACGTCGGGCTGATCAAGAAGTCGGGGGCCTGGTTCACCTACGACGGCGACCAGCTGGGGCAGGGCCGGGAGAACGCCCGCAACTTCCTCCGCGACAACCCGGAGCTGGCCCGCGACATCGAGGACAAGATCAAGGCCCAGCTCGGCATTGGCACACTGGCGGCGCCCGACCCGGACCCTGACCCCGACGACGGCCAGGGCAAGCTCTGAGCGGTGACCGTCGGACGGCGAGCAGCCATCGGCAAAAGGAGAGTGCAGCCGGCGGTGGCGGCATCCCTCGACGGCGAGGAGGCGGCGTCGGCCGACGCCGCTCACGCCGCCGCGCTGCGGCTGCTGACCGCCAGGGCGCGGACCCGTGCGGAGCTGCAGCGGCGTCTGGAGGAGCGCGGCTTCGCAACGGCGGCGGTTCGGGAGGCCCTCGACCGGCTGCAGCGGGTCGGCCTGGTCGACGACGCGGCGCTGGCCGCCGCCGTCGCCGAGGGCCGGGCCGCCAGGGGGCTGGACGCCCCGGCGATCGCGCTGGAGCTGCGCGACCGGGGGCTCGACCCGGCGCTGGCCGAACGGGCGGCCCGGGCGGCGGTCCCGGACGGGCTGCGGGCCGACCGCTGCCGGGAGGTCGCCGAGGCACGGCTCGCGCAGCTCGCCGGCCTCGACCGCGACGTCCAGCTCCGCCGGCTGGCCGCCTACCTAGCCCGCCGTGGCTATCCCGCAGAGCTGGCCGAGGCGGTCTCCAGGGAGCTT
>WNGB01006277.1_pt1 | contig 19770 bp, 18 predicted proteins | sample 5400681 | NCBI WGS metagenome assembly WNGB01 (sample SAMN13153367, study PRJNA577476) | soil metagenome | isolation source: 115 cm soil or saprolite under grassland replicate 2 | place: USA:California | collected 2016-06-15
GGGCCGGACCTGCCTGGCCGCCATCGAGCAGGCCGACGCGGTCATCGCCGACCTGATCGGGGACGTCCGCGACCGTCGCCTCGAGCAATCGCTGTACGCCTACGTCGAGGCCGCACGCGACTGCCGGAACGACGCCGCTCCGTGAGGCCGCCGGCCGGCCGCGCTCCTGGTCGCGGCCGGCCCGACCCCGAGGGCGGTCACGCCTCGGCGTGGCCGCCCTCGGGCTGGTCCTCCTCGGCGAGGATCGCGTACAGGCGCCTGCGGGTCTCGGTGAGGAGCTCGAGCGCCTTGGCCTGCTGCTCCTCGGTGCCGGCGTGGACCACCTGCGCGGCCGCGCCGCCGAGCTGGAAGATGGCGTCGCGGAGGCTCCACGCCGCCGGGGCGACGTGCTCGGTGGCCTGCTCCCATGGTGCCTGGGCGCCGGCGTGCCGCTCCGCCTCTGGCCGGCCGGCATCGGTCAGCGCGAACCGCCGACGGCCGTCGACGTCCTCACCGGCGATCAGGCCCTCCTCCTCCAGCAGCTGCAGGGTGGGGTAGATCGACCCGGGGCTCGGCCGCCAGATCCCGCCGGTGCGGGTCTCCAGCTCCTGGATCATCTCGTAGCCGTGCATCGGGCGCTCGGCCAGCAGCGCCAGGATCGCGGCCCTGACGTTGCCGCGGCTCCGCCGGCCGCGTCCACGGCCGCGTCCGCCGCCGAAGAACATGACGTCCGGCGGCCCGAAGGGTGGGTGCCCGTGCCCGAAGGGTCCGAACCCGCCGCGGTGGCCGGGCCAGTCCCCCGGGATGGGCTGGGTGAACATGCGTCGTCGCATTGCTGCATCACCTCCTGGAGCGTCTCGCAGTGCGAACGATATATCGAAGATACTCTCCGACCGTCGATGATGCAACGCTGTTCGGCCGGCTCAGACGGCGGGCGGCGTGCGCAGGATGGCCTGGATGCGGGCCTGGCCGGTCGGGTGGGAGCGGAGCAGGGCGGCCATGCCGCGTGGCCGGGGCGCCGACCGCTCGCCGGTCACGAACAGCTCGAGGACGCGGACCAGGCCGGGGCCGTAGCCGAGCTCTGCCGCGTGGCGGTCGGCGGCGAACTCGCCGGCGCGGGACAGGGCCGCCCCGAGCACCCTGGCCACCCGCACCACCAGCGCCAGGGGCAGCCACAGCAGGCCGAGCACGACCACCAGCACGGCGCCCACCACCACCAGCACGCCGAGAGCGGCCAGCACGAGCAGCATGCCGAGGGCGCCGTCGGCCGCCCGCCCGCCAGCGACCCCGCCGGTCCGGTCGCTCAGGCGGGAGAAGGCCCTCGCCATGGCGCGGGTGGTGCGCCGGATGCCGCGCAGCAGCCGCTCGGCCGCCTCGAACGGCAGCAGGTACCACCAGCCGAGGATGATGGCCGCCGGGTGCAGCTGGCGGTGGTGCCCGAGCTCGTGGGCGAGCACCGCCTCCAGCATGTCGTCGGGCAGGTCGAGGGCGACCCGGGTCACGGCCAGCACGTGGCCGCCGAGCGCGAACGCGTTGACCTGACGGTTGTCCTGCACCCGCAGCAGGTAGCGGCCGGGGTCGTCGCCCGCCGTGCGGCAGACCCGGTCAAGGGCGGGGGCGATGCGAGCCAGCTCCGCCGGGCCGGGCCGGCGCAGGTCGCGGAACAGCAGCCGCGCCAGCACCGCCTCGACCGGGCGGAGCAACGCCAGCACCCCGCTGGCGGTCCAGCCGGCGCAGGCCGCCACCAGCCCGGCCCGCTGAAGCCCACCGATGAGCGCGCCGGCGCCGTACCCGATCGCGCCCACCACGATCAGCGAGAACAGCCAGATCAGCACGACGATCGAGAACATCCCGAGCGACGTCCCGGTCATCCGCGGCCGGCTCGGAGCATGGGACGCGGCCCGCGCGGGCGGCTGCTGCTGCGGCATACGGCCACGATACGGTCAACGCGACCAGGCGGCGAGCGCCTGCCACACATACCTCGGGCCCGCCGCTGGGGCGGGCCCGAGGTATGGGGGATCTGTGCGCGGGAGGCGCGGTGCGGGGGACTATCCGGTCGGGCGGGCGTAGCCGACCACGCCGGGGTTGGAGGCGCTCTGAACCTTGACGTAGTCGCCGGTGTGGGTGGCCGAGACCTGCTGCCCGTTGCCGATGTACATGGACACGTGGGAGATCGGGCTGTAGCGGAAGATCAGGTCACCTGGCTGCAGCTCGCCGGCTGAGACCTGCCTGCCGACGCCGAACTGGGCGGAGCTGGAGTGGGGGAGGGAGACGCCGGCCTGGGCCCAGGCGACCATGGTCAGTCCCGAGCAGTCGAAGCAGCCGGGCCCGGCGCCGCCGTAGCAGTAGGGCTTGCCGACCTGGGCGAGGGCGAAGCGCACGGCGGCGGCACCACCGCCGCTGCCGCCAGGGGCCGGCGGCGCGGCGGCCGGTGGGCTTGCCGGGCTGGCCGGCGAGGCGCTGCGGGCCTCGAGCTGGCGCAGCAGGGCCTTGGTCCTGGTGACCGCCCGCTCCACCTCGGCCTTCTTGGCGTCGAGGCGCGCCACCTCGGCGGCCTGCTCGCGTTCGGCTGCCGCCAGGTCGTGCTTGCGCGCCTCCCAGGACTGGCCGGCCACCTCGAGCCGGTCCATCAGGTCGCCGTCCTGGGAGGCCAGCAGGTCGAGCACCTGGACCCGGTCGATGGCGGTGACCGGGTCGTCGGAACCGAGGACGGCGGCGAGCGTGTTGCCGGCGCCCTGGACGTAGGCGGCGGCCGCCCGCGCTCCAAGGCGCGACTGCAGCACCCTGAGATCCTGCTCGGCCCCGGCGGCCTGCTGCCGCAGGTCGCCGTTGGTCTTGCGGATACGCTCCAGCGCCAGCTTGCTCTGGAGATATTCCTCGACCAGCTGGTCGGCCTGCCGGTTGAGCTGCTCGAGCTGCTTCTCCAGGCTGGCGGCGCTCGCCGGCGCGGCCGTGGCCCGCGAGCCGGCGCCGCTCGACAGGACCGCCACCGGCAGCAGCAGCGCCACCAGCAATGCGATCCGAGGCCATCGACGGTTGGGGGACCGTCGAACGCCTAACGGCGGCAAGAGCCCGAGCCTCCTTTCTTCCCGCCTGCCGGGGCGGACGGCGTGGGCGCTGAAAGGGGAACACACCCTCCTCCGGTGGGGGCCGGAGGGCCGTCCGGGATGGTCGGGGGATGAAACGTATCCGTCCAGTGACCATTCCGTGACCAAACGCGCCGGACTCTAGCGTGCTTCTGCGTGAAACGCCAATCCCGTGCTCACAGGCTGCTAACGACGGAGCCGTGGGCTTGCCTCCGCAAGATGTTGCGTCTATGTTCCGTCGCGACACAACATCTTGCGAAGTCCGACGCCGTCGGTCCTGGGACGCAGCCCGGTTCCTGCCTGCGGAGAACTGCGGGGAGTGGACGTGGAGAACTACGCATGGGAGCAGGACGCATCGCAGCACGAGTCGCAGAAGCCCCAGGTGACGCTGGGGGAGCGTGAGCGGGGCGTCCTGGCCTTCGAGCGGCAGTGGTGGCGGCACGCCGGGGCCAAGGAGGAGGCGATCAGGCGCGAGTTCGGCATCGGCCCGACCGCCTACTACCAGCTCCTCAGCCGGCTGCTCGACCACCCGGCCGCCCTCGCGGTCGACCCCATGCTGGTCAAGCGCCTGCAACGCCAGCGGGCGGCGCGACGCCGCCAGCTCGCATCCCGTAGGCTCGACCTCCGCCCACCACAGTGACCATGGCACAGGCGCTCTTGGGGGGCCGTGGGGGGAGCGAGCTCCCCCCACATCGATCGAGGACTGCGAGTTGTAGCCTGGCAATGACAGCCGTGTAAGACGGCTCAGTCATCGAGGGAGGTTCTGGTTGCGACCGGGTCCGAGCGCCCGGGCGGCGCTGGTGCTCGCTGCGTTCCTCGTCCTGTTCGTGCTCGTCGACCGGCTGTCGGGACCGGGCGGGTCCGGGCAGGAGCCGGTCAGCGGCAGCAGCGCACCGGGGGCGACCGGCAGCAGCGCGCCGAGGGCGGCGAGCACCAGCACACGGCCGCCCGCGACCCCGGCGCCCACCACGACCAGGCCAACGGCCACCGAGTCCACCGCGCGCCCGGCCGAAGGGGTGACCGTCCAGGTGCTCAACGGCGCGTTCGTCGCCGGCCTGGCCCACCGGGTGGCGGACCGGGTGCGGGCGGCGGGCTACGAGGTGGTCGCGGCCAACACCGCCCTCGGCACCCCGGTCTCGCGGGTCTACTACACCGACGGGCACCGTGCCGACGCCGAGGCGTTCCGGGAGCGCTTCCCCGCCTTCCAGGTGGCCCCGGCACCCGCCAACCTGTCACGCCAGGTCGACCTCCACGTGGTGATCGGCAAGAACTATCCGGGTGTCTGAGCGGGCTGGAAGGGGTGCCGGATGAGCAGGCCGCTGGATCCGGCGCGGGTGGCCGAGGTGGCCGGCCGGACCGCGCTGTGCCTGGACTTCGACGGCACGCTGGCCCCGATCGTCGACGATCCCGAGGCGGCCGCGCCGCTGGAGGGCACCGTCGAGCTGCTCGGCCGGCTCGCCGGCCGCTTCGCCGCCGTCGCCCTTGTCTCCGGCCGGCCCGCCGGCTGGCTGGCCGAGCGGGCGGCCGCCCCCGGTGTCCGCTACCTCGGTCTCTACGGGCTCGAGGAGGTGGTCGACGGCCGGGTCCATGCGGCGCCGGAGGCCGAGGCGGTGCGCCCGGCGGCGCGGGCCGCGCTGGCGGAGCTGGGCAGCCATCCCGCCGTGACCGCCTCCGGTGCCTACCTCGAGGACAAGGGCCTGTCGATCGGCGTCCACCTGCGGCGGGTGGCGGACCCGCCCCGCTGGGCCGGCCCGGTGGAGGCGGCCGCCCGGGAGGCGGCCGCGCGGCATGGCCTGCGGGTCGAGCCGGGCCGGCTGGTGTGGGAGCTGCGTCCGGGGAGCGGCCTCGACAAGGGCGACGCCGTGCGCCGGGTGGTGGACGAGTCGGGCGCCGGGGCCGTGGTGATGGCCGGCGACGACCGCGGCGACCTGGCCGGCTTCGAGGCCGTCGAGGAGCTGGCGGCGCGGGGGCTGTCGGGGCTGCGGGTGGCGGTGCGCTCCGGCGAGTCCCCGCCGGAGCTGCTGCAGCGCGCCGACCTGGTGGTGGACGGGCCGGAGGGCCTCCGCGAGCTGCTGGACCGCTGGGCGGCCCCGTGAGCGGGCCGGGTCAGCCGTAGAGGCTGCCGGCCAGGTACTTGAGGCCGCTGTCGACCTGGACGGTGACGACCCGGTGGCCGGCGCCGAGGCGGCGGGCCAGCCTCAGCGCGGCGATCAGGTTGGCGCCGCTCGACGGGCCGGAGAAGATGCCCTCGGTCCGGGCGGCCTCGCGGGCCATGCCGAACGCGTCCGCTTCGGGGACGGCGACGACCTCGTCGAAGTCCTCCGGACCGAGCAGCGGCGGCCAGTGACCGATGCCGCCGCCCTCGATGTGGTGGGTGCCGGCCGCGCCGCCGGAGAGCACCGCCGACTCGGCCGGCTCCACCACCACCCGATGCAGGCCAGGCAGCTTCACGGCCAGCGCGCGGCTGCTGCCGAGGAAGCAGCCGGCCGTCCCGACGTAGCTGCACAGCGCCTCGATCGCCGGCGGACCGGGGAGCTGTTCGAGCAGCTCCTCGCCGAGGCGGCGGTAGCCCTCCAGCATGTCGCGGTTGTTGAACTGGTCGGTCCAGAACGCTCCCGTCTCCGCGGCGATCTCGCCGGCACGACGCACCATCGCCGGGATCAGCTCCGGCGTGATGCCCTGCGGGCTGGGGATCAGCTCGACCTTGGCGCCGAACGCCTGCATCGTCCGCAGCTTCTCGACCGCGAAGGCGTCGGAGGAGACGATCCGCAGCGGGTATCCCTTCACGGCGCAGACGAACGCCAGCGACGAGCCGGTGCTGCCGCCGGTGTACTCGACCACCGGCTGGCCGGGCCGCAGCCGCCCGTCGCGCTCGGCGGCCTCGATCATGGCCAGCGCCATCCGGTCCTTGTAGGAGCCGGTGGGGTTGGCCGCCTCCAGCTTCACCCAGACCTCGGCGTCGGCCTCGCCGGCGAGCCGCTCCAACCGCACCACGGGGGTGCCGCCGATGGCCTCGATCCCGCCCATGCAGCCTCCGATGGTGTCGCCCGGCCCTCCCGGTTGATGAACCTACCAGCAGCCGGCCGCGCGCGACGGGATGGCGTATGCGTCAGCCGACCGGGGCGCCTGCGGCGAGGGCCTTGACGTCGGCGGTGCTCAGCGGGTTGCCGCCGATGCCCCAGTCGCCGCTCTGGACCTCCTCGACGATCACCCAGGTGACCTGGCGCATGTTCTCGCCCTCGATGGCGACCATCGCGTCGGTCAACTGCCTGACGATCTGCTGCTTCTGCTCCGCCGAGAAGACACCCTCGATGAGCTTGACATTGACGAGCGGCATCAGGACCTCCTTGTCACCACGCCCGCCCGCCGTCTGGTGCGGCAGGTCGGGACCTGATCCTGGCGGTCGCGGGTGGAGGACCGGTGGAGCGTCGGTAGAGGCTGACGGCGCGGAGTCGCCGCTGTGCGGGCGGCGTCCCTAGGCCCGGAGGGCGGCCAGGTCGTCCCGCTGGGCGGCGAACCAGTCCTGCGGTGGCAGGGCCGACGCCCCCTCGCGGAGCAGGGAGGCGCGCTTGGCGCGCTCGTCGGCCGGCATCGCCATGGCGGTGGCGAACGCCTCCGCCAGCTCGGCGGTGTCGAACGGGTTGACCACCAGCGCGCCGTCGCCGAGGTCGTCGGCCGCACCGGCGTTGCGGGACAGGATCAGCACGGCGTCCCGGCGGCTCACCGCCGGGCCCTCCTTGGCCACCAGGTTCATGCCGTCCCAGACCGGGTTGACCAGCAGCACGTCGGCCATCGCCATGGCGGCGAGCGCCCGCGGGTAGTTGTCCTTCAGCTCCAGCACCACCGGCTCCCAGGTGCGGGTGCGGAAGCGCTCGTTGATCGCCTCGGCGGCGTGCTTCACCTCGGCCGTGTAGGCCTGGTACTCAGGCAGGTCGCGGCGGGAGGCGTAGGCGAGCGCGTAGTGGACCACCCGGCCGCGGACCCGCGGGTTGCGCTCCAGGAACATCCCGTAGCCCTCCAGCCCCCGCAGGATGTTCTTGGACAGCTCCATGCGGTCGACCCGCACGATCAGGAAGCGGCCCCTGGCCAGCTCCGTCACCGCCCGCTGCTGGACCTGGGCGTCGACCTTGGCGACCCTGGCGCGCAGGTCGTCGCCGTCCACCCCGAGCGGGTAGGCGCGGACCGTGACGGTGCGCCCGTCGGCGGCCTGCACCGTCCCGCCCTGCGGGTCCATCCGGAAGCCGGCCTCCCGGCAGCAGCGCAGGAAGTTGCGGGCCCAGCGGGGCACCAGGAATCCGAGCAGGTCGGCGCCGAGCATCCCCTCCAGGACGGCGGCGGCGACCCGGCTCGGCAGCATCGCGAAGTAGTCGGGGTCGGCCCAGGGGCAGTGGGTGAAGTGGGCGATGCCGAGGTCGGGCCGCCGCTCGCGCAGCATCGCCGGCGCCAGGGCGAGGTGGTAGTCCTGGACGAAGACGTCGCCGCCCCGGTGCGCCTCGTCGTCGCAGGCGGCCGCGAACGCCCGGTTCACGGACTCGTAGTGCCGCCAGGCGAGCTGGAAGCCGCGGTCGAAGCGGGGGTGGCGCGGCACGTCGAACAGGTAGTGCTGCAGGAACCAGATCGTCCGGTTGGAGACCCGGTTGTAGTAGCTCTGGTACTCGCGGGGGTCGATCACCAGGCTGCGCAGCCGCACCGTCCCCTGCTCGAGCTCCACGGTCCGCAGGCGCCCGGAGCGCGCCACCCGCCGGGCGGCGACCCGGTCGCCCTCGCTGATCGCGGCCGCCACCCAGGTCCCGGCCTGGCCGGCGAGGGCCGGTCCGAGGGCCGCCACCATGCCGCCGGCGCCCCGGCCGGAGGTCAGGTTGCCGTCGTCGTCGACCTCGAACTGGACGGGACCGCGATTCGATGCCACCACCATCTCGGCCATCGTCCGTTACCTTTCGCCCTCGCCGGGAACCCGTATGCTCGTACCCAGCATCCTGGCATTCCAGGCACGCGGGGTCGACCGGTGGAAGGCGACGAGGCATGACCCAGACCGGCGAGCAGCTGCCGAGGGCGCCGCTGCTGCAGCCACCGCCGCGCCGGCCGTCGCCCTACGATCGGTTCGTGCGGCTCGGCGTCGCCGCCTGGGCCGGCATCGGCGTCATCGTCCTCGGCTACCTGCTGCTGCGGCTGCTGGTCTACGTCAACCCGGTGGTGCCGCCGCTGCTGCTCGCCGTGGTGGTCGTCTACCTGCTGAACCCGCTGGTCACCGCCCTCCAGCGGCGGGGCGTGCCGCGGCTGGCGGGCGCCGCCGTCGCCTACGTGCTGCTCATCTGCCTGGTCGCGCTCGCCGTGGCGTTGCTGGTCCCGGTGGTGAGCAGGCAGGTCACGCAGGTCGTCGACCACTTCCCCAACTACCTGGCCGACGCCCAGGCCACCGTGCGGCGGGTGGCGGACCGCTTCGGCCAGGAGCCCAACTTCCGGCTCGACGCCGACCAGGTGCGGCAGTGGCTGTCGGCGGGCGAGAACCGCGAGACCGTCACCAGGTACCTCACCGGGCTGCGCTCGGTCACCACCTCGGTGCTCAGCGGCATGCTGATCTTCGTGATCGGCCCGATCATCGCCTTCTACCTGCTGGTGGACCTGCCGCGGCTGCGGCGCGGGGCGATGGCGCTGGTCCCGCCCGGCCGGCGGACGGAGATCAGCGGCCTGATGGAGCAGATCGGCCAGGCGGTGGGCGGCTTCTTCCGCGGGCAGCTGCTGGTCGCCCTGTTCGTGGGCGTCGCCTCCTCGATCGGGCTCTGGGCGGTCGGGCTGCCGTTCTGGCTGCTGGTTGGGATCGTGGCGGGGGTGTTCAACCTGGTCCCACTGATCGGCCCGTTCATCGCCGGCGGCCTGGCGGTGATCATCGCGCTGATCGGCGGCGAGCCGCTGACGGCGCTGTGGGCGGCGCTGGTGCTGCTGGTCGTGCAGCAGGTCGACAACCACCTGATCTCGCCCAACGTGATGTCGCGGACGGTGCAGCTGCACCCGGTGGTGGTGATGCTCGCCCTGCTGGTGGGGGCGAGCTTCGCCGGCCTGTTCGGCATGCTGGTGGCCGTGCCGCTGGTGGCGGTCGCCAAGATCGTCTTCCTGCACCTGTGGGCCCGCCACGTCGACTACGGCGACGAGCTGGTGCGGGGCTCTGCGGACTAGGAAGGAGATCCCGTGGAGGTCGCACAGGGCGTTCACCGCCTCACCCAGGGCGTGGTGAACTTCTACCTGATCGAGGACGGCGGCAAGCTCCTGCTGGTGGACGCCGGCGCGCCCGGCGACTGGGACCTGCTGGTGCGGAGCGTCTCGGCCCTCGGCCGTGGGCTGGGTGACCTGGAGGCCGTGCTGCTCACCCACGCCCACGCCGACCACATCGGCTGTGCCGAGCGCGCCCGCACGACCGCCGCGGCGACGGTCTGGGTCCACCTGGCGGACGCCGCCGTGGCCAAGGGCGCCAAACCCGGGAAGAACGACGGCAGGGCCAGCTCGTACCTGCTGCGGGCCGAGTTCTACCGGACGCTGCTCTCGCTCGCGCGCCGGGGAGCGACCAGGATCGTCCCCGTCCGCGAGGTGGCGACCTTCGCCGACGGCGAGACGCTGGAGCTGCCTGGCCGTCCTCGGGCGCTGCACGCGCCAGGGCACACCCCTGGCAGCGCCGCGCTGCTGCTGGAGGAGCGGCGGGTGCTGCTGACCGGGGACGTGGTGGCGACCAGGAACCCGCTGACCGGCAGGGTCGGTCCGCAGGTGATGCCGTCGGGCCTCAACCGCGACACCCCGCAGGCGCTCCGGTCGCTGGACGTCCTCGCCGGCGTCCCGGCCGACACGCTTCTGCCCGGGCACGGCGAGCCGTGGACCGGGGGCGCCGCCGAGGCCGCGCGCCTCGCGAAGACGGCGGGACCCTCCTAGGTCCCGCCGTCTTCCATGCGGGCGAGCAGGGCGCCGACCGCCTCGGCCCAGCCCTGGCCGGCGGCAGACGGGGTGACGATCGGCGGCCCCGGCCCGCTGGCGCGCTCGGCCGCCCAGGCCCCGTTGGCGACCAGGAACATGACCCCGACCACCCCTGCCAGCTCCAGGTCGGCCGGCCCGTCGCCGATGGCGGCCGCCTGGGCACGCCCCAGGCCCCTGCCGGCCAGGTAGGCGGCGGCCGTGCCCGCCTTGCTGACGCCGGCCGGCAGCAGGTGGTAGGTGTGGGCGGGGCCGGGGCCGAGGTGGGGGTAGGCGCCGCGCAGGCGGCCGTTGTCGAGCAGCCGCGCCCAGCCGAGCCCGCGGCCGGCCAGCAGCGCGTCGGCCTCGGCCTGGTCGACCCGCCCGCGGAGCAGGGCGGTGCCGCTGCGACCCAGGTGCCACGGCGTGTGCGGCTCCAGCCGGCCGGCGAACGCCTCCAGCACCGCCGCCAGCGCGCCGGACCGCTCCAGCGCCTGTGCCGGTGTGTCGCCGAGGTCGCGCGGGGCCGCTCCCCACATCAGCTCCACCTGCCTGCCCCTGACCAGCACGGTGCCGAGCTCGCCGATCGCGTCCGAGGTGCCCAGCAGCCGGCCGGCCTCCCGCAGCTGCTCGGCGGTGCGCCCGGAGACCAGTACGACCTCCAGCCCCGCCAGGTGCGCGGCGACCAACGCCTCGGCCGCCGCCAGGGTCGGGCGGCCCTCCAGGTCGGCCAGCAGCGAGCCGTCCCTGCCCACCAGCGTCCCGTCCACGTCGGAGAAGAGCAGGGCCGGTGCCAGCCGGTCGAGCAGTGGCCCTGCGGCGGCCAGGGGCAGGCCCTCCACGCTACTCGGACGCGGCGATGGCGGCGGCCCTTCCCCGCCGGTAGCCGTCGACGGTCACGATCGGCGGGCGCCGCATGGTGACGATCTCGCGCGGCTCGATGTGGTACTCCCGCAGCCGGTTGGAGAACTGCAGCATGGTGGTGCTGTAGTTGCCCGGCGCCGAGCGGCCCTCCTCCGCCAGTTGCAGGAACACGGCCTGCAGGATGCCGAAGCTCATCCGCCCCAGCGCCTGCATGTCCTGGTTGCGGTGGACGCGCCGGTCCAGGTCGACCTGGGCCATGGCGTCGAGGCCGAAGCGGGCGGAGATGTCCACCAGCAGCCCGACCTCGACCCCGTAGCCGGAGTAGAACGGCACCTGCTCGAGCACCTCGCGCCTGCCGGCGTACTCGCCCGCCAGCGGCTGGACGAAGCCGGCCAGGTGCGGCCACAGCAGATTCAGCAGCGGCCGTGCGGCCAGCTCGGTGACCCGCCCGCCGCCGGTGTGGCGCAGGGCGTTGCGCTCGCGGATCGGCCGCTCGTAGAACCCCTTGACGAACAGCACGCTGGGATCGAGCAGCAGCGGGCCGAGGATCCCGGTCACGAAGCGCGGGTGGATGTTGCGGATGTCGGCGTCGATCCAGCAGATCAGGTCGCCACGGCAGGCGTGGACGCTCTTCCAGAGCCCCTCGCCCTTGCCGGAGCCGGGGCCCTCCTCGGGCAGCACCTCGTGCTCGGTGAAGACCATCGCGCCCTCGGCGAGGGCGATCTCCTTGGTGTCGTCGCTGGAGCCGGCGTCCATGACGACGATCTCATCGATCAGCCTGGACCGCTCCAGCAGGCTCTTGCGGAGTACCCGGACGATCGGCCCGATGGTGGCCGCCTCCTCGCGGGTCGGGAGGCACACGGAGATGCTCAGCCCGAGGCGCTCCTTTGCCGCCCTGAGCTTGGCGATCGGTTCGAACTGGCTGTGATGGAAGGTTCGGTTGCCGAACCACTCCCAGGTGTCGATCTCGTTCATCTGGTCTCCCGGTGCGGGCCTGCAGGCACTACCACTCCCGGTGGTTGCAGCCAAGGAGCGTGCCAGGGCAAGCTGAACAGCACAACTCCATCATCCACGAAGGCGACGCATCGAGAGGGGCGGAGGGACCGGCCCGACGAAGCCCCGGCAACCTCCTCACCGATGGGGAAGGTGCCACATCCGTCCTCGCCAGGCCCCTGGCGAGGGAAGATGCGCCGAGCGGTTGGCCGACCGCGGCGCGACGTCGCCCCACGCCGAGCCCGGGAGGTCGCCGACCGCCATGACCGACCAGACCCTCGACCACGTCATCCTCCGCTGCCGCGGCTGCGGTGCCGCCTACCCGCCGGCGCTTGAGTATGCCTGTCATCGTTGTCTTGGGCCACTTGACGTCGAGTACGACCGGGCGGCCGTTGCCGCCCGGCTGGACCGGGCGACGGTCGAGGCCGGGCCGGCCTCGATCTGGCGCTACCAGGCGCTGCTGCCGGCCAGTCCCGGCCCAGGCGACCTCGCCCCAGGGCTGACGCCGCTGGTGGCTGCCCCGCGGCTGGCCGACGCGCTCGGCGTGCCAGGGCCGCTGCTGCTGAAGGACGACACCCGCAACCCGACCAACTCGTTCAAGGACCGGGTGGTGGCGGTGGCGCTGGCACGGGCGCGGGCGTTCGGGCTGACCACGGTGGCCTGCGCCTCGACCGGCAACCTCGCCGGGGCGACCGCGGCCGCGGCGGCCGCGCAGGGGCTCGACTGCGTGGTGGTGATCCCCGAGGACCTCGAGCCGGGCAAGGTCGCCTCTGCGGCCGCCTTCGGCGCCACCGTGGTCGCCGTCAGGGGCTCCTACGACCAGGCCAACCGCCTGGCGTCCCAGGCCGTCGAGGCGTTCGGCTGGGGTTTCGTCAACGTCAACCTGCGCCCCTGGTACGCGGAGGGGTCCAAGACGGTCGGGCTGGAGGTGGCCGAGCAGCTCGGCTGGTCGCTGCCCGACCACGTGGTGGTGCCGATCGCCTCCGGCGCCCTGCTCTGCAAGGTCCATCAGGGGTTCCAGGCGCTGGTGGCCGCCGGGCTGGTCGAGGCGGCGCCGGCGCGGGTGCACGGCGCCCAGTCCAGCGGCTGCGCTCCGGTGGCGACGGCCTTCGCCGAGGGCAGGGACGAGGTCGCGCCGGTGCGGCCGAGCGGCATCGTCAAGTCGCTGGCGATCGGCGACCCGGCGGACGGGGTCGAGGCGTTGCAGGTGGTCCGCTCGACCGGCGGGCGGGTGGAGGCGATCGGCGACCAGGCGGTGGTGGAGGCGATCGAGCTGCTGGCGCGGACCACCGGCGTGTTCGGCGAGACGGCGGTCGGCGTGACCATCGCGACCGTGGCCAGGCTGGCCGCCGACGGCGTGTTCCGGCCGGGTGAGCGGGTGGTCGCCCTGGTCACCGGCCACGGCCTCAAGACGAGGGAGGTGCTGGAGGGACGTGCCGGGCCGACCGTCACGGTCCGCCCCAACATCGACGCCCTCGAGGAGGCACTTGCGCCCATCCTGGCCTAGCCACGGCCGGCCAGCAGGCGGCGGTAGGCCTCAAGGCCGTCCGGCACGAACGGCCAGTCGTCGAGCCGTGCCAGCAGCTCGTCCTCGGCCAGGAAGGCGCCCCAGGCGATCTCGCTCCGCTGGAGGCGGACCGGGCCGTCCCAGGTCACCTCGAAGACCTCGGACCAGCTCGGGTTCTCCGCGCCGCGGTAGCGGTGCCTGAACAGGAACCGGGGCGCCGGGCCGACGATGCCGAGCTCCTCGGAAAGCTCCCGCGCCGCCGCCTCCGCGTAGGTCTCGCCGGCGCCGACCACGCCGCCCACGAACATGTCGTACATGCCGGGGTAGACGTCCTTGTCGTCGGTGCGCCGGTGGACGTAGACCCGGCCGGCAGGGTCGCGGCAGAGCACCGCCGCGAACCGGTGCAGCAGCCGGCGGCGGCGCACCTCCCGGCGCGTGGCGTGGCCGACCACGCGGTCGCGCTCGTCGACCAGGTCGAGCAGCTCGTCGCCAGGATCGATCGCATTCACCCGCTTTGGCCTCTGAGAGCGATACTGCTGCCAAGAAAGCGTAAGGCAACCCGGCGCCCGTGACTCAGGTCATCGAACGGCCCGTGCCATGGCGTGCCGCTCTTGGAGGGTGATGGACGCGCGGCATCGTGCTGACCCGCGCAGCGACGCGGAGCTCGTGCGGGCGGTGCTGGCGGGAGACCGCGGCGCCTTCGCCGCGGTCTACGACCGCTACGCCGACCGCCTGTACGACTTCTGCTGGTCGCTGCTGCGCGACCGCGACGAGGCGGCCGACGCCACCCAGGACGCGTTCCTGGTCGCCGCCGAGCGGCTCGGCCAGCTCCGCGACCCCGAGCGGCTGCGGCCCTGGCTGTACGCGGTGGCGCGCAGCCAGGCATTGCGCCGGGCGCGGGCCCGGCAACGTGTCGCGCCCGAGGAGGACATGATCGACCGACCCGACACCGCCGACGGCCCAGAGCTGGCCGCCGAGCAGGCGGACCTGCGCGAGCTGGTCTGGAACGCCGCCGCCGGGCTGTCAGAGCGCGACCGCGCCGTCCTTGACCTCCACCTCCGCCACGGGCTGGAGGGGGCCGAGCTGGGCGAGGCCATGGGGGTCTCGGCAAGCCATACCTACGTGCTGCTCAGCCGGCTCCGGGATCAGGTGGAGCGCTCGCTCGGCGCGCTGCTGGTGGCCCGGCTCGGCCGCCGCGACTGCCCCGACCTGGCCAGGCTGCTGGCCGGCTGGGATGGCCGCTTCTCACCGCTGATCCGCAAGCGGGTGGCCAGGCACGTCGACGGCTGCGACCGCTGCGGCGAGCGGCGCCGGGCCCTGGCCAGCCCGCTCGCCCTGCTCGCCGCCGTGCCGCCCCTGCCGGCCCCGACCTGGCTGCGCGGGCAGGTGCTGGAGCGCCTGCAGCTCACCGCCTCGCACGGCGGGTCGGAGCCGCCGCAGGCCGAACCGCCGGGCGGCGGGCAGGAGCCGCCGCAGGCCCATGCCGAACCGCCGGGCGACGGGCCGCAGGACGGGGCGCCGGCTGCCGCGCGTGGCGGGCGACCTGGCCGGGCGGCCCTGCTGGCCGCCGCCCTGGTGCTGGGCGTGGCCGGCGGCGTGGCGCTCGGCTGGGAGCGGCAGCCGGCCGCCTCGGATCCCGGCGCCGTCACCGGCCAGGCCGCGGCCGGCGCCGTCACCTCTGCTGCCGTCGGGGCGGCCTCGACCACCGCGGCCTCGACCTCGACCGCGACGTCGAGCTCGTCGACCACCGCCACCACGGCGGCGCCGGCGCCGGCGAGCCTCGCGCTGGCGCCGGCAGCCGTCGACCTCGGGGCCGGCCGGAACGCCGCCGCCGTGACCCTCCGCAACGCCGGCGGGTCGCCGTTGTCGTGGACGGCCGCGACGTCGGCGCCCTGGCTGCAGGTCGCCCCTGCCGCCGGCCGGCTCGACGCCGGCGCAGAAGCCCGGCTCACGGTGACCGCCGACCGGGACGACCTGCCGGAGGGGCCGGCAGAAGGCGCCGTCGAGATCCGCTGGGACGGTCCTGCACGGCGGGTCGTGGTCGACCTGGAGGTCGAGCGACCACCGGGGATCGACGGCCTTTCGGCCTCCCCCGACCCGATCCGGGTCCAGCCCTGCCAGCCCAACACCGCCCTGGTGCAGGCGCAGGTGAGCGACGAGTCGCCGCTGGCGTCCGTGGTCCTCGAGTGGGGCGGCACCCAGGTGCCGATGACCCAGCGGGCCGGCACCTGGTACGGCAGGGTCGGTCCGGTCGAGGCGCCGCAGGCGGTGGCCTGGAGGGTGACCGCCAGCGACGTGCGCGGCAACCAGGCCAGCGCCTCCGGCCCGGCGGTCCAGGCGCTCGCCTGCCCCTGAGAGTTCTTCGCCGAAACCCGTAAGGGTCCGGGTCGCGGCCGCCTCCTACCGGCGACAGCACGTCGACAAGGAGGTCACCATGACCGTCGCACCCAGGCGCTCGCTGCTGGTCGTCCTCGGGCTCGCCCTGGCCGCCGCCGTGTTCCCGGCGGCGGCCGCGCAGGCCGAGGACCAGCCGCCGGCCGACCAGGCCCAGCTCGCCGTCCCCACCGCACATCCCGGGCCCGTCGGCCCGGCCCAGCCGCCCACCGGCGGGAACGGCGACCTCGCCAACCCCACCGTCGACCCCGACCCGGACCCCGACCCCGAGCCCGACCCCGACCCTGACCCAGACCCCTCGGACGGTGGCGGCCACCCGTCCATCCCGACGCCCCAGCGGGTGGACACCGGCCTCGGCGGCACCGCCGGTCCGTCCGGGCAGCCGGCGCCGGCGGCGGCGGTCGTGTCCCTCGCGCTCGCCCTGCTGGTCGTGCTGGTGGTGCTGGCGCTGCCGGCCAGCGCCCGCCGTGCCGCCTCCAGGAGCGCCCGGTGACCGCTGGCCACCGGCCTGGACCGCGGGGCCACCGGCCATGCCGGCCGGTGGCCCCCGGCCCGGCCGGTCTCTGGCTCCCGCTGCGGCGAGTGCCCTTCGGCGCGGCCGGTCCCCAGCCACCGCTTCGGCCGGTCGCGGTTGCCCTTTCCTCGAGCTGGGTGCGGGCGGCTGGAATGGGCGCGCTGCTGGTTGGCTCGCTGCTGCTGGCCGGCTGCCAGCGTCCCGCCGCCGAGCAGGTCGACCAGGCGGCCGCCGCGCCGTCCACCCGTGCGTCGGTGAGCGGCGAGATGCGGGTCGGCCGGCCGACCCGCATCGTCATCCCGGCGATCGGGGTGGAGGCCCGGGTGGTGGCGGTCGGCCTCAGGGCCGACGGCGCGATGGAGGTCCCGGACGTCGACCTCGCCGGCTGGTACCAGCCCGGTCCACGGCCGGGGGAGCGGGGCCCGGCGGTGATCGTCGGCCACGTGGACTCGCGCTCGGGCCCGGCGGTGTTCTACGCGCTCAATCAGCTCCGCACCGGCGACCGCATCGTGGTCGGGCAGGACGGCACACCAGCCAGCGTGTTCGCGGTCGAGCGGCTGGAACGGCAGCCGAAGGGTGCGCTGCCCGTCGGACGCATCTGGAACCGCACCGGCGCGCCCGTCCTGCGCCTGATCACCTGCGGCGGCAGCTTCGACCGTTCGACCGGCCACTACCGCGACAACCTGATCGTCTACGCCTCGCTCGCTGCTTGACACTGTCACATGACAGTGTCAACATGGCGGCATGAGCGAAGCCCCATGGACGCTTGACGAGCTGAGCGAGCGGGTCGACGCCGCCCTGTCGGTCGACTACGACGGCCAGCCGAGCGGCCGGGTCCGCGTGGTTCCCGACCGGCGTTCGATCCGCTGGTACACCACCATCGGGCTGGTCGACCGTCCGGCCGCGCACCGCGGCCGGACGGCCATGTACGGGCACCGCCACCTGCTGCAGCTGGTCGCCATCAAGCGGTTGCAGGCCCGCGGACTGCCCCTGGTCGCGATCCAGGCCGAGCTTGCCGGGGCGACCGACGCCCAGCTCGCCGGCGTCGCCCGCCTCCCCGCGGTCGCGCCTGCCCCCAAGCCGGTGATCGCGCCGACCCCGGCGCCGCCGATCGCCTCGCTCGACGCCGCTGTGCCAGCGGCCCCAGCTTCCGGCGCCGCGCCGGCCGTTGCCGCGGCGCCGCCGGTCCCAGCCTCCGGCGCCGAGGCGCCGGTACCTGCTGCGGCGCGGCGTGCCCGCTTCTGGCGCGAGCGGCCCCCTGCTGCTCGACCCGGCACGTCCGCTCGACGCCGGCGACCTGCGCGCCATCCTCGACGCCGCCCGCCCGCTGCTGGACGCGCTCCGCGCCCGCGGGCTGGATGGCTCCGACCCCGGAAGGGAGCATCCATGACGCCTCGCCTGCCCCTGCTGACCGACGAAGAGGTCGCCCGCAGCCGCCCTGCCGGCGACGAGGCGGGCGTCGGCACCCTCGCCACGCAGCGGGGCAACCTCCCGCTCGAGGCGGTCGAGGTGGCCGCCAGCATCACCGGCCTGGTCGCCCGGACGGTCCTGACCCAGACCTTCGGCAACCCCCTCGGCCAGCCGCTCGAGGCCACCTACATCTTCCCCCTGCCCGACCGCGCCGCCGTCACCGAGTTCCGCATGGAGATCGGCGAGCGGGTCGTCGAGGGCGTGTTGCAGGAGCGCGCGCAGGCAAGGCAGGCCTACGACCAGGCCATCCGGGAGGGCAGGCGGGCGTCGATCGCCGAGGAGGAACGGCCAGGCGTGTTCACCATGCGGGTCGGCAACCTGCAGCCGGGCGAACGGGTCCGGGTCCGCCTGGTGATGACCGGTCCACTGCCATGGGACGAGGGCGAGGCCACCTACCGCTTCCCGCTGGTGGTCGCGCCGCGCTACATCCCCGGGGCGCCGCTGGAGGGCGCACCGGTCGGCGACGGCACGGTGCCAGACACCGACGAGGTCCCCGACGCCTCCCGGATCACCCCGCCGGTGCTGCTGCCCGGCTTCCCCAACCCTGTCCACCTCTCGATCACCGTCGAGATCGACCCGGCCGGGCTCGAGCTGGGCGAGCTCCGTTCCAGCCTGCACGCGGTGGTCGAGGAGCGGCGCGACGGCCACGGGGGTGTCCGGCTGGTCCGGGTCGAACCCGGGGAGCGGGCCAACCGCGACTTCGTGCTGCGCCTCCGGACCGGCACCGCCGGGGTGGCGACGTCGCTGGTGGCCGTCCCCGACCGGGAGGGTGACGCCGGCACCTTCGCGCTGACGCTGCTGCCGCCGGAAGGGGGCCTCCGGGCCGCCCCGCCTCGGGACGTGGCCTTCGTGCTGGACCGCTCCGGCAGCATGCGCGGCTGGAAGATGGTTGCCGCCCGCCGCGCGGTCGCCCGCATGGTCGACACCCTCGGCGACCGCGACCGCTTCCTGCTGCTCGCCTTCGACAACCTGGTCGAGACCCCGCCGGACCTCGGCGACGGCCTGCAGCCGGCCTCCGACCGGGCCCGCTTCCGGGCGGTCGAGTTCCTGGCCCGGCTGGAGGCCAGGGGCGGCACCGAGATGGCCGCCCCCCTGACCCGCGCGCTCCAGCGGCTGGCGGACCGCCCGGACGGGGACGGCGAGCCGCCGGCCCGGGTGCTGGTGCTGGTCACCGACGGGCAGGTCGGCAACGAGGAGCAGCTGCTGCGCCTGCTCGCTCCCCGCCTCGGCGCCGTGCGGGTCTACACCGTCGGGGTGGACACCGCCGTGAACGAGGGGTTTCTCAAGCGGCTGGCCGGGCTCGGCGGCGGCGCCTGCGAGCTGGTCGAGTCGGAGGACCGGCTCGACGTGGTGATGGACCGCGTCCACCGGCGCATCGGCGTGCCGGCGCTGACCGACCTCGAACTGGACCCCGATGGGTTGGGGGTCGGCTTCGACTCGATCGCCCCGCGCCGGCTGCCTGCCCTGTTCGCCGGTGCGCCGCTGGTGATCTGCGGACGCTATGCGGGTCCGCCGGGCGGGGCGCTGACCGTCCGCGGCAGGGATGCGGCCGGCCAGGCATGGTCTGCGCGGGTGCCGGCCGTTGCCACCACCGCGCCGGCGGTGACCAGCGTCTGGGCCCGCGCCCACCTGCGCGACCTGGAGGACCGCTACGCCAGCGAGCAGCGAGCCGACCAGGATCTGGAGCGCCGCATCGTCGAGACCTCCCTGCGCTTCGGTGTGCTGTGCCGCTTCACCGCCTTCGTGGCCGCCGACGTCGAGGTGGTCAACCAGGGAGGCGCCGTCCACCGGGTCGTCCAGCCGGTCGAGCCGCCCGCGGGCTGGGACCTGTTCGAGCACGCCGAGCTGGCCGCCATGCCGCTGGCCCGCATGGCCGCCGCGCCCACCGGCGGGCTGCTTTCGGCCGGGCCGGAGCTCGGTCGAGCCGCCGGCCAGCTCGGCAAGGTCGCCGGCCGGTTCCGCGCCGGCGAGGGCGGGCCGCGCCCGCCGCGGCTCGGTGGCTCGAGGCTGCACCCGCTCGGCGGCGA
>WNGB01005088.1_pt1 | contig 19766 bp, 16 predicted proteins | sample 5400681 | NCBI WGS metagenome assembly WNGB01 (sample SAMN13153367, study PRJNA577476) | soil metagenome | isolation source: 115 cm soil or saprolite under grassland replicate 2 | place: USA:California | collected 2016-06-15
CCCGGCCGGCAGGCGCAGTCGATGGCCGAACGAACGCGCAACACGCACACCGACACATGCCGGTGGATGCGTCGCGTGAGGAGGGTTCATGTGTCGTCCGCTGCAGGCAAAACGCATCGGGATCTTGCTGACGTCAGCGGTTATTGCGTGGTTGACGCTGAGCACTGCCGCCCATGCACAGGTGTCGACGGCGACGATCCAGGGCACGGTGTCGGATGCGACGGGCGTGCTGCCCGGCGCGAGCGTGACAGCACGTGAAGTCCAGAGCGGATTCACCCACGAGGCAACGACCGCAGGAGACGGAACGTTCACGCTCGCGGGGCTGCGCCCGGGCCAATATCAGATCACAGTCGCCGTCTCACAGTACAAGCCGGAAGCCAGGACGTTGGAGGTGCTCGTCGGCCAGACCGTGACCGTCAACTTCCGCATCACTCCGGACCTGGTCCACGCCGAGTCGGTCACGGTGGTTGGCGATACGCGGCTCATCGACACGCGCAAGTCCGAGGTCACGACGAATATCACGCAGGAGCAGTTGCGATACCTTCCGCAGAACAGCCGGAATTTCCTGAACTTCGCGGCACTCGCTCCAGGCGTCCGGGTCTCGGACAATGAGTTGCGCAAGGAGTTCTCCGCCGGCGCGCTCCCCTCGCAGAACGTGAACGTGTTCGTGGACGGCGTCAGTTTCAAGAACGACGTCATCGACGGCGGCGTCGTCGGTCAGGATGCGAGCCGCGGAAATCCGTTCCCGCAGAACGCGGTCCAGGAATTCCAGGTGCTCACACAGAACTTCAAGGCCGAATACGAGAAGGCCGCCAGCGCCATCATCACAGCGGTTACCAGGAGCGGCAGCAACCGATACTCCGGGGAGGCGTTCACGTTCTACCAGGACAAGAACCTGGTCGAGAACGAGACGATCGTCCGCGACTCTACTGGTCTCCTCATCAAGGGGAAGATCACGCCGACGCCCACGTACGACAGGTGGCAATGGGGTGCCTCGCTCGGCGGCCCCATCGTGAAGAACAGGATGCAGTTCTTCGGCTCGTACGAGGAGAACCGCCAGGACCGCGACAGCACCGTCATCGTGGGGACCGTGTCGAGTGCGCCGGCGAGCCTCGTGGAGCGGTTGCGCACATTCGAAGGCACCTTCACGAGCCCGTTCCGCGAGCGGCTGCTCTTCGGCAAGACGTCATTGCAGCCCAGACAGGGGCAACAGGTCGAGGTGACGTACAACTGGCGCAACGAGACGGACATCCGAAGTTTCGGCGGCCGGACGAGCTTCGAGTCGGCGGAAAACGTCAGAAATCGCGTCGACTCGGTGCAGGGCAAATGGCAGGTAGCGGCGGCCAGGTTCCTCAACGAGGCGTATCTGTCGTACCAGCGGTACCGCTGGAACCCGACGGCGGAAAACCCCGGGATCATCGGTCAGAATTACAACGGACTGCTGCGCATTGGCGGTCGAGACACCGACCAGCACATCGTTCAGCAGCGCGTCTCGCTGCGCAATGACTACTCGCGGTTCCCGAAGTGGAATGGCAATCACAGCGTCAAGGCCGGCGGCGTCGTGAGCTACGTCGACTACAGCGTCCGAAAGCTGTTCACCGGCAACCCGATTTTCACCTACGTCGGCGACATCAGCTGGGACTTCCCGGCCCGGGCGCAGTTCGGCGTCGGCGACCCTGACTTGAGCGCCACCAATTATCAGTTTGGCGCGTTCGCGCAGGACGACTGGGCCCTCACGAATCGCCTCACGCTCAATGTCGGGGTCCGGTGGGACTACGAGTCCGACATGCTCAATAACGATTACGTGACGCCTGAAAAGGTCCGCACCGCCACCGCGCCGTTCGTCAACGGCGCTGAGTACTTTACGGATGGCAACGATCGCCCGCCGATCTACAGCATGTGGCAGCCACGCGCGGGGTTTTCGTACGACGTCACGGGACGAGGGCAGACGATCGCCTTCGGCGGATGGGGCCGCTACTACGATCGCGTTCTCTACAACTCGACGCTCGACGAGCGCTTCCGCCAGCAATACGCGGTGCGCACGTTCCAGTTCTCAGCCAACGGTGGTATCCGTGACGGCGTGGAGACGATCGTGTGGAACCCGTCGGACCTGAGCGTCGAGGGCCTCCAGTCGCTCATCGCGAGGGGCATTGCGCCCAATCCCGAGGTGTTCCTGATTGCCAACAACACGAAGCCACCGGTGTCGGATCAATGGTCGCTCGGCGTTCGCCACACTCTGCGGGGCATCGTGACGTCGGTGACCTACACCGGAATGCGCAGCCGCAACCTGTTCACGTTCATCTTCGGAAACCGGCGTCCGGACGGGAACTGTTGTGCCCCAGTGCCGGGGTTCTCGAACATCCTCGTGTCGGACCTGCAGGGGCGCAAGGCATGGTATGACGGTCTTTACGTGCAGATCGACCGGCCGTATCGAGTGGGCGGGACCAAGTATGGCTTCAGCTTCACCTACACTCTCGGCAGAGCGGAACAAACCGGAGGGGACCTGTTCAGCCTCGACTTCCCAACGGTGGCGGCCTACCCGCGGTATCCGACAGGAAACGACGAACGGCACCGTCTGGTGATGACCGGAATCGTCGGGCTGCCATACGAGTTCATCCTGAGCACGTTCATCACCCTGGGGTCGGGAACGCCGTACACGATCACGGACGAATCGCTTGGCAGCGGCGTGAATCAGCGCCGAGTGCTGCGCAACGAGGGGAGGCCGGAGCGTTTCGCGTTCGTCATTCCGAACGCCTGGGCGTACCGCGACGTCGATCTCCAGCTGGAGAGGGCATTCCGGGTCCAGGGACAGCATCGGATCTCGGTGATTTTCCAGGGGTTCAACATCTTCAGCTTCGACAACTTCACGGGGTACGAGGGATTCAAGCCGACGCTGCCCGCCACAAACCTGAACTTCGGCCGGCCGAGCGGCCTGATTGATCCCGGCCGTCGCCTGCAGTTCGGCGTGCGCTACGGGTTCTGATGGGAGTAAAGGAGGAGAGGAGAGGGAACCGTTCTCGTGTTGGATCCGAGCGTCAACAATAGGCCCGACCGATTCACGAAGGGCTCGCTCGCGGGACCGCGTGTCGCCTGGACGACGGCCGCGTGCGTGGTTGCGGCGCTGCTCTCGATTTCCGTTCTCGTCCACGCACAGGCGCGCGACGTCGAACGACGGATTGATGCGCTGCTTGCGCAGATGACGCTCGAGGAAAAGCTCGGCCAGCTTCAGCAACTGGACGGGCAGGCGGACGGCCGCTATCGCGACGAGCACCTGGAACTCGCACGAAAGGGGCTGCTCGGTTCGACCTTGAACGTGCGGGGCGCGGCGCAGGTGAACGGCCTGCAACGCGCGGCGGTCGAGGGCTCGCGGCTGAAGATTCCTCTCATCTTCGGATTCGACGTCATCCACGGCTACCGCACGGTGTTTCCGATTCCACTCGGGGAGGCGGCGAGTTGGGACCCCGCGTCAGCCGAACGTTCGGCGTCGATCGCCGCTGCGGAAGCACGCGCTGCCGGCGTCCATTGGACGTTCGCGCCCATGGTCGACATCGCGCGCGATGCGCGATGGGGGCGCATCGCGGAGGGTGCCGGCGAAGACCCGTATCTCGGTGCGGCGTTCGCACGCGCGCGGGTCCGCGGATTCCAGGGCGACGATTACAGCCAGCCGGACCGGGTGGTCGCGTGTGCCAAACACTGGGTCGCATACGGCGCCGCCGAGGGAGGCCGCGACTACAACACGGTGGACATATCCGAGCGGACGCTGCGCACGGTGTACTTTCCGCCGTTTCATGCCGCGGTCGATGCCGGCGTGGGCACGCTGATGAGTGCCTTCAACGATCTCGACGGCGTGCCGGCGTCGGCCAACCCGTTCACGCTGACTCAGGTGCTCCGGAAGGAATGGCGGTTCGACGGCATGGTCGTGTCCGACTACACGTCGATTACAGAGCTCATCAACCACGGCCTCGCAGCGGATGATGCCGATGCGGGGCGTCACGCGCTGCAGGCGGGCGTCGATATGGAGATGGTGAGCCGCTCGTACGCGACGCACGGGGCGCGGCTGCTGCGCGAGCAGCGGGTGAGCCAGGGCGCCGTCGACGAGGCGGTCCGGCGAGTGTTGCGGGTCAAGCTGCGCGCGGGTCTGTTCGACCGCCCGTATTCCGACGAAGCACGCGAGCGCACGACCATCATGAGGCCGGAGTTCCGGGCAGCAGCACGAACGATTGCTGCCCGCTCGATGGTGCTGCTGAAGAACGACGGCGTGCTGCCGTTCGCGCCGTCCGTGCGGACGATTGCGGTCATCGGTCCGCTCGCCAGTGCCCCTCGCGACATGATGGGTAACTGGACTGGCGACGGCCGCGAGACCGACGTCGTGACGGTCCTTGAAGGGATCAAGGCTGCGGTGCCGCCCGCAACGACCGTTCTCCACGCGCAGGGTGTCGCCATCGACGTGAAGAGCCTGATGTCTGGCGGTCAGAACGCCGCCGGCCTAGCCCGAGCCGGCATCCGTCAGGCCGTGCAGGCCGCCAGACGCGCCGACGCCGTCGTGCTCGTGATTGGCGAAACCGGTGACATGAGCGGTGAAGCCGCCTCCCGCAGTTCGCTCGACCTCCCGGGCCGCCAGCTCGAGCTCGCGCAGGCCATCATCGGCGCCGGCCGGCCAACCGCAGTCGTCTTGGTCAACGGGCGCCCGTTGACCATTCCGTGGCTCGCCGAACACGCCGCCGCGATTCTCGAGGCGTGGTTTCCGGGCACCGAGGCGGGACACGCGGTGGCGGACGTGATCTTCGGGAAAGTGAATCCGGGCGGCAAGCTGCCCGTCACGTTCCCGCGCGCCGCCGGCCAGGAGCCCTTGTACTACAACCACAAGAACACGGGACGACCGGCCGACGAGAAGAACAAGTACACCTCCAAGTATCTCGACGTGCCGTGGACGCCGCTGTTTCCGTTCGGCCACGGGCTCGGCTACAGCACGTTCAAACTGACGAACCTGCGGCTGGGCGCGACGCGGGTGAGCGCGGATGCCACAATCGATGTCTCCCTCGACGTGACGAATACCGGCACGCGCCAGGGTGACGAGGTCGTGCAGCTTTACGTGCAGGACGTCGCTGCAAGCGTGACGCGACCGGTGCAGGAGCTGAAAGGGTTCGAGCGCGTGACGCTGCAGCCCGGCGAGACGCGGCATGTCGCGTTCAAACTCGGGACACAGGAGCTGGGCTTCTACGATCGCAACATGCAGTGGGTTGTCGAGCCCGGCGAATTTCGAGTCCGCGTGAGCAACAGCTCCCTTGGCGGGCTCACCGGATCGTTCGAGGTGAGGTGACGACGTGCGGTGCGCGCGCATCCCGATCGTCTCCGTCGCCGTATGCGTTGCGCTTGCCACATCCGCGTGCGCCGGTCGTCGGCCATCTCAGGATCAGGCGCGACCCGCCGCCATCCGGCCGGCGGTTCTCGCTGCTGAAGACGATGCACTACTCGAGGACCTGTCCAGGCGATCGTTCATGTTCTTCTGGGAACAGGCCGATCCAGGGACGGGCATCGTGCGGGACCGCTCGCGAACGGACGGCTCGCCGGTGGAAGGGCGCGCGCGGAACATTGGCAGCATCGCCGCCGTGGGCTTCGGCCTGAGCGGCCTCTGCATCGCCGCCGAGCGGGCATGGGTGCCGCGCGAGCAGGCCGTCGAGCGCGCCCGCAACACTCTTCGCTTCTTCGCCGAACGTCAGACGGAGGAGCGGGGCTGGTTCTATCACTTCATCGATCTGCGGACGGGAGCGCGCGAGTGGAACAGCGAGTTGTCGTCGATCGACACGGCGCTGCTGCTGGCAGGGGTGCTGACGGCGAAGCGATGCTTTCCCGGCGATCCGGTAATCGCGCGGCTTGCTGACGCGATCTATCGGCGCGTCGATTTCCAATGGATGCTCGCTGGCGATCCGCGGCTGCTCTCACACGGCTGGAAGCCGGAAAGCGGGTTCCTATCAGCGCGATGGGATCACTACTGCGAGCTGATGATCCTGTATTTGCTGGGAATCGGATCGCCAACACACCCGATTCCGGCGGCCTCGTGGCAGGCCTGGCGGCGGCCGGTGATCGCCTTCGAGAACTATTCGTACATCGGCGGCCCGCCGCCGCTGTTCGTCCATCAGTACTCGCACGCCTGGGTGGATTTCCGCGGGTGGCGCGAGGCCGCGGAGCCGCACACCGACTGGTTCGACAACTCGCTGATCGCGACCCGCGCGCACAAGGCTTTCTGCCTGAGCCTGTCGAACGAGTTTCCCGGCTATGCCGACAACGTGTGGGGCATCACGGCCTCCGACAGCCGGAAGGGGTACGTCGCTTGGGGTGGTCCGCCGCGACAGAAGGCGATCGACGGCTCCGTTGTTCCCTGCGCTGCCGCCGGATCGCTGATGCTCGCGCCCGCCATCGCGGTGCCCGCAGTCCGCGAAATGCGCCGCCGTTTCGGCGATCGCATTTACGGCCGTTACGGGTTCGCCGATGCGTTTCACCCGGCCGACGGGTGGGTGAACCCTGACGTGATCGGCATCGATGTCGGCATCACGCTGCTGAGCGCCGAGAACCTGCGGACGGGACACGTGTGGCAGTGGTTCATGCGCAATCCTGAAATTCCTGCCGCGATGGCACGCGCGGGCCTCAGGCATTGACGTCCCCAACGCTGATGCTGTCCGACGAGGGCGTGCGCAAGGCTGTCTAATGGTGCCCGCAGCGTCGACAAAAGGCACTGTGTTTGAGGACTTCTTCCAGCAGCGCTGCCAATTACCGATTCGTTAAGCGACACGAGCACAGCACTTTAGACCATCAATCCGACCTGCGAACCGGCTGGCGCTGGTCGTGAAGTTCTGGGTCGCCATGACCGTCCCAACTGAAGCCATAACTGTGGTGCTGGCGTTCCTGTTTGTGCTGGGCATCATGATCTGCGTCCACGAGCTGGGCCATTTCCTGATGGCGCGGCGCATCGGGGTGCGCGTGCTGACGTTTTCGCTGGGATTCGGTCCAAAGCTCTTCACGATCCACTGCAACGGCACCGACTACTGCCTCAGCGCGCTGCCGCTCGGCGGGTACGTCAAGCTGGCGGGCGAGAAAGCCTGCAGCGCGCTAACCGGCGCGCCGGACGAGTTCATGTCCAAGAGCAAGTGGCAGCGATGTCAGGTGCTCCTCATGGGTCCGCTGATGAATGTCGTCTTCGCCTTTACGATGATGACGGCTGTCCTCTACCACCCCGCGCAGCGCCCCGTTTTCGAGCAGCAGCCCGTCGTCATCGGCACGGTGAACGCGGACTCGGCCGGGGCAAAGGCCGGCCTGCAGCCGGGCGACCGTCTCGTCGCCATCGACGAGAGCACGGTGAACACCTGGCAGGACTATGCGGTGGGGATCGCGTCAAAGGCGAAGCGCAACGTTCGGTTGGGGGTGTTGCGGGACGGCCGGTTGCGCGAGCTGATCGTCGAGCCCGAGGCCCGGGGCAAGTACGCACTGGGATACCTCGGCATCGAACCGACCGTACACCCGCAGGTGCTGTCGATCGAAGATGGTCAGCCGGCATCGATCGGGGGTCTCGAGGTCGGGGACGTCGTCCTCGCGGCAGACGGCGCGGACGGGATTACCTACGACGGGCTGCTCGCGGCGATCGGCGCGCACGCGGGTCAGCGGCTCAGTCTCAGTGTCCGGCGCGCCGGCCAGCGACAGGAGATCACCCTCGTTCCCCGCGACCGCGAGGGAAAAGGAAGGATCGGGGCCAGGTTCAGCTTCTGCGAAACTTACAGCGAGAACCTGGGGGCAATCGAGGCGATTCGATTGAGCGCAACCACGAACCTGGAATGGGGCCGGCTGATCTTCTCGACGCTCGGCGGACTCTTCACGGGAGACACGTCGCTGGCCCAGTTGATGGGGCCCGTAGCGATTGCCGACCTCTCCGGCCAGGCCGCGCAGGCGGGATGGATCCCGCTGTTCACATTGATCGCGATGCTCAGCCTCAACCTGGGCCTAGTGAATCTGTTGCCGATCCCGGTGCTCGATGGCGGGCACATCACGATGCTCGCGGTGGAAGGTCTGGCGCGCAGGGACGTGAGCCCGAGGGTCAAGAACCAGATCCTTCGCGCCGGGGCACTGGCCCTCTTGTCCGTGATGGCCGTGGTCCTGTTCAACGACGTCATGCGCCTGCCGTGGATCGGGCGGCTCGTGCAGCTCGCATCGTAAGGACGCGCCGCCTCTTCATCCCGTCCTCAATCTGCCGCGCTGAAAACATTCCTATATCGGGAATATATAACCGTGGCATGGCCCGCGCGTCGACGCGACGTGCTAACGATTCGCGGCGAGATCCGCGGCCGGGTGGGCACAAAGCGCAAGGTCATGGGCGATGATCCTGATCACGTACAAGCACGGTCTGACCGCCTCAGAGGTGTGCAGCCCGCGTTGAATGGGCGGCGACTCGCGGCGCTGACACTACTGCGGCGCCGGGAGCGAGTCGACGAACAGCCGCCAGTTGTCCTGCGCCGTTTTCACGACCTCCGCGCCACAGCAGAATCGATCCTCCGCCTCCAGGTGGCCGGTCCAGACGCGGTGGGCGTTCACGATTGCTCCGCCCGCCGGCAGCGCGATCTCGAAAGTCGGCGGAATCTCGCAGGGATCGCTGAAGGCCAGCCGCACGCCCCCGTAACTCATGTCAACGATCTGGGCGGGCGCGTCGGCGGCGTTCACTTCGACCACGCCGGAAACGGGCTTGCGGAACCAGCGCCGCATCGGTGCCTGCATGTCCGGGTGCGCGAGGAGGGCCGCTCGCACACACGGCAGAAAACGCGGATTCGAGAGCGGCGCGGCGATGAAGGTGGCGCCGTAACGCCTCGCTTCCGCCTCGGTAACGGCGTCCTCGCTTGTATGTGTGACGAGGATGGGTACGTCGGGATGATCGAGATGGCTCCTGATGGCCAGCTGGAGGCCGTTGTACGCTCCGAGCCGGATGCCCGTAATCAGGAGATCCGGCGTCATGGACTCGAGAAGTTTCTTCGTACGCTCGAATGATGTCGACGCGACGACGCGATAGCCCTCTTTTGAGAGCATCGCCTCGGTGCGGCGAAGCGTTCGCCGATTGGCGTCGACGAGAATAATCAGCGCGCGCATGACGTTTTCTGAGTGATCGCGCTGAACAGGCAGGCCGGCGCCCCCAATTCCAGTTGCGACTCCACGAGGCGCAGGCAAGGAAGGTTCCAGGCGTCAGGCGTCGAAACGCCGCGAGATTCCCTTAGTCCCTGATGAATTGTGGCGAATGCGAGGATCCTGGTGATCGCAATCATGCCTTCGAGATTACAGTTCCGTCGCCGTCGGAGCCGTTCTGATCGCATTCGACCTCCGGCGTCAGGTGCTTTTTGAAGTGCGCTCGAATCGACCGGAGTTTTGGAGATGTTTTGGAGACGCCGCCGCAGTCACCTTCGCGAACAGCCGCTAAGGCGAGCGTCTCCGCTTAGCCCTGATGCGCGTCACGGCGCGCTTTGGTCCGGGACGCCGCTCGCTCGCGTCGCGGGTGCTCTGACGGCGCTCCTCTCCCGCCCGGCGCTCCGCACGCAATTCCGTATTCAACCGTTCGGCTAACTGGCCGAATTTCTCGGCGGCGCGCCGAAGGAGGTCATTTTCTTCCTCAAGTTGTTCGATCCGTTTTCGGCGGTCGTCCTCATTTTGGGTCATCGCAGCTCCCCGCCGGCCACTGTTCACGGACTGTACCGCTCATGGGAGCACCGTGGCGACGAAGCTTGTGGCAAAATTGGGTGAAATTCCACGAATTGCCGTTATTCACTAAGCGATCAGTTACAAAAATTGGCACTGACGCTGACAGGAAGTGTCGAACCGGTATGTCCTCGGCGGCTCCAAGAGCCCCTGCTCCTATGCGAATCGCGGCGCAGGATCTCGAACACCTCAAAATCGCAATCGAACGCACGGGGTCATGCGAAACCGTTGACTCGGCTTCGCCGCACCGACCGACCACCCGGCTTACTCGCCCCTACTCACCTATGGTCTGTCGCACACTCACGTCCGCACATATACGTCAATGGACCACACGAACGTTCGCCTGCGGTAGATGCGCCGAAAGCCGTCGCGAGTGACAAGCGTATCCATCGCGCTCGGCGAGTGCACAAAGGTGCGGAATCCATTCCCAAACAGCCGTCGGCGAACGTTCTGAACCGCCAGCCAGGCGCGGATGTACCAGCGGTCGCGGGGATACGAGAACGCCAGCACTCGACGTGCATGCCTCGTCGCTGCCCGCAGGAGTGAACCGTGGTCGGGATAGCAGCAGATCACTCGGTGCATTGTGACGATGTCAGCCGATGGGATGCTGTCGGCGACGCTGGTAAAGTCGCCGACCACGCGCTGAATGCGATTGGCCAGTTGCCGCTGCTCCGCCTCGCGCGCAGCCGCATCGAGGTACGCAGGCGACGCATCGACGAGCGTCGCCGCGATCACGCCCTTCGCCAGGAGTTCGAAATCGAGGACGCCTACTCCGGCACCGATGTCCAGCACCGAATCGGCCGTCCGCACTTGGTCGGCAACGGCTTTGAGTAGTAGCCGAGAGGTCGCGTCGGGACCTTTGCGTCGGTATCGTTCGAGATCGCGCGCAGCGATGGCCGGCCCGAATTGGCGCTCTGCATCAACGTAACGCGACGAATTACAACAGTCCACGATTCAGAACGTCACGACGCGGTGGCGCTTTTCATGGCGCACAAGTTGACGCCGACGACGCCGTACCGTCGGGCCGTGCGCTCTTTGGTCGTGCCGGCAAAGCAATCGAAGCGGGTCGTGATCGCCACGTTGCGGAACCCCGCCGCCTGGAACACGTCGATGAGCTCTGCTTCCAGCAGAGCACCGGCGATTCAACCAGTCCACAAATCGATGTCGCGCAGCGCGCTCTCGGGAAGGACCTCGCCGATGATGATGTCCGCGATCTGGACGCGGCCTCCTGGCTTGAGGACGCGCGCGATCTCGGCGACCGCCCGCTCCTTTTCTGGCACGAGATTCAACACGCCGTTCGAGATCACGACCTCGACGCTGCCATCCTCGACCGGCAGCCTCGTCGCATCGCCATTCCGAACGTCCACGTTGTCAAGGCCGCACGTCGCCGCGCCCTGCACGGCGCGTCGACGCATGGCTTCGGTCATGTCAACGCCAATGGCGCGGCCGCGAGACCCGGCGCGACGTGCCGCCAACAGCAGATCGGTGCCGGCGCCGCAGCCAATGTCGACCACCACCACGCCGGCCGGGATTCGGCCGATCGCGTGCGGATTGCCGACGCCCGCAAATGACGATGTCACGTCCAACGGCAACGCGGCCAGTTCGGTCGCGTCGTAGCCAAGCATCGTCGCCGCGTACTGCGGCCCACGATGAAAATGGAACTCGCCGTCCGGCGACGTGGCCACGCGGGAGTAGATCGTTTGGACTTCCACGCGCAGGCTCGCGACGTCGAAATCAATCGGGCAGTTGACAGCCACAGATCCTCCTTCCCAATCGACAGGGCAAATCTAGTCCCCCCTTTCCGATTCGTCCAATGAAATGATTGAATTCGTCTGATAGACTGTACGAATGGAGCTGCGGCAGTTGCGCACCTTCGTCGCCGTCGCGGAACTCCGGCACTTTGCGCGCGCCGCCAGTCTCTGCAACCTTTCCCAACCAGCGGTTTCACACCAGATCGCGCTGCTCGAGGAGGAACTTGGCGCCAAGCTCCTGAATCGTGCCGCTCGCCGGGTGTCCCTGACCGTGGCGGGTGAAGTGTTTCAGGAAGAGGCGCGACGCATTCTTGGGGCCGTCGACCGGGCACACGAGCGGATGCAAGAGGTCGCGCGCGGCGCGGTCGGCCGCATTCGTCTGGGCGCCACGCCGACGCCCGGTCTCTACCTGCTTCCACCGGTGCTCGCCAAGTATCGGGGCGAACACGAGAGCTACGATCTCCGATTGGAGATTGGGCCGATTCACGCGATTGCGGAACGCGTCGCCCGTAACGATCTCGACATGGCGATCGTGGCCGGAGCGCTGCCTTCTGGCGAACTGCAGGCGCGGAGTCTGTCGCAGGACGAACTGGTGATCATCGCGCCGCCGAACTCACCACTCCTTCGCGCTCGATCGCTCAAACCCAAGCAACTCGAAACCGAAACGTGGTTGCTGCGAGAAGAGGGATCCGACACGAGGCGGCAGACCGCCACGTGGTGGCACCGCCACCGAGTCGCGCCGACGCGAATGATGACATTCGACAATCCGGATGCGGTCAAGCGCGCCGTTATGGCCGGTCTCGGTGTGGCGATGGTGTCTCGGCTTACCGTCGCCGACGATCTCGAGAGCCGTCGAGTGGCCACTCTTGCCGTCAACACCGGGCTTCCCACGCGAGAATTCCTCGTGATCGATCATCCGCAGAAGCATCACGGTGCCGCCTGCCGGGCGATGCTGCAGCTTCTCGAAGGGACGTTTCCCCTGCGTGCCGTGTCCCCGCGGCTTCGCAAAGGCGGCGGCTAGCGATTCATCAGAGCTATCGTCGCGATTTGGTCGTTTCATTGGACGAATAAATTTCCAACGCGTACGCTCGGTGAATGCGTCGGTCGCCGATCCACGGCGAGCACCGGTTGGGCATTCGCGAGAACTGGCCGCAGTTTTCACTGCTCGTCTTGATCAATGCGTGCGTCGGCGGCATGGTCGGGCTCGAGCGCACCGTCGTCCCGCTCGTCGCCACGCAGGAATTCCATCTCACGTCCGACACGCTGATTTTCTCGTTCATCGTCGCGTTCGGCCTCGTGAAAGCATTCTCGAACGTCGCCTCGGGGATGCTTGCCGATCGCTTCTCGCGGAAGGCGATGCTCGTCAGCGGCTGGCTGATCGGCCTGCCCGTGCCTTTCATGCTGGCGTGGGGCCCCTCGTGGACATGGATCGTCCTCGCGAATGTTCTGCTAGGCGCGAGCCAGGGCTTTACATGGTCGATGACCGTGATCATGAAGAACGACCTCGTCGGAACGAGGCAGCGCGGACTCGCGATGGGCCTCAACGAATTTGCGGGATATGGCGGGTTGGGGATCACTGCCTTGCTCACAGGGTACATCGCGGCACGCACAGGGTTGCGGCCTGAACCCTTCTACCTCGGTATCGTCTACGCCCTTCTGGGACTTGGACTGTCGATTGTGGCTGTTCGAGACACCACCGAGCTTCGTCACCGCGCAACGACCGGCGCCAAGGCAGCATTCCTTGTCCCGATCCTCGATCCGCCATCGGCCAAACGAACGATGTTCGGCGTCTGTCAGGCAGGATTGGTGAACAACCTGAACGACGGCATTTCATGGGGCGTGCTGCCGCTGCTCTTTGCAGCGCATGACTTGGCCATCGATGACATCGGCATCATCAAAGCGGTGTACCCGCTCACTTGGAGTGTCGGACAGCTCGGAACGGGTGCGCTTGCCGATCGCGTCGGGAGGCGACCTTTGATCATGTGGGGCATGATCGTCCAGGCGCTTGCCCTCGCATTGATTGGATTCGGCGCGCCGTCGGCCTACACGAGCGGCATCGCAGGCGCCGTCCTGCTCGGGCTTGGCACGGCGATGGTCTATCCGGCGCTTCTCGCCGCGGCAGCCGACATTTCACCTGCGGCAAAGCGGGCCACGACCTTGGGGTGGTATCGCTTCTGGCGAGACCTTGGCTATCCGGCTGGAGCGTTACTCGCGGGCATTGTCAGCGCAACGTTCGGTCTGGTGTGGGCCATCTACCTCGCTGGGTTTCTGACATTCGCGTCCGGCGTCATCGCCGCGTTGTCGATGATCGAAAAGCGATCTGATCCATCTGGTTTCGTCAGGCCAAACGATGTTCGAGCGAAATTTGCGGGACCGCTACCCGAACGAACAGGAGAAGCAAGATGAGATATCTGTTCGGATGCGCGTTGGCAGCCTTGGGCGCGCCTGTCTTCCACGTTGCGGCCAAACCTGCCGAGGCGGTGCGTTTCGTCACAGTTGCAGACCTTCGACGCGCCGCTGACGGACGAGGAGCACGGTCATCTTGGACAAAAGCTCGATCAGTGCCTGGCCGCGTACGCCGCGCGCTGGATGCGAAGCTATCTGTCTACCGATCGGCGCCGAATGGTGTGCGAATTCGAGGCGCCGGACGCGGAAGCTGTGCGTACGTCGTACCGATCGGCAGGCGTCCATTTCGATCGTGTATGGACAGCGGAGGTTTACGCGAGAGACGGCCGGCGGAGTGAACGCAGAGGGGTGAACGGTCGGCGCGCGGCTTGCACTCTCGCCGCACGAGGTGAACCGTGCCAAAACGAAGCGAGCGATCTCGACTGAAGCAAGATCTGCGCAATACGGAGACCAAGCGTGAGACCGATATCCGCAATTCCCTGGGCGAGCCGAGCCCCGGGAGCGAGAACCCAAAGGTGACGCCGGAAAGCGACGTCTTCAAGGAAAAAGAAGAGCCGAAGCCTCAATGAAGAGGGCTCAATGAAAGGGATTTGCGGCGTCTCGTGCGGCCCTTCCCGTCTCGAGCAGTGCCTTCATGCGCACGAGATCCTCGTCCAGACTCGTCCGATCGCAAGGCGCGCTCCCGGGCTTACGTGAAGCAGCCCCGGCCGTCTGGTGCCTGGTTTGCACGTCTGGTCGTGTTGTCACACGGACGCAGCTGAAGCGGAGAGACACATGGCGAGAACAACGTCCGATGTCCTCGTGGAACGGCTCATTGACTGGGATGTTCGCGTCGTCTTTGGCCTGCCCGGCGATGGGATCAACGGAATCATGGAGGCCTTGCGAACGCGTCAGGACCGCATCTCGTTCATTCAGGTCCGCCATGAAGAAGCTGCGGCCTTCATGGCGTGCGGCTACGCAAAGTACACCGGACGGATCGGCGTGTGTCTGGCGACATCCGGTCCGGGCGCAATCCATCTCTTGAATGGGTTGTACGACGCGAAGATGGACGGCGCACCGGTCCTCGCCATCACCGGCCAGACGTATCACGATTTGATCGGGACGCACTATCAGCAGGAAGTCGACCTGCTCTCCCTCTTCAAAGATGTGGCCGTCTACAACCAGCAGATTCTGGGAGCCGGTCACGTCGAGGCGCTTGTGGACGCGGGTTGCCGTGCTGCGCTCGCGCTGCGCGGCGTCGCGCACATCACGTGTCCCGTCGATCTTCAGGAGCAATCAGTCAAGGAGGACGAGCGGTCACAAAAGAAGGTTGAGGGTCACACCTCCGACGTGTGGCGCCCGCCGATCGTCGTCCCGTGCGATGCCGACATTCGCGCAGCGGCAGACGTGCTGAACTCCGGAACCAGGACCGTCATCCTCGCCGGACAGGGGGCGCTTGGCGCAGGGGCCGAGCTCGAACAGCTTGCGGATCTCATGGCAGCACCGATCGTCAAACCTCTGCTCGGTAAAGGTGTCGTGCCGGATGTCTCGCCGTTCACAACCGGCGGAATTGGACTCCTGGGCACGGAACCGTCCGAAGTCGCGATGGAGCAGTGCGACACGCTGCTGATGGCCGGCACGAGTTTCCCCTACATGGAGTTCTATCCCAAACACGACGCTTGCCGCGGCGTGCAGATCGATCGCGACCCGTCGCGCATCGGATTGCGCTTTCCTGTCGAAGTCGGACTCTGCGGCCATGCTCGGAGCACGCTGCAGGTGCTGATCCCACACATCCGGCGCCGGGAGGATCGGTCCTTCCTCGAAGCCGCGCAGAGCGGCATGAAACAGTGGCGCGAAGTGCTGCACACCCGGTCGCATCGCGACGAGATGCCGATGAAGCCGCAGGTCGTGGCACGTGAGCTCAATGACCTGTTGGCCGAGGACGCGATCGTGTCGACGGATTCAGGGACGATCACGACGTGGGTGGCACGATACGTCGACATGAAACGCGGTCAGATGTTTTCCTGTTCAGGCAACCTGGCCAGCATGGCACCCGGGCTGCCGTACGCCATCGCGGCGCAGGTGGCGTATCCGGGCCGTCAGTCGGTCGCGTTCGTCGGCGATGGCGGCTTTACGATGCTCATGGGGGAATTCGCCACTGCGGTGAAATATCGGCTGCCTGTCAAAGTCGTGATCATCAAAAACAACAGCCTCGGCATGATCAAGTGGGAACAGATGGTGTTTCTCGGAAACCCCGAGTATGGCGTGTCGCTCGAACCGATCGACTTCGTCCGCTTCGCAGAAGCATGCGGTGCGGTCGGGTTCCGCTGTGAACGACCTGACGAGGCGCGGTCGGCGCTGGAAGCGATGCTGCTCGCCGATGGTCCCGCGTTGTGTGAAGCGATCGTCGACCCGTTCGAGCCACCGATGCCGGCGCGCGTGAAGGCGAAACAGGCGCTTCACATGGCCGAATCGCTGGCGAAAGGGGAACCCAACCGAGGACGCATCGCGCTCACCCTGTTTCGCGACAAAGTGCACGATCTTCGCGGACGATGAAACGGATCGTCGTCATCACCGGCGCATCGGCTGGTGTCGGCCGCGCAACCGTTCGGGCATTCGCGCGGCAAGGCGCTGATGTCGGTCTGATCGCACGCGGCGTCGATGGTCTCGAAGCTGCGCGACGCGAGGTGGAGGCCGACGGCGGACGGGCATTGGTGCTGCCGGCGGATGTCGCGGATCCCGATCAGGTCGAAGCAGCCGCGGAACGAGTGGAGCGAGAGCTGGGCCCGATCGACGTGTGGGTCAACAACGCCATGGTGTCGGTCTTTTCACCGGTGAAACAACTGCAGCCTGACGAAGTGAAACGTGTAACGGACGTTACCTATCTGGGTGTTGTCTATGGCACGCTCGCGGCGCTCAAACGAATGCTGCCGCGCAACCGCGGCGCGATCGTCCAGGTCGGATCCGCACTGGCGTACCGCGGCATCCCGCTGCAGGCCGCGTACTGCGGCGCGAAGCATGCGATCCAGGGCTTCACCGAATCGTTGCGATGCGAGCTGCTGCACGACCGCAGCCGGGTTCATGTGGCGATGGTGCAGCTCCCGGCGATGAATACGCCGCAGTTCGAGTGGGTGAAAAGCCGATTGCCCCGCAAGCCGCAGCCCGTGCCCCCGATCTATCAGCCGGAAATCGCTGCGGACGCCATCCTGTGGGCCGCGAGACATCTGCGGCGCGAACTCAGCGTGGGCGGACCGACCGTCGCCTCGATTTGGAGCAACAAGATCGCGTCCGGTGTGCTCGATCGTTACCTCGCCAAGACCGGGTATGACTCGCAGCAGACAGACGAACCGGCGGACCCCGACAGACCGGACAATCTGTGGGCGCCGCTGCCTGGCGATCACGGAGCGCACGGGCGATTTGCGGCGCACAGCACGAAATCGAGCCCGCAAACCTGGATGAACGAACACCTCGCGATTGTCCTCGGTCTTGCCGTCGGCGGTGCGGCGATGATGTGGAGAGCAGGGCGCCACTAGCCGCCGATCGTGCAGGCGGCATGAAGCGCACATCCGACACCGATCGCCGGAAGCTTTGGCTTCGAGGCGGATCATTACGAGGTCGCGATGCGCGTGGGGGAGCTGGTGCTCCTGCCCGCGGTGCGACGGGCACAGTCGGACACGCTGATCGTCGCCGACGGGTTCAGTTGCCGGGAAAAGATCGAACAGGGCTCAGGACGCCGCGCCGTGCACGTCGCGCAGGCGTTTCAGGCCGGAATCGTAGGGCAACACCGCATTTGTGGTGCGCCTGTCGAGGATGGGATTCTCGGACCGCGCGCGCCTGCATCATCGCCGCGTGAACTGGCGGCCGGCGGCACTTATCGGCGTCGGCCTCGCGGCTACCGCGTTCGCGATGTGGCGAGAACGGCGGATCGTGCGCTTACACACAATGAAAGTGCAAACCATTCGTCGTAAGTCGGCCGGATCGAAAACTTCAAGAACGGCCCACCAGACGTAGCTCGCACACGGCCACGCGCTTGCGTTTCGCGCGCGCAAGGAGTGTGCACCGATGATGCTTCGCAGCTCGATCGTGTTTCTCGCCGCGGCGTTTATGCTCGCCTGCAATCGCAGCCCAGCCGCACCGACCGACCCCGCGGCATTCAGCCCATCAGCAGTGTCGAGCATCGCGACAAATCCCGGAGCGTCTCCGACAAGTGCCGCTGTTGCAGGTCGTCAAGACGTGCTCGTGAATATGCAGGATGCTTGCGATCCGGCCACGTTCAATGCGGCACTTGGTCCGGGAACCTGCCTTCGGGCGGGCGGCATGCAGTTCAGCCAGTTCATCGCTCAACTGACACAGCTCGGCTTTGTGGGACCTTGGCACTTCGCCCCTCCGAACGCGAACGTCCAGGTTGGGCAGACCTTTGTTGCGTCGAATAAAGGGGGGGAAGTCCATACCTTCACCGAAGTTGCTCAATTCGGTGGCGGCATTGTGCCTCGTTTGAACGAGCTCGCCCACGTTCCCGCCGTTGCGTCGGAATGCGCGGCGCTTGAGGAGGATGATTTCGTCGCGCCCGGCGCCACATATCGCGAGGAGGTCGAGCACTCGGGCACGCTGAAGTTCCAGTGCTGCATCCATCCATGGATGCGATTGGAAGCAAAAGCGTCCAGTCGGTGATCAGCTATATGTCGCGGTTAATCGTTGCGAGTGCGTTTGTGCGCGACGCCGCCGGCGATCGAGCGCGTCTTCTTGCGTGTCGCTTTGGAATGGATGCGGGCAGCCACGCGTATGGTGACCGAAGAGCGTGCGTGGTCACATTCCGGGATCGTCAGCCGAGGGACCGTAAATCGAGGGAACCTTCGCTCCCATCGGTCGCAGGTAGCTCGAAAGCTGCCCACGGTGGTGGATCGCGTCGAAGAGAAACCCAAAGAGCATGTCACCAAGCGAGGTCTCCCACACAACGTTTCCGTCCACCAGGAACCGGGCCTTCTTCTCCCAGGTCGCGTCATCCAACGTCGCGGCGCGCTTCTCGAACTCTTCGGCATTCCGCTCGTACGCCGCGATCGATTCCGGCACGGTCGGAGTGGGTCGGGGGACGTAGCTCACTTCTCCTCGCTCGACGAGCTCGCACGCATCGCGGAGCTCGCTGGCGAGGAGCCATACGAGATCTCCGGCGCACGTCGAGCGCGGATGAGGGCGATAGGCTGCCTGATCGGCGGGTACCGCCTTCATGACACGGATGAACTTGGGCTTTTCGGCCTGGAAGCATTCTGTGTAGTATTGGCGGACGCTTTTCACGATTTCCTCCTCTCGTCAGCGCCATGGTGCTCTAATCCGGGCGGTAAGTTCAACCGTCTCACGGGCGGAGCCTTTGCATTCGATTCCCTATCGATCGTTGAGGAGGTGAGCTGATGTACGTACGTGATTTCATGTCATCCGATCCTGCCTGCTGCGATCCGACGAGCTCGCTCGCCACGGTCGCGCGGCTGATGGTCGATCGCAATTGCGGTGAGATTCCCATCGTCTCCTCCGGCGATAGCGGGAAGGTCATCGGTGTGATCACCGACCGCGACATTACCTGTCGCTCCGTAGCGCAAGGGCTGAACCCGCTCGAGCTTACGGCCGAACAATGCATGTCGTCGCCTGTCATCACCGTGACGCCCGACACGGTGATCGAGGAATGCTGCCGGAGGATGGAGCAGCACCAGATTCGCCGCCTGCCCGTCGTCGACGATTCCGGCAGCTGCTTAGGCGTGGTCTCCCAGGCTGACATCGCGCGCGTCGCCAGCCGGAAGCTGGCCGGGGAAGTGGTCAGAGAAGTGTCGCGCGCGGCATCTGCGCCGTCCCGAGTCGCATAGGGGGAACGCTGGAGGAAGGACAGCTTTAAGCTGCCGACCGCAGCAGACGGTG
>WNGB01011489.1_pt1 | contig 19765 bp, 19 predicted proteins | sample 5400681 | NCBI WGS metagenome assembly WNGB01 (sample SAMN13153367, study PRJNA577476) | soil metagenome | isolation source: 115 cm soil or saprolite under grassland replicate 2 | place: USA:California | collected 2016-06-15
GACTGCGCTGCGGACAACGGCCCTTCGAAGACCGGCACGATCTCGTCCTCGGACACGAGCCCGACGAAAGTCGCGGGACCCGCACCCCCGTAGCAGGCGAGCCTCACCCCCGGTCGGGGCCGGCGGCCCAGGAGCGCACGTAACCCTCGACTTCGATGGCGGCCGCCGCCGCCCCCGGGTGCAGTGGGCGCCGGGTATCCACCATCACCGCGTACTCGTTGGCGATCCGCCGTCGATCGCCGTTGCCGTCAGCTCCGGCCGTCGCGGCGGCGGCATCCCGTTCCCGCGCACCGGGCTGAGGCCCGTGGTGGAGGCCGTGCGGGTGAAACGTGATCAGCCCTTCACCTATGCCGGCCCGCGAGAAGAACTCGCCGCGGTGGTAGAAGATCACTTCGTCGTAGTCGATGTTGCGATGGAAGAAGGGCAGCCGCAGGGCTTCGGGATCTTCCTCCATGGGCCGAGGGGCGAACGTGCACACGACGAAGCCGTCGGCCACGAAGGTCGTGTGGGCTGACGGCGGGAGGTGATAGCGAGGCGACACGACGGGACGAATGTCGGCCACGTTGAGGCGCATAGGTGCGACGTCGCCCTTCCAGCCGATCACGTCGCACGGGTGGAACGGGTAGGTGACGCGGGTGTCGAGGCCCTCCCGCTTCACGACGATCACGAACTCGCCCGCTTCGTCGACCGCCTCGGGCTCGGGCACCTCGATCACCGCGGGATCGAAGAGCGCGTGGCGCCCCAGCAGTCCCCGCTCCGGTAACGAGAACGCGCCACCCGCGGCCTCGATCACGAGCAGGTCGGTAGCCGACGATGGCTCGAACCGATACGTGGTCCCCCGCGGGAGCAACAGGTAGTCGCCGTCCCGATAGCGCAGCGGTCCGTACTCAGTGCGCAGCACACCGGCGCCGCGGTGGACGAAGTACAACTCGTCGCCATCCGCGTCACGGCGGAACTCGGGCCGCCCGCGCCCGGACAACCGGTGCACGCCGATCGACGTGTCGTCGTTGCCGAGGAGGAGAGTCGGCCACAGGTCGTCAGCCCCCTCGGGCAGCCGGCCGGTGTCGTACGCGTGGTGCGCAGCCGGGCCGTCCACCGACACCCAGTCCGTCGGCGGATGGAGCCGGTAGAGGTGCGAGGCCGCGCCGTAGAAGCCAGACCGGCCGTGCTCCTCCTCGACGGTGCCCGGCGGCAGGCCGACGTGGGCCTGGCGGGAGGTGACGCCCCGGACCCACTGCGGCACGCCCTGCATCGCCGGCAACCTACCCCGCAGGCCTCACAAGTTGCCGCGCTTGGCCTGCTCGCGCTCGATGGATTCGAACAAGGCCTTGAAGTTGCCCTCGCCGAAGCCCCGGGCGCCTTCGCGCTGGATGATCTCGAAGAACACGGTTGGCCGATCGGTGACGGTCTCGGTGAAGATCTGGAGCAGGTACCCGTCCTGGTCGCGGTCGACGAGGATCCCGAGCTCGGCCAGCTCCCGCCACGGCAACCCCTCGATGCCCTCCATCCGCACCCGGGCGTCGTCGTAGTACGACGCGGGTACGGCGAGGAAGCGCACGCCCCGCGCCGCCAGGACCCGCACCGCGGTGACGATGTCGTCGGTGCGCATCGCGATGTGCTGCACGCCCGGCGAGCCGTAGTAGTCGAGGTACTCCTCGATCTGGCTCTTGCGGCGCCCCTCGGCGGGCTCGTTGATCGGCAACACGACCTTGTCGCCGTTCCAGACGACTGTGGACATCAGCGCGGAGTACTCGGTGGAGATGGCCTCATCCGAGAAGTGGACGAGTTGGTTGAAGCCGAGCACCCGCTCGTAGAAGTGCACCCACTGCTCGAGCGTTCCCAACTCGACGTTGCCGACCACGTGGTCAATACGGGCGAGACCGACGGCCGGGCCCATGCCACCGGCCATCTCGGCCGGCTCGAACTGCGGGGCGAAGGGCCCGTGGTAACGGGAACGGTCGAGGAACGTGTGCACGGTCTCGCCGTATGTCGCGATGGCCGCATGGCGGATGATCCCGTTGTCGTCTTCGTCATCGGTCGGCGGCCGCAGGCCGCACGCTCCGCGCTTGAGCGAGGCGTCGTACGCGTCGTCGACGTCGTCGACGAGAAACGCGATGTCGCGGATGCCGTCGCCATGGCGCCGGACATGGTCGGCGACCGGCGACTCGGGATGGAGTGCGCCTGTGACCATGAAGCGGATGTCGCCCTGCTGCAACAGATAGGACACGCGGTCGCGCCGGCCGGTCTCGGGCCCGGCGTGGGCGACGAACTCGAAGCCAAAGGCGGCCGCGAGGAACCCGGCAAACGTGCGGGCGTTGCCGACCCACCACTCGAGATGATCGATGCCTCCGAGACGCGGCGGCGCAACGGACAGGTCCGCGATCTGTTGAGTCATCACCATCAGGACACCCTCCCCACGACCCGGTCCGCCTCGAGCCCGTCCCAGAACGCCTTCACGCCGTCGAGCATCTCCGCCGCGCCCTGCAGGAAGCGGTCGGGCTCGAAGCCGGGCGCGAAGAACGCCTCGGCCAACTCGTCGGCCGTGTGGGCCGCGTGTTGGTCTTCGACCTTGTCGTGCCACGTCCAGAACGCGAGGTTGAGCTCGGAGCACTCGCGGGACTTGAACGCCTGCAACCCGGCGATGAGCTCCTTCCAGAACCCGGCCGCGGCCCAGTGCTCGACTGCGTACGACGCGCCCTCCGCCTCCGACGCGTCCTCGGACCCATAGATCCGCAGCAACTCGTCGCAGAAGAACAGCGTGCTCTTCGTCGCGTGGTGGCGCTTCCCGAGGTCCTCGAAGTCGAGCCCCAACGGGCGGGCGAACCGCAGCAGCCACTCGAAGTGCGCGGCGGTGAACTTGAACCGGCTGCCGTCGACCGTCCCGGTGGTGGCGACACCCTCCTCGTCGACGCCGCCGTTGAAGATGACCCCCAGCTCGTTCATGAGGATCTCCTTGCCGGCGCGGTACGACTCGATGTTGGCCGCATTGATGACCTTGCGCAGCTGCGCCTCCACGAAGAGATGGCTGAAGACAGAGAACTGCACGGTGAGATGACGCACTTCGTCGCGCGTGGCGTCGCCCTGGGCGAACCATTTCGTGTACTCGTTGTCGACGACGACGGGGTGACGGTGGACGACATCGTCCACCCGGGTGCGGAATGTCTCGAGGTCCGAGGCGGTGGCCAAGGCCATGTGACGCTCCCCCTTCACTGGTTCGATGATGCGATATGCCCTACCCAGTGAACGTCTCGGCGACACTCCCGTCAACCACGGGGAAGCTCGCTGGTCATAATGACTAGACAAGCGCGTGAACTGCTGTACAGTTCGGTCATGTTGCCTACGGGGATCGATGACCTCGACGCCCGGCTGATACGGGCTCTCAGCGAGACCCCCCGCGCCGGCGTGATGGAACTGGCCCGTCAGCTCGGCGTGGCGCGGGGGACGATACAGGCCCGGTTGGACAAGCTCCAGCGCCGCGGCATCGTCACCGGCTTCAGTCCCGATCTCGACCTGCGCGCCCTCGGCTACGACGTCCTCGCCTTCATTACCCTCGAGATCGCGCAGGGCCGGCTGGGCGATGTCATCCAGCACCTCGCGAGCATCCCGGAGGTACTCGAGGCGCACGCCACGACTGGACCGGGCGACCTTCACTGCCGCGTCGTCGCCCGCACCAACGAACACCTTCAACACGTGATCAATGCCGTGCTGGCGGTGCCGGGCATCAACCGCACCACGACCCAGATCGCCCTCACCGAGCAGCTCAAGCTGCGCGCCCTCCCGCTCGTGAGTCAAGTGATCAAGACCTGACGGGGGGCGCTTCCACGCGAGCAGTTCCCGTCACCGAGCACCGTCGCTGCTTGAACCACGCGCTGGTGAAGAACACGGGAGAGGCGCTCGGCTTCGTCGCCTCGGGCCCGGGACCGAGCCCGCGAGCGGCTTCCGCGCCACTAGGAGGATCGACAGGCCGAACGGGACGCGCCACCGACGGGCCCACCACCGCTCGATCGCCGCCAGGGTGCTGAACACCCGATCCACGACCGGGCTCGATGCGCCCACCTCGTCGTCGGATCCCTTCACGAGGCGGCGCAACGGGGTTCGGCGCAGCAGCCAGGCGGGCGGAACCAGGAACGAGTTGTAGTACGTGCACCTCGTCACGACGAAGCCGGCGCCTTCCACGACCGCTCGCAGCTGCGCGGCCCGGTACCGTCGCCGATGGGCCGCCCACTCGTCGTGTTCGCTCCACAAGGCCATGTAGGCGGGCACGGTGATGAGCAGCGCACCGCCAGGATGCAACACCCGCCGGTACTCAGACAGCGCGAGGGCGTCGTCGTCGAGATGCTCGATCACGTCCATGCTCGCCAGCACCGCGGCCGCGCCGGACGCGAACGGTAGGTCCTCCGCCCGCGCCGCCAGCACCGGTCGCCCCTCCCCCACTGCGTGGCGCAGCGCGTACACGCTCAGGTCAGTGCCGACCGCCATCCGGCGACCCTCGTCGGCCAGCATCGCCATGTTCTCGCCCGTCCCGCAGCCGACGTCGATGGCACCGCCCGCGGGCGGGCCGTCGGATACCAACACCTCGTGGGCGAGGGCCCGGCGGGCGCGGTACCACCAGTGGCGGCGAGCTTGCTCGGCCATGACGTCGAAGTACGCGTCGTCGGGCTGGTGCGGCGGCGTCATGCGCGGCCCACGATGAGGAGGTGCGGGTACGGATACCCACGGTCGACCCGTCGAGTCTCGACGTGCAAGCCTGCATCCTCCATCACGGCGATGGCGTCCGCCGGCGGCAGGAAGTCCACCTTCTCGCCCTCCGTGATCCGCAGGACCTTGGTCGCCACCAGTTCCTGGGCGTGCGCCAGCCGGTACTTCCATCGCGGCACCAGGTCGATCTCCTTCACCGCCAGCACCCCGCCCGGCTCGACATGTTCAGCCGCGGCCTTCAGCACTGCTCGTGCCGGATCCGCGCCGAGCAGGTACAGGACGTCGACGATCGCGATCCCGGCCCACGGTTCGCTGAGGGCCTCGAGCGCCTCACGAGCCTCGAACGAGACCGAGTGAGCGCCGAGCGCGGTGGTGGCGGCGCGGGCGACCGCGAGCTTCGAGTCGTCCACGTCGACGCCGACCACCGTCCGGTCGGGCGACGCCGCGGCGAGGTACAGCGAGAACAACCCATGGCCACAGCCGAGCTCGAGGATGCGTCCCTTCCGCGGAAGCACGTCCTCGACGGCGCGGAACGGACAGGTCCGCCACCGCAGGGCCACGTGGAACCGGTCACCGAACGGAGCGCCGCGGTACGCCCGGCGGGCCCGACGCGCGGCATTCAACGCCGGGCCGTCAGGTCGCCATAGCTGCCGAGGCGGAACCCGGCTCGCTCGACCGCGGCCCGAGCGGCGGGCGAGGTGAGGGCCTCGAACTCGCCGTGCCACCGATAACCCCATTGGTACCGGTCCAAGTCGGGGTCGGAGGCTTCGCCGGGATGAGCGCCCAGCTCCGCGGTCGCTGCCCCCGTCGCCCCCAGCCGCGCCACCGCCTGCACGAGCCGCGGCTCGTCCAGCGTGCCCGCCTCATCCAACCCGGAGGCGACGGCGGTGTAACGGAGCCCGGCTCGATCGGCGCGGCGCACCAGGCCGCTCGACAGGCGCCGGACCGAGATCCCGACGGGCGACCGGGCCGCCGACCGTGTCACGCGCACGGCGCCGATGCCCGCACGACGAGCCATCTCGACGACCACGTCGCCGACCATCGGCCATAGATGCAGATGCTGATGCGAGTCGATGTGCGTCAGCCGCAGGCCCGCCCCCTGGAGCCGTTCCAGCTGGGCGCCGAACTCGCGGCGGACGTCGTCGGGATCGATCGCCCGGCGGGCGGCGCGGACGAGGAACTGGCGCCACGACAGGTGGAAGCGCCCGTGGCGATCGACAAGCGTTGGTACCTCGGAGGCCGACAACAGTGGCGGGTCCTCGCCGACGACCGCGAGATGGGCGCCGACGCCGATGCCGTCGGTGTCGCGGAGCGCCGGCGCCCACGCGTCGAAGGCCGGCGCGACGGCGAGCGCGGAGGTGCTGGTGACGATCCCGTCGCGGTGGGCCGCGAGGATGGCTCGGCACACGCCGCCGGTGAGACCGAAATCGTCAGCGTTGACGATGAGGAGCCGGTCGGTCACAGCTCGGGCTCACAGTGCCGCACCGACGCGGGCAGGGGCCGGAGCCGCCGAATCTCAGGGACGAGACGCCGCATCTCCCGCACGATGTCGAGGATCACCGCGCCCGACGACAGCGTCGATACACCCCGGGTACGGGCGAAGTAGTCGACACCGAATTGGATCGTACGGAAGCCGAGGCGATGGGCCTTGGCCAGCAGCTCGACATCGATGAACGACCCCTCGCTCTCGAGGGTCAGGTTGTCGAGCACGCGGCGCCGAACCATCTTGAAGGCGAAGTTGACGTCGCGGATCCGCAGTCCGAGCAGCACGCGGATCAAGTGGTTGTAGACGTACGAGTACACCGTCCGCCGCGGTCCTTCGCTCGTACGGTCGAGGCGGTACGCGCTCACGATGTCGGCCTCGTAGATCCGCAGCAGCCGCAACGCCTTCTGCGCGTCGAGCAGATCGAACGGGAGGTCGGCGTCGGTGTACAGCACCACCGAGCCCCGCGCCTCAGCGAAACCGGTCCTCAGGGCGCCTCCAAGCTTGCGGTTCTCCGGGTGATGGACCACACGGACCCGCGGGTGCTGTTCGGCGAGCTGATCGGCGAGCTTCCCGGTGGCGTCGGTTGACGCGTCGTCGACGATGAGGATCTCGAAGTCGCGGATCTCCTCTTCGTCGATCAGCTCCTCGCCGACGTCGAAGGCCGCGGCGACGGCGCGATGGATCGTCGCCTCCTCGTTCCACATCGGGAAGAAGATCGTGAGTAGCTCGGCGGGGCGGCTCATGAAAGGTAGATCCCGTGGGCGAAGGCCGCGGTCATGACCACGAGGATTACACCCGACACCGGTAGGAGCACGCGCCGCAGGCCAGGGCGGGCGGCGAGCTCCTCGCCGTAGAGAGCGAACAGCGGGAACGCGGCGATGAGGTAACGGCCCAGTCCTTGAAAGTCCTTGCTCCCGATCACGGGAATGGCGACGAGCATCAGCACGTACAAGCCGTACCCCCATCCGAACCGGCGCGCCACCCGCGGCACGGCGAGGAGGGCCGCCACCGCCAGGAGACCCTGGGCCAACGTGCCCCATGCGTAGACGCGGTCGTCGCCGCGGACGAGGTACTTGACGAAGGTGATCTTGAACCAGGTGTATGGATTGGCCGGCTGTCCCCAGTAGGTCTCGACCGACGAGAACAAGAACGGATCGCCGAACCGGTTCCAGAGGTAGACGCACCACGCGCTGATGCCCCCGAGCGAGAGCAACACGCCGGCATCGCCGGGGCGAACGCGGCGCAGCTCCACCCTCGTCGGGACCCGGGCCCACGCGAGTGCCGCCTTGACTCGAGCGTGCCCCTCAACGGCCGTCGGCTCGGGCACGGTGAGGGCCCGGCGCCGCTCGAGGAGCCGCACGATGAGCCCGGCGAGCACTGCGATCCCGACGGGGCGGGCCGCCGTGGCGACCGCCCCTGCGATACCCGCGAGGACTGGATGATCGCGCTCGATGAGGGTGAACGCGGCCAACGCGGCCAGGAGGAACAGCGCGTCGGCGTACACCGCGCCGTACAGGTACCAGGCGTAGGGAAAGAGGAGCAGCACGAGCAGGGCGGTCGGCGCGGCCGCCGCCGTGAGCCGGTCGCGCAGCCAGCGCCAGTAAAGGCCCACCGCCCCCGCGGCGGACAGGACGGTGACCGCGACCCCCGCGATGCCGAAGTTGTCGACGACCTCACCGACGGCCCGGACCGCCAGTGGATAGGCGGGGAAGAAAGCCACCGACGACTGGACGCCGGGTGAGTAGCTGTAGCCCGCGGCCGCGATGCCCACGTACCAACCGCCGTCGTAACGCACCCATCCCCCGAGGAACCCCTGGCCCGCGAATCGGACGCCAGGGTCGCCCTGCGCGATCACGCCGTAGTGCCGGAGGCTCAGCCACGACGCGACCCACAGGACGGCGGCCACGGCAACGTAGATGGACAGCGCGAACTCGGTTCCTCGGCTTGAACGAGCGGCCGCATCGACGCGGTCGGATGCGAGGTTCACGGTGGATGAGGTGGCCGCTCCAGGAGCAGCCCGGCGATGGCCAACCCCAGCCCAGCCAGCGCAGTGATCAATACCCCGGTACCTGCCTCAACCGTGATCCCTGGCGCAGTGATGCCGAGGGCGTCGGCGATCCGACCCGGTTTGCCGTCCGAGGTGGCGTCGAGGAAAGCGAGCACGCAATCGACGATGGCGACGCCCCCCGCGACGACCATGCCGATCCTCAGCCACCGTTCCCGTATCCCGCCGATGACGAGGGAGGCGGCGATCATGCCACCGATGCCGATGAGCACCGTGATCTTGCCGTCCCCTTCGTTCCAGCCGCTGCGGGAGAGCTCGCTCATGACGACGGTGTCGAAGCGCACGACGGACCACCGCACGAACGACCCCGCGATCAGGACGACGGCACTGGCGGCTGCGACGACGGCGGCCGCCGGAGTCCCCGCCGGCTGCCGGGTGCCGGCGACCGGCGGCGTCGCGGCCGGCGCGGCCCAGGGTTCGGGGCTCGTCGGTGGCAGGCTCACTCCGGAGCGAAACCCTGCCGGATCGTGTTCTCGGTTACGACGCGCGGATCCAGGAACTGAAGCAGGTAGTCGGGTCCGCCCGCCTTTGACCCGACGCCCGACAGTCCGTAGCCGCCGAACGGCTGGCGGCCGACGACCGCACCAGTGATGGCCCGGTTGATGTACACGTTGCCGGCTCGCAGCTCGGCCGCGGCTCGCCGGATGTTCGCCGGGGACCGTGAGAACACGCCGGCCGTGAGCGCGTAGTCCGTGTCGTTCGCGATCTCGACCGCGTGGTCGAAGTCTCGGGCCCGCAGGACGGTGAGCACCGGCCCAAAGATCTCGTCCCGGGCGAGCGACGACGTTGCCGGATCGACATCGGCCACGATCGTCGGGCCGACGTAGTACCCGTCGTCGGGTACGTCGTCCCGGGCGAGCAGTACGGTGCCCTCGTCGGGCGCGCGCTCGACGTAGCCCTGCACTCGCTTGAACGCCTCGGCGTCGATGACCGGTCCGACCCGGTTGGCCATGTTGCTCGGATGGCCGACGGCAAGCTCGCGCGTCGCGCCGACGAGACGGTCGATGGTGGAGTCGTAGACCGCGTCGACGACCACGAGCCGCGACGCGGCCGAGCACTTCTGACCCGCGTAACCGAACGCCGACAGTACGGCCGCTGGTATCGCTTGGTCGAGATCGGCGTCACCGTCGATGACCAGCGCGTTCTTGCCGCCCATCTCCGCGACCACCCGCTTCACGTGGCGCTGGCCGTCCTGGTGGACCGCGGCTTGGCGATTGATCTCGAGCCCGACCGCCCGAGAGCCCGTGAAGGTGACGAACGAGACGTCGGGGTGGGTCACCAGCCGGGCGCCGACGTCTTCGCCCAACCCAGGCAGGAACTGGATGACGCCCTTGGGGGTGCCCGCGTCGACGAGAGCCTCGATCAACGTCCACGCCGTCGCCGGCGTCTGCTCGGCCGGCTTCAGGATGACCGGGTTGCCCGCGACCAGGGCGGCCACTGTCATTCCCGTCGGGATGGCGAGGGGGAAGTTCCATGGGGCGATGACGACCCCGACGCCCTTGCCTTGGTAGTGGAGCGTGTTGGCCTCGCCGGGCGGCGAGTCGACGACTCCTCCGCGCGCCAGCCGGAGCATCTCACGCCCGTAGTACTCGCAGAAGTCGATCGCCTCGCACACGTCGGCGTCGGCCTGGTCCCACGGCTTGCCCGCCTCGAACACCTCGAGCGCGGCGATGTCGGCTCGGCGGGCCCGCAGCCACGCCGCGGCCCGGAACAGGACGGCGGCCCGGTCCTGCGCCGGGGTGCAACGCCAGCGCTCCACCTCACGAAGGGCGGCCGCCACGGCCCGGTCCGCGTCGTCGGCGGTGCAGCTGGCCGACATGGCCACGACCCGGCTGGCGAGGCCAGGGTCGAGCGACGTGATCGCGCCGGCCGTGCGGAAGCGGTCGCCGTCGACGAGGGCGGAGATCTCGAGCGCGAAGGAGTCGGGCGCCCTGTCGACGGCACGGCTGAACAACGCTCGCGACGTTGCCCGGCGCCACTCGAGCACTGGCTCGGGCCGATACAGACCAGGTTCGCTGGGATCCGTGGCGGCGACCTGCGTCGGCGCCGTTGCTCCCGGCAACGGCCCCTCGGCGGGCGGTGCGACGAGATCCTCGAGGTCGCGTCCCTCGGCGAAGCGGTGCCGGACGAACGATTCGTTGCTCGTGTTCTCGAGTAGACGGCGCACGAGGTAGGCCATACCCGGCACCAGCTCGCCGACAGGTGCGTACACGCGCAGCCGCATGCCCAGCCGGCGGATCGCCGCGTGCATCGGTTCCGCCATGCCGTAGAGCATCTGCACCTCGTACCCGGTGTCGGGGATGCCCTTCGAGCGGGCGTACGTGATGGCGTACGCGAGGGAGCGGAGGTTGTGCGATCCGAACGCGGCGCGCACCTCGCCGTGATGGTCGTGGAGCAGACGGACGCAACGCTCGAAGTTCGCGTCGGTCTCGCCCTTGTGCTCGAACACCGGGACCGGCCAACCCTCGGCTCGAGCGTGCACGGTCTCGGTGTCCCAATAGGCGCCCTTCACCAACCGCACGGTGATCGGCGCCGACCGCTGAGACGACCACGCGATGAGATCGGCGAGGTCGTCGCGTGAGTCCTTCAGGTACGCCTGGATGACGATGCCCGCCTCCATCGCCGCGAACTCGTGTTCCGTGAGCAGCTCGCGGACGAGTTGGAGCGTGAGGTCCTTTGCGTCGTAGTGCTCCATGTCGAAGTGGATGAAGGCCCCGCGCTCGTTGGCCAGATGCAGGAGCGGGCGGATGCGTCGCTTCGCCTGGTCGAGTCCTTCGTCGCGCGTGAGCGGCTCATAGTGGGTCGCGAGAGCGGTGGGCTTGATGCTGATGTTGACCCTCCGGATCGGCCCGAGGTCGTCGCGCTCCAAGTGGTCGTCGGGCGCCCAGTGCCGGGCCGCGTCGGTGAGCACGCGCAGCATCTCCTCGACCCGGGCCGCGTAGCGGTCGGCCTCCGCCTCGACGATGGTCTTCTCGCCGAGGAGGTCGACGGTGTGGGCGCTCCCCTTGCGCCAAAGCCCGTGCAACCCGTCGACCGCCTCGCGGGCCGATTGGCCGACGATGAACTGCTCGGCCATGCGGGCGATGTTGCGGCGGGCGACGCTGGCGGTGACGGATTTGCCGAACGGCATGTGCTCGGCGACGCCGATGCCGAGATCGAGGACCTTGGGGACGTCGCCGCCTTCGAAGTACTCCCCGACGTGCCGGAGAACGTCGGCGTCGTCGAACGTCGCAGGGAAGACATCGACGAACCGGAACAGCTGCGTCTTGAACGAGGGGTGAGCCATGGCCCAATCGAGCATCCGCTCGCTCCACCAGGACATGCGGAAAACCTTCGATCGCTCGCCCGACCCCAGATCCGCGATGCGCTTCGCGAGCGCGGTGGTGTCAGCGTCGAGGCGGGAGGCCACGGTCGCTCACGCTACCCACGAGCCGTGAACGTTTGTTGGGACCGTGGCAGACTCCTGGCACTCGGCGCAGGCTCGCCGGGTCCGCAAACGATCGGGGGTTGGATGATGGCTCCGGCGACGAAGAAGGCGGCGAAGAAGAAGGCACCGGCCAAGAAGGCCGCGGCGAAGAAGAAGGCTCCGGCGAAGCGGGCTGCAGCCAAGAAGGCGCCCGCGCGCAAGGCCACGGCGAAGAAGAAGGCGCCGGCACGCAAGGCCACGGCGAAGAAGAAGGCGCCGGCGCGCAAGGCCACGGCGAAGAAGAAGGCGCCGGCGCGCAAGGCCGTTGCGAAGAAGGCCACGGCGATGAAGAAGGCACCGGCACGCAAGACCACGGCGAAGAAGACGGCGCCGGCGCGCAAGGCGCCCTCCAAGCGCGCCCCGGCGAAGAAGGCGCCGGCCCGCAAGACCACAGCGCGCAAGGCCATGGCGCCGGTCGTCACCGCCGCTCCGCCCCTCGCCGCCACGCTGCTTCCTCCCGACGAGCCGGCCGCCCACGAGGGGACCACCAGGCTGGTGACGCCGCCCGACGAATCCGGCCAGTCCAACTTCCTGGCCCCTCCGGAGGGTGAGCTGTAGGCCCACAGACGCGTTCTGGCGAGCGCGGCTCGTCCCTGGGCTAGTGACTCGCCCTCGCACAATCAGGCCGCTGAGCGACTCGACTCCCTACCTACTGGTCGGTAGGCTGCAGGGATGGCGCAGACGCTCCCGCGCACCGCGGAAGACCGTGTCGACTGGAAGGCGTCGGCCCCCTTCCTCGGCGTGCAACTCCTTCCCTTGCTCGCGGTGTTCACCGGTGTGCACACCCGGGACCTGGTATTGGCGGCCGTTCTGTACTGGGCTCGGATGTTCGCGATCACCGCGGGCTACCACCGCTACTTCGCGCATCGCTCCTACCGGTTGGCCCGCGTGCCCCAGTTCCTACTCGCGTTCGCGGGAACGACCGCCGCCCAGAAGGGTCCGCTGTGGTGGGCGGCCAACCACCGCGAGCACCACAAGTACACCGACACCGAGCGCGACCCGCACACGCCCCTGAAGGGCTTCTGGTGGAGCCACATCGGGTGGGTGCTGTCCGGTCGTTACAGCAAGGTCGCGCCCGACGCCATCCCCGACTTCGCGTGCTACCCCGAGCTCCGCTTCCTCGACAAGCACGACTGGATCGGGCCGTGGTCGCTCGGCCTGGCGAGCTTCCTCGTCGGTGGGTGGAGCGGGCTCGTCATCGGTTTCTTCGGTTCCACCGTGCTGTTGTGGCACTGCACGTTCTCCGTCAACTCGTGGGCCCACATCATCGGCCGGCGGCGCTATGGCACCGACGACACGAGCGGCAACTCGCTCGTGATCGCGCTGCTCACGATGGGCGAGGGCTGGCACAACAACCACCATCACTATCCGGCGTCGGCCCGGCAGGGGTTCTTCTGGTGGGAGGTCGACCCGACATACAGCGTGCTCCGTGTGCTGTCGTGGTTCGGGATCGTGCGCGAGCTGCGATCGCCGCCGAAGAAGGCCAAGACCGCTCGCCGGCTCCGTAGCGGCCACCTCGACATCGGCACGCTTCGAGTACACCTGGCCCGGGCCGCGGCCACCGTGCCCAGCCACCTGTCGAACGTCAGCGAGGAGCGCATCCGGCAGCTGAAAGTCGCGATCGGCGAGCTGTCGACCCAGGCCCAGCGCCTCGGGCGCTCCGCACGACAAGTCGACGCCGCGGGTTAGCGACGCGCCATCAGCCTGGTGGTTGCGGTCAAGCTCGGCGGAAGTGCTTGCTGAGCGTCTCCTCTTGACGCTGATACGACGACCCGATGTCGGTGCCGTACAGCTTGCGCGGCGCTTCGACCATGCGCTCGAAGGTGAGCTTGCAGACCCGCTGGCCGTGCTCGATCATGAACGGGACGTCGTGAGCGCGGACCTCGAGTGCGGCCCGCGATCCCTTGAACGACTCGGCGGCGTCGTAGCCGAACCCCGGGTCGAAGAAGCCCGCGTAGTGGGTGCGCAGCTCGCCGCTGGTGGGGTCGTAGGCCGTCATCTCCGACGCGAGGTCCGGGGGGATGCGGACGCTTTCGTCGGAGAGCAGTAAGTAGAACTTCTCGGGCGCGAGCACGACCCGGTCGCCGTCCTCGCGGCGGACGGGCTCCCAGAAGTCGTCGGCCCGGTAGAAGTCGGTGCGGGCGATCTCGAGCAGCGGTGCGTGATCCTTGGCTCGGTAGCCGACGCGCCCGTCGTCATTGCCTCGTAAGTCGAGGCTCAGGAAGAGCCCGTGCGCGGTGGCGAACTCGGCGTCGGTCACCGGCCGCCCGTCGCGAAACAAGATGGGATCGCGTGCGTGGATCGCCCGCAGCTCGTCGTCGGTGACGTCGGCTCGGCCCGCGATGAGGCGCAGTTGGTTGAGCGCCAGCCCTTGGCGCACCTTGACGGTGAACGAGAGCGGGACGACTTCCAGATACAGCTGACCGTGGTAGCCGGGGGCGATCTCGTCGAAGCGGTAGCTCTCGTCGGTGATGACCCGAGTGAACACGTCCAGCCGGCCGGTGGAGCTCTTCGGATTGGCCCGGGCCCGCAGCCATGGTGGTAGGTCGAGCCGTTCGGCCAACGGGATCAGGTATGGCCGGTTCGTCTCGAGCACCGCGCCCTCGCGGCGCAGATCCAACTCGTCGATGATGTAGTCCTTGACCTTCTGCTCGACGGTCTCGGTGTCGGGCAGGAAGCTGCACCGGATCCGGTAGGCGACCTCGCCGAGGCGCAGGTCGAGGCTGGCCGGCTGGATGACCGAGTCGGGGATCTTCAGCTCGCCGGCATCGACGTAGCCCGCGGTCACGGCCTCTTGGAGCAGCTGGCTCGGGAGCACGCCCTCGATCCCCGCGGCCAGGTCAACCACGCGGGCCATCATGCCAGGGTCCGTCCCTTCGTTCTGTCGGCAGTTATCGACCTATAGATGCAGTAACTGCCGACAGAAGGAGGGGGCGCGCCGATGTGTCACACCTGTCGTGCACCTATAGGGCGTGAAAACCATCGACGTTGTTGAAGAGGTCCGCGAGTTGGCCGCCCTGCAGCGGGGGGCGTTCAGTGCGACCCAGGTGGTCGCGCTCGGCGCGACGACGGCGCAGTTGCGGGCGCGATGGCGGCGAGGCGAGTGGTTGAAACGCGGCCGCGGCCTGTTCGTCGTCGCCGGTGCCCCGGCCTGCTGGAAGCAAGACCTGTGGCTCGCGCATCTGTCCGCCGGGCCAACCTCGGTGATCTGCGGGCGCGCTGCCGCCCGGCTTCACCGCCTCCGCGGTCATTACGCACCCGCCGTCGAGGTCCTCGTCCCCATCGGTGGCGACCACCGCGGCCCGCTCGGCCGGGTGCGAGAGACGCGATGGCTGCCGCCGGAGCACGTGGTCCTGATCGACGGCCTGCCTGTGACCTCCGTGGCCCGCACGATCTTCGACCTGGCCGGTGACCCGCCCCGGCCCCGCACCTTCCGGAACGAGGTTCGCCGAGAGGCCCACAAGCGCGAGATCGCCCCTATCTTCAGCCGGGCGCTCCAGCGGAACGGCCTCACGATGATCGGCATGATGCGGACGGTCGCCGCCCTAGGACGTCGGGGACGGGCTGGTACAAAGATCATGCGCGAGCTGGTGGTGGAGTTCGGCGAGGACTACATCCCGACCGGCAGCGATCTGGAGGACCTCTTCCTCGACCTGGCCCGGGCCGACGGCCTCGAGGAGCCCGTTCACCAGTTCCAGGTGACCGGCGTAGAGGGATGGCTCGGGTGTGTGGACTTCGCGTACGTGCTCGAGCGGATCATCATCGAGATCGACGGTCCCGACCACGACGCTCCGCTACAGCGTCGATACGACGCACAACGAGACGAAGCGATGGGCGCGGCCGGCTGGACCGTCATCCGCATCAACTGGCTCGACCTCGTCACCGACCCCGACGGGGTCGTGGCCCGGATCCGCAAGGCCCTCGCGGCCGCCTCCGCATGAGCCCCCGCTCGCGTTCTGACGGCAGTTATCGACATATGGATGCAGTAACTGCCGACAGAAGGGCGGGCCGACAGAAGGGCGGGCCGACAGAAGGGCGGGCCGACAGAAGGGCGGGGTCGACAGTAGGGCGGGTCGACAGTGGGGCGGGTCGGCGGTCCGGTCGGCGGCGCGCCTAGGGGAGGATCAGGTGGACGTCGCCGAACTCGTGCCAGCGGTAGCCCTCGTCGAGGCTGGCGCGGTATGACCGCTCGAGCACCTCGCGCCCGGCGATGGCCTCGAGCATCAGCAGATGCGACGCCTCGGGTTCGTGCCATCCGGTCAGCAGCCCGTCGACCACGGCAACGCCCCGCTCGGGGGTGATGACGAGATCCGTCCAGCCGTCGCGGGCGCTGGCGAGCCCGTCGTCGCCAACGGCACTCTCGAGCGCCCGCACGACGGTCGTCCCGATCGCGATGACCCGGCCACCCGCGCGACGGGTCATGTTGACCCGTTCGGCCGTCGCGGTGGGCACATGGAACCGTTCGGGATACGGGGTCTCGTCGGCCTCGAGGGACGCGACGCCGGTGTGCAGGACGAGCGGGGCGACACCGACGCCCTTGGCCACGAGCCGCATGAGCACGTCGGCCGTGAACGGCCGCCCCGCGCTCGGCATCTCGGCGCTGCCCGGCTCGGTGACGAACACGTTCTGGTACGCGGTGAGCGGCCACGGCCGGTCGACGTACCCGTAGCGAATCGGTTGGCCGTGCACCACGAGGTACGTGAGCACAGGCTGCGGCAGCTCGAGCGCGGCCACCCACAGGCGGTCGCTGTCGAGGTAGCGCTCGACCAGCCGGGCGACGCCGCCTCCCGGCAGCTCGATGCGCCGGCTCGCGGGCGGCCCACTCCACCGCTCGGTCGTGCGGCCGACCGGCCGGCGCACCTCGACCACCCACAGTCCGTCGTCGAGCTGGGTCGACAGATGGAGTACGACCCGGTTGCCAACGGCGTCCCGTCCCCGGACCGCAGCCGGGATCGTTCCGGACGTGTTGATGACGACGAGGTCGCCGGCGTCGAGGAACCGCGGCAGATCACCGAAGGTGGTGTGGACGAGCTGCGGGTCGGATCGCCGAGCAACCATCATGCGCACCGCGTCGCGGGTGATGCCGCGAGCCTCGGGCGGTTCGCCCGCCTCGAGCTCCGGGGGGAGCACGAAGTCGAGGCGGTCGCCCACAGTCGTGGCGCTCACGACGACACCGCGGCGAAGTCGGATGCCCGGTACCGGCCGCTGGCGGGACGATCGTGCACGAGGCGCACGAGTGCGGGCACCACGGTCTCGGGCTCGGGCCGGTCGGAGATGTCCTCGCCCGGGAACGCCTCCTGGTGCATCTGCGTGCGCATGTCGCCGGGGTCGAAGGCGTACACCCGAAGCTCGGGCTCTTCGGCGCCGAGGATGTTGCTCAGCTGGTCGAGCGCGGCCTTGGACGACCCGTAGCCACCCCAGCCGTCGTACGGCTCGACGCCAGCGTCGGACGTGATGTTGACGATCACGCCGTGCGCCGGGCGCAGCAACGGTAGGGCCGCTTGGACAACCCCGAGCGGCGCGACCACGTTCACCCGGTAGACCATTTCGAGGACGTCGAGCGGGTACCGGTCCAACGTTGGTTGCGGTGACGGCCCGAGCACGCTGGCGTTGTTGACGAGCAGGTCAAGCTGGCCGAGCTCCTGGGCGGCGGCGACGAGCGCCGCGCGGTGGTCGGCGTCGGCGACATCTCCGGCCACGGACCGCACGATCGTCGTCGTCGCCAGCGACCGGGCGACTTCGTCGAGAGCGGCCTCGCCCCGGGCGTCGAGGACGAGGGCCCATCCGTCGGCGGCGAGCGCGGTGGCCAACGCTCGTCCCAACCCCCGGGATGCTCCAGTGATCAGCGCCACGCTCATGGTGGCCTCCTAGCTGTGAAAGTAAACACAGGATAATCTGTTTTTATTGAAAGTCAAGGGTCCGTGCGAACATCGCGGCGATGCGGGTCGTGTTCCTTTGCACCGGCAACGCGGCCCGGTCCGTCATGGCCGGCGCCGCGCTGGCGAGCCACCTGCCGAGCGTCATCGTGACGACGGCGGGCACCCATGTCGTCGAAGGTCAGCCGATGAGCATTCGCACCCGCGCTGCGCTCGCGGCCGTCGGGCTCGACATCCCGAAACACCGCAGCCGCCAAGCGGTCTCGACCGAGCTGGCCTCCGCCGATCTCGTTGTCGGCCTCGCGCCCGAACACGTGCGGTGGGTCCGGCGCCAACACCCGGACGCTGCGGCCCGCACGGGCACCCTCAAGCGCCTGTGCCGTGACCTGCCGGCGCTCGACGGGGAGCTCGGCCCACGCGTGGCCGCGCTCGGTCTGGCGGACGTCGAGCTCGAAGCCTGGGAGGAGATCGTCGATCCGGGCGGCGGCGACGTCCCCGAGTTCGAGGCGTGCGCCCGCGAGATCGTCGCCCTCGTGCCCACCCTCGCGAAGGCTCTTGAGTAGGAGTTAGCTGTCCAGTTCGGCGAGGAGCTTCTGTCGGCCGGGTCCAGCTGATCTGCGGCGGTGCTCCGCCGTGGCGCCCGAACGACGACCACCACCACCGGCGGCTGCCCGATGTCGGGCAATGCACATGGCGCGAACGTCGCCGGTCAGGCCAGCACGGCCGCGGCTTCTTCGATGAAGGTGACGTGCTCGGCCGGCGAGCGACCCGCGCCGAGTCCGCTGACCGACAAGTGGGTCGCGCCGATCGCCGCCCATCGGTCGACCTGGCGGCGCAAGACGTCCTTGCCGTCCGAAGCCGCGCCGGGCTGGGCGATGCCTTGGAGTCCGATGGCGTCGGGAAGTCGGCCCGCGGCCGCGGCGGCCTCGCGCACGACGATGAGCGCCTCCTCGAGCCTGTGACCCGGCGGCGTGTTGCATATCCACCCGTCGGCCAGCCGCCCGATGCGTTCGAGGGTGCCCGGGTTCGTGCCGCCGCCCATCCAGATCGGGATGGGTTGCTGCACCGGGTGCGGGAGAAGGCCCGCGTGGTCGATGGTGTGGAACCGGCCCCGGAACGTCACCGAATCCTCGGTCCAGAGCCGGCGGAGGACCTCGACCTGCTCCTCGTACCGGGCCGCTCGGCTGCGGAACGGGATGCCGAGCGCCTCGTACTCGACGGGGTTCCAGCCGATGCCGACGCCCAACCGGAATCGCCCGCCCGCGAGGACATCGACCTGCGCGGCCTGCTTGGCGACCAACGCGGTCTGGCGCTGCGGGAGGATGAGGACGCCGGGGACCAGCTCCAGCCGGGTGAGCGCGGCCAGGTAGCCGTAGAGCACGAATGGCTCGTGAAACTGGGAGTGGAGATCGTAGGGACCCTGCCAGTCGGGACGAGTCGCGCGGTCAGCGCCGAGGACGTGGTCGTAGACGACGACGTAGGTGAACCCACCGTCCTCCGCCGCTCGCACGAAGCGGACTAGGTCTTGGGGGTCGGGGCCGATCTCGGTTTGCGGGAGGATGGCGCCGAGCTGCATCCCCTCACCCTAAAGGTGGGCTGACACCAGGTGTCCGAGGGCGAGCGTGGCGCCGAGGTTCCACGCGGCATGCAAGAGCGCCGGCCCCCACGTCGAACCCGAGCGGCGGCGAAGCGGCACGAAGACGACGAGAGCGACCACCGTCATCAGCGCGACGCTGCCCGCGACGAAGGCGACCGCGAGTTCGCCGGGCCACGCGCGGTGAACTCCGTGCAGCGCGTCGACGAGGTGCCACCACCCGAAGGCCGCGCTCGACACGCCGGCCGCGAGCCGGCGTCCGCCGCGAGCTGCGAGTCCGTACACGGCCCCGCGGAACAGGAACTCCTCGCCGAAGCCCGTGGCGATGACGATCCGGGCCACGTCGCGGCCGGGCATCGGCGTCGCGCCGCCTCGGAGCGCGGCGACCGCCAGCCACCCGAGGAGGACGCCGGCCGCGGGCAACACCGTCCACGCCCAGCGGCGCGCCCGACCCGGCGGACGAAGACCCATGACCCGGCCCACGCGCCCTCGCCCGACCGCCCACCGCACGACGAGCACGACGAGGCCGACGAGGATGATCTGGCGGGCGATCGTCTCGGCGGGGTCGGCCAGCGGGTCG
>WNGB01005089.1_pt1 | contig 19761 bp, 22 predicted proteins | sample 5400681 | NCBI WGS metagenome assembly WNGB01 (sample SAMN13153367, study PRJNA577476) | soil metagenome | isolation source: 115 cm soil or saprolite under grassland replicate 2 | place: USA:California | collected 2016-06-15
CAACGCCTGCGCCGCCGGGAGCGCGTCCGGGCCGAGCCTGGGCTTCTGGATCAGCGCGGCAAGCCGCATTTCCGCGAAGGCGTCGAGACGGTTGTTGCACGGCGCCCCGTCCGCGCCGATCGCGACGCGGCAGCCCGCGGCCAGCATCTCAGGGATAGGCGCGATCCCGCTGCCAAGCTTCAGGTTCGAGCTGGGGCAATGGACCACGTTGGTCTGCTGCCGCGCGAGTACGGCGATGTCGTCCTTGTCCACCCAGACGCAGTGCGCCAGAGCGGCGCGCGGTCCCGAGATCCCGACGGAATCGAGATACGCGATCTCATCGTGGCCGGTCTCGCGCTTTACGGTGTCGAGCTCGAGCGGCGTTTCGGCGGCGTGCGTGTGGACCGTCGCGCCGGTCCGCTCCGCCAAATCACTCACCGCGCGCAGCAGCGGGCCGGTGCAGCTCGGCGCAAAGCGGGGGGCGAAACAATAGCGCAGCCGCCCGCCCGCGGCGCCGTGCCACTTGGCACACAGATCCGCGCTTTCTGAGAGCGCCTGATCGGTCGGCTCACGGAGCACCGGCGGATTGGTCGCGGCGTCCATCAGGCACTTCCCCGCCGTTGCGCGGATGCCAATGGTTTCGAGCGCCTCGAACGCGGCGCCTGTGTGACGCACCGTCTCCATGTCGAGGATCGCCGTCGTGCCGCCGAGCAACAGCTCGGCCGCGCCCAGCATCGCCGACGCGTGCACGGAGGCCTCGGTGTGCGCAGCCTCGAGCGGCCAGATGCGCTTGGCGAGCCACGCCTCGAGCGAGAGATCGTCCGCCAAGCCCCGAAAGAGGGTCTGACAGAGATGGATGTGTGCCTGGACGAGACCGGGAAGGACGACGAGGCCCGTGCAGTCGAGAATCGTCGGCTTGGTCGTTCCAACCGTCCGACGTTCCAACGTTCCAACGCGTTTGATGCGCCCGTCCTCGATGAGCACGTCCGCATCGAGAACGCGACGGGAGGCGTCCATCGTCACCACGCGTCCGCTCCGCAGCAGCAGCGCTTTACTCAAGCTTGAGCAAGTCGGTGGGGTCGAACGGAACGGCGCCGAACTGCGCGCCCCAATGCAAATGCGGTCCGGTCACTCTGCCGGTGGCGCCGACGCGGCCGATGATTTGGCCGCGCTCCACCGTATCCCCCACCGCGACGAGCGTGCGACTCAGGTGATGGTAGACGGTCATGAGCCCGTCGCCGTGGTGCACGTAGATCGATTTGCCGCCGTAAAAGAAATCTCCCACGAGCGCCACGATGCCACGATTCGATGCGCGCACCGGCGCTCCCTTGCGACCGGCGAGATCCAACCCCGCATGCCGGCTGCGCCACACACCATTCACCTGGCGCCCTGAGCCGAACAGACTGGTAACCCGCGCAGTGCGCGGACGAATAAAGGAGGCTTTCCAGAGCCGCGGCACGTCGTGCGCGCGCCGGGCCGCTTCGTGGGACAAGGCGCGCTCCCGGTCGATTCGCGCCTGCAGCGCGCTGTCGGGCGGCGGCGTGAACCGCTCGGCGGCGCGCACTTGCTCGTTCGCCGGGGCTTTGCGCAGCGCGACCGGCACGTATGCCGTGGCGCCGACAATGGCTCCGTCCCAGCGAATGGAGAGCGTCCGGACCAGGGTGCTGTCGGTCGCGCTGAGCGGCACCGCGGCCAGCGCCTTGCCGTCTCGGAAGTGCAGCGGCTCACCGGCGAGCTCTCCGGCGATCGCGCCGGAGGCGGACAGGACAATCAGCGAACCTTGGCGCGGCGTCGCCGGCCGCCAGCTGATCTCCTGTGCGAGCAGTGCGGCAAGCAGGAGCAGCGGCATCACGTCGCGACCCGCGGCCTCGGCGGTGCGCTGTCCGTGGTTGACGGCAAGTCGAAGTACGCCTCGACCTCATCGAGCAGCTCGTCGTCGTCGTAGACGCCCGCGAGGATCCGTTCCGCGGTCCCCGGCGCGACGAGGACATAGCCGAACGGATAGTCGACGCCGGTCAGCAGAATCATCCGGCGCTGCCGGTTGGGCAGCGCGACGTAAATCGTATCGGAATTGGTGGGGACGAGCGTGATGTGGTGCTGCGTCAGCGTGGGCGCGAGGCCTTCGGTCGTGTAATTCAGCTCATCGAGGGCTGCGGCCTGATCGTCCGCCGACAGTGTGTCCGCGGCGGCCAGCCAGAAGACGATCACCGTCGGTTCGGTGACGACGCGCGGCTTGATCAGTGCGCTGTCCGCCGAATCGCGCGGCGTCACGTCGGCGTAGCTGAGTGTGTCGGCGTTGCGTGTCGTGACGGCCGCGTTCTGCGACCGGCACGCACTCAGGAGTGCGATGGCGATGAACGTTGCAGCGCGCATGGCACACAATATACTTAGCCCATGCCCGCTCCTCCGGTCCCAGCAGCTCCTCCGCCCACCAAGCCCGTCAAACGCCACCACTGGATCGTTCGCGTCACCCATTGGCTGACGTTCGTGCTGCTTGCTGGAATGATCATGAGCGGGTTGCAGATCTATGGCGCGTACGCGCGATTCGGCGAGCGCGGCGGCCCGTATTACGTGAACGCGTTCGAGAACCAGGCCTTTCCGACCTGGAGCCGGCTCGGTGGGTGGCTGGCGGGTGGATTGAACTGGCATTTCACATTGATGTGGCCGCTCATCGCCGGCGGCTTTCTGTATCTCTCGTATCTGGCCGTCAGCGGCCAATGGCGCTCGCTCGTCTTCCGGCCCCGCGACATCCGCGGCGCACTCGAGATGCAAAAGTACTACCTCCGCCTGCGCAAGGATCATCCACCGCAAGGGAAGCACAATCCGCTCCAGAAGCTCGCCTACACGTTCATCATCCTGCTCGGCGTGCTTTCGGTGCTCACGGGATTCGCGATCTACAAACCCACGCAGCTGTCGTGGCTCACCGCGCTCTTCGGGGGCTTTCAAGCAGCGCGCTATTGGCATTTCTGGGCGGTGTGGATCTTCACCGCGTTTCTCATCGTGCATGTCGTCCTGGTGTTTGTCGTCGACCCCGCGTCGCTACGCGCCATGATCTCAGGCTGGTATCGCGGCCGGTTCCCCAGCCATGATTGATCGGCGTGCGTTCCTGCAACTGGCGGCAGGCGCGGGCACCGCGTCGCTCGCCGCGGCCTGCGGGTGGGATGGCGGCAACGCGGTCCGGCCGCTGCTGCTCGATGTCAGCCGCTTCAATGATTGGGTCGGTGAGAAGATCTTGTTTTCGAAGCGCCGGCTCGCACCGGAATACGATATCGCCCAGCGGACCGCGAGCCTACCGAGCTATTTCATCTCTCCCGAGCTACCGATGTTGCAGGATCCCAAGGCTTGGCGGCTGCAAGTGGGTGGATTGGTGCGGACCCCAGTGTCGTTGTCGCTGGACGACTTGCAGGGGATGCCACGCATCACCTACACGGTGAAACATCACTGTGTCGAGGGGTGGAGCGCGATCGCCACGTGGCATGGCGTCCCGGTGTCCGCCGTCGCCGAGCGGTGCGGCATGTTGCCGCAGGCGCGGTACGTGCGCTTCGACTCGTTCGACTCCGGCTACTCGAACGGCTGGGATCTCGCGAGCGCGATGCATCCGCAGACGATTCTCGCGTACGGGATGAACGACAATCCGCTGTCCCCCACACACGGCGCCCCGCTGCGGCTGTATTCGCCGACCAAGCTCGGCTACAAGATGACGAAGTATCTGGTGTCGCTGACGTTCACGGCGGAACGGCCGGGCGGGTATTGGGAGGATCAGGGGTATCCGTGGTTTGGCGGCGTCTGATGGGTGGCCGTCCGCTTTCTAACTGGGGCGTTGTCGGTCTGCTATTCCTCCAATCGATCGGGGCACCCAATGCGCCGCCGCCGTGGGATCTCGCCATCGTTCATGCCTCGATTCTCGCCGTTCGCACAGGCGAGGTCCTCGACGCTGAGTACGGTTCAATCGAGGAGGGTAAACGCGCGGATCTGATTCTGTTCGACGCCAATCCATTGACCAACCCTCGTGATTTGCTCGGCACCAAGACTGTGATCAAGGATGGAGTGGTGTGGTCCCCCTGAAGCTGTCCGCACTCGTTGCCGCCGTACTCGTTCCGTTCGGCTCCATGCTTGGGCAACTCCCACACACCGCGGTCCGCCTCGCCGTTGGATTCGGGGTCGATACAGCCGGAGTTCCGAATCACGAGATCTTCACGCTCTGGCGCGCCTATCTCTCTGCTCCGCCAGACTGCGCGCGTCCCAGCGCGCTGTGGTCTCGCGTGGAGCAACAGCAGTGGCCTACTGGGGATCTCTTGTGTCCGTACGTCTACCAGGGTTTTACGAACTTCACCCTCGTTCATCTTGCTCCTGCGACGGGGCTGGAGAGCACGTATCTGATCCGCACGCTGGTCGCCACCGTCTCCGATTCTTCTCAAGACGTGAAGCCACTGGCCTTCTACCGCGTGTATGCGACGCGTCAAGGCGGGCAATGGGTCCTTGCCAATGCTCTCCCCCGAGTCACGCGCGCGTGGAACCACGCGACGATCGGGCGCATCACGTTCGTGTTTCCCCCGAATCGGGCATTTTCACGGTCCCGGGCTGAGAGGACCGCTGGTTTCGTTGACTCCCTCGCCCGCGCGTTTGACGTGCAACCCCCGTCCGGCATCGGATACTATTTCACTGATGACCTCGGCGAGACTCTGCGCGCAGCTGGCCTTGAGTTCTTTCCTCTTGGTTCCGACACCGTTGGGGGCAGGGCTTTGACTGCCAATCAGGTTGTCTTCGTCGGCTCCTCGAGCAATGGCGAGGGCTATCGGCACGAAGTCGCTCATGTCGTGCTTCAGCCATTTTTGGCCCAACTCAAAAGCGCAGGGCTCGTTCAAGAGGGATTGATGACTTGGGTGGGCGGCTCCGCCGGTCTCGATTTCAAGGATCTCATCCCCGGTCTCAGACGCTATCTCGATGCGCATCCCGATCTGACGCTTGAGAGTATCATGACCCGCCCGCCGCCACGAGAAGGAGCGCTGGACGTCGGTTACGATGGCCTCGCGGTGCTCTGCAAGATGGTGTACGACGCTGGCGGGCTTCCGGCCATCCGACAACTGGCGAGTGCGGGCCGTGAACCGCGGGAGGTGCTCGGCGCAGCCACCCGCCTTCTCAGGGTTTCTGAAGGTCAACTTGATGAGCTATGGCGTCGCCGCGTCGCTGATTTGGCGCGCTAGCCCACTCGTTTCGCGCGATTCGTTACACCGGGCGCAGTACGGCGGCAGGACACTATTAGGTTGGCTATCTTCGATTGTGCCCTTACCGAGCAAGACAAAGCTCGACCAGCTAGGCGACCGCCTCAGGCGCGGCGAGTTCACCGATGATGATCTGCGGCTTCTTGACGCCTTCCGGCGTTCTTTCGCAGCCGGTTACGAGGAAGTGCTTGCAATTATTAAGACGAACATGTCTTTGGAGCCTACTGGGAGACCAGCCAAATCCACAACATCAATCATCGAGAAGTTGCAGCGTGAGACTATTCGCTTGACCCAGATACAGGACATCGCCGGTTGTAGATTGCTTGTGTCAGATATCGCGTCTCAGGAAGAGACGATCGGTTTGCTTGGTCAATGCCGTACGCGCTCGACAGTCGTCGATAGACGGTCAGCTCCGAGTAACGGATATCGGGCAGTTCACGTAGTGGCGACAGCCGATGGAAAACCGATTGAGATTCAAATCCGGACAGCCCTGCAGCATCTCTGGGCAGAGTTTTCAGAGAAGATGTCTGATATCGTGGACCCGAGCATCAAATACGGCGGCGGACCGGAGGATGTCAAAGCGCTTCTCACCCGAGTACTCGGAACTCGTGCAAGATGTCGAAGCTTTGGAAGTAGGATCGAGGCCTACAGATCAGGAACGTCTCGCGGATCTCAGGCAGCAGATTCGAGAGTTGCTGGAACGCGAGATCATTGATGCTCAGACAAGATCGAGGAGATAGAATGTTGTTCTTAATCGAATACGACCGGGCGCGAGGCGATGTGACGCACATGACCTCCTTCGAGGATACTGACAGGGAGGTTGCGGAGAACGCGCGCCTGGGATTGGAATTGCGACTTCATGGGCAGGGAATCAAGCGTGAAGTCGTGCTGCTGGAAGCTGCCACCGAGGAAGCCTTGCGTCTCACTCACCGTCGCTATTTCGAAGACTTGGCGGCACTCGCAAGGTCCTCTGCTTCGAGCACGTAACTCTCCCGCGCCCGGCCTAACACGCGCCCCTCCTCCTCACCTCATCCGAAGCAGGCTGGCCTGCGACCACATCCACGGCATGCTGCCAAGCGCGATGGCGTTCCAGGCCAGCATGAAGAAGCGCATCTCGCGAGTACTGTAAGGCCGGCCGCGCCAAATCACCGTAGCATCGATGGTGAACCACGCGGCACTCACCAGCAGGAAGCCAGCCACCGCCTTCGCGCCAAAGAACTTCAGCACCAGCCCCGCTTCAACCAACATCAGTACCGACATCAACAGTTTGGCTGGAACCCGGCCGATGACGGTGGCGGTGGTACGCCGTCCCGCCATGCGATCAGGCTCCAGATCCATCACTTCGCCAAACACGAGCGAATGCATGGCAAACAGCGCGCCGAAGAGCATCGTAGCCCAGGGGAGCAACGGAGCGTCATTCATCCAACTGCTCAGCACAAACACGAACAGATAGCCCGCCTGGTTCAGGATCTCGAGCGGTGGGCGGCCCTTAAAGCCATAGCGCGGCCAGTTATAGAGCGCCGCAGCGGCAATCATGCCGGCGAAGCACAGCAGCAGCTTTGCTCCGGCGAGAAGACTGCACGCGACCACGAAGGGCACCTGCACCAGCGCGATGCGGAGCGGCAAGCCGCGTAACTGCTCGAGTGTGCCACGCGCGCCAAACAGAAATGTGCCTTTGCGAGGATTGAGGCGGTCGGCATCGTAGTCGACGATGTCGTTCCAGCCGTAGAGCAGCAGGCCCATGGGAAAGCTGACGTAGAGAGCGCCGAGCCAGAACGCGACGGAATGAAAAACATCTCGTTGCGAGAGCGGCAGCATGTAAAACGCAACCGCCGTGAGCCACAGGCCAGGACGGGACGCCTGCAGCAGGAAGACTGCTTCTGCGATCACCCGATGCGAGCCAGCGCGTCGTGCAGCTCCGCCGCCGTGGCATAGCGATCTGCGGGTGACTTGGCCATCGCCTTCACGATCACCGCGGCCAGTGCAGGCGGCACATCACTGTTGAACTTGCGGGGATCGGGCGCCTCTTCCTCCAAATGCTTCGCGACTAACGCCCAGGTCGTTTCCGCCTCGAACGGTACACGCCCCGTCACGCACTCGAACAGCACGACGCCCGCGGCATAGAGGTCGCTGCGCGGATCCAGCTCGGCGCCCGAGAGCTGCTCGGGCGACATATAGTCCGGCGTCCCGATCGACGTGCCGGCCTCGGTGAGCCCCTTGCCTTGCGGCGGATTGGCGAGCCGCGCGATCCCGAAGTCCATCACCTTCAGAAACCCGCTCGGCTCCACGACGATGTTCTGCGGCTTGATGTCCCGATGGATCACGCCCTCGGCATGCGCGACCTCGAGGGCGCGGCAGAGCTGCTTGCCGACCGTCAGCGTCACGGCGACGGGCAGCTTGCCGCGACTGACGATCAGCTGCTTCAGCGACGTGCCCTCGACGTACTCCATCGTCAGGTAGTACATCCCGTTCTGCTCGCCGAGGTCGTAGGTGCGCACGACGTTGCGATGCGCGATCCGACGGGCCAGCCGGATCTCCTGCTTGAAGCGATCGAGCGCGACGGTCCCGCCGGCCATGGCTTCGGGCTTCAACGTCTTGATGGCGACCGGCTCCTGCAGCTCGCGATCGAACGCCCGGTACACGACGCCCATCCCGCCGGCCCCGATGATCTCCTTCACCTCATAGCGGCCGGCGAATGTGGCGCCGGGGCGCAGCGGCTCGCCGCCGACCGCGCGCACGGCCGTCGGCACCGAGTCGATCCGCTGCGTTGCCGCCGCGCCGGACGTCTGCATCATGTAATCGACGAGCGCCGCTTTGGCTTTGAGGTCTTCCACCAGGCTCCTGAACGCTTGCGACAGGATGCCGATCTCGTCCCGCGACTGGACCGCGATGTCGACGCTGTAATCGCCTTCCTGCAACTGCCGCGTCGCGATCGCCAGCCGCCGCACCGGTCCCGCGATCTGCCGGGCCTGCATGAACGCGAAGATCAACGCGAGCACGACGCCGAGCGCGACCGCCCACAGCATGGTCCGTTGCAGCGCGTTGAAGACCGCCAGCTCCGACTCGCGGGAGCGCAGCGCGACAAAGCCGCCGCGCACGTCGCCCGAGGGCGAGCGAATCGCCCCCGCCAGGCCGATCAGATGCTGGTCGCCCAGCGCCGCCGCGAGTGGCATTCCCTCACCGCCGGTGTCCGCCGCCAGCACTTCGGGCTGCACCGTGCTCTCCAAAGCGGCCGCGATATCCTGCGCGGGGACCGTGCTGCCGACGACGACCGGCTTGTTGAGCGTATCCAGCGCGAAGAAGACGACGTCCGAGTTCGTGGTCTGCTTGATCGCGGCGGCGAGCGAGTCGTCGATCTGGTAGGTGGCGACGAGCGCCCCGAGCGGCGCGGCGGTCGGGCGATCGCGCAGCGGCGTCCCGACCGCCATGAACATCGTGCCCTGCACGTCGTCCAGCCATGCGCCGCTCGTTTGATCGCCGCTCAGCGCGTTGGCGACGAGGGGCGCGATCGACAGATCGCGGTCGTACTGCTCGCGGTAATCCGTCCGCGCGATCAGAATGCCGTCGCTGTTCGTGACGAGCACCCAGGCCGCGCCCACCAGCCCGCGGATGTCGTCCGCCTGATCCAGCGCCTCCGCCCGGGCGCGCTGGTCGAGCAGTCGCTCGCGGTACTGCGGCACATCCGTCGCGACGGTGCTCGCGCGTCCCAGGGTGCGGGTGCGCGCCGCGAGATAGTCGTCCACGGCGCGGCGCGTGGCCAGCAACGCCCGATGGATCGACGCGTCGGCGGTGTGGTGTGCCTTGACGGACGTGACGCCGAACGTGATGCCGAGTACCGCCACGACGAGGAGCGTCGAGGCGAGGAAGATCTTGGCCGTGAGGCCGAACGCCGGCTTAGTAGCGCTCGCGGCCGGCATTGGTCGGATAGTTGCGTCCGTACTTGTTGCGGTGAGGCTCCCACTTGTAGCCGCGGGCGTTCAGCGCGATCTGGAGCGCCGCGTCTCCGCTGCCGGGCGCGACATCCTTGACGACTTCGCTGGGGATGCGCTCGTGCCACACGTGCAGGCGATAGCGCCCGTTCGGCACATTGTCGATCGCAAAACTGCCGTCGCTCGCGGGCTGCGCGTAGTAGCGGTTCTCCATCACCAATACATACGCGACCATGCGCGGGTGGACGTTGCAGTACACGCGCACGAGCCCGGGGTGCGTGAACGTATAGCTCTTCGCTTCGCCACGACCGTACAGCCCGAGGTCGAAGCTGTTGGGCTCGCTGACCGAGAAGACGTTGTGGTTGAACGGATCGTGGTTGGGGAACCGCACCGTCGAGCCCACGGGCACCACGACAACATGCGGGGCGTAGGTCTTGTCGGTGATGGCGATTTCGACCGTGACCGGCTTCGCCGCGGTCGCGACTGTGGCGGGCGTTTCGAGATAGAGGACGGCGTCGCTGAGGTCTGTTGACGACTTGTTGTCCTTCTCGAGAATGACGATGCGGCCGGCAACCCGGCCGGCCGATCCGATCGCGCCGGCAGCCAGTAGCGCAACGATTCCCGTCGCTAAACGCATCGCCAATCTCCCCAAACTGTTGCGTCCAAGGGCGTGGAGCTTACTGTAGTGCTATCCAACTCGCCAGGAGCGGGCTCGTGATGCCTGTGTTGCTTTCTCTCTGTCTGACTGTACAAGAACCTTCATCACCTCCACCACCTCCGCCATCGCCCGCCAAGCGTACCGTTGAGGTTACAGGCACCGTTCTGATGAACGGCTTCTATAATAGCGCCCGCACTAACAACAGCGACGATCCCGTACTCGCCGACACCGATGCGGTCGGCGTGAAAGGGTCGAGCGCCACGATGCGCCAGACGCGGCTCGGCGTCCTCGTGACCGATCCGCAGGTGCTGGGCGGCAGCCTCAGCGGCGAAGTCGACGTCGACTTCTTCGGTGGTCAACAGCCGGCGGCGGGCAACCGCAACTTTCCCACGCTGCGGCTGCGGCGCGCGCTCGCGACCGTGCAATGGACCCACCTGCAGCTGTTGCTCGGCCAGGAGACGGCCCTCGTCTCGGACCGCAATCCGCGCTCGCTCGCGGGTGTCGGCGTTCCGGACTTCAGTCTCGCCGGAAATCTCTGGTTCTGGATCCCGCAGGCACGCGTCACGGCGGAGTACGGCTACACTCTGCGCCTCGCGGTGCAGGCCGCCGTGCTGGCGCCGATCGCCGGCACCCAAGGCCTGGTGACGACCCAGGCCGACTCCGGCGAACGGACCACCCGGCCCTACCTCGAAGGCCGCGTGCGCCTCGGCTGGGGCCCGACGGATGATCCCAGTGAAGTCGCGATTGGCGGACACATTGGCTGGCTGCGCGGGCTCGATTCGCTGACCGGCGACTCGCTGCTCCAGTCCCGCGCCGTCACGTTCGATACCCGGCTCAAGTTCGGCCCCGCGGAGCTGCTGGGCGAGGCTTTCATCGGTCAGTCGATCGCAGGGCTCGGCGGCGGCGCGATCGGCCAGAATGCCGGCGTGGCCGGCGCGCCCGTGCGCACGAAAGGCGGATGGGGTCAGGTGAATCTGCGTCCTCGAGCGGGATGGATGTTCGGCGGCGGCTGCGGCATCGACGATCCGAAGGATGCCGACGTTCTGCCGAACGGCCGGTTCCGCAATTTCGTGTGTGAGGGGCACGTGGAATGGCGGCCGCCGGGCCCGCTCGTCTTTGGATTCGAGTTTCGGCGACTCGAGACGCGTTACCAGGCCGGTGATTTCACGGTCAACCACCTGAACCTGGCGGCCGGCTTCACGTTTTAGGAGATCCGCAGCACGCGCTGGCCACACCGATGAACACCGCCATGAGGGTGACGACGAGCACTCTGGGGTTGGCGGTTAAATCCACTCGGTTTGCGTCGGCGACGGCAGACATGCTCGGGAAATTTAATCGAGCGTCGGCGCGTGTTGGTGTTTCTCGCGCCTGCGATACCCCTTTTTGGAACGGTGGACTTTGTGCGAGGGGGTCTTCAACCGCTCTTTCACCGGGGCATTCGGGTTGGGCACCCGGACCACCAGCTTCTTCTTCTCGCGCTTGCGGCTCACGTGCCGACGCGCTCCCGGATCTGCTTGGCGTGGTGGCGCGCGTGGATGACGTGAAAGCGCATCCACTCCTCGACCGTCAAATCGCCCATGCGTGGGTGCTTCACAAACAGATCAGTGCGTCGCTCCGGCAACAGCGCGCGGTCGACTTGATCCCACGCCTCGACCCCTGCGAGGAAATGCGCTTCTGCCGTGACGCGGTCGATCCGTGCCGGGGGCGTGGTGCGTTCCGGCGCCTTCCGTCCGGGAGGAAACCAGCGCAGTCCAAAAATGAACATCCGGGCCACCTGCTCGGCGGGCGTGCGGCGGCGGCGCGACATCGGAGCATGGTTACGGCGGGCGAGAAACGTCGTGGCGCTCAGGTTGAGGCCGAGTGCGAGATGCTCGACGATCTGTGCCGGCGTCCATTTCCCGCGGGGCCCGTGCTCCCAATCGCCGTCCGTACGGCCGCGCAGTGGGGCGAGCACGAGGTCCAGGAGTTCACCGAGCGGCTTCGTCATCGCGTGCGGGGCCGCTGACCACTAGTTTCCATCCGACCCGACATGCGGGGAAATTTGCGAGTGAACCTGCTGCGCCGCCACCCGGTTGCGATCGCGCTGGTGCTCCTGCTGCTCGTGACGGCGATTCATCCGTGGTCCCCGCTCGTCGATGCCGTCACCGGCTCCACGCCGGGCGACGCCGATCTCGATCGTCCTATCCTGTACGTCCTGTTTGCGCCCCTTTCCAACACGCTCGACGCGCTCACCTTCTTCAGCGTGGCGCGCGCGGAGTGGGCGGTCGCCGTCTGGATCCTGGCGCTCGGCGCGTGGGGTGCGCTGCGGCGGGCCGCGACGCCGCTCACGTGGCGACGCCGCCTGGTCCGCGGGCTGGTCGGTCCCGGAGTGCTGATTCTGCTCGGCCTCGCCGCGATCGTCCTGCCCCGTCCCGTGCCCCGTCTCGTCACCGACGGCGTGGGAACGGTGATCGACTATCACGCGCACACGAACGCATCGCACGACGGGCGCCCGGGATGGACGCTCGCGAAGCTCGCCGCGTGGCATGAGCGCCAGGGATTCGCCGCGACGTATGTGACCGATCACAACATCGTGTACGACGGCTCGCTGCCGCTCCCGGAGGACATCACCATCAGTTTGTTACCGGGCGTCGAATGGAGCGTGTATCGCCAGCACGTGGTCGCGATCGGGCCGGTGGAGGCGGTGCCACGCGACAGCTTCGGCGACAGCACGGCGCGGATGGTGCGGATCTTCGCGGCCATCGAGCGGCAAGGTGCGCTGAGCATCGCCTCGCTGCCCGAATACTGGCGCAATCATCAGGACGATCTCAGCACATTCGTCGTGGCGGGCCTCGATGGGTTCGAGATCGTGAACTGCGCGCCGAAAGCGCTGGGGTTTCCGCCGAAGCGGCGTCACGACGTACTCACGCTCGCCGCCAGCCGCGACCTCGTGGTCGTCGGCGCGAGCGACAATCACGGCTGGGGTCAGGTGACGTGCGTGTGGAATGTCTCCCTGCCTGGGGCGCAGGGTTTCCGTACCAATCGCGTCTTTGCCCGGCCGCTCGCGCTCGTCCAGGGCTACCGGGGGGCCTGGGCCGCCGCGATCACGCAGCCCTGGTTCATGCTGCGCTCCTTGAGCTGGAGCGAGCGAGCGAGCTGGCTCACCTGGGCCCTGGTCATCCTGCTCTACCGGGCGATGCCGCGGCGTGAAGGACAGGCGGCAGGGTTCGGCATCCTGGCGCGGTCGCTGGGGGTGGGCCGCCGTTCCCGCGGCACGGCCGTTCCTAACCAGACCCCGACATGACAGCGCGCAACCAAACGGCGAAGTTGCACGTCTGACTCGCGGGGAGGGCTTCCCCTTCTTTCTTTCTCTTTGGAGACCGTCCATGCAGGCAGTAGTTCGTTTCGTAGTACTCGGGGCATTCGTCGCGCTCACCGCGCAGGCGCGGGCGCAATCAGGGGGAGCCGGGGGGGCAGGCGGGGCCCTGTCGCTGAAACACACGCCGGCGCGCACCCAAACCGCGATCACACCGGCGGATCTCATGACCCGCCTGTATCTGTACTCCGACGATTCGATGATGGGCCGGCTGGCCGGCAGCGAATACAATCTCAAGGCCACCGCCTACATCGCGGCGGAGGTCAAGCGCTTTGGACTGCAGCCCGCCGGAGATTCGGGCGGCTACTTCCAGAACGTGCCGCTCGTCAAACGCCAGCTCGATGCGAGCGCCGGCCTGTCGGTCGACGGCACGGCGATGCGTCCGTGGGATGATTTCGTGCCGCGCGATCCGGGCATCGCGACGCGGAGCTTCGACGGCGCGCCGGTGGTCTATGCCGGCGTGCTCGGCGACAGCACGCAGCTGACTGCGGAGCAGGCGGCCGGGAAGTTCATCGTGATCGGCGTGCGGCGCGGCCCGAACCTCCCGCCGGCCGCCCAGGTCAACCGGGGAGCGCTGCTGGCGAAGTATCGCACGTCGGCCGGCATTGCCGTCGCGGCGCTCGAGACGTTCGGGCCGCAGGCGATCAATTTCTTCCGGCAGCCGCAGACGATTCTGCGCGATGCGCCCCCGACGGATACGACCAGCCTGCCGGTGTACGTGTACGTGAACGCGGCCGGTGCGCGCACGCTGCTCGGCGCCTCGCTCGATAGCGTGCGCGCGGGCGCGGCGGGAAAGACGGTGCACGGCTCGGTTTCGTTCGTCGAGGTGCCCGCGCCGGCCCGCAACGTCGTCGCCATTCTGCCGGGGAGCGACCCCAAGCTGCGCGGCGAATACGTGGCGATCGGCGCACACAATGACCACGTCGGCTTCGATCAGGACCCGGTGGATCACGATTCCCTCCGCGCGTTCAACGACGCCGTCCGGAAACTCGAGCTGGGTGCCCCCAATCATCGGGTGTCCCCCGATCAGGTGCAGCAAATCCACGTGAACGTGGATAGCCTGCACGGCCTGCATCCGGCGCGCCGCGACTCGATCTTCAACGGCGCCGATGACGACGGCTCCGGCACGACGGCGGTCCTGGAGATCGCGCAAGCCTTCGCCGGCGCAAAGGTGAGGCCCAAGCGGTCGATGATCTTCGTGTGGCATACGGGCGAAGAGCTGGGGCTGTTTGGATCGCAGTACTTCACCGATCATCCCACCGTGACGCGCGATTCGATCGTCGCGCAGCTCAACATGGATATGGTCGGCCGTGGCCGCGCCGACGACGAGAACGGCGGCGGGCCGGGATACCTGCAGCTCATCGGCACACGCCGCCTCTCGACCGAGCTCGGCGATGTGATCGAGACGGTGAACAAGGCGCGGAAGCAACCGTTCTCGTTCGATTATCAGTTCGACGCGACGGGCCATCCGGAGCAGTACTACTGTCGCAGCGATCACTACATGTACGCGCGCTACGGCATTCCGATCGCGTTCTTCACCACCGGGAACCACCGCGACTACCATCAGGTGACCGACGAACCACAGTACATTGACTACGATAAGCTGGCCCACGTGTCGCAGTTCGTGTACGACATCGCGACGGCGGTAGCCAACCTCGATCACCGCGTGGTTGTCGATAAGCCGAAACCGGACCCACACGGGAACTGCGTGCAATAAGGCTATCGGCTATCTGGTATCGGGTATCGGGTGGGTTCGCCGACGTGCTCTCAGAGCGCGTAGGAGACCTGACAGCAGCCGGCGAACCTCCCCGACGCGGTCCGAAAGAGACTGTGCTATATCGGCACCGAGATACTGGAGCCTTGTAGAGATCAGAACCGGAACGGAGACGGCGCTTCTTCGGATCTGCGCCGTAAGGCCGTAACGCTCCTCAGCGGGAAATGTTTTGGTCGCAGCATAACATGCGACAACAAGATCCATGGCTCGCTGCCAGACCTCGAGATCACGATAGCTTCGAATTGGAGCTCGTTCACGCGGCATCAGGACAACATCGTCACCGTCTCCACAAACCTCGTAACCCTTCGACCACTGAGAGGCATCATTTGCGCGCAGTCGCCCGATACCGGATAGCCGATACCCGATAGCCATGGCGGGATATTCAGGCCGACCTCTCGTCGACAAGCTCGGGATCAAGCCCGGGACCCGAATTGCGATTCTGAACGCGCCGCGGGGGTACCGCGCGACACTCGGCAGTTTGCCGCCCGGGGTCGTTGTAGCCTCCGCGGCGCGTGGCACGTTCCCCTTCATTCATTTCTTCGCGCGCAGTCGAACGTTGCTCGAGTCGAAGGTGCCGCTGCTGCTCCGCGCCCTCGAGCCTGACGGCGCCCTGTGGATCTCGTGGCCCAAGAAAGCGTCCGGCGTGGCGACCGACATCACCGAGGACATCGTGCGCGCGGTCGCGCTGCCGACCGGCCTCGTAGATGTGAAGGTCGCCGCGGTGGACGACGTGTGGTCGGGGCTCAAGCTGGTGCGGCGGCTCAAAAACCGCTGATCTGCTTTGCGTTACAAAGTACTTGACAGACCTGCCCCTCGCACCCTACCTTTCCGCCCATGACGTCTCCGCAGCCCCTCCACGATCGCGCTCTGGATAACCTCCAGTTCATTCGCTCCACGATGGAGCGCGCCGGGTCGTTTACCGCGGTCCCGGGGTGGGGCATGGTGGTCGTCGGTGCCACCGCGTTCGCCGCAACGTGGCTCGCGATGCATACCACCCGCGATGCCGACTGGCTGGCCGTGTGGCTGGGCGAAGCGGTGCTCGGCGTGATCATCGGCGGCGCGGCGATGGTGCAGAAGGCGAGGGCGGCGAACGATCCCCTGCTCTCGGGACCGGGCCGCCGGTTCGGCTTGAGTTTTCTGCCACCCATCGTCGTTGGCGCGCTGGTGACGATCGCGCTGCACCGAGCGGCCGAATTCCCGCTCATGCCGGGCACGTGGCTGCTGCTCTACGGTACCGCGGTAGCGACGGCAGGCGCGTTTTCCGTTCGGGTCGTGCCGCTGATGGGTGTCTGCTTCATGGTGCTGGGAGCTGCGGCGCTGTTTGCCTCCTCCCGGCTGTGGCCATGGTTCATGGCCGCGGGATTTGGCGGTCTCAACATCGCATTCGGCTTCATCATCGCACGGAGGTACGGTGGCTAAGAGCAACGCGGCACGGATCTCACGCCCGGAAGGTGAGCGTCTCGTGAAGACGAAAACCCAGCCCGCCCCGGCCGAGCTCGACCGGCTGATTCACGAACGCGTGCGGCTCGCGATCGTGAGCGCGCTCGCGGTGCGCGAGAGTCTCACGTTCAACGAGCTGAAGGCGCTGCTCAAGACGAGCGACGGCAATCTCAGCGTCCACGCGCGCAAGCTCGAGGACGCCAGCTACATCACGTGCGACAAGTCGTTCCAGGCCCGAGTTCCCAAAACCGAATACCGACTCACCGCCCTCGGCAGGCGGGCGCTCGAGCGCTACCTCGACCACATGGAAGCGTTGATTCGCGTGACGCGGGCGCGCTGACGTGGACTCTTTTTTTTGCGGGATAGCTTTATGAAGCAAAGTACTTCTTTCCACGTCGCGATCGTCATGGACGGCAACGGGCGCTGGGCGACGCGCCGCGGGCTGCCGCGCGCCGCCGGCCACCGCGCCGGCGCTGAAGCCGTCCGCCGCGTGGTCCGGATCGCGCCGGGCTGCGGCATCAGCGCGCTCACGCTGTACGCGTTCTCGTCCGACAACTGGACCCGGCCGGCCGCGGAAGTCTCGACGCTCATGCGGCTGTTCGCCCGCCATCTCCGGACCGAAACGGCCGAGCTCGCCGCGGAAGGCGTGAAACTCACGGTCATCGGCCGGCGGGATCGGCTGCCGCACTCGCTCGTCACGGCGATCGCCGCCGCCGAGCAGGGGACGGCGGGCGGGACTCGCCTCGAGCTGCGGATTGCCGTCGATTACTCGGGGCGCGCCGCGATTCGCTCGGGCGAGCTGCTGCCCGATGTCGATCTGCTGATCCGCACCGGTGGCGAGCAGCGGCTGTCCGACTTCCTGCTCTGGGAATGCGCCTACGCCGAGCTGTGGTTCACTGAGCGGATGTGGCCGGACTTTGGCGCGTCCAACCTGGCCGCCGCGATCCACGAATTCCATTCGCGCGACCGCCGCTTTGGCGGTTTACCGACGCAGGAGGCCGTATGACGGTGGTTCCAACGCTCTCGGCGCGCACTAGGCTGGGGCTCGAGGTCCTCGCGTTCGGCGCTGTCGGCGGCGTGATCGGCGACGCTCTGCTCCGCGCGATGCCCTGGGGCTTGAACGTGGCCATCGGCACGGCCGGGCTGGTGGGCGCCGGCGCCTGGCTGGTCCGCCGTAACCGCATCACGCCGGGACCCGACGCGGCCTGGCTCGCGATTACGGCGCTGCTGCTGGGCGTGGCCTTCGTGCGCCGCGACGCCGCGGAGCTCGCACAATTCGATATGCTCGCGCTCGTCGGCGCGCTCGCCTTCGCCGCGGCGAGTCTGCAAGGCGAGCACATCATGCGCTGGAGCCTGGTCGACTATGTCCGCGCCGGCGTCACGGCCAGCTTCGCCAGCATCGTCGGGGGGCTGCCGCTGGTTGGCCGCGACATCGATTGGCACGAGATGCCACGCGAGGGCCGGCTGCGTCACCTGCGCGGCGTCCTGACCGGGATCGTCATCGCGGCGCCCGTGCTCATTGTCTTCGCCGCGTTGTTCGCGTCCGCCGATCCAGTGTTTGCGAACGTGCTCCAGAATCTCTTTGCATTCGACGCAGCCAGTATCGTGCAGCACACGTTTTTCATCCTCTTCTGGGGCGCGCTGACGGCCGGCTGGCTCCGCTGGAGTCTCATCGGCCGGCCGGTAGCCGCCCCGAAACTGGACTACATCCCATCCAGCGTCACCCCATTTACCGTGGCGCTGGGACTGCTCAACGCGCTCTTTCTCCTGTTCGTCGTCGTGCAGCTCCGTTTCCTCTTCGGCGGTTCGGGCGTAGTCGAGCAAACCGGCGGGCTCACCTACGCCGAGTACGCGCGGAACGGGTTCTTCCAGCTGGTCACGGCGAGCGGGCTGGTATTGCCGGTGCTGCTGGGCGTCGATTTCCTGACGCGCGGCGGCACGACGCCCCAGATCCGGACAATTCGCCAGTTCTCGGGCCTCCTCCTCGTGCTGCTGACGGTCGTCATGGCCTCGGCGCTGGAGCGCATGCGCTTGTATGTGTCCGCATACGGGCTCTCGGCCACCCGTCTCTACGCGACGGCGTTCATGGTTTTCCTGGTCGGCGTATTCGCCTGGTTCGCATGGACCGTGTTGCGTGGCCAGCGGCAGCGCTTTGCGTTCGGCTCGCTCATGCAGGGCCTCGCGGTGCTGGCCGGCCTGCATCTGCTCAACCCCGATGCCTTCATCGTCAAGACGAATCTCAATCGTCCCGCGGCCGAGCGGCCGTTCGACGCCAAGTACGCCGTGACACTGGGCGGAGACGCCGTGCCGTCGCTCCTCTCCGCCTTGCCGCAGCTCAGCGCCGACACCCGCTGCATCGTGGTGCACGGCCTGCTGAAGCGCTGGGACAAAGCGGAAGTCGATTGGCGCACCTGGAACTGGAGTCGCGCCCGCGCACGTAGCCTGGTCCGCAGCCAAGCCGACGCCCTGAGGGCGTCGTGTCCACCCCCACCGCCGGAGCAGCGCAATGATCACTGATGGCTTGAATCCGTTCACGGTGCTGCTGTTTATCGGCGCCGTACTCGCCGGCGCGGCGCTCATCGTTCTCTATCTGCTCGCGCGAGTCTCCAAGCGCGCGCCGTTCGCGCGGATCACCCTGCGCGCGCTGCTGGGCGGAGCGGGGTTGTATGTCCTGCTGTTCCTCGGGGCGTCGCTCACCAGCCGCAGCCGCGTGCTCGCGGTCGGCGTGGAGAAGCACATCTGCGAGATCGATTGTCATCTCGCGTACTCGGTTGCAGCAACCAAGTCGGAGAATCTTCCTGACGGGCACGTGCGACGCACGGTGACGGTCAAGGTGCGATTCGACGAAGAGACGATCTCGGCACGCCGGCCACGGGACGCGACCCTCACACCGAACAGCCGGTACGTGGCGTTGGTGGATAATGCGGGCCATCGGTATCCTGGATCGACCGACGGGCTCAAGCGCAAACTGATTCCCGGCGAATCGTACACGACAGACATCGTATTCGACGTGCCGGCGGCGGCCCATGATCTGCGCCTCGTGTTGCGCAACAACGATCCCGAGACCGCGTTCATCATTGGACACGAGAACAGCCTGCTGCATGGAAAGACCACCTTTGCGTTGGTGAACGCGAGCTGAGTATGACACGAGTCGGTCGAATTGTCGCACTTACGATCGGGCTTGTGGGCGCCGGGCTCCTGTTTGGGGCGATCGCCGGCGGGACATCGTTCGCGCTCGTTGGGGTCCTGTCGGGTGAAGAGATCGCCATCGAACCATTTGAGATTGGCGCGATCTTCGGTGCTCCACTCGGAGCGATTACGGCACCAATGCTCGCGTGGCTGTTGCTGCGTCGCGTCCCCCTCGGAAAGATGTTCCTCGTCTGCTCTGTCGGCACCGCGATCGG
>WNGB01006933.1_pt1 | contig 19759 bp, 16 predicted proteins | sample 5400681 | NCBI WGS metagenome assembly WNGB01 (sample SAMN13153367, study PRJNA577476) | soil metagenome | isolation source: 115 cm soil or saprolite under grassland replicate 2 | place: USA:California | collected 2016-06-15
CCGTGTGCGCCGACGATCTCGGCGGTGCGGAGCAGCGTGCCGACGTTCTGCGGATCCTGCAGGTGGTCGAGCAGCAGCAGCAGCGCAGGCTCCTGGCGCTCATCGGCCAGCGCCAGGCAGTCCGCAAGCTCGGCGTAGGGGTAGTCGCCGCATTCGAGCGCGACGCCCTGGTGGTTGGCCTCGCGCAGCCGACGGTCGAGTTCATGCCGATCGACGCGATCGATCGGCACCTCGGCCTTCTCGGCCAGCCGAACGACCTCGCCAAGCGTGCCGGCCTCCTGCGCGCCGGATGAGACCAGCAGCCGCCCAAGCGTCCGCCGGCGTGCGCGCAGCGCCTCACGGACGGCGTTGCGGCCATAGAGTAGATCTGACATGGTCTCCTCTGATACTCAGCCCAATTTTACCACGAAGACACAAAGACACGAAGACCCGAAGATTTCTAAACATTCGGCTCTTCGCGCCTTCGTGCCTTCGTGGTTATCGGAGCCGTTCTGCCTACAATCCCAGCGCGCTCTTCAGCCGCCCGAAGAAGCCCTCGTCGGGTGAGTCGCCGATCTGCTCCGGCTCGAGCGATTTCTCGAGCTCCTGGAACAGCCGGCGCTGCTGGTCGGTCAGGCGTGTCGGCACGACTACGCGCGCAACCACGACCTGGTCGCCGCGGCCGTTGCCGCGCAGGAACGGCACGCCTTTCTTGGGCAGGCGAAAGGTCGCACCGTTCTGCGTGCCGGGTGGGACGCGCAGGCGCTCGGGTCCGTCCACCGTCGGGATCTCCAGATCGGAGCCGAGGGTCGCCTGCGCGATGTTGAGCGGCAGCTCCAGCAGAATGTCGTTGCCCTCGCGGACGAAGTACGGGTGCGACTGGACGTCGAGCGCGACGTACAGGTTGCCGTGCGGCCCGCCGCGCGGCCCAGCCTCGCCCTCGCCGGTGATCCGGATCTGCGACGCGCCGTCGACGCCGGCAGGGATCTTGACCTTCAGGCCGCGGCTCTGGCGCACGCGCCCCTCGCCGCGGCACTCCTTACAGGGAATGGCGATCACCGTGCCCTCGCCGCGGCACTGGTCGCAGGTTGTAACGGTGACCATATTGAAGATCGGCGCGCGCTGGCGGATCTCTCCGAGGCCGCCGCACTTCGGGCAGCGCACCGGGTCGGTGCCCGGCTCGGCGCCGCTGCCGCGGCACGATGGGCAGGCCTCGAGCCGCCGAAACTCGATCTCCTTCTCGACGCCGAAGATCGCCTCCGCGAACGAGATCGGCAGCGTGTAGCGCAGGTCCGCGCCGCGCTGTGGGCCGCGCTGAGACTGGCGCTGGCTGGCCGCGCCGCCGAAGAACGCCTCGAAGATGCTGCCGAACGGGTCGGCGCCAGCGCCGAACGGGTCGTAGCCGGGCGATCCGCTCAGGCCGCTGTGGCCGAAGCGATCGTACACCGCACGCTTCTCAGGGTCCGAGAGCACCTCGTTGGCCTCGTTGATCTCCTTGAACATGGCGTCGGCGCCCGGCTCCTTGTTGACGTCGGGGTGGTACTGGCGCGCCAATCGCCGGAACGCCTTCTTGATCTCGTCCTGAGAGGCGTTGCGCGAGATCCCTAGAACTTCATAGTAGTCACGCTTCGCGGCCATACTTCCCTCGGGGTAGGGGTCAGGGGTCAGGGGTCAGGGGTCAGAGAGGCACATGCTTCTGATCCCTGATCCCTGATCCCTGGCCCCTGGTTAGTCTGCTTTGTACTCGCCCTCGACCACGTTCTCGCCGCCGGCTGCGCCGTCGCCGGTGTCCTGGTACATCGCCTGCCCGACCTGCTGCAGCACGACGCTCAGCTCGGCCGATCGATTCTGGATCTCGGCGGCGTCCTCCGAGTCCAGCGTGTTGCGCAGGGCGCGGATCTTGTCCTCGACCTCGGTGCGCAGCTTGCCGTCGACCTTGTCGCCGGCCTCGCGCAGCGTCCGCTCGGCGGTGTAGATCAGGCTATCGGCGCTGTTGCGCGCGCCGATCAGCTCGCGCCGGCGCCGGTCCTCCTCGGCGTGCGCCTCGGCGTCCTGGACCATCCGCTCGATCTCCGCGTCGTTCAGGCCCGAGGCCGCGGTGATCGTGATGTGCTGCTCCTTGCCGGTCATCTTGTCCTTCGCCGAGACATTCAGGATGCCGTTGGCGTCGATATCGAACGTGACCTCGACCTGCGGCACGCCGCGCGGCGCGGGCGGGATGCCGTCGAGCACGAACTTGCTGAGCGACTTATTCAGCCGCGCCTCGGCCCGCTCGCCCTGCAGCACGTGCACCTCCACGCTGTTCTGGCCGTCGCTGGCGGTCGAGAAGACCTGGCTCTTGCGGGTCGGGATGGTGGTGTTGCGGTCGATCAGCGGCGTCATCACGCCGCCGAGCGTCTCGATCCCCAGCGTCAGCGGGGTCACGTCGAGCAGCAGCATGTCCTTGACGTCGCCGGCCAGCACCCCGGCCTGGATCGCCGCGCCGATCCCCACCACCTCGTCGGGGTTGACGCCCTTGTGCGGATCACGGTTGAAGTAGCGCCGCACCGCCTCCTGAACCGCCGGCATGCGCGTCTGCCCGCCGACCAGGATGACCTCGTCGATATCGTTCGGGCGCAGCCCGGCGTCGGCGAGCGCCTGCTTCACGGGCGCGATCGTGCGGTCGATCAGATCGCCGGTGAGCTGCTCGATCTTGGCGCGGCTGAGCGTGATGTTGAGGTGCCGGGGTCCGCTCGAGTCGGCGGTGATAAACGGCAGATTCACCTCGGTCTGCAGCACGGTCGAGAGCTCCATCTTGGCCTTCTCGGCCGCCTCCTTGAGTCGCTGCAGCGCGGTGCGGTCGCTGCGCAGATCGATCCCGGTGTCGCGCTTGAACTCGGACGCCAGCCACTCGATGATCCGCTGGTCGAAGTCGTCGCCGCCCAGGTGCGTGTCGCCGTTGGTCGCCTTGACCTCGAACACGCCGTCGCCCAGCTCGAGGATCGAGATGTCGAACGTGCCGCCGCCGAGATCGTAGACGGCGATCGTCTCGTCCTTGCCCTGCTTGTCGAGGCCATACGCCAGCGCGGAGGCGGTCGGCTCGTTGATGATTCGCAGCACTTCCAGCCCGGCGATCTTGCCGGCGTCCTTGGTGGCCTGGCGCTGGCTGTCGTTAAAGTAGGCCGGCACCGTAATCACCACCTGTGTGATTGTCTCCCCCAGGTAGGCCTCGGCGTCGGCCTTCAGCTTCTGGAGCACCATCGCCGCGATCTCCTGCGGCGCGTGGTCGCGAGCAGCACGCGCACGTCGCCGTTGGGCGCCCCGGCGAGCTTGTATGGCACGAGATCCTTGTCGCGCTGGACGTGGGCATCGTTGAGCTTGCGACCCATGAAGCGCTTGACGGAAAAGATGGTGTTCTCGGGGTTGGTGACCGCCTGGCGCTTGGCAACCTGGCCAACCAGCCGCTCACCCGATTTGTTGATCGCCACGACGGAAGGGGTCAGGCGGTTGCCCTCGGCATTGGAGATTACGACCGGCTCGCCGCCCTCCATCACCGCCACCACCGAGTTGGTCGTGCCCAGGTCGATGCCGATTACTTTACCCATTATTCACTCCTAGGAGTCAGGAGTCAGGAGTCAGAATGACATTGAAAACAGTGCCGACCATCGAATGCTTTGATTTCGACGTCCTTCTGACTCCTGACCCCTGAATTCTGAATACTTATCCCTGCCCGACCTTGACCATCGTCGGCCGCAGCACACGGTCGCGCAGCTTGTAGCCCTTCTGCAGTTCGCCGACCACCTTGCCGTCCTGCCCCTCGCCACCTTGCTCGTAGATCACCGCCTCGTGGAAGTTCGGGTCGAAGTCCTGCCCGAGCGCCTCGATCGGCGTGACGCCCTCGCTCTCCAGCACGGTTTGGAGCTTCTGCGGGATCAGCTTGAAGCCGCCGTACCAGGGCGTGGCCGCGACGTCGGGCGTGACGCTGCTGATCGCGCGCTCCAGATCGTCGAACACCGGCAGCAGCTTGAGCAGCAGCCCGGCGCTGGCCCCGCGGATCAGATCGGCGCGCTCCTGCTCGGTGCGGCGCTTAAAGTTCTTGAAGTCGGCGGCGGCGCGCAGCCACTGGTCCTTATACTCCGCAGCCTCTTTCTCCAGCTGCGCAATGCGGGCCTTCAGCGCGGCGGCTTCGTCGACCTGCTCGCCGTCCAGCGCGGTCGCGGCCTCTTGGGCGACATGTGTCTCTGGCTCCTGGGTCCCGGTTGTTCCGTTGATTTGTTCCTCGGTCATCGTTTACAAACCTCCAAAACAAAAGTTATGAGTTTTGAGTTTTGAGTTATGAGTTGAGCACAGAAAAACTCAAAACTCATAACTCAAAACTCAGCACTAGGTTCGGTTGGCTTCGCCGCCATACAGGTCGCCGAGCAGGTCGCTCATCACGGTCGAGATGTAGCGCACCGTCGAGATCGTGCGCGGGTAGGCCATGCGGGTCGGCCCGATCACGCCGAGCACGCCGACGACCTCGTCGGCAATGCCGTAGCGCGAGAGCACCACGCTATACTCGCGCATCTCGTCGCGGCTGTGCTCGCCGCCGATCACCACCTGGACGCCGTTGCTGGCGAGCGCCTGCGGGATCAGCGGCCCGAGGCCCTTGCCGCCTTGCAGCATCTCGAGTACCTGGCGCACGCGCTCGACCTGCGCGAACTCGGGCTGGCTGAGCATCTCGATCAGCCCGTCGCTGTGGATCTGGTTGTTGAGCTGATCTTCGAGCTGGCGCATCGCCCGCGCGACCAGGTCGAGCACCTGCTGCTCCAGATCATCGAAGGCCGGCGTGGGTAGGGCACGGTCGGTCTGCAGCAGATCCTCGACCCTGGCGATTGGCGCGTCGCGGCAGCGCTCGTTGATGCGCCCGGCGCCGCGGCTGAGATCGTCCTGCGGCCGCGCGCTGTCGACCGTGAAGGTCTGCTGGCGGATCGTGCCGTCGTGCAGCACCAGCACCAGCAGCACCGTCGAATCGTGGATGGCGATCAGCTCCAGGTGCTTAAAGCGGGCCTGGTAGGCGCGCGGCGGCGTCACAACCGAGGCGTTCTGGGCAGTGCGGGCCAGCACCGCGCCGGCCAGCTGGATCCACTGGTCGAGCTCGGTGCGCACCTGGTAGAACTGGTGGCGGATCGTGCGCTGCTCGGTTGCCGAGAGCGGCGTGCGATCCATCAAGTTTTCGACGTAGTAGCGGTAGCCGGCGTCGGTCGGCACTCGTCCCGCCGAGGTATGCCAGTGTGTCAAGTAGCCCAGATCCTCGAGTGCCGCCAGCTCGTTGCGGATGGTCGCCGAGGAGACATTCAGCCCATACTTGCGGACCAGCAGCTCCGAGGCCACTGGCACGCGCGGGTTCTCAATAAACTCCTGGATTACCAGCTTGAGTACAAGCTGGCGACGCTCGCTCATCTCGGCCGTCATAGGTATCCCGCCACCCCAGAAGACTGTCAGGTTGCCAAACCTTGCGTTAGCACTCAAGGTGTGCGAGTGCTAATGAACTGGCTTAAATGATTGGCGTGCTGATTGGCACGCCCATCGAGAGCTATTTTACCACGAGTTACGAAGATATTCAACGGGTTGCCGGCGGTGGTATACTTATCATCCTACCGCGAATCCGGGTCAGAGGAGCATATCGCTGTCACCTAAAGGAGATGGTCCCCGCGCCGTGGAGATACCGTACCAGTACGAAAGGATTTCCCTTTTATGGAGGTCGCCGGCGTTAATCTCCCATTTATCGTTGTCGTCGTCATCGGCATCCTGCTGATCGGGCTGGTGTGGCGCCTGGTCAAGGGCGCGATCAAGCTGGTGCTGATGCTGGCGATCATCGCCGTTGTCGCATATGTTGTGCTCAACGTGCTGCGGTGATAGCAGGAGTCAGGAGCCAGGAGTCAGGAGCCGTCACCAAAGAAGTCACCCCTGCGCCCGGTCACCGCGTCGCCCTGGCGCGGCAGCCCGCGGCCTGCAGCCTGAAGAGGACACACGGCGAAGGACAAAGGGCCGTCTGACGGCCCTTTGTCCTTTCCGCTGCACCGGATGCACATACGGCGCCAGCGGAGATCCTTCGCTCTGGATGACAATTCTGGAGCGCATGCGCGATTCGAGGTGCTTATAGCCGAGAGCAGAAATGTTGAGCGAGCACTGCGGGTGAATCGCCCTCCGTGGCGGCGTTCAGATAGGTTCAATCTTTCTGCCCCTGGCTGTTGGGCCTTGGCGACGTTTCAGCCAGCCTTTCGCGCCCCGAGCGCGCGCTCGATCGCCTCGGCCGCCTCGGGGTAGCTGGCCGCGTAGGCGCGCAGCAGGCCGAAGCAGCCCGCCAGCATCATGTCGCCGTGCGGCACTGCGAAATATGGGCCGAGCGACGAGCCGCGCAGCATCGCCCGGCGCGGCCCCGTGACGGCCAGGAACGGCCGCGCGCCCGGCGTCGGCCGCAGCACCAGCGCGCCGTGGCCCATGCTCTCGAACACGGCGCGGTTGTCGATCGTCCCGTCGCCGAGCTGCGCCAGCAGCGCCTCGATCTGCGGCGGCGTCAGCTCGCCGGTGTGGTGCTCGAAGCAGCCGGCGATCGCCCCGCCGGCCAGGTGGAACGCCAGGCAGTGGAAGTTGCCCACGTTCGCGACGATCAGATCCTCCTGCGCCGCGACGCGCGGGTCGTCCAGCGCGCCGAGCACGGCCGCCGGCGCGGTGTCCATCAGCAGTGTGGGCAGGTCGAATGGCGCGGCCGCCGCCACGGCCCGCAGGCGCGTCATCTCGGGCGGCACATCCTGGCGCCGGAAGCCCAGCGCCAGCAGCCCGCGCCCGGTCGTGAAGCGCTCGGCCAGGTAGTTGAAGCGGAACACCCGGTCGCTGATGTCCGGCGGCGCGTTGCCGTGGTCGAAGACCGCGACGGCCAGCGCGTCGTAGGGCCGCGCGCCGCCCTCGCCAATGACGCCGAACGCCGCCAGGGCGGTGTGGATCGCGCCGAGGTCGAGGTCGCCCATCGCGATCTTGCGCGCCTTCGCGATATGGCGGGCCTCGTCCGGCGCAACGACGATCAGGCCCATCTCGCGCTCGACCCAGTCGAGGTCGTCGTTGAAGGTCGCCGCGGCGTGCGGCGTGGCGTAGGCCGGCAGCCCGGCGCGCAGGTGATCCTCGACTGCCCAGTGGCATGGCCCGCCGCCCATGATCGCGCCGGTCAGCACGATCGGCTTGCTCTCGGCCGTGGCCGCGCGCACCTGCTGGGCGACGATCTGCGTCGGCGAGGGCATGACCATCTGAAAGCTATTCTCGACCGGCCCGTCGCTGTCAAACAGCAGGATGTCCTGCGTGCCGGTGCCGACATCGATCGTCAGGATGCGCATGGGTGGGCTCCTTAGGGCTACTTGGTACGTTCTTTCACCACGGAGGCACGGAGCCCATAGAGATGCGGCAAAGCTACGCTTGCTTCGTGTCCTCCATGTCTCCGTGGTGAGCTATTCCTGCGAACGAACAACGTACGTATTACGGGGTCGCGGCGCAGCGAAAGCCGATCGCGTTGTTGGAGGTGGTTGGCGCGACCGCCTGGCGCGCGGAGGCTATGCTCGCCTCCTGCGGCTGCTTCCACGAGCCGCCGCGCACGACGCGATTGCCGGACGCCTGCGCGTCCTCGCGACCGTCGGCCGGATCGTATGGGTATGGCTTGTCGAGCGTGCTGGTCCACTCCGCCACGTTGCCGGCCATGTCGAAGGTGCCGTTCTGCTCGGGCGAGAACGTGCCGACCGCTAGGGTATCGGGCTGTTTCGACTCGGCCGAGTTCAGCCGGGTGGGATCGAAGGTATCGCCCCACGGCCAGACCGACTTCGTGCGCGCCCTGGCGCTCCAGCTCGCCGCCTTCTCCCACTCTGCCTCGGTCGGCAGATGCTTGTCGTTCAGCGCGCAGAACGCGTGCGCCTGCTGCCACGTTACGTCGAGCACGGGGTAGAAGTTGAACTCCTGCGTCGTGACATAGTCCTTGTGGGTCGCGGAGTCGAGTGATCGCGGCAGGTCGCAGCCGGCCGAGTCGGCACAGGTCAGGTAGGCGATGTTGGTCACCTCTTTGCTGTCGATATAAAAGTCCGGCTGCCTGACGATGTGCGGCAGGTGGTTGGGGTCGTCGTTGCTGCCCATGATGAACTCGCCGCCGCGAATGAGCGCCATGTCGCCGCTCAGCGCCGGGCGGGTGACGGGCAGATTGGACGCCTGGGGCGGCGGGTCGTTGCTCCACACCTTGAGATTGTCGAAGCGCATCGTCGTCGCGGGCGCGTCCTCGTTTGCGACGATCGTCCCGACCATGCCGGCGGCGTAGTCGCCGTCGCGGAAGCTATCGACCTGCGCGCCGTTGAGGTAGATGGTGAAGGTGTCGCCCGCGGCGTCCAGCCGCAGCTGGTTCGGCGCGTCGCGCTTCTGGATGAGCGCCGACGCCTTTGCCGGCAGCAGATCGGTCCACGTATCTCGGCCGGCCAGCTTGCGGACGCGATACTGCCCACCGCGCGGGTCGATCAGCAGGGCGTAGAAATGATCGTTGTCGCGGGCGCGAAAGATCACGCCCTGGGCCGTCCCGCCATTGAAGTCGGCGCTGCCGTCGGAGAGATCGATCTGCAGACTGAAATCGCCCACGGCGACGCGCGGCAGCAGCATCCAGCGGGCCTGGTTCGGCTTGGACAGCTTCATCGCGTAGACGCCGGGCGGGTCGACGGCGAGCGCGAGGTCGGGTGGCGGCTGCCTGGCGATCAGGCCGCTCTTCTCCGGACCCGCGCCGAAGTCGTCTTCGAATACCAGCGTGCCCGCCGGCGCGGGGAGCTGCGCGGTGGGCTGCTGCGCGGCCTCGGTCGGCTGAATCGGCGCGGCCGTCGCGGCGGCCGCGGCGCTCGTCGGGCTGGCGCCGCTCGTCGGGCTGGCGCCGCCGCTGCCCGATCGCCCGGCCGCGAAAATCGCCAGGCCGCCCAGCGCCAGCAGGACCAGCACGCCGGCGACGATCAGCGGCAGGCGCAGGCGGCTCGACGCGGGAGCTGGCGCCGCAATCTCCGGCGGTGCTGATGCTGCCGGCGCCGGCCGCGGTACGCTTGTGGCGGCGCGCGGCTCTGGCTGTGCGGCGGCCGCGGCGGCGACTTCGGGCACGATCGTGCGCTCGCGCTGGGCTGCGGGGGCAAGCCGGGTCGTCTCGGCCGCGCGCTCCAGGTTAGGCGCGGGCGCCGGCATCGCGTCGACCTGCCGCTGAGTTGTACTGCGCTGGCGCACCTGCTCGAGCAGCTTCTGCGCCTCAGCCCGGTTGCGCTCCTGAGTCTCGCGCACGGTTGTGAGCAGCGTGGTGGCTTCTTCGTTGCCGGGATCGAGCGCGAGCAGCTGCTGAAGCTGCATAGCCGCCCGATCGAGCTGCCCCTCCTCGAACGCGCGCACTCCCGCGTCATACAGCAGAGCCAGCTGGGACGAGACGTCGGAGTGCCCGGTTCCGGCGGCGACCTGATCGCACGCGGCGGCCATCTCGCCGGCCGTCTGGTAGCGGGCATTGCGATCTTTCGCCAGCGCGCGCATCAGGATGATCTCGACCCCGACTGGCAGGCTGGGGATGATGCTGCGCGGCGACGGCGGCTGCTCATAGACGTGCTTCGCCAGCAGCTCCATCGGCGTCGCGGCGTCGAAAGGCGTTCGCCCGGTCACCATCTCGTAGAGCACCACGCCCATCGAATAGAGATCAGTGCGCGCGTCGATCGCCAGCCCGCTGGCCTGCTCCGGCGCCATATAGACCGCGGTCCCGATCACCAGGCCGGGCGTGGTCAGCTTCTGCCGGTCGTCGCGCAGCTTCGCGATGCCGAAATCCGCCAGCATCGGCCAGCTTGGCGACGACATCAAGATATTCGCCGGCTTGATATCGCGATGGATGATCCCGCGGCCGTGGGCGTACTCGAGCGCGCTGAGCACCTTGCTCGTCAGCCGCAGCGCGCGCTCGGGATCGATCGGCTCGCCGAGCAGATCGCCTAGCGTGGCGCTGTTCTCGATATACTGGAGCGCCAGGAAGAGCAAGCTGTTCTGCTCGCCGTAGTCGTAGATCGGCAGGATGTTGGGGTGCTGTAGCTGTGCGATCGCGCGCGCCTCGCGCTTGAAGCGCGAGGCGAACTGCGGATCGTCGTTGTGCTGCAGCACTTTGACTGCAACATAGCGATCCAGCGACTCTTGGTAGGCCTTGTAGATTGTGGACATGCCGCCCTGGCCGATGATCTCGATGATCTGGTACTGCCCGAGCGAAGTGTTAATCAGATTGTCCATGCTCAATCGCCGCTTTATCACAGCGCCGGCCCCGCGGAACGTGCTGCGCTGCTCGCAGAATGACAAAACTTCGTGACAGACGTGGTATAGTATTATAACAGTTTCCCAGCGTCCTTGAATTAGACTGTGGTTGTATGTATGGAGGTGTTGCATGGCGAATCGTTGGCGCGGGATAGGCATCGGTGGGCTGATCGTCCTGTTGGCACTGCTCGCATTCGCTCCGGCAGCCGGCGCGGCTCCGCGCGCCCAGGATTCGGATTCGATCGACGTGGCCGATCAGCCGCTCGTCAACGGTACGATCACCCTGGCGGAGGTCAACGCCACCCAGGATGGATGGATCGCGGTGCACGTGGACGACGGGGGCAAGCCAGGCAAGGTCATCGGCCACGGCCCCGTGAAGAAGGGCAAGAACTCCAAGGTCGCCATCAAGCTGGACGAGGATGTGCCTGTCGGCGGCAAGCTCTGGCCGATGCTGCACGTCGACGCCGGCAAGATTGGCACCTACGAGTTCCCGGGGCCGGATGTGCCGGTGGTGGTGAACAACGACATCGTGATGGAGCAGATCGCGATCACCGCCACGAAGCCCGGCGCGGCGCAGCCGGCGCCGGCCGGCCTACCCAAGACCGGCGGGGCAGACCAGCTGGCCGGGCTGCTGATGGGCGCCCTGGCGCTGCTCGTTGCCGGGGGGCTGCTGCGTCTGCGCCGCCGCGCGTAGCGTGCCGCCACCTAGCTGAGCGTCGAGGGTTCGAAACCCCATCGTACTACTTTGTTGCTTTGCTTGCACCACGGAGGCACGGAGCGCACAGAGATGCAAAAGTGATATTGCAACCTCTGTGTACTCCCAAGATAGTACGATGGACCTGTGAAACGTGAAACGTGAAGCGTGAGCAGCGCACGCGATCACGCTTCACGTTTCACGCTTCATCGTGTGGGCAGGACGATCGGTGGCTTTGACATCCAAGGAGTAGCGACGTGCGGCGTCTTTCACGCATCCTGCTGGCCGCCCTCGCGCTCGTGCTCGCGGCATGTGGCGCCGGCGCGACCGGCGGCGCCGCGCCGACACAGCTATCCTCGCCGACTACGGCGCAGGGCACGCCGACCCAGCCAACGCCGACCGCCGCGCCTATGTCGGGAGAGACCGGGCCGACCGGCGTAGGCACAGCCAGCGATGTCGTCGTTACCTATCGTAAGAGCGGCGGGATCGCCGGGATCAACGAGACGCTGACGATCTACGCCGACGGCCGGCTTGATCTCAAAAGCCTGAACCGCGAGGCCAAAACCGCGCAGGTGGCGCCGTCCGAGCTGAGCCGGCTCCGGCAGCTGCTCGCTAGCCCCGAGTTCGCCGCGCTGAAGCCCAGCTACGAGGCTCCCGGCGCAGACCAGTTTATCTACGCGCTCAGCATGCCCGGCGGACAAAAGATCACGACGACCGACGGCGCCGAGACGCCGGCAGTGCTAGAGCAGGCGATTGCGGAGCTGGAGCGGCTCAAGCGGCAGGTGCGATAGCGCTCGCTCTCACCCCGCCGCAGCGTGTTTTCGAGCATCTCTATGCGATCGACGAGGCGCTGCAGTGGCAATGTCCGCTGGGTGCGAGCGGCGGCTGTGATGACGGCTTTCGTGACTCTCACGGCATGATCTCTCGAGCAGATGACAGCTGCGCTCATAATACAATGCCGGAGCCGGAGGGTGCGATCCGCGATATAATGGACAGGGCTTTGTCAAAGTCGGGGAGTTTGAGGGGCAGCCGGCCCCCGACGCCCCAGGTGAGCGAACGTTGACGTGGCCCTGTATAAATTTGGAGACCATGCAAAGCTGGCGTGACTATAAAGACCAGCGTAGCGCCCATACGGTCGTCGGCGACCTGCGCGTGTACGATGCGGTGTACAGCCCGCAGCTGCACAATCGCAGAAGGCTGTTCGTCTACGTGCCGCCGTCCTACGCGGGCGGCGAGGCGCGCTACCCGGTCATCTACATGCAGGATGGCCAGAACCTGTTCGACCAGATGATCAGCTACGCCGGCGAGTGGCAGGTTGACGAGACGATGGAGGCGCTGAGCCTGGAGGGCATCGAGGCGATCGTGGTCGGAATCCCAAACATGGGCGTCCGCCGCGTCGACGAGTACAGCCCGTTCAGGGATCGCCGGCTGCGCAAGGGCGGGCGTGGTGACTGGTACGTCGCGTTCGTCGCCGACACCGTCAAGCCGCTGATCGACCGCGCGTTCCGCACGCTGCCCGGGCGCGAGCATACCGGCATCCTCGGCTCGTCGATGGGTGGCCTGATCAGCCTGTACGCCTTCTTTCGCCGCCCCGAAGTCTTCGGCTTCGCCGGCGCGCTGAGCCCGTCGCTGTGGTTCGCGGAGGAGGCGATCTTCTCCTACGTGCAGCAGGCGCCGAGCCTGCCGGGCCGGCTCTACCTGGACGTCGGCACGCACGAGGGGCCGGACACGCGCGTCGACCACCGCTCGCCCCACAAGTACATCAGCCGTTACCTGGGCGCGGCGCGCCGGATGCGCGATCTGCTGGCGGGGCGAGGCTACGGGCCCGATAGCCAGCTGCGCTACGAGGAGGAGGAGCAGGCCACTCACGGCGAGGCCGCCTGGGCGCGCCGCCTGCCGGGCGCGCTGCGCTTCCTGTTGTCGGGCGACCGGACGCTGCTGCCGCCGCGCGCCAGGGCCGCGCGACTCGGCGGCGAGGACGCTCCTGCCGAGCGGTGGTGGGAGTTTTAGCGCCACTGTCCTCTTGTACAGCCTAGAACACCGCCTCGGCCCGATCCATCCCGACCTTGCGCTCACTATACTACCGAAGCTGCTGCTCTCCGGCGCCACTCGTCGCTTAGACGAGGTTCCTGGCAACTTGACAGTTTGTTGGGGTGGGGGTATGGGGGCGGGACACCCAGAGGGTACCCGGCCCCGCCCCCATACCCCCACCCCAACAAACCACCTGTAAAGCCAGAACTGTCGTTCTGAAACCTTGTTTTCTCACCAAGGAGCAGACAAATGGAGTCCTACATTTGTGTCACCTGCGGCACCCAGTATCCCGCGAGCGACGCCGCGCCGGCCGACTGCCCGATCTGCCAGGACGACCGGCAGTACGTCAACTCGAATGGCCAGCTGTGGACCACCCTGGCCGAGCTGCGGCGGGAGCACGCCAACACCTTCACCGAGGTCGAGCCGGCTGTCACCGCGATTCGGACTGAGCCCGGATTCGCGATCGGCCAGCAAGCCCACCTGATCCAGACGGCCGGCGGCAACGTGCTGTGGGACTGCATCAGCCTGCTGGACGAGGCCACGGCCGCCGAGGTCAGGCGTCGCGGTGGAATCGCGGCGATCGCGATCTCGCACCCGCACTTCTACAGCGGCATGGTCGAGTGGAGCCGCGCCTTCGACACCCCGATCTATGTGCATGCCGACAACCGGCCCTGGGTCATGCGCCCGGACGACGCGGTGCAGTTCTGGGAGGGCGAGTCGCGCGCGCTGCTGCCCGGCCTCACGGTCATTCGCTGCGGCGGGCACTTCCCCGGCAGCAGCGCGCTGCACTGGGACGGCGGGGCCGGCGGCAAAGGGGCGCTCTTCACCAGCGACACGATCTACGTGGTCAGCGACACGCACTACGTCAGCTTCATGTACAGCTACCCCAACCTCATCCCTCTGAACGCGAGTGCGGTTCGCGCGATCGTCGCCGCGGTCGAGCCGTATCCGTTCGAGCGGCTGTACTCGGCCTGGCCGGGCAAGGTTGTGGCCGCCGGCGCCGCGGAGGCGGTTCGGCGCTCGGCCGAGCGCTACATCGCGCACATTCAAGGCTAATCGTATTCCTCGCCGATGAACTATTTGTTCCTTGATCATTGGTGAATATGACAAAAATGTCAGCTATCTGGTCGGCTCGCGAGGTATCATGAGAGCGCGACGAGGTCGACTCGACGCGCTTGCCCATGCCGAACCGCGATGAGGAAAGCCTGATGAGACGCGCTCTGTCCGCTGCCCTGATGATGCTCCTGGCGCTGGGTCTGGTGCTGGGCCTGAGCCCGCGCTCCGCCAGCGCCGCCAACCAGCCCACAACCTACGTCGATTTCCCTTTCGACAGCACCAACGGCACCGACCCGACCGCCGACAAGCCGCAGAGCAAGCTCTGGCACCACGACGGCTTCTGGTGGGCGGTGATGTTCAGCACGAGCGCGAACAGCTACCACATCTATAGACTCAACTGGCCGGCCCAGTGGATCGATACCGGCACCGCCGTGGACGACCGCCCGCTGTCGCGCGCCGATGCCCTGTGGAACGGGCAGTACCTCTACATCGTCTCCACGCTGTCGAATGTCAGCAGCAGCTCCACGGCCAGCGCCGCGAACGAGGGCCGGCTCTACCGCTACAAGTACAGCTCAAGCGCCAAGACCTACACGCTCGACAGCCCTCCCGGCCCCTACGTCGTGGTTATGACCGGCAGCACCGAGACCCTGACGATCGATCAGGACTCCACTGGCAGGCTCTGGGTAACGTTCACGCAGGGCAAGCGGGTGTATGTCAACAGCAGCATCGGTAACAGCAGCACCAACGACGACCTGCGGTGGAATACGAAGACTATTCTCCCTAACTCGCAGCAGGTCGGGTCGGACGATATCGCGGCGCTGGTGGCCTACAAAGATAAGAACGGCCCCAGCGTCGGCGTGCTCTGGAGCAGCCATACGTCGACGACGGCTGCCTCCTATATGTACTTCGCGTACCATAAGGATACCGACCCCGTCGGCACCTGGCAGATCGAGCAGATCTACGGCGGGACCGGGACATGCCTCGCCGACGATCACATCAATCTTAAATCGATCCAGGCCGATCCCTACGGCCGGATCTTTGCAGCGGTCAAGACGTCGGTTGGCGACAGCAGCAGCTGCACGGGCGGAACGGATCTGATCCGGCTGGTCGTGCGCTACCCCGACAACACCTGGAAAACGTCGGTCTTCGGCAACACCAGCGACAAGCATACCCGGCCGATCGTGCTGCTGGACAGCGAGAACAGCAAGGTCTACATGTTTGCGACCGCACCGACGAGCTGCGGCACCATCTACATGAAGTCCACCAGCATGAACAACCCCAGCTTCGCCTCTGGCAAAGGGACTGCGTTCATCGGCAGCACCGACTACACCTGTATCAACAACGCCACCTCGACCAAGCAGACCGTCGACTCCAGCACCGGCCTGGTCGTGCTGGCCAGCGACGGGACCAAGCGCTACTACCTCCACGGCGCGCTCGCGCTCGGATCGACGCAAACTGACACGACGCCGCCGGCGGTGACGGCCAAGACCCCTGTCCCAGGCGCAACTGGCGTCGACCCGGCGACCAGCGTGACGGCGACCTTCTCTGAGCCCGTGAGCGGCGTCGGCAGCAGCACCTTCACGCTGACATCGGCCGCCGGATCGGCGGTATCGGCTGCCGTCTCCTACAATGCCGCGACGCAGCTCGCGACTCTTCAGCCGAGCGCCAGCCTGGCGCCGGGCACGACCTATATCGCCTCGCTGACCGCGGGCGTCAAGGATGCGGCGAACAATGCGCTGGTGCCGTACAGCTGGAGCTTCACCACCGCGGCCGCGCCGACCGGCGGCACGCGTATCAAGGACATCACCTTCGAGAACGGCAGCCTGACCAACCCGACCAGCGGCGCCGATACGGTCGTCGGCACGGTGGCGCTTGAAACCGCCGCGCCGCTCAAGGGCGCGTACGCCGCGACGATCAATACCACCAGCGGCTACCTGCGCGAAGACCTCGTCGCCGACGAGCTGTTCGTCTCGTTCTACATCAAGGTGAACACGCGCAACGCCACCACCGCGCGAATCGCGCAGATCAGCAACAGCGGCACCACGGTTGGCAGCGTCTTCCTGACCAATACCGGCGCGCTGCAGCTGAAGAACAACGGCACCACGATCGGCACCAGCACGCAGACGCTGGCGCTCGGCACGCTGTATCGGATCGGTGTGCACCAGAAGCTTGGCACGGGCGGCAACGCGGTGCTGGAGGCCTACCTGGCGACCGGCGATGCGGCGTTCACGACGCCGTTTGCATCCAGCGCGACGCAGACTTTCACCAGCCAGGCGACGCGCTTCAGCCTGGGCGCGACCAACAGCAACGCGGTGAATATCACCGTGGACGATATCCGGCTCGATACCGGCGTGATGCCCTAGCCCCGCGTAGCCGCAGCGCAATATACAGCGCGCACAGGGTTGAACAAGCTTCAACCCTGTGCGCGCTATATTCCAGCACGAACGTCGCCGAACCTTTGGACTCTGACAGCTATGCTGCCGCCCATCCAGAGCGCAGCCCGCGTTGTGCGGCACATCTGCTGGCCGCGGCGAGTTGCGGGGCTACTCCTCCTCGAGCGGCTGGCGGCCCGCGAACCCCGCCTCGATCGGATGCCAGAAGCCGATCCGTGGCTCGCCATAGCGCCAGCACAGGTAGACCTCCACGCCGTCGCGCAGCGACAGGAAGTCGAGCAGGCCGGTCGCGGGGTCTTTCAGCTCGGCGCCGAGCGCCTGGATCGCGACGATCGCGTTCTGGGCGCGGATGATCTCGGCCGCCGCCGCGGACAGCGGCGGCCCGCCGAGGTCGGCGCGCGGGCGCTGCTCGAGGGTCGCGATCACCTCGGCCTGCATTGCGCTCAGGCGGTGCCACGCGCGGATCAGCCGCCCGACCGGCGGCCGGAGTGCCGGCAGCAGCGCGTTTGCCTCTGCAACGGTGAAATAGTTCGGCATCGCTCCCCCGCGTGTGCTGGCTGAAGCATGCGCACTATTATAGCTCATACCACCCTGCCTTCAAATCGTCAGACATGGTCACTATTGAGCGCCGCATAAACTGCCAATACTCTTTGGGAGTGGGAGGAGGGCGGGGGAGGGCCTGCGGCCCTCCCCCGCCCTCCTCCCACTTTAGATCTTTATTCCGCCGTCAGTATCTCCTACTTTCTGCCACTGCTTATCGTACGACGTGGTATAGTGTGGTTGACGGTATGTCGCATCGGTTATATACTGTCCAGCCCCGCCGAGCCAGCGCGTTCTGTCAACGGTAGGACGGGGGAGGCGCCGTCCTTGCCCGCGCCCGCCCCCGCCTCGATGGCGAAAAGGTCGAGCACAGCCTTGTCAACGTGAGGACGGTAGGTTATGGCAGGCGTGAACGAAGCGGAAGACCTCTATCAGATATTAGGGGTTGCTACCGACGCTTCTTTGGAGAAGATCAGGGATCAGTTTCGCTTCCTCGCACAGGCCTTCCATCCCGACAAGCAGTTGAGTCCCGCCCACAAAGCGCGCGCCGAGGAGATGCTGCGGAAGATCACCGAGGCGTACCGGGTGCTCTCCGACCCGGCCCAGCGGTTGGTCTACGACAAGCGGCGCGCGACGCGCGTCTCGGTGTACGAGGAGGTCGGGGCGTTTCAGCGCGAGCAGGCCCAGGTGGCTCAACACCATCTTCAGCGTGAACACCACGATGTCCATCCTGAGTCGGCCCACAAGATCGCCGATCGACTCCAGGATGACTATGTCTGCTCGGAGTGCGGCGGTCGCGTGGCGGCGCAGGCGCGATTCTGCCGGCACTGTGGAAAGACTTTCGTCGCCGCGGCAGCCACGGCCCAGCCCGCGCCCGCGCCTAGCCAGCCGCGCAAGATCTACAGCAGGCTCAGGGGCGTCTGGACATGCTCAAACTGCCGGGGCGTCGTCCGGCAGCAGTCGACGTTCTGCATTCATTGTGGGCAATCATTTGACAGGACTAGCTCCTGATACCCGCCCTATCGTGATAAGCGGCGAACGCGTGGGGGTAGAGCGGACACTCTTCCATCCCTCGCCCTCCAGCCACGTGCCTATGCCTGAGGATCGCCCGATCGCGCTGATTGGCCTGAGCGGCGCCGGAAAGTCGAGCGCCGGCCGGCTGCTGGCGACGCGGCTGGGCTGGCCGCTGCGCGACACCGATGCGCTGGTGGTGGTGGAGGCCGGCCGCAGCGTCGCCGCGATCTTCGCCGAGCAGGGCGAGCCGCGCTTCCGCGACCTCGAGTCGGCGGCGCTCCGGTCGGCGCTGGCCGCGGGGCCATGCGTCGTGGCGACCGGCGGCGGGATCGTGCTGCGCGCCGAGAACCGCGCACTGCTGCGCGCGCGCGCCGCCGTCGCCTGGCTCGACGCGCCGACCGCGGCGCTGCTCGATCGGCTGCGCGCCCACGACGAGGCCCGACCACTGCTCCAGGGCGACGACCCAGCCGCACGGCTCGAGGCCCTGCGCGCCGCGCGCGCCGCGCTCTACGCCGAGGTCGCGCACGTGCGGGTCGAGACGGCCGGGCAGGCGATCGAGGCGATCTGTGACACGATTCTCCACGCATTCGACCTGGTCGACGGCTAAGGTTTGGGGTAGGAGCTTGGGGGCGGGTCGCAGGCCCGCCCCAACTCGCTTCCCCTTCTTAGACAAGATTTCGCGTCAAGCATTTCATACCGTTTGTCGCATGGCGCATGGCGCACGATGCTGTCACCTGCGACCTGTAACGCACACAGTGGAACGTGCTCAAGAACCGTGTCTTATAGTACAATAGCACCTGGCGCGTGCGTGCGGCGGCGCCGATCGATGGATATAGCAGGAAAGACCAGCATGCGTATCGGTTTTGCTCTCCCAAATCCATACCTCGCCTTCTGGGCGATCATCGGGCACGCGATCAAGGAGCGATCGGACGAGCTGGGGGACACCCTCGCGATCCTCACGACATCCAACGTCGCCGATCAGGTGCGGATCGTCGATCACTTTGTCGATCAGCGGGTCGACGCCCTGATCGTCGGCCCGGTCGAGTCGCACGGCCTGGCCCCGTCGGTGCAGCGCGCGATCGACGCGGGGATTCCGGTCGTCGTGATCGACATCGCGATCCAGGGCGTCCAGGTGGCATGCATGGTCGGCTCGGACAACCTGGCGGGCGCGCGGCTGGCCGCCGAGTACCTGGCCGCGCGCCTGGGCGGACGCGGCGATCTGGTGCATCTCCAGGGCCCGCTGACATCCGAGAGCGCGGTGCATCGCTCGCAGGGCTTCCGCGACGTGCTGAGCCGGCACCCTGATATGCGGGTGGTCTTCGATGACAGCGGCGACTGGACGCGCGAGTCCGGCGCGCGGCTGATGCGCGCGGCGCTGGCCGCCCACCCGGGCGCCAGCGCGGTCTTCGCCGGGAACGACACAATGGCGCTGGGCGCGCTCGACGAGATCGCGGCGGCCGGGCGCGCGGGCGAGATCCTGGTGGTCGGCTTCGACGCCGCCCCCGATGCCTTGCGGGCGCTGCACTCGGGCGGCCTGGCCGCGACGGTCCGCCAGCTGCCGCGCGACATGGGCCGCATGGCGGTGGATATCGCGCGCCGCGCGGCGAGCGGTGAAGCGGTGCCGGCGCTGGTCCACACCGGCGTGGCCCTGATCACGGCCGACAACCTGATGGAGGCGGTGCTCGACGCGCTGGAGATCTTCCCGGCCGTGCTGGGCGACCTGGTCGCGAGCGGCGATGCGCTGTCCGAGGAGCGCACCATG
>WNGB01011369.1_pt1 | contig 19757 bp, 20 predicted proteins | sample 5400681 | NCBI WGS metagenome assembly WNGB01 (sample SAMN13153367, study PRJNA577476) | soil metagenome | isolation source: 115 cm soil or saprolite under grassland replicate 2 | place: USA:California | collected 2016-06-15
ACGACCACGCACAGGACGGCCTCACCATCATCGAGGTGATGGTCGCCTCGGCGCTGCTGCTGGTCGTCGCCACCGCGGTGTTCACGGCCGTCTACAGCGGCCTGCGGCTGCAGGCGACCGCCAGGCAGCGGGCCGCCGCCACCGCCTGGGCCGACCACCTGATGGAGCTGGCCCGCAACCAGAACTACGACGCCATCGGCCTGTCGAGCACCGGCACGGCGATCGACGCGGCCGTCGCCGCGATCCCCGCAGGCGACAGCGACAACCCCGACCTGCTGCTGCGCCGCAACGGTGCCAGCAACTGCCTGGAGCTCAACACCGGGACGACGGCGAGCCCGGCCTGGGAGCGGCTGGTCGTGGCCGACTGGTACACCCCGCCGAACGCCGCGGCGACCTGCGCCACCCAGACCGTCAACAACGACTTCCACCTGGTGCATGCGGGCGGGACGAACGACCACGTTGCGCCCGGGACCCCGGCGGTCACCTACTCCGGCTGGGCGTTCGTGACCTGGGCGCCGGTCGACGGCCTCAGCAACGTCTACTACAAGCGGGTGACCGTGATGGTGCGGTTCCCGTCCCCGACCGGCGGCATCTCGCGGCTGGTGCGGTCCTCGTCGCTGTTCAGCCTCGGCTACGTGCCCGCGCCATCCTCCCCGAGCACCTCCACCAGCACCTCCACCACGACGACGACCACCACCATCGCCGGGCCGACGACCACCACCCTACCTGCCAGCTGCGTGCCCAACGCGGGCGACACCGAGGGACCGGCCGGCCCGATCACGCTGGCGGGCGGGGCCGGCTACACCAACCAGACCAGCCTGGCGATCAACAACTCGGTGAGCGACCAGCCGAACGGGTCGAGCGCATCCGGGATGGCCACCATGGAGTACTCCAACACCAGCCCGAGCGGCCCATGGCTGCCGAGCCCGGCCACCGCCTACGGCGCCGTGTACAACGGCTGGCCGGTGGCGGCCGGCGATGGCACCAAGCAGGTCTGGGCGCGGTTCACCGACTGCAACGGCAACGTGAGCCCGGGTGTCATCACCGACACGATCGTGCTTGACCAGACCCGACCGCCGGCGCCCACGCTGACCGGGGACCCCAAGAACAACAAGATCGACCTCGAGTGGAACGCGGTCACCGACCCGGGGGCGAGCGCCTCGGGGATCGCCAACTACCGCGTCTACCGCTCCGACAAGGGCGGCGCCACACCGCTGGCCGTGAGCACCACCACCGACCACTCCGACAACGGGCTCACCAGCGGGCAGGCCTACACCTACTGGGTCACGGCGGTCGACAGCGCGGGCAACGAGAGCAGCCCAGAGTCCAACCACTACACAGGGACGCCGGGCTGACATGGCCACGCCGCGGCGCCGGGACGGCGGGGAGGCCGGGTTCACCATCGTGGAGCTGGTGGTGACCTCGGCGATCCTGCTGCTGATCGTCACCGCCACCATGGCGGTGCTGGTCGCCGCCCAGCGGGCGACCAGCTTCGCGAGCCGGCGGGGCCAGACGCAGGACGACGTGCGGCTCGCCATGGACCGGCTCACCAAGGACCTCCGCCAGGCCACCCGCTTCAACACCACCTTCACGCCCTCCGGCTCCGGCTCCTGGACCGGCCACGACCTCGACTTCCTGACGTACACGGTGGCCAGCCCCGAGGTGCCGGTCCGGGTGCGCTGGTTGGTGTCGGGGACGACCATGAGCCGGCAGGAATGGCGGCCCGACAGCACCAGCGCCGGCCCGCTCACCATGCTCCAAGCGATCACCCCGCCAGGGGCCGGCGTACCCGACCTGTTCTACTGCGACGTGCTGCAGGGCTCCGACGCGGTCACCGGCACCCCGGTGCCCTGGCAGATCACCGTCACGGTCACCGTCGACCTCGTCGACCCGGGCCTGACGTACTCGACCCAGACCCAGGTGCAGCTCCGCAACCTGCAGATCCCGCAGCCGGCATGATCAGACAGGAGCAGCGATGACCCGCCAGCCACACCGGTTGAGCACACCCGTCAGGGGTGAGGACGGCTATGCCATGGTGGTGACCGTTACCGTCATCACCATCCTGACCCTGCTGCTGGTAGTGGTGCTCGCCCAGGCCCTCCACAACAACACCGCCACCACCGGCGGCGCCAGGCGGTCGCGGGCGCTCGGCGTTGCCGAGGCCGGGGTCAGCTGGGCGATCGCCGCCCTCGAGGCCAACCCGGCCGCCGCAGTCGTCAGCAACCGCGCCGTCCCGGTCGCCGACGGCAGCGGCGACACCGGCACAGCCACCGTGACGGTGCGCAAGGGCACCCCGACCAACCCGAGCAAGCTCGGGCACTACACGATCTTCTCGACCGGCCAGGCCGCCCAGACGAGCAGCCCGACCCGCACGCTCCGAGTCGTCATCGGGCCGGCGGTCAGCTTCACCTACGCCCTCTACGCCGACTCGAGCCTGACCCTGGAGCAGAACGCCTGCATCGTCGGCGGGGTCTACTCCCAGGGCGACGTCTTCTTCAAGAACAACACGACCATCGCCGGCACCAGCACGGCGCGAGGGTCGCTGCTCTCGGCCCACGGTGTCATCCGCGAGTTCAGCGGCGCCAACAACCCCAAGTGCCCGGCCACGGTCGAGGGCGAAGCGGTCGACACCAGCAACGATATCCACGGTGACGTACTCGCCGGGGGCGGCAGCCTGTCGCCGTGCATGACCGCGCCGGCCGGTGCGGTGAGCGCCGCGGCCCAGGGCTTCAACCTGGGCGGCGCGACCGTCGGCGGCCGTGCCTGCAACGACCCGCCCCCCTACACCATGCCCGAGTACACCTTCGATCCCGACCTGTACACCAACATCGCCTACTTTGGCCAACCCCCACTGTACGGGAGTCCGTCGGCGGCCGCGGTGACCACCGCCAACGCCGCGCTCGCGGCCGCGAACGCGTTGGGAGGGCTGGACCGCACCTATGTGATCTGGCAGGACCTGACCGCCTTCCAGGCGACCGGCACGACCCCGCCGGCGCTCCAACTGGACACCGGGACGCTGCGGATCGCCAGCGACACGGTCATCTACACCAACGTCCCGGTCGACTTCGGCAACACCAGCAGGGTCGAGGCGGCGCAGGCATGCTCCATCCAGGACCCACCACCGACCGGGACGCCGGCCTGCCCGACCTTCCAGGTGATCAGCGCCTACCCGGGCAGTCCCTGCACCGGGGGGGTGGGCAACTGCCCGTCGATCTTCGGCGGCAACAAGATCCAGTTCCGACCGGAGCTTGCGGTGTTGCTCTACAGCCGGGACGGCACCATCGAGCTGAAGAACGACTGCAACTCCGACGAATGCAACGACACCAACCACGGCGCCTTCTACGCCAACACGGTCGACGCCAAGAACAACCTGAACCTCAACTACACGCCGCGGATCGCCAACGCGCTGGGCTTCGGCCGCACGCAGCTCCAGCAGGTGTCGTGGCAGGAGCTGGCCCCCTGCCCGGCCGGCCAGACGCCCCCTTGTTGACGGCCGCCCGCCGGTCCGCGCCGGGAAGGTACGCTTCCCGGCCATGAGCCCGCTCGTCGTCGCCTCGCTGGCCGGGCTGCTCGGGCTGGCCGCCGGCTCGTTCGCCAACGTCGTCATCCACCGGGTGCCGCGGCGCGAGTCGGTGGTGCGGCCAGGGTCGCGCTGCCCGGCCTGCGACACCCCGATCGCCTGGCGCGACAACCTCCCGCTGGTCTCCTGGCTGCTGCTGCGGGGCCGCTGCCGGTCCTGCCGGGCGCCCATCGCCGTCCGCTACCCCCTGGTCGAGCTCGCCATGGGGCTGCTCTGGTTCGTGGTGGCCCTGCGGCTGGCCGCCGAGGGTCTCGGCTGGGCGATCCCCGCCTACCTGGCGCTCGCCTTCGTCTGCCTGGTGCTGGCCATGATCGACGCCGCCACCCGGCTGCTGCCCAACCGCGTCACCTACCCGGCCTTTCCGGTCGTGGCCGGCCTGCTGCTGGTCGCCAGCCTCGGCCTCGGCGACCTCGGCCGCCTCGGCCGCGCCCTGCTCGCGGCCGCCGCCGTGGGCGGCTTCTTCTTCCTGCTGGCGCTGGTCTCGCCGCGCGGCATGGGACTGGGCGACGTGAAGCTCGCGCCCACGCTGGGCCTCGCCCTCGGCTGGCTGTCGTGGGGGGCGGTGGCGGTGGGGGTGTTCGCCGCCTTCCTGCTCGGCGGCCTAGCGGGGCTGGGGGGCATGCTGGCGCTCGGCCTCTCGCGCAAGTCGCTGCTGCCGTTTGGTCCCTGGCTGGTCGCGGGCGCGCTGCTCGGCGTCCTGGCCGGCGGCCAGGTCGCCGGCTGGTACGGCCGCGTCCTGCTCGGCGCCTGACGGCCGGCGGCTCGCGCTCAAGGTCCCACCTGACAGGGTCGATCACTTCCAAGGCCGTCGACGACGGCCCGGCGCGCTCCGGATCCGCCGCACGGCGGCAGCGGCCATCTCGGCCACAAAGCGGAGTGCCCGACATAGAGGAATGCAGGGGGGCTCGAGAGACGTGGCCCGGAAGATCGTCGGTCTCGATATCGGAACCACGGCCGTGCGCGCGGCGGAGCTGTCGGTCCGCCGCGGCCGGGTCGTGCTGGATCGGCTCGGGCAGACCGGTCTGCCGCCAGGTGCGGTGGTCGACGGCGAGGTCACCGACCCGATGGCCGTCACGGCCGCGATCAAGGCGCTGTGGCGGCACGCCCGGATCGGCAGCAAGCACGTGGTGATCGGGGTCGCCAACCAGCGGGTGGTCGTCCGCCTGGTCGACCTGCCGTGGATGCAACCCCAGGAGCTGCAACGCTCGCTCGCCTACCAGGCCGGCGACTACCTGCCGATCCCGGTCGACGAGGCCGAGCTCGACTACCACGTGGTCGGCGAGTTCGAGAACGCCGGCGGCCAGCGCCTGCTGCGGGTGCTGCTGGCCGCCGCCCAGAAGGAGATGCTCGCCGGGCACCTGAAGGCGGTGAGGGCCGCGGGCCTGCGGCCCGTCGGGATCGACCTGAACCCGATGGCGCTGCTGCGCTCGCTCGGCCCGCCGGCGGCCCTGGCCGAGGGCGCCGAGGCGGTCGTCGACGTGGGCGCGCGCATCACCAACATGGTCATCCACGACAACGGCGTCCTACGCTTCGTGCGCATCCTGCTGATGGGCGGCGAGGACACGACCGCGACCCTGGAGCGCGTGCTGGAGGTCGACCGCGACGCCGCAGAGCGGACCAAGCTCGCGGTGTCGAGCGGCCTCGACGTCGACGCGGAAGCCGCGGAGCTGGTCGAGCAGCGGCTGGACGTGCTGGTCGAGGAGGTCCGTGGCTCGCTCGACTTCTACCGCGCCCAGCAGGATGCGACGCCGCTGGCGCGGGTGGTGGTCTCCGGTGGCGGCTCGCTGCTCGGCCCGCTGGTCGAGCGGCTCCAGACCGCCAGCAGCGTGCCCGTGGAGCGTGGCCGCACGCTGGCCGGCGTCCATGTCGGCCGTCTCGGCCTGCACGCCGAGCAGCTCGCCGAGCTGGAGCCGAAGATGGCGATCCCGGTCGGCCTGGCGCTCGGGGCGGTGGCATAGATGGCCAGGCAGAGCTCGTATGGCGACACGCGGGTCAGCCTGCCCCGCGTCAACCTGCTGCCCAAGGAGATCAAGGAGCACCGGCTGGTGCAGCGGCAACGGAGCGGCGTCGCGGTCGCCTTCGTCGTGCTGCTCGCCCTGCTCGGGCTCTGGTACGTCCGGGAGTCGCAGAAGCTGACCGAGGCGCGGGAGGAGGCCGACCGGGAGCGGACGGTCGCGGCCGGCCTCCGCGCCCGCAAGGCGGAGCTGCAGCCGTACGCCGCCCTGGGCAGCCAGATCGCCGCCGCCGAGCAGCTCCGCGCGAAGGTGTACGCGCGCGAGATCCGCTTCTCCGGCATCCTGCAGGACATCTCGGCGATCATCCCCGGCGACGTCTGGCTCACCCAGTTGAGCGTCGCCCTCAAGGAGACCGACGCCCAGGGCGGAGCGGGTGCCAACGCCGCCGCGGCCGCTTCCCTCCCCCCGGGCACCCCAGGGGCCGGCTCCCCGGTCGCCAGCATCACCTTCACCGGCGCCGGCCTCGAGCACGTCGACGTCGGCGGGTTCATGGGGGCGCTGGCCGCCGGGCCGAAGAAGCACGGCTCCCGGGTCTACCTCAACCCCTACTTCACGGCGTCGCAGAAGAGCGGCGAGGAAGGCGGCGAGACCACGGTGACCTTCTCCGCCACCGTCGACCTGAGCAAGGCGGCCTTCTCGGGCCGGTTCCAGCCCGCCGGACAGCAAGGGCCGGTGGCCCCATGACCCGCCGAACGGAGCTGCTCGTCGCCACGGTCGGCCTCGTCCTGGTCCTCGCGGTCGGCACCCTGCTGCTGGTTCGTCCGAAGCAGCAGGCGGTCGCCGAGGCCAGAGCCGACCGCAACGGCGCCGCCGCCGAGAGCCAGGCCCTCAGGGACCAGGTGCGCGCGCTGGAGGCGCTGAAGGCCGACGCCGCCGAGCTGCGCGCGAAGGCCAAGCTGGCCAAGGCGGAGTTCCCGTCGACGCCCAACCTGCCGGGGCTGGTAGACGCCCTGGAGGACGCGGCAGGCCAGGCCGGTGTGGACCTGGTCTCGATCACGCCGGCGGCGCCGAAGACCTCGACGGTCCAGCCGGAGCTGGCGGAGATCGCCACCGGCATCGACGTCAAGGGCGGCTACTTCCAGATCGAGGACTTCCTGTCCCGAGTGGAGAACCTGGTCAAGGGGGCCGATCCCGAGCGCGTCCCGCCGCGCTCGGTGCTGGTGCAGTCGGTCAACGTGACCGGCGGCGCGGCGGACGGGAGCACCGGCGGCTCGGCGGCCGCCACGCCCGATGCGTCGGCCGGGGCCGGCCAGCTCCAGGCCACCATCGCGCTGACCGTCTTCCAGCTCGCAGTGTCTCCGGCCGCGCAGGCGCCTGCCACGGGCGCCGGCACGACCGGCGCGACGCAGGTGAGGTGACGCCGTCATGGCCATCCAACCAGAGGTGACCGCGGGTGGCTCCCGCCAGCGGGTGCTCGTGCTCGCGCTGGCCGGGGTGCTCCTGCTCGTCCTCGTCGGGCTGGTCGCTCGGCCCCTGCTGCTGGGCGGGGCGGCGGCACCGGTGGCGTCGCCGGCGACTGCCGGTGCGACGCCGACGACCACCGCGCAGCTCATCGGCCCGTCGACCAGCATCGCCGGCCCGACGGCCGGCACCGCCAAGGACCCGTTCCGTCCGGTGGTCCCGGCCGGTGGCACCGAGACGACCGGCTCGACCGCGACGACGGTCGGGACCACGACCAGCACCTCGGGGACCGCCACGGTGTCGGGGAGCGGCGCGACCGCCACGCGGGAGGTCGTCCTCGAGGACGTGTACAGCAAGTCGGGGAAGCGCTACGTGAAGGTGTCGGTTGACGGCACCTCCCACACCGCCACCGAGGGGCAGACCTTCGCCGACGACTACCGGGTGGTGGACATCGGCGGCTCCTGCGCCGTCTTCGAGTCGGGCTCCGGCCGGTTCACGCTCTGCGAGGGCGAGGCGATCCTCAAGTAGCGGCCCGCGGCCCGCGGTTCGGCTAGCATCCGCTGGATGTTGCGCTACCTGACCGCCGGCGAGTCGCACGGCCGGGCGCTGGTCGCGGTGCTCGAGGGCCTGCCGTCCGGGGTGCCGCTGACCAGCGCCGACCTCGCTCGCGACCTGGCCAGGCGCCGGCTGGGCTACGGCCGCGGCAAGCGCATGCGCTTCGAGGAGGACCGGCTGGAGGTGCTCGGCGGCCTGCGGCACGGCCTGACCCTCGGCTCGCCGCTCGCCATCCGCATCGACAACAGCGAATGGCCCAAGTGGACCGAGGTGATGGCCCCGGACCCGGTCGACGACCCGGAGGCCACCCGCAGCGGCCGCGGGGCGCCGCTGACCCGGCCGCGGCCGGGCCACGCCGACCTCACCGGCATGCAGAAGTACGGCTTCCGGGAGGCCCGGCCGGTGCTGGAGCGGGCCAGCGCCAGGGAGACGGCCGCGAGGGTCGCGGCGGGGGCGGCCGCCCGCGCCCTGCTCGGCCAGGTCGGGGTGGCGGTGCTCAGCCACGTGGTCCGCGTCGGGCCGGTGGCCACCCGCTCCCGGGCGGTGCCGGCCCCCGCCGACCTCGAGGAGATCGACGCCTCGCCGGTCCGCTGCCTGGACGGCGAGGCGGAGGGCCGCATGGTGGCGGCGGTGGACGCGGCGAAGGCGGCCGGCGACACCCTCGGCGGCGTGTTCGAGGTGGTCGCCCACGGCCTGCCGCCGGGTCTCGGCTCCTACGTGCACTGGGACCGCAAGCTGGACGCCCGCCTGGCGGCGGCGCTGATGAGCGTCCAGGCGATCAAGGGCGTCGAGGTCGGCGACGGCTTCGCGGGCGCCGCCCGCCCCGGGTCGCGGGCCCACGACGCGATCGTGCCTGGAGGGGGTCGTCCGCGGCGCCGCACCGGCCGCGCCGGCGGGATCGAGGGGGGCATGTCGACCGGCGAGGTGCTGCGGGTGCGGGCGGCGATGAAGCCGCTGTCGACCCTGGTCCGGGCGCTCGACACCGTCGACGTCGCCACCGGCGCCGCGGCCAGCGCGGTGGTGCAGCGGTCGGACGTGACGGCCGTGCCGGCGGCCGCGGTGGTCGGCGAGGCGGTCGTCGCCCTGGTGCTGGCCGACGCCCTGCTGGAGAAGACCGGCGGCGACTCGCTCGCCGAGGTGCGCCGCAACCTCGACGCCTACCTGGCGGGCCTGGCCGGCGGGTAGCTGCTAGGCTTCCGGCGTGCGCCAGATCCTTCCGACCATCGTGATGATCGGCTTCATGGGGGCCGGCAAGACGTCGGTTGGCCGGCTGGTGGCGCGGGCGCTCGGCCGCGAGTTCGTGGACACCGACCAGATGATCGAGCGGGCCACCCGCATGACCATCGGGGAGCTGTTCCAGCGCGAGGGCGAGCTGAGCTTCCGGCGCCGCGAGATCGCCGCCATCGACCGGGCCATCGCCGCGCCCGGCCGGGTGATCGCCGTCGGCGGCGGCGCGGTCCTGTCGGCCGAGAACCGCACCGCCCTCAAGCAGGCCGGCCTGCTGGTCTACCTGCGGGCGACCCCGGAGACGCTGGCCGGCCGGCTGACCGGCGTCACCGACCGGCCGCTGCTGAACAGCGGCGACCGGGTCGGCCGCATCCGCGACCTGCTGGTCGCCCGCGGCCCCATCTACGAGACCGCCGGCGACGTCGCCATCGACACCGACCGGCTCACCCTGGAGCAGACGGCGGTGGAGGTGCTGGAGTGGTACCGGCGCCGGGTCGGCGCCATGGCCGGCCGGTGACGCCCGGCGCGGCGGCCACGGCGACCCCTGGAGACCGGAGGACCAGGCTTGAGTCCCCCGGACCCCCCACCAGCGTGGTCGTGCCCACCGCGGGAGGGGGTCATGGACTGCTCGGTGGACCATGCGCACCGGTGCTTGTCGGTGAACATGTGTTCGGGCACAATTGGCGGTGCCGGCGCGAGCCGGTCGGGCTCAGTTGGAGCCTGGGTGCCGTTCGTGGGAGGCCACGGCGGGCAGGCTCGTACCCAAGGTGCGGGCGTGCGAGGCCTTGTAAGACCACCGTCGCTGGTGGCGGGGGCCGATGACACCAGAACCGATCCGCCGCGAGGCGGTGAGGAACCCCGAGCAGGGGTGCTCGACCGTGAGCGTCGCAGATGCTCACGTTCCGGGTAACGGCTACCCGGTGTGGATCGGCCGCGGGCTGCTCGGCCGGCTCGACGGGCTGCTGCCGCCGCTGCCGGGCGCCGAGGCGGCCGCGGTCGTCCACGCCCCGCCCGTCGCCCACCTGGCCGACCGGGTCGGGCAGGCGCTGGCCCGCCTCGGGCTCGCCGTCCACCCGCTGGAGGTCCCCGCCGGCGAGGCCGCCAAGCGGCTCGACGTGGTGGCCGGCCTGTACGAGCGGCTCGCCCAGGTCCCCACCCACCGGGCCGACCCGGTGGTGGCGGTGGGCGGCGGCGCAACCACCGATGTGGCCGGGTTCGCGGCCGCCACCTGGCTTCGTGGCGTGCCGCTGGTCAACCTCCCAACCACCCTGCTCGGCATGGTCGACGCCGCCATCGGCGGCAAGACCGGCATCGACCTGCCGGCCGGCAAGAACCTGGCCGGCGCCTTCCACCAGCCGCTGGCGGTCGTCGCCGACCTCGACGCGCTCGCCGGCCTGCCGCCGGTCGAGGTCCGCTCCGGCCTCGCCGAGGTCGCCAAGGCGGGCCTGGTCGGCGACCCCGGCCTGGTCGCCGCCCTGGCCGGCGTGGCCGGGCCGGCGGCAGCCGGCGACCCCGAGGCGCTCGCCCCCCTGGTCGAGGCGGCCGTCCGGGTGAAGGTGGCGGTGGTCGCCGCCGACGAGCGCGAAGCCGCCGCGCCGGGCTCGGCGAGCCGCCTCATCCTGAACTACGGGCACACCCTCGGGCATGCGCTGGAGCGGCTCGCCGGCTACCGGGGGCTGCGCCACGGCGAGGCGGTCGCGCTCGGGATGGTGTTCGCGGCCAGGGTCGCGGAGGCGGTCGGGCTGGCCGCGCCCGGGCTGGCCGGCGGGCACGTCGAGCTGCTGCGGGCCGTCGGGCTGCCGGTGGGCGGGGTCCAGCTCGACCCGGACGCGGTGCTCGCGGCGATGGCGACCGACAAGAAGCACCACCAGGGCCCGCGCCTGGTGCTGCTGCGCGACGTCGGCGCGCCGGCGATCGTCCCCGCCCCCGAACGCGGCGTGCTGGTCGCCGCCATCCGCTCGCTGGCCGAGGAACCGGCGTGACCCGCCGGTTCGCCGCCACCGGGGAGGGACCGCTGGTGCTGGTGCTGCACGGGCCCAACCTCGGCGCGCTCGGTCGCCGCGACCCCGGCCTGTACGGCGCCCTGGACCTCGACCAGATCATGGAGCGGCTGGCCAAGCTCGCCGGCGAGCTGGGCCTGCGGGTCGAGGGCCTCCAGTCCGACCGGGAGGGCGAGCTGGTGGAGGCGCTGCTGGCCGCCGGCGGCCGCGGCGTGGCCGCCGCCGTCCTCAACCCTGGCGCGCTCGCCCACACCTCCTACGCGGTCCGCGACGCGGTGGAGGCGGCCGGCATCCCCGTCGTCGAGGTGCACCTGTCCAACGTCCACGCCCGCGAGCGCTGGCGTCACCACCTGGCGATCGCCCCCGCCGCCGCCGGCGTCGTCGCCGGGTTCGGGCCGGCCAGCTACGACCTCGGCCTGCGCGCGGCCGCCGACCTGCTGGCCCGCCGCACCTGAGCGAGGCAAGATGGGGGTGGGCAACGGCACCTCGGGGGAAAGGAAGACGCGTGCCCGCCGGTCATGCCTTTACCGAAGCACGGCGTCACGCGCTGCGTGCCCTGCTCGCCCACGCCGACCTGTCGGCGCTGCTGGTCACCAAGCCCGCCAACGTCCGCTACCTGACGGGCTTCTCCGGCAGCTACGGGGCGCTGCTGCTGCTCCACGACCGCACCCTGTTCTTCACCGACCGCCGCTACGAGCGGCAGGCCGCCGTCGAGGTGCCCGGGACCGAGGTGGTGCTCGCCCCCGGTGACCTGATCGGCGGCATCGCCAGCGTGCTGCGGGCGGCCGGGGACGGGCTGGGCTTCGAGCCGGCGGGGCTCACCTGGGGCGACGGCCAGCGGCTGCGGGCGGCGGTGCCCGGCCGCGCGGTGGTCCCGGCGCCGCCGCTGGTGGAGGACCTCCGCGAGGTCAAGGACGAGCGCGAGGTGGCCACCATGCGGGAGGCCGCCCGGCTCGGCAGCGAGGCGCTGACCGAGCTGCTGGCGGGCCTGCGGGCCGGCGTCACCGAGCGCGAGGTCGCGGTCGCGCTGGAGCTGACCATGCGCCGGCTCGGCGGGGACGGCCTCGCCTTCGACACCATCGTGGCCTTCGGCGAGCACGCCGCCGAGCCGCACCACCACCCGGTCGGCCGCCGGCTGCGCCGCGGCGACTTCGTCAAGCTGGACTTCGGCGCCCGGGTCGACGGCTACTGCTCGGACATGACCCGCACGGTGGTCTTCGGGCGGGCCTCCGAGCGCCAGCGCGAGGTCTACGAGGTGGTCCACCGCGCCCAGGCGGCCGGCCTGGGCTGCCTGCGGGCCGGGGTGCCCGTCGCCGACGTCGACCGGGCATGCCGCGACACCATCGCCGAGGCCGGCCTCGGCGAGGCGTTCGCCCACCCCACCGGGCACGGGGTCGGCCTCGAGATCCACGAGGCGCCGAGGCTGCGGGTGGTCCGCCCCGACGGCCACGACCTGCTCACCACCGCTTCCAAGGAGCTGCTGGAGCTGTGACCGGCGGCCTCGCCGAGCTGGCCGAGCGGTACTTCGAGCTGACGATGGCCGCGTCGCCGTTCGAGGCCACCGCATTCGGGATCACGGGCTTCGACGCCGAGGTCCCGGACCTGTCCGAGGAGGCGGAGGCGCGGCAGCGAGCCTCGCTCGCCAGCCTCCGGCGGCGGCTGGACGGGATCGACCCGGCGACCCTGTCGGGGCAGGACCGGATCACCCATGCGATGCTCCAGGGCGCCTGCCGCGACCGCCAGGACGAGCTGGCCGCGCGATGGCCAGAGCTCACCGTGTCCGCCACCATGAGCGGGGTCCAGACCGCGGTGATCGCGGCCGTCCCCAAGGTGACCTTGGGCACGGCCGAGCAGGCGTGGGCGTACCTGGAACGGTGCGGCAAGCTCCACCGCTACCTGCGGCAGGCCGCCGACCGCCTGCGAGCCGGCATCGACAACGGCAGGACGCCGAGCGAGCGGGGCGTTCGAGCGGCCATCGCGCAGCTCGACGAGTACCTGGCCACGCCGCCGGAGCAGGACCCGCTGCTCGCGCCCGACCCGCCGGCGGAGGTCGACCCGGTCCGCTGGCGCGGCCGGCTCCTGGAGATCGTCGCGGCCGCGGTCCGTCCGGCCATGCTCGGCTACCGGGCCTGTCTCGAGCGCGAGGTGCTCCCGCGCGCGCGACCCGACGACCGCTGCGGGCTCTGCTTCCTGCCGGATGGCGAGACCGTCTACCGCAACGCGGTCCGCCGGCACACCACGACCCCGCGCGACCTCGACGAGCTCCACCGGCTCGGCCAGGAGCTGGTCGCCGGCCTCGCGGACGAGTACCGGGCGCTCGGGCCCAGGGCGCTCGGCACCGGCGACCTCGGCGAGATCTTCGGCCGCCTTCGCGGCGACCCCTCGCTGCGCTTCGACACCGCCGGCGAGATCCTCCAGAGCGCGCGGGACGCGCTCGCGCGGGCGAACGCGGCGGTGCCGGACTGGTTCGGCCGGGTCCCCGCCGTGGCATGCCGTGTCGACGAGATGAGCCCGCTGGAGGCCAAGGACGCCGTCCTCGGGTACTACCAGCCCCCCTCCGACGACGGGCGCCGGCCTGGGATCCACTGGCTCAACACCCACGCGCCCCGCACCCGGACCCGCTACGAGTACGAGGCGCTGGCGTTCCACGAGAGCGTTCCCGGCCACCACCTGCAGTTCGCGCTGGCGCAAGAGCTGCGGGACCTGCCGCGGTTCCGCCGGCTCGGGTACGTGACCGCCTTCAGCGAGGGGTGGGCGCTGTACACCGAGCGCCTCGCCGACGAGATGGGCCTGTACTCCGGCGACCTCGCCCGGCTCGGGATGCTGTCGTTCGACTCCTGGCGCGCCTGCCGCCTGGTCGTCGACACCGGCATCCACCACCTCGGCTGGAGCCGATCCCGGGCGATCGCCTACCTGCTCGCCAACAGCGCCCTGACGCCGAGCAACGTCGAGAACGAGGTCGACCGCTACATCGCCGAGCCGGGACAGGCCCTGGCGTACATGGTGGGCCGCATCGAGCTCGAGCGGCTGCGCCAGCACGCGCGGCAACGCCTCGGCGGCCGCTTCGACATCAGGGCCTTCCACGACACCGTGCTGCTCGGCGGCGGCGTCCCGCTGTCGGCGCTGGCCGAGGAGATCGAGCGGTGGATCGCCGGCGTCGCCGGGGGACGGTGACGCACGGTGGTAGCATCGCTGCCCATGCCGACCACGAACGACCTCAAGAACGGGATGACCCTCAACATCGACGGCACGCTGATGAACGTCGTCGAGTTCCAGCACGTCAAGCCCGGCAAGGGCGGCGCCTTCGTGCGCACCAAGCTCAAGAACGTCCGCACCGGCCGGGTGCTCGACAAGACCTTCCGCGCCGACGAGCCGGTCGAGGTCGCCATCCTCGAGAAGCGCGAGATGCAGTTCCTGTTCCGCGACGACACCGGCTTCCACTTCATGGACACCCAGACCTACGACCAGTCGGTGGTCGACGCCGGCGCGGTCGGGTCGGCGGCGAGCTGGCTGACCGACGGGGCCACGCCCTACGTGACGTTCTACGAGGGCACGGCGATCGGGGTCGAGCTGCCCGCCGCGGTCGAGGTCGAGGTGACCGAGACCGAGCCGGGCGTGAAGGGCGACCGGGTCTCGGGGGCGACCAAGCCGGCCACCGTCGAGACCGGCGCGGTCGTGCAGGTGCCGCTGTTCGTGGAGACCGGCGACCGTATCAAGGTGGACACCCGCTCGGGCGCCTACCTGACCCGGGTGCAGTGAGCGCCGCAGGCTCGGGCGCGGCGCCGACCGGGACGCGCGCCGCGGCCCGCCGCCGCGCCCTGGACATCCTCTACGAGGCCGACCTGGTCGGGCGGCCGATCGCCGAGGTGCTGGCCCGCCACCGCGACGACCCCGAGGCCGGCGCCCCGGACGCCTACACCCTGGAGCTGGTCGGCGGGGTCGAGCGGCTGCTGCCGGAGCTGGACGGCCGCATCGGCGCCGCTTCGGAGCACTGGACGGTCGAGCGCATGCCCCTGGTCGACCGCAACCTGCTCCGCCTGGCCACCTTCGAGCTGGTCGCCAGGCCGGAGGTGCCCACCGCGGTGGTGCTCGACCAGGCGATCGAGCTGGCAAAGCTGCTGTCGACCGCCGACTCCGGCCGGTTCGTCAACGGCGTGCTCGGCCACGTCGCCCGCGAGGCGCGCGGCGCGCCCGAGCCCGAGCCCGACGACGCCGTCCCGCCGGCGACCTCCTAGCCCGGGCCGCGGACGGCCGGCCACGGCCGGCGTTTGCCCGCGGTGGCACGCGAGCAGAGTATTCGCATCATGGCTGCCCGCCCTCCCCGGCATCTCGCCGAGCGCCCGGTGCGGCTCGGCGGGTCGCGTCCCCAGGTCGTGTTCCTGGCCGCGTTGCTGTCGATCGCGGTCGTGACGGTGGCGATCGCCCTCGTCACCCGCGACGAGGGGCCCGCGCCGGGCGGCGCGGCGCCCGCCACCACCGCGGAGCGTGGCCGCGGCGGCGCCACCACCACGACCGCGACCGCGGGCGCGCAGGTCCGGCCGACCCCGGGGAACCTGCTCCAGGGCGCCGACTTCGAGCGCGACCTGGGCGGCTGGACACCGCTCGGCGGTGCCAGCCTCCAGCGGGTCGAGGGCGGGACCTCCGGGCGCTGGGCGGTCGCCGTCGCCCCCGGCGGCGCCGCCTCCGGTCCGGTCGGGCCAGGGCTGGCCAAGCGGGGCCTGGCGAGCGCCCGGGCCGGCACCACCTACGAGGCGAGCGTCTGGGTGCGGGCCACCGTCCCCGACGCCCAGGTCGTCCTCGCCCTCCAGGAGGAGGCCGGCGGCCGCGTGGCCAGCTCCGACATGGCCGCCTACGGCCTGCCCGACGACGGCTGGCGGCAGCTCGCCGTCGAGCACCGCGCACGGGTGCCCGGTTCCAGCCTGGTGCTGGAGATCACCGGCGTGGACCTGGGCGGCGACGGCCGGCTGCTGGTCGACCTGGTCGACGTGCAGGTCGAGTAGCCCGGGCAACGGCGGCTGAGCCGGTCGATCGGGCCGTGCGCGACGAAGCGTCCCTTTGCTTCCGTATCATTACCGATCCTCAGGAGTACGGAGGTTTGCGTACCGTCTGATCGGTGCACCCTTCGAGGTGCAGGAGTCCGTGCGCGCACAGCCGGCCGGAGGACAGGTCGATGCGACGATGGCGGAGGGCAGTGGCGACGGCCGGGTTCGCCGTCCTCGCCATGCTCGCTGCGCCGGGGCCGGCGGCCGCGGCCACCTACGTGGGCCTGCGCGGGTTGACCTGTGAAGGGGTGACCACCGTGGGCACCGGGCTGCCGGCGGCGACCCGCCTGGACGTCGCCGTGGTCGACCCGGCCTCCAAGCGGACCCTGGCCCGCGGCCGGCCGACCACCAGCGCCGCCGGGGCGTTCCAGTGGCGGGCCCAGATCTCCCTCAGCGGCATGCGGCGGGTCCGCGCCGTCATCCGCGCCGGCGGCGACAGGCCGCTGGCCTGGACCGAGCAGTCGGTGCCGAGCCCCTGCCCGCTCGCCGCCACCGGCCCGGACCGCACCCTGCCGCTGGTCGGGGTCGGCCTCAGCTCCGTCACCCTCGGGGTGCTGCTGCTGCTCGCCTTCTCCTACCAGGGCAGGCACATGGCCACACCCGGACGGCACCTGGCGGCCCCCTACCGCGGCCGCCACCTCGCCATACGCTGACCGTCCTCCTGGTCCAGGACGCCACCCAGCCCGCCGCCACGCTGGCGGTCACCGCGGTGGTCCTGCTGGCCGCGGTGCTGCACGCCACCTGGAACGCCCTGCTCAAGGGCGGGCAGGACCGCCTGGCCACCTTCGTGCTGCTGGACCTCACCGGCGTCGTCCTGTGCGCGCTCGCGGTGCCCCTGCTGCCGGGCCCGGCACGCGCGAGCTGGGTCTTCATCGCGCTCTCGACCCTGATCCATACCGGCTACAAGCTGCTGCTCATCGAGTCCTACCGGACCGGCGGCGACCTCAGCCAGGTCTATCCGCTCGCCCGCGGCAGCGCGCCGCTGCTGGTGGCCGGTTTCGCCAGCCTGGTGGTGGGCGAGCGGCTCGGGCCGCTGCGCCTGGCCGGGGTGCTGGTCGTCTGCCTCGGCCTGGTCCTGCTGGTCGGGGTGACCGGCACGGCGGTTCTCGCGGCGCACCGCCGGGCGATCGGGTTCGCGCTGGCGACCGGCGTGTCCATCGCCGCCTACACCGTCGCCGACGGGTTGGGCGTGCGGCGGTCGGGCAGCGCGGTCGGCTACATCGCCTGGCTGTTCCTGGCGGAGGGGCTGCCGCTGCCCCTGTACGCGGCGACCTGGGGCCGGCGGCACCTGCAGGCCGGCCTGCGGGCCAACCTCGCCCGCGGGCTCGTCAGCGGGGTGCTGGCGCTGGCCGCCTACGGGCTGGTGATCTGGGCGCAGACCAGGGGCGCGCTCGCGGTCGTGGCCGCGCTCCGCGAGACCAGCGTGGTCATCGCCGCGCTCATCGGCACCGTCGTCTTCGGCGAGCGGTTCGGCTACCGGCGCACCGTCGCGGCCGCGGTCGTCACCGTGGGGATCGTGCTGCTCAACGCGCCCCCATAGTCGGCGCGCCGGTCAGCGGTCCTGGGGATGGGCGTGGTCGCCGCCGGCGTGCAGCAGCTCCCGCATCGCCTCGCGCAGGCCGTCGAGGGCGTCGGCCGCCACCACGGCGTCGACCCCCGCCACCTCGCCGACCCCGACCACGAGCGCGTCGGGGCTGCTCGACCTGAGCCGGCGGGCCAGCGCCTCCGGCCGCGGCCCGGCGGCGCTGGCGTCCAGGACCAGGAAGCGCGCGCGGCGCTCCAGCGCCTCGCGGACGGCCGGCTCCGGCGCGTCCGCCTCGCCCACGACCTCCCACTCGGCCGTCACCGCCGCCCGGCGGAGCTGGAGGCGGCGCTCGCGGTCGGCGGCGGCCACGACGATGCGGACGGCGGTGCACATGGGGCTCGCTCCCGGGTTCGGCGCTGCTCGGGGCCGTGCTGGCGTGCCATGCTACCGAGGTGGCCGACTACCGCCGTCACCGCGTGCTCTGGTCGCTGCTGGTCGGGCTGGCCGCCGTCGCCGGGTGCGCGCGCCCGCTCGATCCCGGCCCACCGGGGGACCACCCCGGCGGTCCCCCGGACCCCCCCGGCCCGGCGCCGACCTCGGTGACCGGGCCGGCGGGGGAGGGCGGGCCGGTGCGCGTGCTGCTGTTCAGCAGGACCCTCGGCTTCCGGCACGCCTCCATCCCGGTGGCGGTGGGCGCCCTGCGGCGCGAGGGGGCACGCCAGGGGATGGTGGTCGACCACACCGAGGACCCCGCCCGCTTCACCGCCTCGCGCCTGCGCCGCTACCGGGTGGTGGTGTTCCTCAGCACCACCGGCGACGTGCTCGACCAGGACGGCGAGGCCGCCCTGCGGGGCTTCGTGGAGGCGGGCGGTGGCTGGGTCGGCGTCCACGCCGCCGCCGACACCGAGGACGACTGGCCCTGGTACCAGACGCTGGTCGGCGCCCGCTTCGCCCGCCACCCGGCCGTCCAGCGGGCCAGCGTCCGGGTGGCCGACCGCGACCACCCGGCCACGGCGCGGCTGCCGGCCGACTGGGCCCGCACCGACGAGTGGTACGACTTCCGTAGCAACCCGCGCGGCCGGGTCCGGGTGCTCGCGACCCTGGACGAGTCGACCTACCGCGGTGGCGGGATGGGCGCCGACCACCCGATCGCCTGGTGCCAGGGAGGCGGCTCGCGGAGCGCCAGCCCGGTGGGCGGGGGGCGCGCCTTCTACACCGCCGGCGGGCACACGGCGGCGAGCTGGGCGGAGGCGCGCTTCCTGGCGCACGTGGTCGCGGCGCTGCGCTGGGCGGCCGGCGACGCCGAGGGCGACTGCCGCCCGCGGCCCGGGGGTTGACAGCACTCACCTATCGTCGTTAACTAAACTCCGTTATCCTAACGACGGTAGGAGGGTGCCATGCTCACGCGGCTCGGCCGCTTCGCGCTCCGCCGGCGCTGGGCGATCCTCGCGGCCACGCTGGCCGCGGTCGCCCTTGCCGGCGCCTTCGGCGGCGGCGCCATCGGCCACCTGAAGTCCGGCGGGTTCGACGACCCGGCCGCCGAGTCGGTGAAGGCGGCCGCGACCCTGCGGGACAGCTTCGGGACCGGCGACCCGAACCTGGTCCTGCTCGTCACCGCCAGGCACGGCGACGTCGACGACCCGGTGGTGGCGCGGCGCGGCGCGGACCTCACCCGCCGCTTGGCCGCCGAGCCCGACCTCACCCAGGTCGCCTCCTACTGGAGCGTGGACGCCCCGTCGCTCAGGAGCGAGGACGGCCGGCAGGCGCTGGTGCTCGGCCGGGTCACCGGCGACGAGGCGGCCCTGGACGAGCGCGCCAGGCAGCTCACCGCCGCCTACACCGCCGACGGGCCCGACGTGCGGGTGCAGGTCGGCGGCCAGATCCAGGTGTTCCGCGAGGTCGGCGAGCAGGTCGAGCGCGACCTGGTCAGGGCCGAGGGCATCGCCGTGCCCGTCACCCTGCTGCTGCTGGTGGTGGTCTTCTCCAGCGCCGTGGCCGGCATGCTGCCGCTGGCGGTCGGTGGCTTCGCCATCGTCGGCACCCTGCTGCTGCTGCGGCTGCTCGGCGACCTCACCGACGTGTCGATCTACGCGCTCAACCTCACCACCGCGCTCGGCCTCGGCCTCGCCATCGACTACAGCCTGTTCATCGTCTCCCGCTACCGGGAGGAGCTGCGCGCCGGGCGCGAGCCGGCGGATGCGCTGCTGGCCACCATGGCCACCGCCGGCCGCACGGTGCTGTTCAGCGCCGCCACCGTCGCCGTCTCCCTGGTCGCCCTGCTGGTCTTCCCGCTCTACTTCCTGCGCTCGTTCGGCTACGCCGGCATCGCGGTGGTCGCGCTGGCGGCGGTCGGCGCCCTGGTGGTGCTGCCCGCCCTGCTGGCCGTGCTCGGCCGCCGCGTCGACCGGCTGC
>WNGB01005093.1_pt1 | contig 19751 bp, 13 predicted proteins | sample 5400681 | NCBI WGS metagenome assembly WNGB01 (sample SAMN13153367, study PRJNA577476) | soil metagenome | isolation source: 115 cm soil or saprolite under grassland replicate 2 | place: USA:California | collected 2016-06-15
GCCAGCCTGAAGGGGCTCTTGCGTCGCGGGTGGGATCCGCCGCAGGAGCGTCAGAGGCTCAGCTCAACCCCGAAGATCGATGATCATGTTCCTCGAGATTCGTTGATCGCTTTCCTCGATTTTCGGTGATCGCCGACAGGCCCTGCGCGATCTTGAGCAGGGTAACCGCCAAGCGTAGCTGGTTGCTCGTTGGGCGACGCCATCCGTACCGAGGTGGCCGCAGGCGACCTGCTCCCGCTGCTTTGCGCAACAGCCTCTTAAACGTCAAAGCCGGGCGAACCGTTAGCCGGCCTCGCGCTCACGGTCATCGCGGCCGTGGGTCCGCTCGCGGAACCGCTCGATCGTGGTGCAGGCGGCCTGCCACGCGCGCCGCTGGCGGAGATCCTGGGTCGGCTGCGGCCCCAGCAGCCCGGCGAACTGGTCCTCGCGTCCGGCGCGGCGCTGGTGTCGAGCCGACCGCCGTTCCTGCCGGGTCCGGTCGCTGCCCGGCCTGGCCTCGCGGTCCTCAACCGGGCCAGCGGGTTCCTTGCGCACCTCCTCACGCTCGCTCCGCCCTTCATGCTTCGCCAACCCGGGCTGCTCGAGGCCGTAGGCGCGCCGGTAGCCGTCGACCTGGCCGACCGCGGCGCGCCATGCCGCCTGGGCCTTGCGCTCGGTGGGCATTGGCCCGAACGCGGCCACCAGGTCGGCCGGCGGGTCTAGCTCGATCGCGCGGGCGTCCGCGCGGCGCCGCCAGGCCAGCTCCCGCATCACCACCCGTTGCTCGGCCACGAGGTCAGCGTGGGTCTCCAGCCAGGCGGCGCGGTGCTGCTGGTGCTGCCGCAGCCGGCGGGCATCCTCCCCCGCGTGATCGGCGCGCTTGATTGCCGTTGCAAGCTCCGGTCCGCCGGTCCCGGTGGCCTTCAGCTCGCGCACGTGCTGTTCGCGGTCGGCATGCCGTGCGGCGGCACGCTCGGCGTCGTGGCGGCGGTCGCGTGGTGCCTTGCCGAGCGCGTCGTCCAGGCGGTCCCGCTCGCCCCGAAGCTGCCTTGTAGACATCGCCCGCAGGTCCACCAGCCGGCGCGCGTCGCTGGCCAACTGCTCGGCGCGGTCGCGGCCCATCGTGGCGGCAAGCCGCTCGTAGCCGTCCCGCGTCGGGCGGGTGTCGGGCACCTCGGCCAGTTCCGCGGGGCGTTCCTCCGGGCCGGTCAGGGTGTAGATGCGGGTCAGGTGCTTGGCGCGGCTGAGCACCACATACAGCCACTGCGCGTCCTCCCGGCCCGACACGAACGGCAGCGAGGTCCACTTGGTGAGGCCCTGCGACTTGTGCCCGGTGGTCGCGTACGCCAGGTCCACCCGGCGTGGCGCGCCCGGCCTGCTCTTGCCGTCCAGGTAGCTCGCGGGCAGCGTTACCATGTCGCCTTCGGCCCCGCCACGGCCCTTGGCGTCGGCGTTGTCGCCGACCCGGATGGTCAACGACCGCTCGTTGGGGTCGAGCGCGACCACCGTGCCGCGGGTGCCGTTGGCGACCCCGAGGCGCTTGAGGGCGTTCTTGCCGCACACCACCCGATCACCCACCGCAAGACTGCGGTCGGCGACCTGGAGCCGCTGATCCGGGTCGAGCTCCCCGGCCTCGGTGCGCAACTGCTGGCAGGCCAGGTTGAACTGGCCAACGTCCTCGCGGCGGTGGGCCAGGATCACTACGTCCTGGCCGTCCTGGAACGCCTGCTGCCAGTCGGCCAGCAGGCCCCGGGTCAACTCGTCCTTGGTCTCGGCCAACACCACCCGGTCGTGCTCGCGGTACAGGCCCACGGCCTGCTCGACCTCAAAGCGGCGCACCAGCTCCAGCGCCTGCTGCTCCCAGGCGGCCTGCTGGCGGCGGTTGCGGGTCAGCTCGCTCGCGCCGAGCCGAAGCCGCAGGCCCCGGAACCCCCCGCCCGCGTCGATCGAGGACAGCTGCCGGTCATCCCCGACCAGGATCACCTTGGCCTCGGCCCGGTCGGCGTACGCCAGCAGGCGGGCGAGCTTGCGCGTGCCGACCATCCCGGCCTCATCCACCAGCAGGACCGTCTTGGCGTCGAGCCGGTCGCGGCGCTGCTCCAGGTCGCCCAACAGCCGATCGACCGTACGCGCGTCGGCGAACCCCTCGCTGGCAAGCCCGGTCGCGGCAAGCCCGGTCGGCGCCGTACCAATCAGGCGGTGCCCTTGCAGGCCGTACAGGTGCGCTGCCGCCCCGGCGACGAAGGTCTTGCCGTAGCCGGCCTTGCCGACCAGCAGCGACACGCCCGCGCCCGAGCGAGTCAGGTCCGCCAGCGCGTCGGCCTGGTCCGGCGCGATCGTCGGGAACGCTTCGAGGGTGGCGCGCAAGTACTTCGGTGCCGCCACCGCGCAGCCGGCGTCGGCGCGGGCCGTGGCGCCGTCCAGCATGCGCTGTTCCAGCGCCAGCAGCTCGGGCGTGGAGTAGCGCACCTCGGCAAGCTGCTCATCATGCGCCACCACCGCCGCACGCTCAAAGAGGAACCGGTCGGCCAGCGCCTCAAGCCGCTCCAGGGTCGTAGCCGCCGAGGTGCCGACCGGCAGGCGGCGCGCGAGCTGGTCGACCACATCACGGCGCGCGAACGTGGACGCCCGCGCGGTCAGCCCCTCCGGCCCGGCCAGACCTTCCAGGAGCGCCACCTGCTCGGCCTGGGTCGGTGCCCGGCCAGTGGCGCGGCCGAGGCGTTCGGCGTAGGTCTGCTCGCTGATGCCGTGCTCGGCAAGCTCAGCGCGCCAGCGGTCGTAGATGACCTCTTCGGTTTCCGAGTGATCCTTGGCGCGGCGCGTGGCCCTGGCCGCTTCCCGGGCCGTGCGCGTGTCGGTGGTGCCCCAGGCGTCGCACTGCGCCCGCACCTGCGCGGCGCGCTTGGAAAATGCATCGCGCAGCGCCTTGTCCTGCCAGCCCTTGATCTCCAGCTGCTCATGGTCTGGGACCTGGACGAACTCCAGCCCCAGCCGGCGCGCAAGCCCCGCGCGCCACAGCTGCTGGTAGACCCGCTCGGCGGTCATCAGGTGCGCCCACAGGCGCTTGGAGTCCAGCGCCGTGGTGCGGCCGTCCGGCCCCTCGGTGAGGTTCTGCACGAGCATGTGCGTGTGCAGCTGCGGGTCGCCTTCCCGGCTGGTGCGGTGGTCGTAGCCGATCGCCAGCAGCCCGCGGCCGTCCAGGTGCTCAGTGCCGCCGTGACCGCGGCGGACGCCGAGGGCGTGTTGTTCCAGCCACCCCAGCGCGCCCTTGATGGCCTCATGGCGTGCCGCGACGTACTCGCGCCTGGTGGCCTCGTCGGCGCCCGCGTAGAACAGGCTGCCGGACTTCACGTCCGAGAAGCACAGGTCGAAGCAGGCGTCCCGGTCGTCCACCCGGCGTCCTGCATGCCTTGCCGCCTCGGCGTAGGCGTCGCCGTAGACCTCCTGCGGCTCGCACCTAAGGACATGGCGCGAGACGCGCTGGACCGTCTCGGCCTTGACCTCCCGGCCGCCAAGCACCGCGCGCACGTCCAGGGCGAGCGCCTGGCTGCCCGCCAGCTCCTCCACCCCAATGCTTCGCTCATCCGCGAGCGCCCGCAGCCGCTCGGCCAACGGTCCGGCCGGCAGCTTCGACCGCGGGTCAGCAACCCACTTGGGCTGGGCGAGCTGCTCGCCCGTAATCGGGTCTTTGCCCGCGAACATCGCGTGGCACTGCTCGTCTCGTGCGACCCCTGCCAAGCCCAGGCTGGCCGCCCGGGCGCCGTACCACTGGCCCGGCGTCTCGCCGTGGCCCGACAGGTACTCGCACCGGGACTCGGCAATCTGCCGGATCCAGTAGTCCTCCTGGCCCGCCTTCAGCCCGGCCGCCGCCAGTACCAACCCCGCACCCCTCCTTGGAGCCTGCCGGCCTTCGGCCGCACCCTTTGGTGCAGCCGTATTATGCTTCGAGGTCCGGTGAGCAGAGGGTACGCGGTGTCGCAATGAAAACGGCTCAGAGTGGTGAGTCAGAGTGGGCGATGGTTGAGCTTGAACGAGATAACGGGACGGAAAGTCCTGGTAGCAGCAGCTGGTAGATGGTGGGTTGTCATCGAAGAACCGACAGGGTTTTTGAATCTCAGGGAGTCCCTCTGTAGCTCCGGTTCTCTAGAGGAATAGCAGTCACATTTCAAACTCCGTCTCAGTCCTTACGGCGAGAGGGTCTCGGCCGACAGTCCGCTTAGCTTTAGGGGTCCCTGCTCGGCTATTTGCCGACTGCGCTGCTTGCTCTGTAGCCCGGTGAGGGCGTGGTTCCGCTGATCGCAGGCGCTCGGCGAGGATGTCCCGAGTTCCGTTGAACTTCGGTGGCGGTCCGATGATCGTCAGGCCGCTTCCACCTCCTCCTGAGCCTCGCACGACCCGGTGACAGTGCTGGCGACCTCGGCCTCCAGCGCGGCGCGCAATGCCGGCAGGTGCAGGTAGCCGTTGACGCGGCGGAACTGCTTGCCGGCCTCGACCATCCCCGCGGCGCACCAGCGCAGCGCCATGGTGCCGTCCTGCCAGCGCTCGGGCGTTGCCGGCATGGTCGCGGCAGATCGAGATCATCGACTCGATGGGGTTGGTGGAGCGCAACGTTCGAGCGAGGGTGGGTGGCACGCCCAGCCGCAGCACCGTCAGGGTCTCGGGTAGTCCCTCGCGTAAGGACGCGGCGGCGCCGGGGTGGGTCTTGTCGAGCTCCCGGGCCAGGGTGAGCAACTGGGCCTCGGCGTCCAGGGCGGAGGCGGCGTGGTAGGCGGCGCGCATGCGGTGCTCGACCGGGCCACCCAGCCGCTGGGGCAGCTTGTCGCGGACGTTGCGGATCTTGTGCTGCTGGCATCTGGCGATGACCGGGCGGTCGAACACGTCCAGGATCGCGCGACGCAGCGCCTTGGCGCCGTCGATGACGCACAGGACCGGCCGGGTGACATCCAGGCCCCGCTCTCGTAGGCCGACCAGCAGCTCCCGGGCCAGGGTGGCGTTCTCGGTGGAGCCCTCCACCAGCGCCAGCGGATGCTTGGTCCCGTCCAGGTCGATGCCGAGGGCGACCACGCAGGTGTGCTCGCCGAAGCCGACCCCGTCGATCATCAGGCAGACCAGGTCGAGGGTCGACAGGTCGGCGGCCAGCAGCTCGGCCAGGGCGGTGTGGGTCATGGCGACAAACCGCCGGGAGACCGCCGACTTCGAGGTGCCCGTGGCGGTCTTGGCGACCTGGGTGCCGACCGGCTCGAGCCCGACCGGGTAGCGGCGGGTCGACAGGCCGCCGAGCATCCGCTCCAGCGCCAGCCGGCCCAGCAGCTCGGTGCCCGAGAACAGCTGGTAGGCGGCCACCGGCAGCTCGCCGGAGCCATCGGCGGCGCGGACCCGGGGCCGCTGGACCGGGATGCGGCGGCCACCCAGGGTCACCGATCCCTGCTCGTGGCCGTGCCGCACGGCGACCCGGTCGGGGTCGTGCTTGCCCTTGGGGCCGGTCAGCGCGACCACCGACTCCTCCATCAGCGTGCCCATCACCTGCAACCCGGCACCAACGGCCAGCGCCAGCAGGCCTTCGGTGGCCGACTCGGCGATCTCGGCCAACGCGACGGTGACCTCGTCTGGCACGACCAGGCCAGCCATGCTCGCCTCGGCGTCCCTCGTCTGGTACTGCTTGCCCACGGCGGTCCCCTTCCTTGTGGTGTTCTTGGCGGATCACCCGAGACCTACCAGAAGGCAGGGCTCAGGTGGGGGACCGCCACCTCAAGATCTACGAGCCGCGGGACAACCTCGCGCTCGGCTGATCATCGGTTCCTTCCGACCAGCAAGTAGGTGACCATCTCGCCCATGCCCCTGACCTGGATCGGTCCCCGCCGCTGGAACCGGTAGCCGTCCCGCAGCCGCTGGTAGGTGCGCTCGGTGACCTGGATGCAGCCGGGGATCCCGTGGGACTCCATCCGGCTGGCGGTGTTGACAGTGTCGCCCCACAGGTCGTAGCTGAACTTGGCCGTGCCGATCACCCCGGCTTCCACCGGGCCGGTGTCGATCCCGCCGCCGAGGCCCAATGGCTCGAGGAGCCCGATGAATTCTGACCCGGCGCAGCCCGTGCGCCGTCAGCGCGCCGACGGCCGCGCCGCACCTGGTTGATCGCATCCTCGGATGCCCGACATGGTTGCTGTGAGGCCCGCCTGGTGACTCCACGCCAACGTCGGCACGGCATCGAGACGCAGTAGCACGAACCGCGACGCCGCCCGGAAGAACAGGACGTGAGGCGCGAGCCCGACCATCGGCGCTACTACGATCACACTGGTGGGAGGGACGAGGACACTGATGAGGATCGTCGAGTTTACCGACCGGGGCTGGCCGAATTGGGTTCCTGACCTGCGCCGATGCGAAGGATACATGTCCGCGACAGAAGGTCAAGTACCGCTGGGGCCTGGTTGCGCCTCTGGTTCATTCAACGTCTGTCGGAGTCGACGTGCCCGCAGCGCGCGCAGTTCCCGGGCTCCTGAACAGGCTGAGCATTAGCCATCGAGTGCGCCGGCGGTGGCCTCGCGGATACGTGCTGAGGGGTGGCCGAGCAGCGGTGCGACAAGTTCGCGGGCTTCGTCGCTTGGCGCTTCGGCGGCGGCAACGCCACCGGCGATCGCCAGGGAGACCAGCGCTCCTGGATCGGCGAGTGCTCGTTGCAGCGCGGCCTTGGCCAGCGGGTCGATGCCGGTGTCCGGGCTTGCCACGCGCACGGCGAGGACGCCGGCGGCTTCGGCGCGAACGTCCGGGTAGGGGTCGCTGACGAGGGCGACGAGCGCGGCAGTGAGCTCGCGCCGGCCGAGACGGCTGATGAGCGTGGCAGCGTCGCGGCGCTGCTGGCGGGAGCCGGTGAGCAGCGCAGCGATGCCCTTGGTCCAGGGTCTGGTCATCGAGGGTCCCGACGGCGGCGGCGAGGATGACCGCAGCGCCGCCGAGGGGCGAGCCGAACAGACCGCGGGCCGGGGCGGTTCCCGTGAGCCGGGGAAGGAGTTCGCGCAGGTCGGACCGGACCGAGTCGGGAAGCCGGTCGGCATGCGTCGCGAGCGCCAGGCACGCCCTCCGCTTGTGTTCGCTGGGCACGCGGGCCTCTCCGAGGTAACGCAGGAGCGCGTGCCAGGGCGCGATGTCGGGAACGTAGGCGCCGAGGATCGCCAGCCGGGCGGCGGGGTCGCGGGTTCTGGCGACCGCGAACATGCCACCTCGCGCCTGGGCAACGATGCCGTCGAGCTCTTGCGCGTCCTGGGCGGCCAAGCGCCCGGCGGTCTCGGTGTCCAGTTGGCGCAGGTCGCCGAGAGCGGCGAGTGCGTCATCGTCGCCTTGGGCGATCCGGGCGAGCAGAAGCGCACGCGCCGCCTCGTCGTCGCCAGCGAGCAACCCGAGCATCCGAGCGGCAACCCGCCGGTCAGGCTGGGAGGCGGCGGCCTGGCACCAGGCGCCGCGATCCTCGGGCGCGAGCGCCGTCGCGCGCAGCCCAGGCACCATCAGGGCGAGGCCCTGAGTGGTCAGCGGATCGGCGACCGATGGCAGGCTGACAAGGAAGGCTGCCAGGTCGCGGTGGAACCCGTCGTCGGCCGCGGCGAGCAGGCCGGCGAGGGCCTTGAGGGTGTAGTAGGCGACGTGGAACGGCGGGGTGGTGCGCGCGACGAACCCCGAGTTGTCCGTGAGAATGCCCAGGCAGTAGCGTGCCGCGGCGGTGGCGGCGGTCGCATCCATGACGTCGCCGGCTTCCTGCCACAGGGCGAGGTTCGCGCGGGCGGTGGTGTGGGTCCACGAGCCGGCCTGGACGCGCCGGGCGGCCTCGGTGAGCGGGCCGAGCGGGCCGACGACCCAGAGCCGGCGGGCGGCAAGCTCCAGTGACTTCTCGTCGCCGCTGCGGCGCAGCTCGTCCAGTGCCGCAGTCTGGCGGCTGGTGTCGTCGGCGGCGTGCTGGACGATGAGCGTGTCGCGGGCCAGCAGGCTGCCGATGCTCCGCCACGCTCCTTGCTCACCGGTCAGGTGGGCGTTGACCGTGGCGGCGGCCAGCCGGTTGTTGACGATGTCCTCGAAGTCAACCGTGGTCGTCTGGTCGTCGGCCCACTGCCGGAAGTTGCGGTCGGCGGCGGCAATCAGGGCCAACGACAGCGTCTGCGTACGCCACCACGACACGGCGGTGTCGTTCGCCGTGATGAGCTCGTCGAGTGGCTGTTGGCCCCAGGGGGCGGTCTGGAACAGCAGCTGCGCGGCGGCCGCCCCGATCGCTGAGGCGGTGACGTCGTCGGGGTCGCCGACCAGGGCGCGCAGCGCGGCGGCGGCGTCCTGGCGTGCGGTGGCGACGTCGCCGAGCTCGGCGCGGGCGCGGGCGACTTGGCCCTGGATCCAGGCCCAGTCGACCGGGCCCGCATCGTCCGGCTGTCCGGACAGCAGCGCCACGGCCTCGGCGTGGCGCTCGGCGTCCATCAGCGCGCAGGCGGTGACCACGCAGGCGGCAGCGCGGCTCTGGGGGTTGGGTGCGTCGCCGATCCTCGCCGCGACCGCGCTGCGGTCGTCATCGATCCACAGGCGCCCGAGGGCGGCGACAAACCGCCACCGCCAGTCCCCGGACGACCCGGCCTCCTCAAGGCTGGGAACGGCGTGGTGCTTCTCGGCGAAGATGGTCAGGTCGCGGACCCGGCCTTGGGCCAGCAGCGCGACCGCCTGCTCCGGGCCGATCGCGGTCGCGAACCCGGTGTTGCGGTGCGGTGCGACCAGGCGTGGCACCAGCAGCGCATACCGCAGACGGCGGGCGAGGGCGATGTTGCTGGCGCTGGCGGCCCACGCGGTGCCCTCCAAGCCGATCACCGGCTTGTGCGAGGCCGCGATGGCGAGCAGGGCGTCGAGGTGCTCAGGGTCGATCGTCTGGTCGACCGGGACCAGGATCTTGGCGCCCTGGCCGGTGGACTCGACCCTCTCCGCAGTAACATGCACCCAGTACGACGTGCGGGTCTCCAGGTTGTGGAGGACCAGCAGGTGCGGCAGCCCGTGCGTCACCCAGGCGTCGAAGTGGTCCGCGTGGGGCTCGTAGTACCACCAGCCGCGCAGCGACCCGTCCTCAGCATGGTCGGGTTGCTTGAAGTAGCTGGGGCCGGCCTTGACCTGCACGCCGACGACCAGGCCAAGGTCAAACCCGCGGGCGTCGCGGGCCATAACGAACAGGTCGGTCCCCAGGTCGTGCTGCGCGTTGGGGACAGGCCCCCAGTTGATCCGCTCAAAGTTGGCAGAGACCTCGCTGACACCGACCCCGCTGGTCTGCTCCTGCCGAGAGGCCCTCACCACGGCTCCCTGGTTTCGCCGGGACGATCCCGACGTGCTCGGGCCGATGGTAGCGGCTGGTCGATGGAGCCACAGGGCAAGCATTGGCCGGGCTCGGCAGGCCACCGCGACCGAGGATCAAGAACCCGGGGCCGACGGTGGCGCGCCCTGGTCGACCTGGACCTCCCGCGGCACCGTCCACGGCTCGTCGCCCTCGCGGACGCACGCCAGGGTGAGCCGGACCGGCTGGTCGTCGTACTGCTGCCTCCAGAAGGCCGCGTCGGCCGACCAGGTCGGTGGCGGGGTCCGTTCCAGGGCCAACGGCCGCCAGTCCCCAAGCAGCAGCCTGAATGGTGCGACGGAGCGGCCGGTCTGGTCGGCGCCGTCCACCCCGGGCACGAACCGGTACGGCCCCCAGACCTGCCGGGCGATCTCCTCGGCGGTCGGCCCGCCGGGCGTGACCGGCGCTCGGCCGGGGATGTCGTCGCGGATGTGCACGGACACCCGGTCGAGGCGGTCCAGCCCCGCCGGCCCCACCAACGCCACCCGGAGCGTCGCGCGCTCGCCGGACGTCACCCGGCACCTGACCTGGAACTGTGGGGTCAGGTCGGCGTGCCAGCGGCGCCGCTCGATCGCGGTCATGGCCGCGCTGGCCTGGCTGGAGGACCGTGCGGCCCACCACGCGCCGACCGCGGCGATGGCGGCCACCGCGCCCACGGCGACCAGGAGCGCCTCGGCGAGGGTCACCGTGCCGCACCATCCCGGCCACCGGCGGGGCGGGAGCGCCGGCAGGGGGTCCTGGGTGTGGCCGGCTGCCCGGCGGCGCCTCGGGTCACGGCTGGTAGGGCAGGTACCGCGGCGCGACACCTAGTCCGCGCAGGAGCCTCGCGACCAGGCGCTCAGCGACCGCGTGCGGGGCGTTGACCAGTTCCTCCGTCGACGCCGAGGTGACCCGCTCGTAGTCGTCGCGGCTGTACGGGCTTCCGAGCCGACTGAGAGGATTCTGCAGGAGGTCGAGGGGCACCGCGCCGCGCAGGCGGTCCATCCGGATCCCCAGGTGCCACTGCCCCTGGTAGGCGCCATGCTCGTCGGCGAGCCGCCCGGCGAGCGCGGTCACGGAGTGCGCCAAGCCCAGTACCAGCATGGCGGAGATGGCCATCGGCGGTTGGTCCGAAGGCGGAAACCCTTGCTGTGGAAAGGCGTTGGTGCCCTTTCCACAGATGAGCCTGACCCCGCCGTCCTCGCGGACCACCAGCTCCAGCAGCGACTGCTCCCGGCCGGGGCCCTCCTCGGCGCTGTAGGAGGTGAGCGCCACCCCCTCGGCACGGGGGACCTGGTCGACGAGCAGGCGGACGTCCGGCGAGAACCCCGAGGTGCCGCGCTCCCGGACGATCGACTTGAGGAGCTCCTGGATCACGGGCATGGCGTCGTCGCGGGCCAGGAACTCGACTAGGGCCTCCTCGGCGGCGGTCTCGGGCTGGGCCAAGAGGTAGAGGTGACCGAGCTGGCGTTCGTCCGCAGCGATCGGGTCGTCGTCGTCCAGCCGCCGAAGCTCGGCGGTCACGTCGGTCCGGCTGCGCCGCCGGTCCTCGATGATGGCCCGCACCTGCTCGTCGCCGAGCCTGACGTTGGCGCGGTCGCCGCGGCCGTAGTAGACGTAGTCGACCATGTGCGGCGCCTCGGCGCTGGGCGGGACGTGCACGAGCAGGCAGCCCCAGCCCGGCCGGTCGGGGTCGCGGACCTCACGGCTGCGCACCACCAACGACGGCCGGACCTTGTCGCGGGCGACCTGGTCGACGCGGTCAGCGAGCCTGGCCAGCGCGACGCCGCACACCTTGCCGGCGCGGCTGTCGTGGTCCTCGACCCCGACGACCAGCAGCCCGCCGTCGACGGCCAAGGACGCCAGGTCCTGGGCCAGCTCGGTGTTGTGGGTGCGCTTGCCGGCGGGGAGCTCCCGCTTGAGGTCCACCCAGTGCGACTCGTCGAGCAGCCCGCCGGCGGCGGCCTCGACGACGTCGGACCACGCGGTGGGCGTCCATCGGCCCTTCTCCGGGCCGAGGTAGGCGCTGCTGGGTCGCTGCTCGGTCACCTGCTTCGTCGCACCCCAATCCTTCGCCGCGTCAACGTGCCAACGACGCGTGGCGGCCTGCTCCGACCGGCAGGGTTGCCTGCTTCGGGACCTCCGGATCTTAACCGGAGACCAGTCCGGGGGCCGACCGCACGGTCGGACCGAGACGACCAGCGGAATCACGGCGGTGGGCTGGCGAGCTGGGCCTCGAGGTCGGCAAGCCGGCGGTCCTGGAAGCGCAGGTTCGAGCGCGCCGCCTGCAGCCGTTCCTCCAGAACCCGGTTGGCGCGGGCGAGTTGCCGGACCCGCTGCTTGAGGGTGGTGTTCTCGGTGGTGATGCGCTGGATCGCCTCCTGGGTCCATTCCGCTTCCAGGTCGCGGACCTGGCCCATGAGCTCACCGATGCGGCTGCGCTGGGTGCGGATTTCGGCGTGCGCGGCCTTCAGGGCGTCTTCGGCGTTGAGCGCGCGCTCCCGCCACGACGCCTCCTGCTGGTCGACGTGGTCGGCCTGCTCGCGCACCCGCTCACCGGTGCCCTGGGCGGCGGCCTGGGTTACCAGCGCCCGAGCGTCAGGGATCTGGTAGAGGAACGTGCGCGAGACCACCCTTGGACCTTCGGTCGGCGAAGTCTAGATCAGCTTGCTTGCCCTGCTTGACAGCGCCACAGGGGAGGCCGGCGGCCCATCCGGTTGGCGGTGCGTCTTGACAGCTCCAATGGCCGGGTTCATCCTTCTACTGCGCAATAGTAATACGCATTATCACACCGGCACGCTTCGTGCCGGTGTGGCTCTCGACCCGATGGAGGTGCGACGCCTCGATGAGCGCGGCACGTCGGACGCGACGGGTCCGCCAGTCGGACATCGCCACGCTGGCCGGGGTCTCCCAGACCACCGTGTCGTTGGTGCTCAACGGCAGCCCGGCGGGAGTCGCGCTGCCGCAGGAGACCCGACAGCGTGTCCTGGACACCGCCGAGCGCCTGGGCTACGTCGCTGATCCCGCCGCGCGCCGGCTTGCTGCAGGGCGAAGCTTCCTCATCGGTGTGCACACCTTCACCGCCACCTTCCCGGTGGACCTACGGAACTCCTACTACCCGTTTCTGGTCGGGGTCGAGGAGGAAGCCGCCGCCAAGGGCTACGACCTGCTGTTCACCGGCCTGTCCGGGTCGGACGTCCCTGCCGGTCGGGAGAGTGCGCTGAGCCGGCTCCAACTCGCCGACGGGGCCATCCTCATCGGCCGCCACCCCCCGGTCGGCGAGGTCGGGCGCCTGCTCGACGATGGCTTCCCACTGGTCTACATCGGCCGGCGCGATGAGTTCGCTGACCGGCTCCCATACGTCGGGGCCGACTACGTCCAGGCCACCGCGGACCTCGTCCGTCACCTCTACGCGCTGGGCCACCGGCGCATCTTGTATGTCCGCGAACTCGACGAAGCGGTCGCGGCGGTCGACCGGGAGCGAGGGTTCTTCGCCGGGCTCACCGCGGTCGGGCTCCCGGCGGGACCCGACAGTGTGGCGCGTACCGACGGTAGCGACCTGACCGTCGACCGGCTGCGCGGCTGGCTCGCCAGCGGGATCACGGCGGTCGTCATCGACGCCACCGACGACCTCACCGCGATGAGAGCGCTGCAGGCGACCACCGCCACGGCGGGACTGCGGTGCCCTGAGGACTTCTCGCTCGCCCTGACCAGTGAACAGGTCTTCCCCGAGCCTGGCGCCCAGATCCTGACCGGCTTCGCTGTCCCCCGCCGCGAGATGGGCGGTGAGGCGGTCCGCCTCCTCGTGCGCATGCTTAAGGGCGATACCGTGGCCGACGAAGAGCGGCACCAGCTCCTGCGCTGCCCGTTCATCCAAGGCGAGACCTCCGGGCCGCCCCCTAAAGCCCGGACGCCGCGAAGGCCTACCCCCGAACCCCAAGGCTCCAGCACCCCGAATCCAGCCGGCGACGCGACCACGAGGACGGGACCGCAGGCTGACCAGGCCCTGGAGACCGGCGCGCCCGAACTCCACGCCGAGGTCCTCGTCGTCGGTGGCGGCCTCGGCGGGGTCGCGGCCGCGATCGCCGCCTGCCAGCGAGGCCGCCAGGTCCTCCTCACCGAGGAGACCGACTGGGTAGGCGGCCAGCTCACCGCCCAGGCGGTGCCGCCCGACGAGCACCCCTGGATCGAACAGTTCGGCTGCACCGCCCTGTACCGCCAGCTTCGTGCCGGGATCCGCGACTACTACCGGACCTGGTACCCGCTCACCGCCGCAGCCCGAAGCTGGCCGGCTCTCAACCCGGGCGCCGGGTGGGTGAGCAAGCTCTGCCACCAACCGCGGGTCGCGCTCGCGGTGCTCGAAGGGATGCTCGCTCCCCATCGCGCCGCTGGCCGGCTCACCCTGCTGCTGGAGCACCGGCCGGTCGCCGTCACCGTCGACCGCGACCACGTCCGCGCCGTCGAACTGGCCTCCCTGCGGTCGGGCGAGCGCCTGGTCGTCACCGCACCCTACGTCCTGGACGCCACCGAGCACGGCGACCTGCTGCCGTTGGCGAAGGTCGAGTACGTCACCGGCGCCGAGTCCCAAGACGAGCACGGCGAGCCGCATGCCCCCTCCGTCGCGGACCCGCTCAACCTGCAGGGCTTCACCTGCTGCTTCGTACTCGAGCACCGGGCGGGCGAGCACCACACCATCGACAAGCCCAAGCGGTACGAGTTCTGGCGCTCCTACCAGCCCAAGTTCTGGCCGGGACCGCTGCTGGGATTCTCGGCGCCCGACCCCCGTACGCTTGAGCCGGTCGACCGCCGGCTTGACCCCAACCCCGACGGCGACCCACTCCAGGTGCTGGCCGACCAGCGCCAACACCAAGGCGCCAACGAGCTGTGGACGTTCCGCCGCATCCTCGCGCGAAACCTCCACGTTCCAGGGTCGTTTGCCTCCGACCTCACCCTGGTCAACTGGCCGATGAACGACTACTGGCTCGGCCCCCTCATCGAGGTGGACCAAGAGACCGTCAGGCGCCACCTGGAGGACGCCAAGCAGCTCAGCCTGTCGCTGCTGTACTGGCTGCAGACCGAGGCACCGCGCGGGGATGGCGGAACCGGCCTCCCCGGCCTACGGCTACGCCCCGACGTCGTCGGCACCCAAGACGGCCTGGCCAAGGCGCCCTACATCCGCGAGCCCCGCCGCATCCGAGCCGTCACCACCGTCACCGAGCACGACGTCGCACTGGCGACCGCCGGTCCGAAGGGCAGAGCCCGCTACCAGGACTCCGTCGGCGTGGGCAGCTACCGGATCGACCTGCACCCCTCCACCGGCGGCGACAACTACATCGATGTGGGCAGCGTCCCCTTCGAGATCCCACTCGGCGCGCTGCTGCCCGTCCGCGTCCCCAATCTCCTGCCTGCCGCCAAGAACATCGGCACCACCCATATCACCAACGGCTGCTACCGGCTGCACCCCGTCGAGTGGAACGTCGGCGAGGTGGCGGGCCGGCTTGCGGCCTATTGCCTCGACCGTGGAGTCGAGCCGCACCAAGTCCGCGCAAACGAGCAGCTCCTCGCCGAGTTCCACCACACCCTCGACCGCGCCGGCGTCGAGCGCCACTGGCCGGACGTCCGAGGCTACTGACGAAGGCCCTCATGACCACCATCGACACCCACGATCCCACCGGCGCCGGTGGCGGCGACGGGGCCTTACTGCACCGCCAACATCGACGCCCTGCGCTGTCACCGTCCGCTTCGTCTTCGCGGCACTCGAGGCTCCAACCCGATCAAGGTCATGCGAAGACACGCGAGGGATCTCCATGAGGACCCTGGAGCTTTCGAAGCTCCCTCCTACCATCAGCATCGAAGAGGCGGCGCTGCTGCTGGGAATCAGCCGCTCAGCGGCCTACCGGGCGGCGAAGGCCGGACAACTGGTTACCTTCCGAGTGGGCCGCAGGCGGCTCGTCCCCACCGCCCCTCTCCTACGGATGCTCGGTCGATGAGAGGCAGCGTCTACAAGCGCGGGTCCACTTGGACCTGGCATGTCGATGTCGGGGTCGACCCCGTCACCGGTCGGCGCAGGCAGCAGACCAGGGGCGGGTTCAAGACCAAGCGGGAGTGCCAGGCGGCCCTCAACGAAGCACTCGCGGCCCTGCGTGCCGGCACGTTCGTCAAGCCGTCCAAGCGGACTCTCGAGAGCTTCCTGGTCGGTGAATGGTTGCCGGCCGTTCGCAACCTCCGGCCGTCAACCCTCTCGAACTACCGCATCCACATCCGTACCTGGGTACTTCCGGCGCTCGGCCCGATCCCGCTCCAGCAGCTCTCCCCCGCCCAGCTCAACGCGTTCTATCAGGCGCTGCTCACCGACGGCCGGCTCCGGGACGGCCAGGGGATGGCGCCCAAGACCGTTCAGAACATCCATGCCATCCTGCACCGGGCGCTCAAGGACGCGATGCGCTGGGGCTATGTGGCCCGCAACGTCGCCAGCGCCGTGGATCCGCCGAAGGGCCTGCCAGCCGAACGGCAGGTGTGGACGCCCGAGCAGCTCCGCGCGTTCCTCCACCACGTGCGCGACGACCGCCTGTACGCCGCCTGGCTGGTCGTGGCGACCACGGGGCTCCGCCGCGCCGAACTCGCCGGGCTGCGCTGGGTGGACGTCGACCTCGAAGCCGGCCGGGTCTCGCCTCGCCGCCCGCGGGTGGTGGTCGACTACGCCGTCGTCGCATCTGACGCCAAGACGCCCAAGGGCCGCCGGTCGCTGGCGCTTGACCCGGTGACCCTCGCTGCGCTCAAGGCGCACCGGGTCCGCCAAGCCGAGGAGCAGGCGATCGTCGGCCGCGGCTACCAGGACTCCGGGCTGGTGTTCACCATGCCGGACGGTTCGCCGATCCACCCGCAGCGAATCTCGGCCTGGTTCGTGCAGCACACCCGCGCGGCGGGGTTGCCGAGGATCCGCCTGCACGATGTCCGGCACAGCTACGCCACCGCCGCGCTGGCGGCCGGCGTCCCGCCCAAGGTGATCAGCCAACGCCTTGGGCACGCCACCATCGCGATCACGATGGACACCTACAGCCACGTCATCCCGGGCCTGGACGAGCAGGCCGCCGAGACCGTCGCCCGCCTGATCCTGGGGGGCGCCGAGCCAACCGAGCTGTCCGCTAACAAACCGCTAGCAAGCGGCCCGTCGGCCGACTGACACGACAAAGGAGGTGAAGCGCAGAAGTCCTGCTCAGGTGTGGTGTCGGAGGGGGGACTTGAACCCCCACGCCCTTGTCGGGCACTAGGCCCTCAACCTAGCGCGTCTGCCTATTCCGCCACTCCGACGTGATGCACCGCTGGGTGCGGCCGGATTGTAGCAAAGGGGGAACGTGCCGCCCTCCCTCAATTTGTCAGGCTGACCTCGGCGAGGTCGACCAGGCCCTGGGGGGTGAAGTCGAAGCCGCGGAGGCCGGGGGCGAGGATGGCGGCGTGGCGCCGCCACAGCACCGGGACCACGGGGAGTTGGGTCAGGACGGCGTCCTCGGCCTGCTGGTAGAGCTTGATACGGGCCGGGTCGTCGGGGGTGGAGCGGGCCTGGGTGAGCAGGCGGTCGGCGGCCGGGTCCCTGAAGCCGGTCAGGTTGTCGTGGCCGCCGCCGGCGAACTGGGGGAAGAGGAAGGCGTCCTGGCGGGGGTGGTCGGCGGTCCAGCCGAGCGCGAACGCCTGCAGGCCGGGCTGGCGCAGGCGCGCGGTGTAGCCGTCGGGGGCGACCGGGTTGACGCGGACGTCGAGGCCGGCGGTGCGGAGGTTGGCGACCACCAGCTCGGCGATGCGGCGGTCGAGGCGGTCGTCGGGGACGGTCAGGGTGAAGCGGTGGAGGCCGGCGCTGGCGGCCAGGGACTTCGCCTGCGCCGCGTCGTGGCCGCAGGCGAGGCAGGCGGACGGGCGGGCGCCTGGCACGCCGTCGGGGACCAGGCCGGTGGCGGGGAGCCAGGTTCCGGCGAAGCCGCCGGCGACCAGGCTACGGTCGAGGGCCAGCGAGACGGCGCGGCGCGCTTCGGGGTCGTCGAAGGGCTTGACGCGGACGTCGAACGCCAGCGACCAGGTGGTCAGCTCGGGACCTTGGAGCAGGCCGGGGCGGGTGCGCCCGTCCGGTGACCTGCCGTACACGGCGGCGGCCGCGGCGACCTGGTCGAGCGGGACGGGGGCGAACTTGACCAGGCCGTCCTGGAATTCCAGCCAGGCGGTCTGCTCGTCGGGGACGAGGTCGACGTGGACCTTGTCGAGCCAGGAGGGGCGTCTGGCCCACGCCGGATTGCGGACCAGGTCCAGCGGCTTCCCGGGAACGTGGGGGGCGGCCAGGGCGAACGGGCCGTTGCCTGGCGGCTTGGCGGCGAACCCCTTGGGGTTGCGGGCGACGAGGCTGCGCGGCAGGGGCGCGAGCCGCGGGTGGGCGGCCACGGCCGGGAAGTCGGCGAGGGGCTGGGCCAGCTCGACGACCAGGGTCGCCGCGTCGGGGACGGTCACCCCGGCGAGGCCGGTGGCGCGGCCGGCGGCCAGCTCGCCGTACCCCCTGACCTCGGCGAGCAGGCCGGTCAGGTCGCGGGAGCGGGGGCCGGTGCGGGGGTCGACCAGGCGCTCCCAGGCGAACTTGAAGTCGGCCGCCTGCACGGGGGTGCCGTCGGCGAACTTGGCGTCCGCGCGGAGCTTGAACTCCCAGCGCCGCCGGCTGGCGTCAGCGGTCCAGGAGGCGGCCACGGCCGGCCGCACGTTGCCTTGCCCGTCGACGGCGGTGAGCCCGTCGAACAGGTTCGCGGCGAGCAGGAGCTCCTCCGGGCTGGCCGCCCGGCCGGGGTCGAGCGTGGCCGGCTCGACCAGGGCGACGGCGATGGTGCCGCCCTTGCGCGGCGGCGGGGCCTCGTTCCGGCCGCCGCCACGGTCCAGCGGGTTGCCACGGCCGGTGCAGGCAGCCAGCAGCAGAACGATGAGCAACGCGGCCACGGTCCTTCTGGCCAAGGCGCGCTGCCGGCCTGGTATGCCCGGGAGGATCGCCGGGTGGCCGCCACGGCCGGTGCAGGCGGCCAGCAGGGAGGCGGCCGCGAGCAGGGCCAGCGCCGGCCGGCCTGGCCGCACCTGCGGTTACTGCCCGGTCTTGGGGGCCAGCATCAGGGCGAGGAGCACGCTGGTCGCGCCGAACATGGTCGCGGCGCCGACGGTGAGGCGGTCGAGGTTGCGCTCGACCACGGTCGAGCCGCCGAGGCTGGTGCTCATGCCGCCGCCGAACATGTCCGACAGCCCGCCGCCGCGGCCGGCGTGCAGCAGGATGAACAGGATGAGCGTCAGCGACGCGATCACGTGGAGGACGACCACGAGCGGGATCATAGGAATGCTTCCTTGCTGCCGAAACGGGTGCGTTGGGCGCCCTCGACGGGCGCGAGCCACCCGGGAGTGTAGCTGTCGCGCCGCCGACGGCCAACCAGGGTGTCCCACACGGCCGTCCGAGACCATCCGCGAGGCCCCGGCCGGGCCACCGGCGACGGTACCCGGGCGGATCAGGCGCCCATGTGCTTGGCGGCGGCCTTGACGATGGCGGCGAACTCGTCGGCGTCGAGGCTGGCGCCGCCGACCAGGGCGCCGTCGATGTCGGGCTGGGCCATCAGCTCGTCGGCGTTGGCGGCCTTGACGCTGCCGCCGTACTGGATGCGCACGGCCTCGGCCGGGCCGGTGCCGGCCAGCTCGGCGACGGTCGCGCGCACCAGCGCGATCGTCTCCTGGGCGTCGGCGGAGGTGGCGGCCCGGCCGGTGCCGATCGCCCAGACGGGCTCGTAGGCGACCACCAGGCCGGCGACCCGGTCGCCGGGGAGGCCGGCGAGGGAGCCGCGCACCTGGCCGCTGACCACCGTCTCGGTGTCGCCGGCCTCGCGCTGCTCCAGGGTCTCGCCGACGCAGACGATCGGCTGCATGCCGGCCTCGAGGACCGCCTTGGCCTTGCGGTTGACCAGCTCGTCGGTCTCGGCGAAGTGCTGGCGGCGCTCCGAGTGGCCGACGATCACGTAGGAGCAGCCGAGCTTGGCGAGCATCGGCGCGGACACCTCGCCGGTGTAGGCGCCCTGCGGCTCCGGGTGGCAGTTCTGCGCGCCGAAGCCGAGCGGCAGGTGGTCGCTCTCGATCAGCGTCTGCACACTGCGCAGGCCGATGAACGGCGGGCAGACGACCACGTCGACGGCGTCGGTGTCCTCCTTGGCCAGCGCCCAGGCGGTCTTCTGGGTGAGCTGGATCGCCTCGAGGTGGTTCTTGTGCATCTTCCAGTTGCCGGCGATCAGGGGGCGGCGGGGCATCGGGCGGCTCCTCAGGCGCTCGGGATGGCGGCGACGCCGGGCAGGGTCTTGCCCTCGAGCAGCTCCAGGCTGGCGCCGCCGCCGGTGGACAGGTGGTCGATCCGGTCGGCGAGGCCCAGCTCGGCCACTGCCGCGGCCGAGTCGCC
>WNGB01005094.1_pt1 | contig 19748 bp, 15 predicted proteins | sample 5400681 | NCBI WGS metagenome assembly WNGB01 (sample SAMN13153367, study PRJNA577476) | soil metagenome | isolation source: 115 cm soil or saprolite under grassland replicate 2 | place: USA:California | collected 2016-06-15
GGCCTTCTCCGCCGACTTCTTGTAAGTGCAGCTGACCTGGCCGGCGAAGGGCGTCGGCCTGGTCGGCGCCGGGGCGAGCGCGGACGGGATCGTGGCCGGGGTGTCGGGGCCGGACGGGGTGGTGGCGCTCGAAGCCGAGGCACTCGGCGTCGGCGAGGCGGCCTCGTCGTTCTTGCCGCCGCCCAGCGAAAGTGCCGCCACGACGCCGATCACCAGCAACACGGACACGGCCGCGGCGATCACGACGGTGCGTTGCTGCCGGCGGTGCGCCTGCTCTGCCTCGCGCAGCGCCTGCCGCTGCCGCTCCGCCCGCTGGTAAGGCTTCTTCTTCGCCACCCCGGTGGTTCCTTTCAGTCCTTCAGCTCACAGATGACCGCTCCTGCGGTCACCGTCACGCCGACCTCGGCGCTCAGGCCGGTCACAGTACCCGCCTTGTGGGCGTTCAGGGGCTGTTCCATCTTCATCGCCTCGAGGACGACGATCAGGTCGCCCTCGGCGACGGTCTGACCCTCCTCGACGGCGATCTTCACGATCGTGCCCTGCATCGGCGAGGTGAGCGCGTCGCCGGACGCGGCCGCGCCCTTGCCGGCGCCACCGGCGCGCCGGGCCGGCTTCTTCTTCGCACCCGCCGCAGCCCCGGACGCCGCCGCGCCGAGACCGGCGGGAAGCACGACCTCGAGCCGGCGGCCGCCGACCTCGACGGTGACCTTCTCCCGCTCGCCGGCCTCCGCGCCGCCGTCCAGCTCACCGGCGTACGGCGCCAGCTTGTTGTCGAACTCGGTCTCGATCCACCGGGTGTGCACGGCGAACGAGCCGTCGGACCCGATGAACGCCGGGTCCGAGACGACCGCGGCGTGGAACGGGATCACCGTCGGCATGCCCTCGACCACGAACTCCGCGAGCGCCCGGCGGGACCGCTCCAGCGCCTGGGTGCGGTCGGTGCCGGTGACGATCAGCTTGGCGACCAGCGAGTCGAACGAGCCGGGCACGGTCTCGCCCTGGTCGTACCCGCCGTCCAGCCGGATGCCCGGACCCGACGGCGCGTGCCAGCGGGTCAGCGTTCCCGGCGCCGGGAGGAATCCGCGGCCCGGGTCCTCGGCGTTGATGCGGAACTCGATCGAGTGCCCGCGCACCTCGGGGTCGTCGTAGCCGAGCTCCTCACCGGCCGCGATCCGGAACATCTCCCGGACCAGGTCGATACCGGTGACCTGCTCGGTGACGGGGTGCTCGACCTGCAGCCGGGTGTTCACCTCGAGGAACGAGATGGTGCCGTCCTGGCCGACCAGGAACTCACACGTCCCGGCGCCGACGTACCCGGCCTCGCGCAGGATCGCCTTCGACGACTCGTACAGGGTCGTCACCTGGGCCGCGGAGAGGAACGGCGCGGGTGCCTCCTCGACCAGCTTCTGGTGCCGGCGCTGCAGCGAGCAGTCGCGGGTGGAGACCACCACGACGTTGCCGTGCTGGTCGGCCAGGCACTGGGTCTCGACGTGCCGCGGCTTGTCCAGGTACCGCTCCACGAAGCACTCGCCGCGCCCGAACGCGGTCACCGCCTCGCGGGTGGCGGACTCGAACAGCTCCGGCACCTCCTCCATGGTGCGGGCCACCTTCAGGCCGCGGCCGCCACCGCCGTACGCGGCCTTGATCGCGATCGGCAGCCCGTACTGCTCGGCGAACGCGACCACCTCGGAGGCGTCGGCGACCGGGTCGGGCGTGCCGACGACCAGCGGTGCGCCGACCTTCTCGGCGATGTGCCGGGCCTTGACCTTGTCGCCGAGCGAGTCGATCGCGGCCGGCGGCGGGCCGATCCAGGTCAGCCCGGCGTCGATCACGGCCTGCGCGAACCCGGCGTTCTCGGCCAGGAAGCCGTACCCCGGGTGCACCGCGTCGGCGCCGGAGCGCTTCGCCGCGTCCAGGATCTTCTCGATGTTCAGGTACGAGTCGGCGGGGGTGGCACCGTCCAGCGCGTACGCCTCGTCGGCCAGCCGGACGAACAGGGCGTCCCGGTCCGGATCGGCGTACACCGCGACGCTCCCGATGCCGTCGTCGGCGGCGGCCCGGATGACGCGGACGGCGATCTCTCCCCGGTTCGCGACCAGAACCTTGCTGATGCGCTTGACTGACACGACGTGCTCCCTTCGGCTGCGCCGAGTCTAGGCCGCGCAGCCGGTGCCGATGCACGCCCCCGCGTGGTTGTGACCGTCACCACCCCGTCTCACCAGCGGCGGGCCACCATGGAGGTGAACCATCCGGGCCTGCGCCTCGTTTCAGGGGTGACCAGCCGGGAGATGGGAGGCGGTAGTGGACGAACCTGCCGCCCTCCTGCGTGCGCTGCACGACCGGCACGGGCCGTCGCTGTGGCGGTATGTGGTCCGGCTGACCGGCGACGACCGGCTGGCCGAGGACGTCGTACAGGAGGCTTTGCTGCGGGCCTGGCGGCGGCCGCAGGTGTTGCGGCTGGACGAGCCGGCGGCCCGGGCGTGGCTGTTCACGGTGGCGCGCAACCTCGTCATCGACGAGCGGCGCAGCGCGCACTCGCGGCGCGAGCTGGCCACCGACGACCCGCCGGAACGGGTCACCGCCGACCACGCCGACGCGGTGCTGGACGAGTGGCTGGTGATGGACTCGCTGGCCCAGCTGTCCGAGGAGCACCGGGCGGTGCTGGTGCGGGCGTACTACGGGCGCCGGACGGTGGCCGACATCGCCGGCGAGCTGGACATCCCGGCCGGGACGGTGAAGTCGCGGCTGCACTACGGGTTGCGGGCGCTGGAGCTCGCACTGCGCGAGAAGGGGGTGACGAGCCGATGAGCGATCCGTACCGCGAGTGGGACGCCGCGTACCTGCTCGGCGCGCTGTCGCCCGACGAGCGCCGGGAGTACGAGGCGCACCTGGCCGGGTGCCCGGACTGTTCCGCCGATGTCGCGGCGATGGCCGGGCTGCCCGGCGTGCTGTCCGTCGTACCCGCCGAGCGTGCGCTCGCGGAGTCGGACGCGGCACCGGACCTGATGCCACGGCTGGCCGCCGCCGCGGAGCGGGTACGACGGCGCGCCCGGTGGCGCGCTGCCGGGCTGGTCGCCGCCGCCGCGGCGGTCGCGGCGATCGCGGTCGGGGTGGTGCCACAGGTGATCCCGGACGAGACGCCCGCGCGTACGGTCGAGCTGGCGCAGACGGTGCCGAGCCCGGTCCGGGCGAACGCCCGGCTGGTCGCGGAGCAGTGGGGCACCCGGATCGAGGCGACCTGCAGCTACGACAAGCCGGCGTCCGGGTGGGCGCAGCAGCGGACCTACGGCCTGTACGTGACCGACCGGTCGGGCAAGGTCGTGCGGGTCGCGACCTGGGTGGCCGCCCCCGGTGTCGTGGCAGAGGCGTACGCGACGACGACGCTGCAGGTCGCCCAGATCGCCGGCCTCGACATCCGCTCCGAGGAGACCGGCAAGGTGCTGCTGAAGGCTTCGCTCTAGCCTCGACGGGTCGAATCTGCCGAACACGTGGAGGGTTGAGATGACTGTCTTGCTGGGGCCGTCGCCGGAGACGATCCCGGCCGAGCTGGTGTCGCTGGACGACCGGTTCGGCTCGGCGGTGCGCGGTGACGAGCGGGTCGAGCGGCTGTTCGGCGGCGGCCGCTGGCTGGAGGGGCCGGTGTACGTCCCGGCGCAGCGCTGCCTGCTGTTCAGCGACATCCCGAACGACCGGATGCTCCGGTACGACGAGGTGTCCGGCGCCGTGTCGGTGTTCCGCCAGCCGGCCGGGTACACGAATGGCCACACCCTCGACGGCGATGCCCGGCTGGTCAGCTGCGAGCAGGGCGCACGCCGGATCACCCGGACCGAGCACGACGGCTCGGTCACCGTGCTCGCGGACGCCTACGCCGGGAAGCGGTTCAACAGCCCCAACGACGTGGTGGTCCGCGGCGACGGCTCGATCTGGTTCACCGACCCGCCGTACGGGATCACCACCGACTACGAGGGCCACCGGGCGGAGCAGGAGATCGACGGCTGCCACGTGTACCGGCTGGACCCGGCGACCGGCCAGGTGCGGATCGTGGCCGGCGACTTCGTGCGCCCGAACGGGCTGGCGTTCTCCCTCGACGAGACCAGGCTGTACGTCGTGGACACGCCCGAGCGGCACATCCGCGTCTTCGACGTGAAGGACGACGGCCTGAGCGGCGGCGCCGTGTTCGCGCCGTGCACCGCGGGCGTGTTCGACGGCATCCGGCTCGACACCGACGGCCGGGTCTGGGCGGCCACCCACGAGGGCCTGCACTGCTTCGACCCCGACGGCGCCCTGATCGGCAAGCTGCTGCTGCCCGAGGTGGTGTCGAACCTGTGCTTCGGCGGCCCGAAGCGCAACCGCCTCTTCGTCACCGCCACCACGTCCGTCTACTCCTGGCTCACCACCGTCAACGGCGCCCCACGCCCCTTCGACCCCCGCTGAGTCAGGAGAGCAGCGCTCCGAGATCGACGGCGGTTGGGAAGCCGAGGTCGGAACGCAGGGTGTCGTGATGGACCCCGGTCGGGACGTAGGTCCGGTCCTGTACGTCGAGCTCGAACGTGTGTGCGCTGACGGTCAGCGAGCCGCTCGCGGGGCTCTCGACCCGCCAGAAGTGCCGGATGCCGGCTTCCGCGTAGGCGAGCGGCTTGGCGCCGCGGTCCTCCCGCCGGCTGCCGCGGGACACGACCTCGACGACGAGCAGCACCGACTCCTGCGGGATCGGGCGGGTCGTCAGGGGGACGTCGCGCGCGAACACCACGATGTCTGGCGCGACGTAGTCGAGCGGATCCTCGGCGAGCAGCACGTCGATGTCCAGCTCGAGCTGCCATTCGTCGGTCAGTTGGGGTTCGAGCGCGGCCGCCAGCCGGCGGGCGATGCGCTGGTGGATGGGAAGCGGGCTCGGATTCACGATGAGGGCTCCGTCGAGGACTTCGACCCGGCATCCCTCGGGGAGCCTGCTCACGTCAGCCAGGGTCCAGCCACCGGGTGGCGGGTACAGCCATTCAGTGGGCAGCGCCGTCATCTGAGCTCCTTCCAGCAACAACGGTACAGCGGGACGCTGCCGGCGTCTGGCTCAGACGTTACGGACCGCCACCGACAGAACTCTGAACGGTCACCGCGGCGAGCCCGGCGAACGCCAACCCGGCGAGCACCAAGGCCAATGCGCGCGCCCTGCCGGGCCCGATTGCCGGAGGCAACGATCGTGTGTTCAGCCGGTACAGCAGCAGCGAGTACACCGCCGTGGTCGCCGAGGCCACCCAGGCGGAGACGGTGAGCAGCCTGACTGGCTGATCCCGGCCGAGGGCCAGGACCAGCACCCCGGCGCCGACGAGAGCCCAGACCAGCCAGAGGTACAGGACGGACTCGGATGCCGATCGCGGAAACCGCGTCTTGACCAGGTCGGCGGCCAGCCGCGACGTGTAGTCCGTGATCCCGGTCGCGGTGACGAACAGTGCGATCGCCGCGACCGCCCAGAACAGGTACCCGAACCAGCCCCCGGCCAGCGCCTGCAACGCCAGCCCCTCCACCTTGAGGAAGCCGGTTGCGTTCTGCACCGCCGGGCTCCCGAACACGGACGCGTGCGCCAGCATCGACACGAACACGACCGACACCAGGCTGACCCCGCCGAAGGCGACCGCCTGCTCGACGTTCGCGAACCGCCACCACCTCCGCCACCGGGCGAGATCCAGCTCGCCGGCGGGGACCACCCGCGCGGCGGCATCGTGGTACCGCTCGTGGCTTGCCAGGGCGGAGGTGAGCCGCGGCTTGCGCAGGCCCATGCCGTAGCCCTTGTCGCGGATCCAGTTGCCCTGGGCAAGGTTGCGCGCGCCGCCGGCGTACGCCATCGCGCCGAGCAGCAGCGTCGTGCCGAGTTGCCCGGACGGGAACCGGGGCGCCGAGCCGAGTGCGGCCCAAGTGTGGCCGCGGATCACGAACACCACCGCGAGTACGGCGAGCAGGCCGAGCGCCGCGAGCTTGGCCAGCACCAGTCGCTCCAGCATCACGTACACGACCGGGGCGAAGGTGAGCACGACGCCGATCGCGAGCAGTACGGCGACCGCCAGCCAGCGCGGGTCGCCACTGCCGAACAGGTACGTGAGCACAGTCGCGGAGGCGGTCGCCCACGCCGGCCACAGGTTCGCGGCGTAGGCGAGCGCGACGAGCGCGACTCCCCAGCGCGGGCCGAAACCGGACAGCGCGGTCTCGCCGGTCGCCAGCGCGTACCGCTCGACCTCGGTGTTGAGCAGCCACTGGACGGCGATCCCGGCGACCGCGGCCCACAGGAAGACCAGCCCGGCCTGCGAGGCGATGTACGGCCACAGCACGAGCTCGCCGGAGACCCCGACGCCGGCGGCGACCAGGCCGGGGCCGGCGAGCCGCCAGGTTCGCGCCGGCAGGTCCGGCAGGCCGGCGATCCGTGGGTCAGACGTGGCGGCCATGTGCCCATCCTGCCGGGTCGCGACCTGGGTTTGGCGTCACATAGCCACGACAAATGCACATGAGTTGGTGAAGAATCGTCCACGGTAGCGGCCCGTCCGGAGCGGATCCCCCGCGGTGGGGTGAGGGATCCGCTCGACGGGCCGCTCGGGAGTGCCGGGTCAGCTCGGGAAGATGCCGCCGGTGACGTTGACGAAGGTGCCGGTGATCGAGCCGGCCCGGTCCCGACCAGTCGTCCGGACAGGCTCAGGCGCGGCTCAGCAGCCGGGCGCGGAGGCGGTGCAGGTGCGGCATGAGGCCGTAGATGACGATCGGCACCGCGACGGTGGCGAGGACGAAGGTGCGCAGGATGGTCGACATCGTTCGCAGCCAGTCGCCGAGGGCGAGGTTGATGATGGTGAGGGTCGGGAAGACACACAGCCAGATCATGAGCGCGAGCTGGTGCTTGTTCGGCGGGGGCACGGGGGCCGGCTGCGGGGTGGGTCGGTTGACGGACATGGTCTGCTCCTAAGTGTTCGGAATGGTCCGGAAGGCCTCGACGGCGTGCTGTACGTCCTGCTCCACCAGGTCCGCGTTGAGCGCGATGGCCGCGGCCGAGCCTTCCGCGGCCGCGGTGACGACCTGGGCGCGCGGGTTGGCCGCGTTACCCGCGACCCACACCCCCGGCACGCTGGTACGGCCCGCGGCGTCGGCCACCACCCAGCCGTCGTCGTCCACCGCGCAGCCCAGGCCGGCCAGGAGCTCGGCGTTCGGGACGAAGCGCGGGCCGACGAAGACCGCGCCGCGACGGACCACGCTGCCGTGCGCCAGCTCGACGCCGTGCAGCTGGTCGTGCTCCACCACCAGGCGGATCACCTTGCCCTCGACGATGCCGATCGCGCGAGCGACGAGCTGCTCGCGCTGTTCCGCGGTGAGCTGGGTGGTGTGCGGGAAGAACACCACGTCGGCCGCCCACTGGCGGATCAGCTGCACGTGCTGGACGGCGTTGGGGCCGCCGCCCAGCACACCGAGCTGCCGGTTCCGAACCTCGTAGCCGTGACAATAGGGGCAGTGCAGCACGTCGCGCCCCCAGCGCTCGCGGACCCCCGGGATGTCGGGGAGCTCATCGCGCAGGCCGGTGGCGACCAGAATCCGTCGCGCGGTCAGCACCGCGCCGCCGTCGAGGCGGACCTGAAACCCTGACCGGCTGTCCTGCGTGACGTTCCTGACCGTGCCGTCCCGTACCTCGCCGCCGTAGCGCTCCACCTCCGCGCGGCCGGCGGCCAGTAGCTCGCGCGGCGGCAGGCCGTCCCGCGAGAGGAAGCCCTGCAGATGTGCGGCGGGTGCGTTCCGCGGCTCTCCGGCATCCACCACCATGACCTTGCGCCGCGCGCGGGACAGCACGAGTGCTGCCGACAGTCCGGCAGCCCCGCCGCCGATGATCACAACGTCGTACTCGTTCATGCCGTCGAGGTTGCCCGCACCGGCGCAAGTCGACAACTTGCGTTGCCATTTCTGGGAAGCGGGGGTGGAATGGGGGCGTGGAAGCCTCGACATCACTCGCCGCCGCACTGGAGCAGGTCGGCCCGCGGATCAAGCGACTCCGGTCCCAGCGGGGCATCACGCTGACGGCCCTCGCGGCGGCGACCGGCATCTCCAAGAGCACCCTGTCCCGCCTGGAGACGGGCCAGCGACGCCCGAGTCTGGAACTCCTGCTCCCGCTCGCGCAGGCGTACCGTGTGCCCCTGGACGAACTCGTGGGAGCGCCAGAGGTTGGCGACCCGCGGATCCGGCTCGAGCCGCGCCGGGTCAACGGCCGCACCGTCCTGCCGCTGACGCGCCAGCCGGGCGGCATGCAGGCCTGGAAGATCATCATCCCCGCGAGCAAGGCCGAGCCGGAGCCGAAGACGCACGAGGGCTACGAGTGGCTGTACATCCTCTCCGGGCGGATGCGCCTCGTTCTGGGGGACCACGACCTGGTGCTCGGCGCCGGCGAGGTGGCCGAGTTCGACACCCGGGTGCCGCACTGGTTCGGCAGTACGGGCGAGGGGCCCGTGGAGATCCTGAGTCTGTTCGGGCCACAGGGAGAGCGGCTGCACGTCCGGGCGAAGCCCCGTGAGCGGCGCTGATCTCTCACTCGCGGACCGGGCAGCCGTTTCGTCGGCGTAACAACGGGATGACCGCGCCGAAACACCAGCGTCATAGCGTCATGGGCCGGGCACCGGGTGTACCCGGACGGGGCGGATCCACCGGTGCGATCGGAGGTAGGTGCTGATGGCAACGGTCATGGGTGGGGAGTCCCGGTGTCCGGGTCCGGTCCGCTGAGCGGCTGCACCGTGGTCGTGACGGCGTACGGCGGCGGTGCGGAGCTGGCCGAGACGCTGTCCTGGCGCGGTGCCACGGTGCTGCACGCGCCGACGACGCAGCTGATGGAGGTCGCGGACGGCGCGGCGCTGGTCGAGACCACGACCCGGATGGTCGCGAACCCGCCGGACGACGTGGTGCTCACCACCGCGACCGGGTTCCGCAGCTGGCTCGCGGCGGCGGGGTCCGCGGGCCTCGCCGCCGACCTGCTCGCCGTGCTCGACCAGGCCCGGCTGGTCCCCCGCGGGCCGAAGACGCGCGCCGCGGTGCGCGCGGCCGGGCTGGTACCCGCGCCAGGGGCCTCGTCGGACACCACCTCCGGGCTGGTGCGATGGATGACCGCGCAGGGCGTGACCGGCCGCAAGATCGTCGTACAGCTGCCGGCCAAGCCGGACCTGAGCTCGTTGGACGACCTGCGGGCAGCGGGCGCGTCGGTTCGCGGGGTCGAGGTGAACCGGTTCGGGCCGGCGCCGGATCCGCAGGCCGTCGACCGCGCGATCGGGCAGCTCTGCGCCGGCGTGGTGGACGCCGTCGTCCACACGTCGGCGGGGGCCGCGCAGGCGTTGCTGGACGCGGCGGCGTTGTCGGACCGGCTGCCCCGGTTGCTGGTCGCGCTGCGCAGCCCGCGGGTCGTGAACGCGTGCGTCGGGCCGTCCGCGGCGGCGCCGTTGCAGGCCGTCGGCCTGAACCCACTGGTGCCCGACCGGCCGCGGCTGGGTGTGCTGGTGCGCGCGCTGGTGGAGCGGCTGGCGTACGACCGGGCGCCGTCGCTGGACACCCAGTTCGGCCCGCTGGTGCTACGCCGGGGCGGCGTCACGCTGGACGGGGTCGCGGTGCCACTGGGACCCGGGCCGCGTGCGGTGCTGGCGTCGCTGATGGCGGCGCGCGGGAACGTGGTGTCGCGGCCGGAGCTGCTCGCGGTGCTGCCGGGCGCTGAGGACGCGCACACCGTCGAGGTCACGGTGAACCGGTTGCGCCGCGCGCTCGGGCGGCCGGAACTGGTGCGCACCGTGGTGCGGCGCGGTTACCGGCTCGCGGTCCCGGAAGTGGCCGCCCGCGCCTGAGAACGGGATCTCTCACCTCGTCCGGATGCCTGTGCGGAGGCCGTTTCGGCTGCGTAACAGCGAGATGACTGCCTGGAAACACCGCCGACATAGCGTCCTGGCCTACTTGAGGGTACGTCCCCGACGTCGTGGGCGGCCCGCTCACTCTCGGGCCATCCGACGAACGGAGACGCCATGACACTCGACGCACTGGGGCCGGACAGCTCGGTCGAACTGCGGGAACCCCACGGCGCAGTGGGTACGGTCGACGCCCCGCGCCGCGGCCGCTGGATCGACGTCTGGGACCCCGAGAACGACCAGTTCTGGGCAGAGACCGGATCCAGGGTCGCGCGCCGCAACCTGTGGCCGTCGATCTTCGCCGAGTTCCTCGGCTTCTCGGTCTGGCAGCTGTGGAGCATCGTGGTGGTCTCGCTCCCGGCCGCCGGATTCACGCTCAGCACCGACCAGTTGTTCTGGCTGGTCGCGATTCCGAGCCTGGTGGGCGCGACGTTGCGGCTGCCCTACACGTTCGCGGTGCCCAAGTTCGGCGGCCGCAACTGGACGATCGTCTCAGCGCTGCTGCTGCTGATCCCGGCCAGCGGTCTGGCGTACGTGGTGAGCCACCCGGAAACGCCGTTCTGGGCGATGATCCTGGTCGCCGCGACGGCCGGGTTCGGCGGCGGCAACTTCGCCAGCAGCATGACGAACATCTCGTTCTTCTACCCCGAGAAGAGCAAGGGCACCGCACTCGGCATCAACGCGGCCGGTGGCAACCTGGGTGTCGCCGTGGTCCAGTTCCTGGTCCCGATCGTGATCGTGGCGGGCGCCGGCCTGACCTTGAACCGGGCCGGCCTGATGTGGCTGCCGCTGATCGTGCTCGCCGCCGTGCTGGCCTGGCGGCTGATGTCGAACCTGACCGTGGCCACGTCGTCGTTCAAGGCGTCGATCACCGCGGCGAAGCGGGCGCACACCTGGGTGATCTCGTTCCTGTACATCGGCACGTTCGGCTCGTTCATCGGCTTCTCGGCGGCGTTCCCGCTGCTGATCAAGACCAGCTTCCCGGAGATCGCGGCGGTGAAGCTCGCGTTCCTCGGCGCGCTGGTCGGCTCGGTGGCGCGGCCGTTCGGCGGCAAGCTGTCGGACCGGTTCGGCGGGGCCAGGGTCACTGTGGCGGCGTTCGTGGTGATGGGCGCCGGCGTGCTGGCGGCGATCGCGTCGCTGAAGGCGGGCAGCTTCCCGGCCTTCCTCGGCAGCTTCCTGGTGCTGTTCGTGGCCACCGGCGCCGGCAACGGGTCGACGTACCGGATGATCCCGGCGGTGTTCCGCAGCACTACGAAGGACCTCGACGGCAGCACCGACCTGCCACGGGCGCGGCGCGAGGCGGCGGCCTGCATCGGCATCGCCTCCGCGATCGGCGCGTACGGCGGCTTCGGTGTACCGCGCGGGTTCGCGATGTCGACGGCGCACCTCGGGTCGCTGATCCCGGCGCTGTACACGTTCTGCGGGTTCTACGTGGTCTGCCTGCTGGTGACCTGGTTCTGCTACCTGCGCCCGGGCGGCCCGCTGAGCAAGGAGCACGTGTGACGGTCGCCACCCACTGCCCGTACTGCGCTCTGCAGTGCGCGACCTGGCTGCACCCGGTTCCCCGCGAACCGGGTGCGGCCCAGGCCGTGGGGGTACGGCGGTCGGTGCCGGTCACGATCGAACCGCGTGCCCTATCGAATGAACAGGGTCCTACCAACCGTGGCGGCCTGTGCCAGAAGGGCTGGACGGCCGCCGAGGTACTGACCGCGGGCGACCGCCTCACCCGCCCGCTGGTCCGCGACGCCGGCGGTGAGCTGCGCGAGACCACCTGGGACGCCGCGCTCGACCTGGTCGCCGACCGGATCCGCGCCCTGCAGGTTGCCAACGGCAACGAGTCGGTCGCGGTGTTCGGCGGCGGCGGGCTCACCAACGAGAAGGCCTACGCACTCGGCAAGTTCGCCCGGGTCGCGCTGCGGACGCCGAACGTGGACTACAACGGCCGGTTCTGCATGTCGTCGGCGGCCGCGGCGACGAACCGTGCCTTCGGCATCGACCGCGGCCTGCCGTTCCCGCTCGCCGACCTCGGCGGCGCGGCGGCGATCCTGCTGGTCGGCAGCAACCTCGCCGAGACCATGCCGCCGGCCGTCCAGCACCTGGCCGGCGCCCGCGGGGCCGGCGGCCTGGTGGTCGTCGACCCGCGCCGGACGCCGACCGCCGAGCTCACCGACGGCGCCGGGATCCACCTGCAGGCGACACCCGGAACCGACCTCGCCCTGGTGCTCGCGCTCACCCACGTCGTACTGCACGAGGGTCTGGCGGACACCGCCTACCTGGCGGAGCGGGTGGACGACCCGGACGCGCTGTACCGCTCGACCGCGGCCTGGTGGCCGGAGCGCGCGGAGCGGACCACCGGGGTGCCCGCCGCGACGATCCGGGCCGCCGCTCGCACGCTGGCCGCCGCCGCTCCGGCCCGCGGCGGAGCGGGCTGCTTCGTGCTCACCGGCCGTGGCGCCGAGCAGCACAGCAAGGGCACGGACACCGTCACCGCCTGCATCAACCTCGCGCTCGCGCTGGGGCTGCCGGGCCGGCTCGGCAGCGGCTACGGCTGCATCACCGGGCAGGGCAACGGCCAGGGCGGCCGCGAACACGGCCAGAAGGCGGACCAGCTCCCCGGCTACCGCCGCATCGACGACCCGGCGGCTCGCGCGGCGGTAGCCGCCGTCTGGGGAGTGCGGCCGGACGAGCTGCCCGGCCCGGGCCGCAGCGCCGTCGAGCTGCTCGATTCGCTCGGTACGCCATCCGGGCCCCGGGCACTGCTCGTGCACGGCAGCAACCTGATCGTCTCGGCGCCGAACCTGCGGCACGTCCGCGACCGGCTCGCCGCGCTCGACCTGCTGGTGGTCGCGGACGTGGTGCCGTCGGAGACCGCGCTGCTCGCCGACGTCGTACTCCCGGTCACGCAGTGGGCCGAGGAGGACGGCACGATGACCACCCTCGAGGGCCGCGTCGTACGCCGCCGGCGCGCGACCGAGCCGCCCGGCGAGGCGCGTAGCGACCTGGAGGTCTTCGCCGGTCTCGCGGCGCGGCTGCGTCCCTCGCTGACCGGCGCGTTCCCGGTCGACCCGAAGGCCGTGTACGACGAGCTGCGGCGGGCGAGCGCGGGTGGCGTCGCCGACTACGCCGGGATCAGCTGGGAACGTCTCGACGCCGGCGAGGCGCTGTTCTGGCCGTGCCCGGCCGAGGGCCACCCGGGCACACCGCGGCTGTTCGCGGACGGCTTCCCGACACCCGACGGACGCGCGCGCGTGGTCGAGGTGGACCACCGGCCGGTCGCCGACGACGTACGCGCGGACGCGCCGCTCTACCTCGTCACCGGACGGCTGCTGCAGCACTACCAGAGCGGCGCCCAGACGATGCGCGTCCCGGAGTTGGCCGAGGCCGCGCCCGAGGTGTTCGCCGAGCTGCACCCGCGGGTCGCGGCGGCGCTGGGCGTCGGAGACGGCGGCCGGGTCCGGCTCCGCACCGCGCGCGGCACGCTCGACGCCGACGTCCGGGTGACCTCGGCGATCCGGCCGGACACCGTGTTCGTGCCCTTCCACTACGCCGAGGTCAACGCGCTCACCAACGACGCGCTCGACCCGGTCTCCCGGATGCCCGAGTTCAAGGCGTGCGCCGTCGAGGTGACCCGGGTTCCCGCCGAGCGTGGCGCGGACGGCGCGCACCGGAGCGCGGGCGACGGGAGGGCGGCATGAGGGTCGTCGTCGTCGGCTACGGGATGGCGGGCATGCGGTTCACCGACGAGCTGCTCGGGACCGGCCTGGACTGCGAGATCGCCGTGCTGGCCGCGGAGCCGCCGTACAACCGCGCGCTGCTCACCGAGGTCGTCGCCGGGCGCGCGTCCGCCGCCGACCTGCGCGGCCGCCCACGCGCCGGCATCACCCTGTACGACGCGGTGGCCGAGCGCCTCGACCTGCGCCGGGGAGTCGTTGCCGACAGCAACGGCGACGAGCACCCCTTCGACCACGTGGTACTGGCCACCGGCGCCGCACCGCTGATCCCGGCGATCCCCGGCCTGCGCAATGGCGCGCCAGGGCTGCTTCAGACGTCGCCGCTGGCGCGGCTCGCACAGGGACCCGCCGTGCTGTCCGCGCTGCCCGGCCAGGCGACCGGACTGCCCGACGGTGTCCGCACCATCCGGACGGCCGGTGACGCGGAGGCGGTGCTCGCGGCGGCGTCCGGCGCGCGCCGCGTCGTCGTGCTCGGCGGTGGCGTGCTCGGTGTCGAGACCGCCGCCGCGCTGGCCGGTCACGGCACCCCGGTGACGCTGGTGCACGAGGGTGAAGTGCTGCTGGACCGGCATCTCGGGCACACCCCCGGACGCCGGGTCAACCGCGCGGTCCGCGCGCTCGGCATCGAGGTCGTCCTCAACGCCGACGCGGTCCGGGCCGAGACCCGCCACGGAGCGTTCCGGGCGCTGCACCTCGCCGGCGGCACGGTCGTCCACGGCGACCTGCTCGTGGTCGCGTGCGGAGTCCAGCCGGCGACCTCACTGGCCGCACGCGCCGGCGTCCTGCTCGGCGACACCGGCGGCGTCATCGTCGACGACACCCTGACCTGCCCGCACGATCCGCGGCTGCACGCGATCGGTGACTGCGCCGAGCTCGACGGCCGCTGCACCGGTCTGGTCGAGCCCGCCTGGGACCAGGCCGCGGTACTAGCCCGCCGCCTCGCCGGCGACGAAGCCCGGTACACCCCGTCGCCGGAGGTCCTTCGCGTCAAGGCCCCCGGCCTGGAGGTGATGGTCCTCGGCGACCTGCTGTCGAACACGCCCGAGATCGCACAGTCGCAGCCCGGCGCGGGGGTCGGGGCCGAGGTGTCGGCCGGTGGGCGCGGGGTGGAGCCGGGGGTTGAGGTCGTGACGCTGGCCGCGCCGGAGGGGGAGCGGTATGTGCGGGCGGCGCTTCGGGACGGGGTGGTCGAGGCGGCCGTGGCGATCGGCGCGCAGGAGGTCGCGGCCGAGCTGGTGCTGCTGGCGGATCGGCGTACCCCGGTGGGCGGGGACCCGAGCGCGCTGCTCGCCGATCCGGCCGTCGCGGGCGAGGGAGCCGCGCCGGACGGCGTACCGGGTGGGCAGGGCACGACGGGGCGACGGACTGTGTGCCGGTGCAACGGGGTGACCCGGGCGGCGATCACGGCGGCGTGGGAAGGCGGCGCGACCAGCGTCGGCGAGGTGGCGCGGCGGACCCGGGCCACGACGGGATGCGGCGGCTGCAGCGGCGCGGTCGGCGAACTACTGGAGCGGCTGGGCCGCGGTGAAGGCGATGCGGCCACGACGGCCAGGAGGATGACGATGAGCGAGCTGGCGAGAGCGAAGCATCTGGTGGTCGTCGGTGGCGGCATGGTCGCGCACCGGCTGGTGGAGGCACTGCGGTCCCGGGACACCGAGAACACCTGGCGGGTGACGGTGCTCGCCGAGGAGCCGCGGCTGCCGTACGACCGGGTCGCGCTGACCACGTACTTCTCCGGCCGCGACCCGCAGGACCTGGCGCTCGGTGAGCCCGAGCTGTGGGACGACCCGGCGGTGACCTTGCGCAAGGGAGTCGTTGCCACCGGCATCGACCCGGTCGCGCGCACGGTCCGCACGAGCCGCGAGGAGACGATCGAGTACGACGAGCTGGTGCTCGCCACCGGGTCGTACCCGTTCGTGCCGCCGGTGAAGGGCAGTGACCTCACCGGGTCCTTCGTGTACCGGACCGTCGACGACGTCGCGGCGCTGCGCACGTATGTCGAGGACCTGCGGCAGCGTCGCCACGGCGCGGTGCGCGGCCTGGTGGTCGGCGGCGGCCTGCTCGGGCTGGAGGCGGCGGGCGCGCTGCGGGCGCTCGGCGCGGAGACGACCGTGGTCGAGTTCGCGCCGCGGCTGATGCCGCTGCAGGTCGACGAGGGTGGCGGTACCGCGCTGCGCCGGCTGATCGAGGGCCTGGACGTCGAGGTCAACGTCTCCGCTCAGGTCACCAAGGTGAAGGCGGGGCCGGGCGGCGCGGTCAAGGCCGTGTCGGTTGCCGACGGCAACGACATCGCGGCGGACGTGGTGGTGTTCGCGGCCGGCGTACGGCCCCGCGACGAGCTGGCCCGGGAGGCCGGGCTGCAGCTCGGTGAGCGTGGTGGCGTGGTGGTCGACGAGGCGTGCCGCACAGGTGCGGACGGCGTCTCGGCGATCGGCGAGGTCGCCTGTATCGAGGGCCGGGTCTGGGGTCTGGTGGCGCCGGGATACGCGATGGCCGAGGTGGTCGCGGACCGGCTGCTCGGCGGCGCGGCGACGTTCCCGGGCGCGGACTCGTCGACCAAGCTGAAGCTGCTCGGCGTCGACGTGGCGAGCTTTGGGGACGCGTTCGGCGCGTCCGAGGGCGCGCTCGACATCGTGTACGCGGACCCGGTCGCGGGTGTCTACAAGAAGCTGGTGCTGTCCGACGACGCGCGCACCCTGCTCGGCGGCATCCTGGTCGGCGACGCCTCGGCGTACGCCGCGCTGCGGCCGATGACGGGCCGGCCGCTGAACGCCGACCCGGCGGCCTACCTGCTGCCCGAGGGCGCGCAGCCGGCGGCAGGCGGCGACCTGCCGGACGACGCCCCGGTGTGCTCCTGCAACAACGTGTCCGCCGGGACGCTGCGCTGCGCCGTGCGGGACCAGGGCTGCGCCGACGTGAAGTCGTTGTGCGCGGCAACGAAGGCCGGAACCAGCTGCGGATCCTGCCTGCCGATCGTGAAGAACGTGCTGAACACCGAGCTGGCAGCGGCCGGCGTCGAGGTCAGCAAGGCGTTGTGCGAGCACTTCGCACTGTCCCGCGCCGAGCTGTTCGACGTCGTCCGGGTGACCGGCCTGCGCACCTTCACCGAGATCATCGACCGGCACGGCAGCGGGCGCGGTTGCGACATCTGCAAGCCGGTCGTGGCGTCGATCCTGGCCAGCCTGGACCCGGCCGGGCACGTCCTGGAGGGGGAGCGCGCGACCCTGCAGGACACCAACGACCACGTGATGGCGAACATGCAGAAGGACGGCACCTACTCGGTGGTGCCGCGGATCCCGGGCGGCGAGATCACCCCGGAGGGTCTGATCACGATCGGCGAGGTGGCGCGCGACTTCGGGCTGTACACGAAGATCACCGGCGGCCAGCGGGTCGACCTGTTCGGCGCCCGGATCGAGCAGCTGCCGGCGATCTGGAAGCGCCTCGTCGACGCCGGGTTCGAGTCCGGGCACGCCTACGGCAAGGCGGTCCGCACGGTGAAGTCCTGCGTCGGGTCCACCTGGTGCCGGTACGGCGTACAGGACTCGGTCGGGATGGCGATCGCGCTCGAGCTGCGGTACCGGGGGCTGCGGTCGCCGCACAAGCTCAAGCTGGGCGTGTCCGGCTGCGCCCGCGAGTGCGCGGAGGCGCGCGGCAAGGACGTCGGCGTGATCGCCACCGAGAACGGCTGGAACCTCTACGTCGGCGGCAACGGCGGCATGACCCCGCGGCACGCCGAGCTGCTGGCCTCCGACCTCGACGACGAGCAGCTGATCGAGGCCATCGACCGGTTCCTGATGTACTACGTCCGGACCGGTGACCGGCTGCAGCGCACCTCGGTGTGGATCCGCGAGATCGAGGGCGGCCTGGACCACGTCCGCGACGTCGTCCTGCATGACAGTCTCGGCATCGCGGCCGACCTGGACGCCGCGATGGCCGCGCACGTCGACTCCTACACCGACGAGTGGAAGGCCACGCTCGACGACCCCGACAAGCTGTCCCGGTTCGTGTCCTTCGTGAACGCGCCGGACCAGCCCGACGCCGACCTGCGGTACGTGGTCGAGCGCAACCAGCCCCGCCCCGCGACGGAGCGGGACCTGTCCGGCCCGGTGACGATCGCCGGCCCGCGCCTGGAGGTGATGTCATGACGCTCCTCAGCACATCCGCGTCCGCCGTGGTCTGCCGTTACGCCGACCTGCTGCCCGAACGCGGTGTCGCGGCGCTCGTGGAGGGCCGGCAGATCGCGCTGTTCCGGACCTACGACGGCGAGATCTTTGCCCTGAGCAACAAGGATCCGTTCAGCGGCGCCAACGTGCTGTCCCGTGGCATCGTCGGCAACCGTGGCGACGTGCCGACCGTCGCGTCGCCGATGTACAAGCAGGTATTCGACCTGCGCACCGGCCGGTGCCTGGACGACCCGGAGGTGAGCGTCGCGGCCTACCCGGTCACCGTGGTCGACGGCATGGTGATCGTCGATGGCTAGTCCCGGCCCGCTCAACGGCTGCACCCTGGTCGTCACGGCGCACCGCCGCGCCGACGACCTGATCTCGTCGTTCGAGCGGCGCGGCGCGAAGGTCCTGCATGCCCCGACGCTGCAGATCGTGCCGATCGAGGAGGACATCGCGCTGGTCGAGGCCACCCGGCGGGTGATCGCGGACCGGCCCGACGACGTGGTGGTGACCACCGCCGAGGGGTTTCGCGGCTGGGTCGAGGCGGCCGACAGCGTCGGTCTGGCCGGCGACCTGCTGAGCACCCTGGAGCACACCCGGATTCTGGCCCGCGGCCCGAAGGCGCGCGGCGCGATCCGGGCCGCCGGGCTGGTCGAGGCGTGGTCCGCGCACTCCGAGACCACCGTCGAGGTGGTCGAGTGGCTGCGGCGCCAGGGGGTGGCGGGCCGCAAGATCGTCGTCCAGCTGCACGGCATGTCGGACCCGGCCCTGCAGGCCGAGCTGCGGTCCGCCGGCGCGGCCGTGCGGGAGATCGAGGTGTACCGCTGGGGTCCCGCGCCCGATGCCGCCGCGGTCGACCGGGCGGTCGCGCAGATCTGTGCCGGCGCTGTCGACGCCGTCGTACACACCTCGGCGCCGGGAGCGCAGGCGCTGCTGGACGCGGCGGGGGACCAGCTCGGCCGGCTGCTCGCGGTGCTGCGCAGCGGGCGGGTGCTGAACGCGTGCGTCGGACCGGTGACCGCGGCGCCGTTCCGCGCGGTCGGGCTGGACCCGGTGGTGCCGGACCGGTACCGGCTGGGCGCGCTGATCCGGGCCGTCACCGACCGGCTGTCGCACGAGCACGTGCCCTGCGTCGAGACCGCCTTCGGCCCGCTGGTGCTGCGCGGCGGCGGAGCCACCCTGGACGGTGTCGTCGTACCGCTGGGGCCCGGGCCGCGGGCGGTGCTGGGGTCGCTGGTCGAGGCGCGCGGCCAGGTGGTGTCGCGGCCGAAGCTGCTCGCGGCGCTGCCCGGCGCGGCCGACGAGCACAGCGTCGAGGTCACCGTGAACCGGCTCCGGACGGCGCTCGGCTGCCCGGAGCTGGTCCGCACCGTGGTGCGTCGCGGCTACCGGCTCGAGCTGCCGGAATCGCAGGTGGCCGGATGACCGACCTGATCGCCTGCGCGCACGGCACCGCGGACCCGCGCGGCCGCCGTGTGGTGCACGAGCTGGTACGACGGATCGCCCGGCTGCGGCCGGACCTGCCGATGTCGCTGGGCTTCGTCGACGTCGACCTGCCCGCACTGCCCGAGCTGACCGGCCGGGTCGTTGCCGACGGCACCGAAGCCGTGGTGGTCCCGTTGCTGCTGAGCGCCGGCTACCACGTTCGGACGGACATCGCCGGCGTCTGCGGGCCGGCCGTGCGCGCCGCTGGGGCGCTCGGCCCGGACCCGCTGCTGGCCGAGATCCTCGCCGACCGGCTGGACCCGCGCGGCTGCGACCGGGTGGTGCTGGCCGCCGCGGGTTCGTCGGACAGCCGCGCGCTGCTCGACTGTGAGCTGACCGCGTCGATGCTGTCGTCGGTCGTCGGGCTGCCCGTGGACACCGGCTATGTCTCCGGGGCCGGCCCGCGCCTGGCTGACGTCGTACGGCGTGCCGGCGGCCGGGTCGCGGTCGCGACCTACCTGCTGGCTCCG
>WNGB01015592.1_pt1 | contig 19748 bp, 20 predicted proteins | sample 5400681 | NCBI WGS metagenome assembly WNGB01 (sample SAMN13153367, study PRJNA577476) | soil metagenome | isolation source: 115 cm soil or saprolite under grassland replicate 2 | place: USA:California | collected 2016-06-15
TCGATCACGACAGCGGACAGGTTGTTGCGTGCCGTGTTGTACCGAACCCGCAGGCTCGCGATCTGCCCGCGTAGCTCGGACACGGTCAGCGGCGCGCCGTTCTCGGGCAGTGCCCCGAACGCGTCGTAGCGTCGCAGCAGCCGGCCCAGCGCAGCCACGGCCTCGATCTTGGTGGTGCTGGCTGAGGCAAGCGATGGCCCTTGGGCGAGCCGGCCGCCGAGCAGCGCCGCCGCGTCCACGCGCAGCGCCCGCGCCAGCTCCTCCACCACGCTGATCGACTCCACCTGCCGGGCCCCCGACTCGATCTTGCGTACCCAACTGACCGAGCGGTTCATCCGCAGCGCGAGCCCGTGCTGGTACATCCCCCGGACGCGCCGGTAGTACGCAACCCGCTCACCGAAGGTGAGCCCAGCTCCGGTATGCACGCCGCCTCCCCTCCAGCGCAGGACCGGGCGATCGGATGGTCCGAAGATAACGAAAGGTAATGATCAACGAATGTTCCGTCAACCATGCCAGCGCAAACCTTGTCACACCCCGTCACCCCCAAAGTCAGCCGCCGCCCGGCGTGGCCCTGACCCCGGAACCGTCAGCGCGCCGGACCGGCTCGCCGGCGGCGTCCGTAACCATCCCGTCCGGCGCACTCACCGACAGGTGTGATGGTCGAACCGTCACTCCGGTAGCCGGCTGAAACAACGATCGGCAGACGTGCCGCGCTGCACCGTCCTGGATCACCGGCTCCGCGATGGGCGGGTGGACGTCGGCGTCAGGATCGTGCCGGGGCCGTGGCGGTTGCCGGCCTGTACCTGGCGCCGGCGGCATAGGGCGGGCGGGTGCGGTTGTCGGTCAGCGGCGGTAGCCACGGTGTGGGTCGCGGGGGGTGATGTTGTTGAACTCCTCGAACCAGTGGTCGAGGTCGCCGGACCCTGCCGCGGCGGCGCTGTACAGGTAGCCTTCGTAGTCCTTGTCCTGGAACAGGACGTCCTGCAGGTGGTCCCAGGCGTAGTCGTGCGCGGTGGAGGGCAGTCCGTCGAGCTTGATCGCGCGGTCGTCGATGAGGTCGTCGCCCATGTCGCGGGCGTGTTCGATCAGGATGTCCAGGGCGATCTCCTCGGCCATGCACGCCGGTAGGGGTAGCCGCCCGGCCGTCAGGTCGGCGGCGAGGTCGTCGAAGGCACGGGCCATCCGCCGGAAGACATGTTGGTGCTGGCCGCGTACCACCTCGGGCAGCAGCATGTCGGCTGCGGCGGCCTGGCCGGGGAACTGGCCGCGTTCGGCGTCGTCGTAGACCTCGTCGGCGAGCAGCCCGGCGACGTGGTGCAGCACCGCCGCGGTGCGTGGGGTGACCGCCGGCGGCAGGCCGCAGATGTCGCAGTCGTCGTCGGCACACGCGGCGCAGTCGGTGCAGCCGGTCCGGCACCCGGTGGTGCACACCGGGCAGTGCGGTGGGCAGCCGTGGGTGGGGAAGCGGTCGAAGCCGGCCGCCACCGGTCGACGCAACGCCACAGCGACCGGGCTCAGCTGCGGCTCATCGTCGCTGCCGGCCAGGTTGGTCAGCAGGCTGGTCACCGAACTGCGGACGCTGTCCGGTGCGCCTTGCAGGGCCGCGGTGATGTGGGCGTGGGCGTCGACCTGGCGCAGCAGGGCGCCGGTGAGACCGTCGGCCAGGGCGTCCGCCGCGGCCTGGTCGGCGAAGGTGGCAACGGCCTCGACCACCTCTCCTTCGCCGCGGTCGACGACGGCGAGCACCCGATGCTTACTCGGTGTGTGCATCGGTAGAAAGGCCAGATAGTGGGCTGTGGCGTTCATGGTTGGCTCCGCATGTGTGCCGGCGTCTGCGCCTGCGGACACGGCGATCGGCAGGCCATGTCTGGACACCGTGGTGACCGGGTTTGTTACTGCTGGGGTGGGGTGTTCGCTGGTGGTCTGGGTGCTTCCGCAGACCCCGTGGCGGCACCAGCCTACGCCTGGTGGTACCGGCGAGGTCACACGCCCGACCGGGAGCTGCCCCGGCGGCCGTACCCGGCGGTGGTACGCGCTGCCTCGCTGCGTGCCGAACTGAGCCGGACCAAGGGGGACCCGAATCTGTGCCGGCCTCGTCCGGGATGATGACGGGGGAGGCCGGACCTGACAGGGTTGGGCCGGGCCGATTGGAGCAGTATGGCGGGTTTTGCAGGCCCGGGGTGACGGTGACGGGTGGGTGTTGTTGATGTTCGTGGTGGGCGGGCACGGCTATGTCGGCTCTCGCGTCGTGGCCACTGCGATGACCGACGGGGCCTCCTCGGTGGAGGTGGTCAGCCGGGCTGGCGATGAGCGGCGTGGCCTGCCGAGCACACCGTGGGTTGACCTGGCCAGCCACCTGCGACAACGTCAGGAGCCCTGTGCGGTGGTGTGGTTGCTGGATGGCGCGAAGCACGCCGAGGAGGTGTTGCTGGCCGAGTTGGTGGCCCACGCCCCGGCCGACACGCACGTGGTGTTCGTGTCGACATGCACCGTTTACGGCGATCAGGGCGGAGATCCGTGTCGTGAGGACACGTCGCTGCGGTTGGTAACGCCTCATGCGCGGTTCAAGGCGGATTGCGAGCGGATGCTGGCCGATTCTGGACTGTCGTGGTGTGTGCAGCGGCTGGGTGCGCTGTATGGGGTGGATGATCGTGGTGTGCGAGCGGACCGCGTCGAAAAGTGGGTGACGCAGGCTGCGCGCACCGGAGTGGTTACCGTGCCGGAACCACAGCATTGGCGGGGCTGGCTGCATCGCGATCAGGCCGCCCGGGCGCTGTGGCGGGCAGCGCGGGACCGGGTCACCGGGTTGTACAACGTGGCGTCGGCCAACATGCGGTTCGGTGAGGCCGCCGAGCCAGCCGCAGCGATCTTCGGCGCCCGGGTCGAAGGCGACGGCAAGCCCGATCCGTGCAACTACCGGGTCGACGCCAGCGCCGCCCGCGAAAAGGGGATCTTGGACGAGAAACCAGGCGAAGACCTCGTCTCGACCATACGAGCGTTCGCCGGCCTGCCGAGGCCGTCTGCGGGTTAACCTGCCGATGATTCGAGCCAGTCAGTCTCAAGGTGGCATGCTCATGACCAGCGAACGCACTCGCAGCATAGGGGAACGGATCGCTGACGCCCGCAAGTCTCGTGGACTGACGCAGAAGGTGCTGGCGGACCGGGCTCTGGTGAGCCTCTCGCTGCTACGCAAGGTCGAGCAGGGCAGTCGCGACGCCACCCCTGCCGTGGTCGCGGCAGTAGCCAACGCACTCACGATCGATGTCACTGCCTTAACCGGGCAGCCCTACGACCAGCAAGGTAGGCACCAGGACCGCATCCATACCCTCGTCCCGGCGCTACGCCGGGCCTTGACCTACTGGGACCTTCCGCCGGACCTGGACACACACCCACGGCCATGGCCGGAGCTGGTTACCCAAGCACAGACGGTGGCCCGGATGCGCCGCGCGGCCCAGCACACCGCTCTGGCCGAGATGCTTCCAGGTTTGCTCATGGAGACGACCGCAGCCACCCATGCCTGTGACGGTACGGAACGCGAACGACTCTTCGAGCTGCTGACCGTGCTGCTGTTTGCCGCCCACTCGGTGACCTACAAGACCGGATATGAGGACCTGTCGGCGGTGGTGGAGGATCGGATCAGCTGGGCCGCCGCACACTCCTGCGACCCACTCATGGGTGCGCTCGCGGCCTGGACACGCACGACCTCGATGCTGCAGGCCGGCTCCTACGACATCGGACAGCGCCTCCTCGCCCGGGTCGAAACCGACATCGACCCGGGTGGCCGGGCCGACAACCAGGAGGCGCTGAGAATCCTCGGGCCACTGCATCTTCGCTCGGCGATCCTCGCCGCCCGCGGCGGCAAGGCGGACACCGCGAGAGGCCACCTGGCAGAAGCGCGCCGGATCGCCGAAAGCCTCGGCAGCGTCGACGGCGACGGCGGCTGGCACCAGCTGTCGTTCGGACCATCCAACGTCGGCATCCACGAAGTGGCCGCCGCTGTGGAGCTCGGTGACGGCGGAGCAGCGGTGGCCCGCGGGCAAACGTTGCAGCTACCACGTGATCTACCGAAAATCCGGGCCGGACAGCATTACGTCGACCTCTCGCGGGCCCAGCTCTGGGCCGGCGACCGCAACGGCGCCTTGGAGAGCCTGTACGCCGCCCGCAAGCTCGCTCCCCAGCAGACCCGGCACATGCCAACCACGCGTGAGGTTGTCCGGATGCTGGTTCGATCGCACCGGCGCAGCAACGAGCCGCTCACCCGCTTGGTCGGCTGGCTCGGCGGCGAAATCTAGAGCGAGGCCGGAAATGGGCTGTTGTCTGAGACTGCGCTCAGCTGCATTGCCCTCGAAACCCCTCGGTGACACAACGTGTGTCACTTCCGGCCGATCGAGATCTTCATACTGGCGCCCGAGCGACAGCCATGCGCGGCCGTCCCAAAGGCTCCGTTTCGAATCGGGGCACCGGGTGTGGAGGTACGGTGAGCGGCCAGGGGTCCGAAGTATCAAGGATTGACCCGCAGCGGGTAAATCCGCGTATCGACACATCGGTACCGCATCCGGCCCGCCGGTACAACTATTGGCTGGGTGGCAAGGACAACTTCGCGGTCGACCGGGCGTCGGCGGATCAGATCGCCGAGGCGTTCCCGACTGTCCCGACGGCCGCGGTAGAGAACCGGCGGTTTCTGCGCCGGGCGGTGACCTTCCTTGCCGAAGCCGGGGTTCGACAGTTCCTCGACATCGGCACGGGCCTGCCCACGGCGGACAACACCCACCAGGTCGCTCAGGCCATTGCCCCTGATGCGCGGATCGTCTACGTCGACAACGACCCGCTTGTGCTGGTGCATGCCCGGGCCCTGCTCACGAGTTCTCCGGAAGGCGCCACCGCCTACATCGACGCGGACTTGCGAGAGCCCGACAAGATCCTGAGCAGCCCCGACCTGGAAGGCATCCTGGACCTGTCCCAGCCGATCGCGTTGATGCTCGTGGCGATCCTGCACTTCATCGTCGACGCGGACGCCCCGTATGAGATCGTCGCCGACCTGGTCGCTGACCTGCCGTCAGGCAGCTTCCTGGTCATGTCCCACGTCACCTACGACCTGATGCCGCCAGAGGTCGTGGCCAACCTCACTGCGATCGGCGCCGCGAGCAACGAGCCCTTCCAGGCCCGAAGTCGGGCCGAGTTCGCCCGATTCTTCGACGGGCTTGAGCTGGTACCCCCGGGGATCGTGTCCGTCACGCAGTGGCGGGCCGACGACGAGCCTGCGCCCCGCCCGACGGCCTCGGACGTTTCCGTGTACGGCGCGGTCGCTCGGGTGGCGCGGGCCGAAGAGATGCACCTGCCGCTATCTGGCGGCCGGTGACGGACAGCGTCGTGGCCAAGGGCCAGCACCCGCCGTCGTTTCGTCTCGGCGCGGCGGCGGAAGGCCGGCGAATCGGGCAGACGTTCAATGCGATCGACGATCAAGGCTGGGTCGTAGACGGGGAGCTGCCGCTTGGCAAGCGAATCGCCGTGTTCCGCCGGTTGCGCGGCTGGACCCAGGACGGCCTCGCGCGGCGTCTCAATCGTTCGAAGAGCTGGGTGACCAAGGTCGAGCGGGGTGAACGCCGTGTCGATTCCATGAGCGTTCTGCTGGAGATCGCGCGTGCCCTGTCGGTGCCGGTACACCAGCTCACTGGACATGGCGATCACAGCAGGACGGCGGAGAGCAGGGACAACGGCCTGCATCCATTACGTCGCGTCCTTGACCGCAGCGTGAGCCTCGGGCTCCCGGAACGCCCTCCCAGGCCCGGCTCGCAGTTGGTTGCCGAGGCGGTGCTACTGCGGCGGCTGTACAACAGCTCCGATCGAGGATTCTCCGCCTCCGCGCAGGTGCTTGCTGACCTCATCGTTGAAGCCCGGCATGCGGCTGCTCACGGTCGCGAACCCGACCGGCGTGTTGCACAGACCGCACTGGCGGAGATGTACCGGTTGATGTCCTTGGAGCTGCGTCGCCGCGGGGACTACGGGCGGGCGCGGTTAGCCGTCGATCGAGCCCTGTCGGCCGCGGAGATCGTCGGTGACGAGCTGTTGATCGCCTCGGTGAGTGCCACCCTCACCGTTCAGCTCATGCTGCAGGGCGACCCTGAAGACGGCGTGGCGCTCGCGACCGACACCGTTGACATGCTCGGCCGATGCAGGAGATCGATCGGCGATCCCGTCTCGCACTCGGTCATCAACGGGGCGCTTCATCTCTACGCAGCGCAAGCCGCGGCGCGAGCCGGGAACGCAGCAGACGCTGAAGTTCTGCTGAAGAGCGCGGCCACGATTGCGGACGCCGACGGGGCTGACCGTGAGCGATACTCGTTGATCTTTGGTCCAACGAATGTGTCCATACAGACAGCAGGGATACTCGTTGACCTGCGACGACCATGCGATGCCATACGCGAAGCTGAGCGGGTCCGACCCGGCCGCACGGGCAGCGTCAACCGCACCTGCTACCACCATCTGCATCTGGCCAGGGCGCATGGCATGGTCGGCAATGACGACGCGACGCTCGACGCGTTGATGGCTGCCCGTGCTGTCGCCCCGCAGTCTGTCGCCCATGACCCTCTTGTCCAGGACCAGGTACGCGACCTCCTTCGGCGTAAACATTCGCCGGACGAACGCCTGCGCCGCCTGGCGAACGACGTAGGACCGCTGGACTGACTATGTGGGTTTGCGGGCGCGGACCGACAGGAACAGGGGCAGCTCGGCCGTGACGCTCTCGGGCAGAACGTAACGACGGTCGCCCTGCTGGCGCAAACAAGGCCATGGCCGGTCCAGCCACTCGAACTCGTGGAAGAACTCGATGATCAGCCCCGCCTGCGCAATAGCGGTGATGAGCTCGCCGGTACTGTGGGTCCACAGATACTTGACCGGGGTGCTCACCTTGGCCGTCGGGTCGGCATAGGTCCCTTCGACCGGGTAGGCCACCGGGGCACGCCGGGGCCAGTAGGGCCGGGTGATCCTCAGGTCTGGCGAGGTGTCATCGAGTGTCTTGGCAATCGGATGAATATCCGTCAGGTACATGAACCCGCCCGGGTTCAGGTAATCCGCGATTATCTTCGCCCAGGCCGCCAGATCCGCCAGCCAGCCGAGAATGCCCCGGGAGGTGTAAACGACATCCCAAGTGCCGATCAACACCTCCGGCAGTTTCAAAACGTCGGAGCAGACAAACGTCGCGTCAACGCCGAGATCTTCGGCGAGGCGATTGGCGATCTCAACAGCACGAGGGGAGAAATCAACGCCGGTGACTTTGGCGCCCCGCCGCGCCCACGCTATGGAGTCGGTGCCTATCTGGCATTGAAGGTGCAGCATGGTCAACCCGTTGACATCGCCGACCTCCTCCACCTCATACGGACGCAGCTTGTCCACGCCGTCGCGCACGGAGGCAAGGTCGTACCAGTCACCTTTTGCATGGATCTCGGCCCACTCGTCCCAAAGATTACGGTTGGACCTGATGTACTCATCGACATCAGACATCTGAACGGGCTCCAGTTCCGTTGGTTCCATGGCAAAGGGTACGTGGCGCCCGGCTGGCGCCGCGCCGTCGTCTGTCCATCGGCGATGACACTCCTTGTGTCACTCACCCACGCTGGGAGTCACTCGACGCGGGCCGTGGTGACTGCTTCCACGCATCCCCCACGCCAGGGCGCCACCCGCATCCCCTACACCCTGTGGCATGTAGCGCTCGCCGAGGCCATCCGCGCCCAAGCGGAAGATCGGTGACGGCCGACCGGCAGATCATCATGAAAGAAATGGCCCCAGGCTCGGCAACCCATCTCGCCGTCCTTGCCGTACGCCCCTGATTCGGCGTGTACGACGGGTGGTGCCGCTGTCGTTCGATGCTGACACAACTCCAACAATGTCTGACATCCCAGCTCAGCCGCAGGTTCGCAGCGCGACCCCGGCCTCGGCGGGATCGACGAGGACTACCCCCGGCCACTGGCCGGCCGATAGCTTGTGGGCTCTTGCCGATCCCGGATGGTTAGGACCTGAACAAGATGTCGATCCTCGACGATGCCATCGGTCAGTTGCAGACCGGCCTGGACAAGCTGGAGGAGGCCCGCACCGCTCTGGGTGGTGCCGACGACGAGCTGGACAGTGCGCAGGGCCGCTACACCGCGATCGGCGATGGCGACCGTGCCGACCGGGTACAAGCCGCCCGCGACGCCGCCGATAAGGCCCGCGGCCGGCTCGCCACCATCGTCGACGCCGTTGAGGAAGCTGTGCAACACGCCCGCGACCTCGCTGGTTGAAGAGCCGCGGCAGCCGGGCCTGCACCCGTCGGCAGCCCTGCCGACCGCACCCGGCTCGATGATCTCTTCAGCCGTCCCGATATCCCCAGGTGGCTTCGCAACAGCGGTCGTAGCCTGCCGAAACGGCCCGGCGGTAAGGGCCCGGCCCATGGCGCCCTGTTCGACACGGATGGCCAGCCGATCACCGATCCAGTGCTGAACATCGCCGATGGCAAGCTGCGTAGCGGCAAGGTCCCGTCGGCCCGAGACGGGCTACGAGCCGATTGGTACCCGCACGCGCAGGTCATCCGAGAAGACGTGGGAGGCCACGCCGCCGCCATGCTCCGCCAACCGGGGTCACCGCAGGAGGCCGCGCTGGTCATCAACAAGCCAACGTGTGTGAGCAACGGCAACTTCGTCGGCTGTGACGAGGTGCTGGCCGGTATGTTGCCACCGGGCAAGCGGTTGGCGATCTACGTCCCCGATGGGCAGCGGACCTGGCTACACAAGGTGTATGCCGGGACCGGGGAAGGAACAGCGCCGTGAGCGTCACCGTGTCATGGGACGGACCCAGCGCCGAGGAACCAGACCGCGGCAACCAGGTATCGGTGGACAGCGCCGGCGACCTCGACGCGGTCCTCGACCGGGTCGCCGCCCAAGCCGCCGCCGACGACCTGCCCTACGCGGTGCAGATCCACAACCCGGACGCTGAGGGTAGCGTCATGATCGGCTTTGGTCACCCCAGGCGTTCGTTCGTCACCTGGCTGCTGCGCACGCCGCGCGGGCACGCCCACGACGGGTACGAGCCCGATGTGCCCGAGGTGCCTGAACCGATCGCGTTCGACCGGTACGGCCAATGGTGCGAGTACGAGCCAGCGCAGACCCGCGTCCACGCCGCCACCGCACGCCAAGCCGCCCACCAATACCTGATCACCAGTCAACGCCCGACCTGCATACAGTGGATCGAGGCCAGCTAAGCCCTGATCCACGGACGAAGATCGCGTGTTGATGTTCGGGGTATCATGATCTTGATTGCGGATGCGGACATGGTTGTTGACCGGCCCGGTCGCCGGTTCGCTGTAGCGTTCCCGGTCTCGGTTACAGATCCGGTTACACGGGGCTCCCTCCGAGCCAGCGCGGCCGCTTCAGGTTTGCTGCCGCCCGCGCCGCGCGGTCGAATTTCTGTTCGATACGCTGCGGGTCACGCGTTGGCGGCACGGCGGTTTGGCCGGACGGCGCGTCGTGACGTCCGGCTGAGCAAGTTGGCGGGCCGGTGGGACGGTCGAGGCGTCGGAGGGCGGCACCGAGGGCCGCTCGGCGTCGTGAGGGTGCGGCATCGGCAGCGGCTGCTAGTGGAAGCGAGTCTCCCGCTCGCGTAGGCCGACCAGCTTGCCGGGCCTGACCCACCTGAGCTGACCGGACCGGATCGACCCGCCAGGTACGGTACGTGGCACTACCGCACGTATCGGGGTGCCTGATGTCCTATCCGTCCTACCCGCCGCCCTATGGCCAGGGCCCGCAGCCTGGCGGCCACCCGGGGCAGTCCTCCGCTCCCGGCTTCCCGCCGGCACCACCTGGCCGGAGCCGCACCGGTCTCGTCATCGGCTTGGTCGCCGGGTTTGCCCTGCTGCTGGTCCTCGGCATCGGCGGCGTCCTGGTCCTGCCCAAGCTGCTCGGCGACGACAAGACCCCGGCCGGCGCGAAGGCCGCGGCGCAGCGCGGCAATGAGCTGTTGGCCAGCGGCGACTACGGCGGCTACTACGACATGACCGACAACGAGTACAAGGCCAAGGTGAGCCGCGCGGACTTCATCAGGGTCTCCAAATGTGCATCTGCGTCTACAGACGCGGCAAAGAACAAGATCGTCGCCGTTGACGCCCACGTCAACGGGGACACGGCGACGGTAAAGGTGACCGTTGGCGATGGTAGCCACGGCACCATCGAGCTGGTCTGGCAGGACAACCACTGGCGGTTCAGGGTCGGCGGCAGTCTGTCCGCGGAGGCGCAGGACGCCTACAAGACCATGTGCAAGTAGCCCCGACCCGTGGTCGGCGGTGGCCGGCTGTTCGCAGGCCACCGTCTCGCGGGTCTTCCGGCGAATCCGGCCGCTGCTGACACAGAGATCTACCGAATCTGGGGACAAGCAGTTTTTAACCGCAGTTTGTGGATGTCGGTTAGTGAGCCATCGCACACCGCGACTGACGCGAGGTTGACCTGCGCAAACAGTGATCACTCACGTGCCGGCGATCAACTTTGGTAAAGCGCTGACCTGCGGATATGCCGCTCTCCACAAACTACCGTTTAATGGCGTTCCACGATAGTCGAGGCGAAATTTGCTGACGACTCGGCGTACTTGACGGCGACCGCCATCGGGTGTATGGCGACACGCTCCAGATAGTGCGAGCGCCAGCATATAGATCCGCCCCGACGATTCGACGGCCCCGACCGATGAGGCTGGCAAGCCCGCGAGCATCCCGGCACCCCACGCCGAGCCGAGCCAGCGTCCGTGGTCACGGTGCCATCATGGGACGGTGCGCCTCCTCGTCCTCGGTGGATCATGGTTCGTTGGCCGGTTTCTGGTAGAAGGTGCCCTCAGCAGGGGCTGGCAGGTCACGACGTTCAATCGAGGCACCGTCGCGGCGCCCGTAGGCGTGACGGCACTCCATGGTGATCGGGAGCGTCCGGACGACCTCGCCCAAGTCACCGCCGTCAGCAACGAACGGCCGGATCCCGGCGAGCAAGAGCCAGCGAGGGGCGCCCCTGATCTCCGCGAGGATGGCACCAACGACGATACTGGGGCTGGCGACGGCGACGGCGACGGCGAATAGTCGGTCGTACAGCGAGGGCCACGATTGCTTGTGCATCCAGAAGATGACCGCCAGCCCGCTCCGCCGCATTCTCCGAGGCACCGCTCGTCATGCCGACCAGGGCACCAATGGGGTCAGTTCCGGTCAGCCAGGCGACCACCGCATCGGCTTCGTGTGGGACGTTTCGTGCCGCCAAGACGTCCCCAAAGGTGCCGACTGGGCGGTACGGTGTCGGCCGAACCACCGATACGGTCCAGTCGTGAACGATCTCGTCGCGCGGGCGGGTAAAGAGGCCGCCCGCTATCTCGATTCGCCGGCCGTGGCCCAGCGATGGGTTCACGTCCAAGCCGTCGGGGCCCGGGCCGCCGAGCTGGCCGCCGCGGTCGACCCGGCAGATCGTGACCTGCTGATCGGGGCAGCCCTCCTGCACGACATCGGGTACGCACCGGAGCTGGTCATGACCGGGTTCCACCCGCTTGACGGCGCCAGCCACCTGGAACGCGCCGGCTTCCCCAGGCGGCTGGTGGCGCTGGTCGCCCACCACTCGGGCGCTCGGTTCGAGGCCGCCGAGCGGGGCCTGCTGCGCGAGCTGGAGGCATGGCCGCTGGAGGACAGCCCGGTCATGGACGCCCTGGTGGCCGCGGACCTGACCACCGGCCCGCGGGGGCAGCGGTTCAGCTTCGATGAACGTCTCGACGAGATCCTGGCCCGCTACCCCGCCGGGAGCGTCGTGCACCGCGCGATGAGTCGGGCCCGGCCCGTGCTGGCGGTGCACGTGGAAAGGGTCGACGCCCGGCTCAGCCGATGAAGGGCTCCCGCCGCTCGTCGAGGGCATGACGGATCCGCAACCGCATCGACGGATGCATGGTCAGGCTGGCGAGCCGATCCAGCGGCACCCAGCGCACCTCCCGGGACTCACTGGACCCTCGCAGCTGCCCGCCGATGGGCCGGGCCCGAAAGGCGATGGAGAACTGCTGGCGCACCTCGCCATCGTCGTAGGCCATGACGTGGCGCGGGTTGGTGTACAGCCCGACCAGGCCGGTGACCTCGACGTCGATGCCGGTCTCCTCACGAACCTCGCGGACCACGGTGTCAGCGATGAACTCACCAATGTCGTGCCCGCCACCGGGCAGCGCCCACAGGCCGTTGTCCGCGCGGTGGACCATCAGCATCTCACTACGCTCGTTGACCACGGCGACCACCACCGACGGCACCACACTGTTCGCCGGCGGCGCCGCCGGGTCATCGATGTAGTCCACCCGCGCCATAGCTACCTCCCATCGACCGAAGCGAACACCGCAGCCGTATCGGTGATCGTCCTCGCGCCGGCCCAGACCCGGTCGAAGCTGGTCATATAGTGATCCACGACCCGACCGCCGGGCACCCGGCGCAGGTGCAGCACCGGGTTCTGCGCCGCCGGCGCCCCGTAGGTGTGCACGTTGGCCAGCAGCGTCTCGTCGGCCCGGTAGATCGAGGCGTACAACGTCGTGTCGTGCAGCCGCAGCTCGACACCGGGTACCCCGATCGTCGGCTCGAAGTACCGCAGGGCCAGCGTCACCCGGTGCGCCAAGCCGGCCCCGAACCCCTCCTCACGGCCGCGCAACGCCACCGCGGCGCCGGCCGGATCACCCAGCAACAGCCGAACCCGGCACCCTTCCCGCGCCCGATCGGCCAACCCGCCCACATCGGTCACCTCAGGGAAGAACAGGCCCGCGTACACCAGGATGTCAATGCTCTCCCTCGCCCGGACAACCAGCGACCGCCACAGATCGACCGGCACCGCCGAACGCGAGGGATAGAACTCCACCAGCTCCGCCCGACCCGCCGACACCACCCGCGCATCCAGGGCCGTGGACGGCCAAAGGTACGCCTCATCGACGCCGAGAAGCCTCGCCACCGCCTCCCGGTGGGCCCGGTGCGGTACCCGCTCCTTCGTGATCCACCGCTCGGCGGTCTTCGGATCCACGCCCACCCGATCGGCGAGCTGGCCGACCGTCAACCGCCCACCCACCAGGGCGCCACGCAGGCGCTCGTTCGCCATGTCGCCACCAGGACTCACAGGGACCGATCAGGACCTTTGTACCCGTTCCCGGACGTCCCCGAAAGTCCCGAGCGGGCGGTGACCGTGCCCCTGCCCCCAGAGATCGAATGAGGTCACAACATCGGCTTGCGCGTTGCTTGACAACTGCATTCATGGGGGCGCCGCCCATTGGTCCACGGCGCCCCCGAGGCGGCTCCGGACTCCCGCCGGAGGCGCGAGCTACCGTGCCTCCCTCAAATTGGCCCGCGTGAAAGACCTTGGATGTGAAGCTGCTGGTCTTGTGCGGACCGTGGTTTGCCGGCCAGACCCCCCGGAAGCCCTTGGCCAAAGCCAGAACTCAGTGTGAGCCCGTCCCGGCAGCGGGCGCGACGGGCCCCTGAAGATCGTGCTCGATGTGCTCGAAGATGTCCGCGTCCGTCTCCTGCTGCCACCGCGGAAGGTCATCCCAGTCCGCCACATACGCCGGCTTGGGGTCCGGGAAATGCCTGAAAATCTGTCCAATCCAGCACAAAGCGACGAAGCGGCCCTTCTGCTCGCGGCTGAGCCTGGCCGTAGCCCCGTTGGTGGCGACGATGAACGCCCGTACCTGGTCGTAGACCGCGGCAGCGCTGTTGCGCTCCCACTCGGGTGTCTCCTCCCACGCGGCGGTGTAGGACGCCTTGGGATCGCCTGGATAGTGCCGACGCACGCCGGCTATCCAGGCTTCACGGAACACTCGTCCGGCGGTCCCGGTCTGCATGCGGGAAGCTCCCCCTCGTTCCATCGACGAGCATCGGCGGCCAGTGCGGCGATCTACCCAACCCGGAAGCCTAGACTCGACCCACCGACGCGCTCAGGGGGACCCTATGACCGGCGTGCACTCCATCGGCGACCAGCTCGGCCGGCTGCGCTCTCAGCGCGGGTTGACGCAGGAGCAGCTCGCTGAGCGGTCCGGGGTGTCCGTCGACGTGATCCGCAAGCTTGAGCAGGGTACCCGCTCGACGGCGCGGATCAAGACGCTGGTCGCCCTGGCCGGCGCCCTCGACGCGAACGTGTCGGTCTTGATCACCCCGCGAACCACCCTCGCACCGCTCGACGACGCCGACCCCGCACTCGATGCGATCCGGCAGGCCGTGACCTACGGCAGTGTCCCCGGGCTCGACGAGCCCGACGAGCCGACCAGCGATCAGGAAGCCAGCCTGGCCACGAGCGCCGCTACCGCGTGGCGGGTATGGCAGCGGGGCGACTATTCGACCGTCGCCGCGATCCTGCCCACCCTGGTCGCCGAAGCGCGACACGCATGCCGCGACCTCGATGGTGACGACCGGGTCGCCGCCTATGGGCATCTTGCTACCGCCTACGAGGCCGCTGCCGGGGTGGCCATCATGCTGGGCACCGACGATCTGGCCTGGCTCGCGGCGGAACGGGCTATCGCCGCCGGCCAGCAAAACGGCGCCCCGGTGGTCGCGGCGTCTACCCGCCACTGGGCCTCGTGGATCCTACGCCGGCAGGGCCGCTACACCGAGGCGGTGGCTGTCGCCACCCGTGCCGCGGAGGACCACGAGCCGAGCCTGATGCGCGCCACCGCCGCAGAGTTGGCCGTGTGGGGCGGCCTGCTGATCAACGCGTCCGGGGCCGCAGCACGTGACGAACAGCCGGAGCGCGCAGACGAGCTGCTGTCCTTCGCCCGCGGCGCTGCTGGTCGGTTGGGCCGCGATCACACCGACCGGTGGTCGGTGTTCGGGCCGCGGCTGGTGGCGCAGACGGCGGTCACCAATGCCGTGGAGATCGGTGACTACGAGCGGGCGCTGCACCTGGCGCGGGATGTCGACATGACCGAGGGGACGCTGCCGCCGACGTGGGAGGCGCGGTATTTGCTCGGGCTGGCGCAGGCACGGGTCGAGCAGCACCAGGACGCTGCGGCCGTGTCGTCGTTGGCGCAAGCGATGCGCATAGCGCCGGAGTGGGTGCGTTACTACCGGCTCGCGCGGGACGTGACGTTGGAGTTGCGGCGGCGACCGGTGCAGCGGCACAACGGTGACCTCGCCGAGGTGGCCCGGCACCTGGGCCTGTCGAACTGACCCGCAGCGCCCTACGGAGATGGGTCCGTTAGGGCGCGCCGTCCGATACGTACCCAGCACTCGACCGTCGTGATCCGCCGATAGGACACCACGTCATACCGGCCGTATCCGTGTGCCCGCCGACTGGTGCCGGCCGTCCCTTCCGCCCTTTTGCACCTGGTCGGAGCATCGAGCCACGGGAATGCGGTGCTCATCCGACCTCGGATGACGCGGGCTCCGTTTCCCCCAATCCCGCCTCGGGGTTGCCCGTCCCTTGACAACTTCAAAGCAACCTCACCTATCGCGGCTGGCGTACCGGAAGGAGAACTCATCAGGTCGGGCGTGGACATCGAGATGGGTCGGCCGTGTTGTTGAACGGCACGTCGTTAGCCTCAGACCGGCCGAGGCTAACGCGATGCTGCTGACGCCACACACGCACGAGTTGGCCCGTATACACGGGGTGAGTTGGCCCCGGAGGTTGGCCGGACTCCGGTCGAGAAACGCACCGTACCGCCACTACTGTAGGCAGCCGCGAACGGAGCGAATGGGACCCATCCCGGGTTACTACAGGCAGCCGGCACGGCGCCTATGTCGGCAATGTCCGTTGAGAGATCAGCTTTTCTGTGTAGTAGATGTCGGGGTCGCGAGACCGCCGATGGGCCTTGACCCTGGAGCGGCGGTCGAGACGCCGCTTCAGGGTCACAGGTCAAACTCGCCGTCGTGGACGCCGCCGATGAAGGCCCTCCACTCGTCCAGAGTGAAGATCAGCGCAGGCCCGTTTGGGTTCTTGCTGTCGCGTACCGGCACGATGCCGAGGGCGTCGTGCAGGTTGGTCGCGACCTCCACGCAGTTGCCGCCATTGCCGCTGCGGGTGCTCTTGCGCCAGATGGCGCCGGTCAGGTCAACCACCGGTGATTCCCTCCATTGCAGTGGTGATCATCTTCCTCGACGCTGGTTCGTCGAGTGCCCGTTGTCCGAGGTCGCGCCAAGCGAGCTCGTAGGCGTCGACCTCATCGGGCTTGTTGAGGTACATCGCCCCGGTCAGCGTGTCGACGTACACCAGTGGTGGCTCCAGCAGCTCCTCGCTGCGTGGGTCCTTGGGGAAGTCGAGGATCGTGAATGCGCTCGCCATACCGCCGTGGACACCAGCGGAGAAGGGCAGGACTCGCACGGAGACGTTGGCCTGCTGGGTTAGATCGAGCAGATGCGTGAACTGGTCAGCCATCGTCGAGGCGTCGCCGGCGAAGCGGCGCAGCGCGGACTCGTTGAGGATCACGGCCAGATGTGGTGCGCGCGGCCTGGTCAGCAGTGACTGTCGCGCCAGCCGGACCTGGACTCGCCGTTGAATCTCATCCTCACCGATGTAGCCCGGGGGCACGCGCGTGACCTGCTCCGCGTAGGCCCTGGTCTGCAGCAGTCCGGGCACCAGCTCGGGCTCGTACTGCCGGATCGTCTCTGCGCTGTCCTCCAGCGAGACGTACAACCCGAACCACTCCGGCAACGCAGTCTGGGTGTAGTCGTGCCACCACGACTTCCTGCGTCCGTTACGGGTCTCGGCGGTAAGCGCCAGGAGGACCTCGCTGTCCTGCTCGGAGGCCCCGTACAGCTTGAGCATCGCCTCGACTTCGATGTCGCGGAACCGGACCGACTCGTCGCCCTCCTCCATCCTGCCGAGGGTGGCGCGGGCCCGCTGAAGCGCGTTGGCAGCCGCCTCCTGCGTCAGACCGGCCCGCTGACGGAGATCCGTTAGGCGACGTCCGATGTAACGGCGTAGCAGCGCCGAGCCAATCGTGTCAGACACCCGAGGTACCTCCGGTTTTTTGGGCGCGTGTCTCGCCCATTTTATACACGCGCCGGAACGACCGTCGCAGACAGGTTCGGCCTACATGATGCCTCCCTGTCCTGGTCAGGCTCAGAGTATTCCGCTCTTTTTAGTCCGATGAGAATGGGCGGTTGCAAAATAGTCCGTCTAACAGTTCAATGGTCTCCAAGCTGGCAGATCAATCCCGCCAACCGTCAACGGGAGTCGTCATGCGTTACACCCGCGAACCGCACCCCGACGGCCGGCCGAGTCAAGATCGGTCAGCGAGGCTCCCCGTCGCTGTACCGCGCACGATCGCTGCGGCGGCGGGTGATCGGGGCAATGATCGAGGTGCATTGCCCCTGTGCCGCCCTCGCCACCCGTTGGCGGCGGCCGGACGTCTGGCCGGCCGCATCAGCGAACGGTTCGGCAAGGACGCGCTGATGGTGGGCGCGGACCGGGCGCAAATCCGCTGCCCGGTCCGCACCCACCGTCCCACGCCGCAAGCGGCTTCTGACCTGCGCCGAGGCCCCGGTGTCGGCTCTGTGCTCGGAATGCCCACTGCCCTCGATCAGCCGCAGGCGCGGCGGGACTGGACTGTCCGGCAGCCCCGCCAGCACGACTGGCGGGTCTCGGCGAGCCGACGTAGCAGGCTGGGCCGCTGGAACGGCAAGGCGGTGTACCCGATGGAGCCCCGACATCGACCACGGCGCCAGGCGGCACAGGCCGGCAACGATACCGGTGGCGAAAGGTCGTCGCCGACAACTGCAACCTTCTGGCCCAGCCCATGGCTCGGCTGCACCGGCCGGGCGCAACCAGGCTCTTTCACGACCCGTACGTCAACGAGCGGCAATTGGTGCGGTCATCGTCTGGTATTCGGCGTGTCCGCACGTCCTACCGGCCATACGGGCTTCCAGTCGCCCCGCAGAACCACATGGACCGGCGGTCTCAACCCGCCCGTGCCAATGCCGCTGACGAGCACGACGGGAGGTGCCACGGCAGGGCCGCGTCGTCCACATGTGCTGCCGGCGCCGGTGGCCGGATACGTCGAGGGTCGTCGTACCCGACCGTGTTACCCGCCGCGTGGATCATCGCTGCTGGGCACATGGAACCGGACACGCCGATCGATGGCCTCATCGCGCCTGGAGCGCACGCCCCCAGCAAGCACCACGGTGACACAAGTTGTGTCATTCGCCGTTCTTGCGGATCTCCATACTCGACTGCGCCGAGTGATTGTCCTGCCACGAGGCTGCTCAGGTGTCCGCCCTGTGAGCTGGTCGATCGTCGTCCTGCTGAGGGGAGGCTTCGATGGCGCCTGAGTTCGGGCGACCACGCCAGCGACCACGCAAACCCGATGCACGGGCGAACCGACTGAGAGCAATCAGGCTCTTTCCCGCCCTATACGTCAATGGGCTGGCGTTGATCCCGCCATCGCCCGGAACTTCTGGTGTCCGTACGCCGTGTCGGCGACGCGGGTTGTCCCCAGGCGCCGCGCGGTACCGCATTCGCCGACCGACGGCTTGCCATCTGAGTCCCTGCTGGTGTACTGCCACCGGGGCTGCGCTGGTAGGTGAACGGCGAGTTGTCGTTCGGATCCTGCGCCCCCGGCCGGGACGCCCTCGCGTGCCGATTTGCGCCGCCGCTCGGGCTGCTCAGGGGCGCCGGCCGGGGGCCGGGCTGGCCCGTCTTTGCAGAGTCGCGAGGCGGATCTGGCCCGGCCATAGGCCGGCCGCTGGGAGCACGCCAAACGTCACCCCCTCGGTGATCTTCGACTCTGCCCTGTTCGACATCTACAAGGACGCCATGCACACCAACCCGGGCCGGGGCGACCGGCGCGGACTGCAAATTGACGCCTGCCACGTTGGCCAGGCCCTGGATGCGGCGCATCGCTGGCTGGATGAGGGCGCCGACTCGCTGCTGGTGCAGCCGGCGATGATGGCCGTGGATCTGCTGACCCGCCTGCGGGAGCAGACCCGGGTGCCCCTCACCGCGTTCAGCGTGTCCGGGGAGCACCGCATGTTGGCCGGTGCCGGCGACGCGGTCTACGTCGAGTACCTGCGCGCGCTGCGCCGCGCAGGCGCGGATCTGGTGATGACCTACGGCGCGCACCAGGTCGCGGCCGTCCTGGGCGAGCACGCCGACACCGAACGGGGATCGGCATGATCGACGAACCGGTCGACGTGCCCGCCGTGGTCCTTGCGGCTCAGAAGTGCTCGGTCGAGGTGGGATTCGCGATGGCGTGCGAGAACCGCACCGGTGCCCTGCTGCGCACCCTGGCCGCGTCCAAGCCCGGTGGGCGCATCCTGGAGTTGGGCACCGGCACCGGTGTTGGCACCGCGTGGCTGCTGGCCGGTATGGACCCGACCGCGCGGCTGACCAGCGTCGAGGTTGACTGGGCGACGCAGGCCGTGGCCCGCGGCGTGGTCGGTGACGATCCGCGGGCCGAGTTCGTACTCGACGACGCGCACCGCTGGCTGACGGCCTACGACGGTCCGCCGTTTGACATGGCCTTCGTTGACTGCCGGCCAGGCAAGTTCGTCCACCGCCGGCTGCTCATGGTGCACCTGGCCCCCGGCGCGCTGTACGTCGGCGATGATCTGCTTGCGCAGCCGACCTGGCCGGCCGACCACCAGCCGCGCGTGGATGCGTTCCTGGCCGAGATCGTCGCCGAGCCGGACCTGGTCGTCACCCTCATGCGCTGGTCGTCCGGCCTGGTCGTGGCCGCCTACCGGTCAGTGCGGAATGGCGTCGATGAGCCGGCGGGCACCTTGGCCGAGCAGGTCGTCGGCCACGGCCTGCCCGACT
>WNGB01005095.1_pt1 | contig 19746 bp, 21 predicted proteins | sample 5400681 | NCBI WGS metagenome assembly WNGB01 (sample SAMN13153367, study PRJNA577476) | soil metagenome | isolation source: 115 cm soil or saprolite under grassland replicate 2 | place: USA:California | collected 2016-06-15
AGGGTGGGCGACATCGACGAGCGCGGCCGCTTGCCGGGCTCGACCCGGTTGGCGACCGGCTTGCCGTCCAGCTCGGGCACGGCCGAGAAATCGGTGAGCTCGTTGTTCAGCAGGAAGCCCTTCACCATGATGCGTGAGCCGAACGGCGCCTCGATGGTGGTGGTGAATGCCACCGCATTGCCCCAGCGGTCGACGATGCTGATATGGCTGGTGCCGCGCTCGACGTAACCCGGCGGCACGCCGGGGCCGACGACGCCCATGCTGCGGTCGGGCGAGATCAGCTTGCGGCGCTCGGCGAGATAGGCCGGCGAGAGCAGCCCGGCCACGGGCACCTGCACAAACGCCGGATCGGCGACATAGCGGTCGCGGTCGGCGAAGGCGAGCCGGCTCGCCTCGGCGATGAGATGGAGCGAGCGCAGGTCGTCCGGCTTGTCGCGCCACAGCTCGAACGGTTCGAGCAGGCCCAGCACCTGCAGGATGGCGATGCCGCCCGACGACGGCGGCGGCATGCCGCAGACGATCCATACGCGATAGGGACCGCACACCGGCTCGCGCTTGATCGGCTTGTAGTTGGCGAGGTCGGCCAGCGACAGCGTGCCCGGCCGCACGTGCTTGTGAACCCGCTCGACCATCTCGCGCGCGATGTCGCCTTCGTAGAGCGCGCGCGGGCCCTGCTCTGCGATTAGGCGCATGGTCTCGGCCAGCGCCGGGTTGGTGATCCGCTCGCCCGGCTTCTTGGGCGAGCCATCGGCATTGAAGTAGACCGCACGGATGTCGGGATCGTCGGTCGGCATGCGCTGCAGCCAGCCGGCCAGCCGCGGCGGCACCGCGAAGCCGTCGCGGGCCTTGTCGATCGCCGGCTGGAACAGCGCGGCCCACGCAAGCTTGCCGTGCTCCTTGTGCGCCAGCTCCAGCATGGCGACCGCCCCGGGCACGCCGACAGAGATGCCGGAGACGACGGCGCCCAGCATGCCGATCGGCTTGCCGTCTGCCCCCAGGAACATGGTGGGCGACGCGCCGGCCGGCGCCGTCTCACGGCCGTCATAGACGGTGATCGCCCCCGTGGCACCGTCGTAGTGCAGCAGGAAGCCGCCGCCGCCGATACCCGAGGCCTGCGGCTCGACCACGCCCAAAACCATCTGGACGGCGATCGCGGCATCGACCGCCGAGCCGCCGCGGCGCAACACTTCCAGTCCAGCTTCGACCGCCATGGGATTGGCCGCCGCCACCATCGCCTGCGGCGCCGCGCGACACGCCGGGCCGAAGCCCAGCAGCACCAGTACGACGAGAAGCAGGCGGCGCAGGATCATGCGCGGCGCGCCACGATGAACAGGCGGCGGAAGGGAAAGAGCGTGATGCCGTCGGCGCGCGTCGGATAGGCCTCGGCCAAAAGCTTGGCATAGGGTTCGTAGAAGGCCGCCCCCTCCTCTTTGCTCAGCGCCTCCATGTAGGGCCTGAGCCCGGTGCCCGCGGTGTACTGCGCCACCGGATCCTTGCCGGTCAGCGCCTGCTGGTAGATCGATTCCCAGACTTCGAGATCGGCGCAGAGCGGCTTCAGCACGTCGTAATAGCGCGCCGGCTCCCACACGCTGCGGATGCCGCCCACCTTGGCGAGCTTGTCGCGCCACGGACCCATCCCGGCCGCCTTCTTCATCAGCGCGTGCGAGGGCGCCTCGTGGTTGCGCGGCATCTGGATGGCGAGCTGGCCGCCCGACGGCAGCAATTTCAGCAGGCCGGGGAAGTAGTCGATGTGGTTCTCGACCCATTGATAGGCGGCATTGCTGTAGAGGATGCCCGGCGGTACGTCCGGCTTGAACTGCGCGAGGTCGCCCTTGGTGAAGCTCACATGCTTGTCGACGGTCTGGCTGCGCGCCTTGGCCAGCATCTCGTCGGAGGAATCGACGCCGATGACCGGCGGTCCGGGAAAGCGCTCGGCCAGGAGGCGCGTGATGTTGCCGGCGCCGCAGCCGCGATCGTAGATCGCATGCCCGGGCCGCGCGCCGTTGGCGGGATCGAGCCGGCCCATGAGATCGAGCGCGGGCTGGATCCGGGCGTCGACGAATTTCAGATAGAGATTGGCGTCCCAGGTCGGGGCCTTCAGCTCGCTCACGATCACTTCTCCTCGAACGCGGCATCGACCGGCACGCGATAGGCCATGGCGATCTTGTTGCCCTTCTGCGCCGCCAGCACGACGGCCATGAATTCCTCGTGCATCTCCTCGGTCATGCCTTTGGCGCGCGCCATGGTGCCGTGCGAGGCGATGCAATAGTCGCACTGATTGGCGATGCTGACCGCGAGATAAACTAATTCCTTGGTGAGCGGATCGAGCTTGCCCGGCGCGAAGGCGGCCTTCATCTCGGCTGCAAACTGCTCCATCACGGCGGGATGTCTCGCCATCGCCTTCCAGACGTTGTTGATGTCGGCCGGCTTGATGTTGCGGCGCTTGGCGATGTCTTCGACCACGGCTTTCGCCCGCGGGCTCATGTCCTTGTACGCGGTCAACCTGGGCATGCGACGCTCCAAACAAAAAAGGGCCGGATCTCCGGCCCATCATGGCGCAGATCGGCCCGTCCCGGCTACTCGACGACCTCGGTGGCGGCCTGAAGCATCGTCGGCGACACCGTCAGGCCGAGTTCCGCCGCCGTCTTCTGGTTGACGATCAGCACGTAGTCGGTCGGCAGCTCGATCGGCAGGTCGGCGGGGCTCGTGCCCTTGACGATGCGGTCGATGAAATAGGCGGCGCGCTGCATCTGTGCGCGATCGTCGATGCCGTAGGTGAAAAGACCACCAGACAGCGCGAACGCCGGAAAATCGCTGACGATCGGCAGCTTGGCCGTCCGGGCAGCGGCGATGATGCGATCCTGGTAGCCCATGAAGATCGGCTGCACGACAACGGCCTGGACACCGTCCTGTTTCAGGGCTGCCATCAGCTTGTCGTCGATCTCCGACGGCGCGTCGACCATCTTCACCACGAGCTTGACGCCGAGCTGGGCCGCCGCTGCCTCGATGCCGGCGACGAATGTCTTGGTGTTCTGATCGCGCGTCCAGCCGATGAAGGCGACCGACGTTAGGTCCGGCATGATCTCGCGCAGCAAGCCGAGGCGCTTGCCCGACAGATCCGGGCCGACCATCGACATGCCGGTCAGATAGCCGCCGGGCCGGGCGATGCTGGCGGCGAACCCCGTCGCGATCGGATCGGAGACCGGCGCCATGACGATGGGGATCTTCTTCGCCTCGGTCGCCTGCTTGACGATGGTGACGGCCGGAGTCGCCGTGGCGACGATCACGTCGACGCCGCGATCGGCATAGGCCTTGGCCGCCTCGCGCGCGCGTTCCGCGCTGCCGCCCGTGAAGCTCACCAGCAGCTCGAGGTTGCGGCCCTCGACATAGCCGTAGGCCTTCAGGCCTTCCCGCAGGCGGGCGACATAGGTCGCCTCCATGAACGGCGGCCACCAACTCAGCAGGCCGACGACGATCTTCTTGCGATCCTGCGCCAGTTCCTGAGCACGGGCGACGACCGGAATCGCGGCGGCCGATGCCGCAAGCAGCAGGCGACGTCCGAGCTGCATGGTCAGTACATGTGCTGGCCGCCGTTGATCGACAGCGTCGAGCCGGTGATGAAGCCGGCATCGTCGGCGATCAGGAACATCACGCCGCGCGCGATCTCGTCGGCCTTGCCGAGCCGGCCGACCGGGATCTTGGCGACGATCTTCTCCAGCACGTTGGCCGGCACGGCCGAGACCATGTCGGTCTCGGTGTAGCCGGGCGCGATGGCGTTGACGGTGATGCCCTTGGAGGCACCTTCCTGGGCCAGCGCCTTGGTGAAGCCGTGGATGCCCGACTTGGCGGCGGCGTAGTTGACCTGGCCGTACTGTCCGCCCTGGCCGTTGATCGAACCGATATTGACGATGCGGCCGAAGCCGCGCGTGTTCATGCCTTCCCACACCGCCTTCGACATGTTGAAGCAGGAGCCGAGGTTGGTGTCGATCACCTGGTCCCACATGTCGCGCGTGAGCTTGCGCATGGTCGAATCGCGGGTGATGCCGGCATTGTTGACCAGCACCTCGACCGGCCCGAGATCCTTCTCGATCTGGGCGATCACCGACTGGCAGGCGGCGAAGTCGCCGACGTCGAACTTGTAGACGACGATGCCGGTCTCGGCCTTGAACTTCTGCGCGGCGTCGTCGTTGCCGGCGTAGGTGGCGGCCACCTTGTAGCCCTTGTCCTTCAGCATGCGCGACACGGCGGCGCCGATGCCGCGGGTTCCGCCCGTCACGATTGCTACACGTCCGGCCATATTTTCCTCCCTTACGTTACCGCAGGGCCACTCTAGCCGGTTCTGCAGGAGAAGGAATTGCCGGGCGCTGCCGGATAACGACGCACCGGCGGCCGGTCATAGAACGGCAACCATGAAACCCTTCACCGCCCTGCTCGGCGCCGCCGCCGGGACCCACGCCGCCGACCAACTGGCGCTCGCCACCCTGCCGCTGACGGCCACGCTCGTGCTGGGCGCCGGCCCGGACATCCTGGGCCTGCTGGTCGCCGCCCAAAGTGCAGCCTGGCTGCTGGTCACCCTGCCGGCCGGTGCCTGGGCCGACCGCATGCCGCGGCGCACGCTCCTGATCATCGGCCTGGCCCTGGGACTGGCGGCATCGATCGTCGCCGTCGTCGCGGCCGCCGCCGGCACCACCGGGCTGCTGGGCGTCGCGGCCTTCGTGGGCGCCTCGGGCACCGTGGTCTACATGCTGACCTCGATGTCGCTGCTGCCGAGCCTTGTGCCGGCCGGTGACCTGCCGCGGTCGAACGCCCGCCTCGAGCTCGCCCGCGCCATCGTGAGCCTCGCCGCGCCCTTCATCGCCGGCCTGCTCGCCCAGCATCTGTCGCCGACCTGGGGCTATGCCCTGGCTGCCGTGGGCGCCGCCGTGGCGCTGGCCTGCATCATCGCGCTGCCCAAGGCTCCCGCGCCGACGGCCGGCGACCAGCGGCCGTCGATGGCCGCCGCCATCCAGACCGGCGCGCGCTTCGTCGTCCGCCACGAGCTGCTGCGCGGCATCAGCCTGTGCGCGATCTTCTGGAACTTCGCCTTCTTCGCCCTGCTCGCGGTCTGGGCGCCGCTGGCCCTCGGCCTGCTCAAGCTCGATCCGGCGAGCATGGGTCTGGCGCAATCGGCCTATGGTGCGGGCCTGATCCTGGGCGCGCTGGTGGCGCCGATCTCGTCCAAGCGCCTGCCGCCGCTTGCCACCCTGATCTTCGGACCGGCCGTGTCGGTGATCGCCGCCGCCCTGTTCCTTCTGGCGCCGTCGGGCAATGGCTTCGCCTTCGCGGCTGTCGGCCATTTCCTGGTCGGGTTCGGCCCGATGCTGTGGCTGATCTGCCAGACCACGGTGCGCCAGCTCGTGACGCCCGCGCCGATGCTGGGCCGGGTCAATGCCACCGTGCAGACGGCGATCTACGGCGTGCGGCCGCTGGGCGCGCTGGCGGGCGGTATCGTCGCCGCCCAGGCCGGCCTGCAGGCGGCGCTGCTGCTGATCGCCATCTCGTTCGTGCTGTCGACGCTGGTGATCGTGCTCTCGCCGCTGGCGCGGCTCAGGGCCCTGCCGCAACCCGTCGCTGCCTAGAGACCGCTTGCCCGCTTGACCCCCGCCCTCCGCCGGTCGACGTTAGCGGCGGAGGTCGCTGTATGAGGAAGTTACTGGTCGCCGTTGGCTTGTTGTTGCTGGCCGGCTGCAGTTCGAATTCGGTCTGGTGGAAGGCCAACGACGCCTGGGGCACCGGGACTTTCCCCGTCGCCAACGACGGCCAGGCCGCCCTCTACATCGTACGCGAGCCGGCGCAGCCCGATTCGCCGCCGATCAACATCACCATGGGCACCCAACCGATCGGCGGCATCTTGCCGCCGAACTACATGCGCCTCGACCTGGCGCCCAAGCTCTACGACCTCAGGGCCTATGGCCCGCAGTCCAACACCGAGCTGATCATCACCGTGGCGCCGGGCCAGACGCGCTTCCTGCTGGCCCAGCCCACGCCCAACGGCGGCGCCGAGCTGCTGGAGCTCTCCCAGGAGCAGGGCCGCAAGCTCGCGCGCAAGGGCGAGCGGCTGTGGACGCCGGAAATCTACGACTGATTGAACAGGCTCATGCTCTTCCGGACCGCGCGCATCTTGCGCGCTCATGAGCATGAGGCGCGCAAGATGCGCGCGGTCCGGAAGAGTCCGAGGCTCTAGATCCAGACGTCGTTCTGCGCCGTGCGCTCGCCGCCCTGGTCGCCGGTGTTGGGCACGCCGCGCGGCTCGATGAGCAGCATCTTCACTTCGCGCTCGGCGTAGGGCTTGTGCTCGACGCCCTTGGGGACGACGAACATCTCGCCGGGCCCGATGCGCACTGCGCCGTCGCGGAAATCGATGCGCAGCTCGCCTTCCATGACGACGAAGGCTTCGTCGGTGTCGGCGTGGGAATGCCAGACGAAGTCGCCTTCCAGCCGAACGACCTTGAACTGGTAGTCGTTCAGCTCGGCGACCACCCTGGGCTGCCACTGTTCGCGCAGCAGCCCGAACTTCTGCCCGAAGTTGACGGGCCGATAGTCCATCAGTCGCGCTGCACGCACATGGCGATGCCCATGCCGCCGCCGATGCACAGCGTGGCGAGGCCCTTCTTGGCGTCGCGCTTCTGCATCTCGTAGAGCAGGGTCGTCAGCACGCGCGCGCCCGAGGCGCCGATCGGATGGCCGAGCGCGATGGCGCCGCCATTGACGTTGAGCTTGTCGGGATCGAGGCCGAGCTGCTTGCCGACCGCGACGGCCTGCGCCGCGAACGCCTCGTTGGCCTCGACCAGGTCGAGATCCTTCACCGTCCAGCCGGCCTTCTTCAGCGCCGCCTGCGAAGCCGTCACCGGCCCGATGCCCATGATCGAGGGGTCGACGCCCGTGGTCGCCCACGACACGATCCTGGCGAGCGGCTTGATGCCGCGCTTCTTGGCCTCGTCGGCCGTCATCAGCACCAGGGCGGCCGCGCCGTCATTGATGCCCGAGGCATTGCCGGCGGTGACCGAGCCGCCCTCCTTGGCGAAGGCCGGACGCAGCTTGGCCAGCGTCTCGACGGTGGTGCCGTGGCGCGGGAACTCGTCGGTGTCGACCACGACCTCGCCCTTGCGGGTCTTCACCGTGACCGGGACGATCTCGTCCTTGAAGCGGCCGGACTTCTGCGCCGCCTCGGCCTTGTTCTGCGAGGAGGCGGCGAAGGCGTCCTGCTCGGCGCGGGTGATCTGGAACTTCTGCGCCACGTTCTCGGCGGTGTTGCCCATGTGATAGCCGTGGAAGGCGTCCCACAGGCCGTCCTTGAGCATGGTGTCGATCATCTTGAACTCGCCCATCTTGGTGCCGTCGCGCATGTAGCCGGCGTGCGGCGCCTGGCTCATGCTTTCCTGGCCGCCGACCACCATGATCGAGGCGTCGCCGTTGCGGATCGCCTGCCAGCCGAAGGCGACGGCGCGCAGGCCCGAGCCGCAGAGCTGGTTGATGCCCAACGCGGTCTTCTCGACCGGGATGCCGGAATTGACCGCGGCCTGGCGGGCCGGGTTCTGGCCCTGAGCGGCGCTCAGGATCTGGCCCATGATGACTTCGTCGACTTCCTCGGGCTTCACCTTGGCGCGCTCCAGCGCGCCCGTGATGGCGACCTTGCCGAGGTCGTGGGCCGGGACGGCGCCGAGCGCGCCATTGAACGAGCCGATCGGCGTGCGCGCAGCGCTCGCGATGACGATTTCGGTTGCCATGTAATCCTCCTTGGCTGCCGCCCTGCAGAGGATGTTATAGGCCGGCCCCCGGCAGCGGCAAGGACCCCTCTTGAACCGTCATCACCTCCTCACCGAGCGGCTTGATCTTCGGCCCATCACCTGGGCGGACACGGACCGACTGGCGGTATTCCACGCCGATGCGCGCGTGATGAATCTTCTGCAGCATGGTGTGCTGACACGCGCCAAGAGCGACGCCCTGGTCGCGACCTACGAGGCCGAGTGGCCGGCGCTGGGCTTCGGAAACTGGACCGCGACGGAACGCGCGACCGGCCAGCTGGTCGGGCTGGGCGGCCTGCGCGTGCATACCGGCGACTACGGCGTGGCGATACGCCTGGCCTTCACGCCCGACGCGCAGGGCAAGGGCTATGGGCCCGAGCTTTGCCGCGCCGCTCTTGCCTTCGCCTTCGACGTTGCCAAGCTCGATCGCGTCGTCGCCCTCACGCGGTCGGACAACCGGCCCAGTCAGCGCTCGCTGGAGAAGTGCGGCATGGTGCGCGAACGCGAGATCAGGATGGAATCCGGCCGCACGATCCTGGTGTACGCCGCCTTCAATCCGAACAGCGGGCGCAGGAACCGGACGGGCCGCACCAACCCGAAGTAGATCGCCGAGGTGCCGACGAAGGTCGCCAGCACGGCGAGGATGAAACCCGCGACCGGCGGCGCGCCGATCTGCAGCAGCCAATAGACCGCGATCACGGTGACGGTCTGGTGCAGGATGTAGAATGGATAGACGGCTTCGGTCGCGTCGTCGAGGAAGGCCGGGCGCTTCGTCAGATGGCGATTGGCGAAGCCGATGATGGTGAACAGCCAAGCCATGGTGTTGATCGCCGACAGCAGGGCGAAGGCAGGGCGTGCGGCATCAGCGATCGTCGGCCGCACCGTGCCTTCGAAGAAGAAGACGTAGAGCGTGCCATAGGCCACGACGCCGATGGCGAACGACAGCCAGCGTTGCCGGTTGAGGGCGGCCAGCAATTGCGGCGAGCCGAACAGGAAGGCGCCGCAGAGCAGCAGGGCGCCGTAGTAGACCAGGCCGTGCCAGTCGCCGATCAGGCCGTTGGTGTTGTAGGAGATCGGCGCCAACCACAGGATCGAGGCGCCAAGCGGCAGCACCATCAGCCACTGCAGGCCCAAGCGCGCCGTCACGTGCCCTGCCCGCGCGAGTGTCGTCTTGCCCTGCTCGCTGCGCGCCCACAGGAAGTACGGCAGCACCGCGAAGGTCAGCACCAGCACGTAGGCCAGGAACCAGAGATGGTGCCAGCTCACGTTGCCGTTCGGGTAGGCGCCACCCTCAAAGGCGTGAGGCAGCCAGTCGAGGAACGAGCCGGTGAACTGGCCGCGGTAGAGGCGCTCGAGATAGATCTGCGGCGGCACGATCACGACCATGCCGAACACCAGCGGCACCAGCAGGCGCCGCACGCGGTCGAGGGCGAAGGCACGGGGCGACCGCGAACCCAGGGCCAGCGCGATCGCCGCGCCGGACACCACGAAAATCAGGGGCATGCGCCAGCGGTTCACGAACCGCATGCCCTCGCGCAGCCAGTCGATGCTGTCGACACTGGTCAGGTGCCAGCTCCAGCCCGACCAGGCCATGCCGGCGTGGTAGGCGATCAGCAGGCCGAAGGCGAGGACGCGTAGCCAGTCGAGGTCGGCGCGGCGGGAAACGGACATGGGGCACCTCGTGAAGAGGCCTCCTATCTATCCTCCAACTCTTTGATTTAGCTTGGAATTGTGACGACCGGCGGGAATTCTGGGACGACCGGCTGCGGCCGCGGGACGTCCGGTCATGCTCTTCCGGACCGCCGGCCTCCGGCCGGCTCAAGCGTCATGTTCCTCTCCCCCGCTAGGGGGAGAGGTTAGGTGAGGGGGAATCGATGTTGCGTAGCCCCCTCACCCAGCCTCTCCCCCTAACGGGGGAGAGGAGCATGAAAGAGAAGAGCATGAGCCGGCAGGATGCCGGCAGTCCGGAAGACTATGACCTCACCGGCACCAGTGCCTCGAAACGCTGGCGATAGCGGCGGCTCAGGTTCACCTCGGCGCCGTCCTGCAGGCGGATGCGCCAGTCGCCGCTGATCCAGGGCGTCACTTCGGCGATGCGCGCGACGTTGACCACGTAGGATTTGTGGACTCTGACGAAGCGCTTGGGATCGAGTTCGCCCTCGAGCTTGGTGAGCGCGGAGCGGATCTCCAGCGTCTCGCCGCCGATATGCAGCACGGCGTAGTTGCCGGCGGCCTCGATCCAGTCGATGTCGGCCACCTCGACCATGATCTCCTTGCCGCGCTTGCGGACCGCGAAGCGCTCCGGCAGGACGTTGGACGGCAGCGGCGCAGGCGCTGGCGACGGCGCCGCGGCCTCAGCGGGGTGCGGCCGGCTGAGCAGGTGGCGCAGCAACTCCGTGGCGCCGCTCAGCATGGCGTAGTTCACGACATCCTTGGCGAACTCGAAAGTCAGCCGGTCGATCGTCAGAGGAAAGCTGTAGGCCTCGCCCAGGATGCCGGAGAACCACAGCAGGCGAAGGGCGGCCATGCCGAGCGTGTGGGTGATGCTGAAGGGCACCAGACCCGCCACGTGGATCGCAATGTTGCGCGCGCCGCCGCGGATCGGCCAGCGTCGATGCATCCAGTAGAGAACCGGCAGCAGGGCGGCGATAACGAGATGACTGCAGACCTCCACGGCAAAGGCGCGACCGAAGGCAACGGGCTCGCCGCGCCTTGCCTCATTGGCAAGCTCGACATGGGCGTGAGCGAACACCGAGACCGTGAGCAGCACGGCCCAGATGGCGACATGCCGCCAAAGGATCGAGCGTTCCTGCGCCGTCATCACGAGCGTTTGGGCGGGATGTCGCGCAGCCAACCGATCAGCGGCGTCCAGCAGAGGTCGCGGGCGCGGCCGCTCACCACCATGCCGATGTGGCCCAGCGGCAGATCGAGGCGTGTGACGCGTTTCAGGCCGCGGCCCGGTTCCGCCAGCGCCGCGGCCGACAAGGGCGGCACGATGCGATCGCCCGACGGGATCATGACCAGCGACGGCACGCCGATCTTCGACGGCACGATGCGCCGGCCGCCGACCGTCCACTTGCCGGCGCCCGGCAGATTGTCGCCGTACCAGCCGATCAGGCATTCGCGCGCCGTCGGGCCAGCGAGCGGCGCGCCCTCGTTCAGCCAATCCTCCAGCAGCACGAACTCGCGCGCCGAGGCGCCTTGCTGGTCCATGCAGAGGAAGCGGCCGAACTTCTTCATTGCGAGCCACGGATCGAGCGACCAGAACAGCGTCTGCAGGATATCGACCGGCAGCTCGCCGACCTGGTCGGCAACCCGCGCCAGCATCGGGCCGGCCGACAGCAGGAAGGCATGGCCGGTGCGGTCGGCGTGGAAGTCCCAGGGGGCCGCCAGCAGGGCGAGGCCGGCGACGCGACGCGGCTGGCGCGCGGCCAGCGCCACGGTGAGCGTGCCGCCCATGCAATAGCCCATCACCGCCGGCGCCCGCCGCGCCCGCTTGGTGACGAAGGCGAGCGCACGTTCGAGGCGGGCGACGTAGGCCGTGGAATCGAAGCGGCGCTCATCGGCATTGGGCGTGCCCCAGTCGACGAGGTAGGGCCGCAGGCCCTCAGCCGCCATGGCACGCAGCAGGCTCTTCTCCTGGGTAAGGTCGAGAACCTCCCAGCGGTTGATCAGCGACGGCACCACCAGCACGGCCCGCGTGCCGCGTGCCCGCGCCGCACGATGCGTGGCGCCGTAGTCAAGCAGGCGCGTATTGCCCTCGTTCCATACGGCCGGCGGATTTTCGAGGTCGCGATGGACCGGGTGCCGGCGATAGGCCAGCACGCCGTCGGCCAGCCGGCCCATGCGGCGGGCGATCTCGCGATGGAGCGCGCTTTCGAACTTGCCGGCGCCGGCCCTGGCTTCGAGCGCGGCGATCTCCGGCAGGAGGGCCGCGATCGATTCAGGGACCGCGCTTTGATTCGAGCTCGGCGATCCGGGCTTCCAGAGCTTCCACGCGCTTTCGGAGCTCGCCCACGTCATCAGCGCCGTTCCCAGATGAAGAGGCAGCGGACGAGGTCCCAGTCTGGGCTGCATGAGATGCTCCTTGGGCCGCCTGCAGGGCGCTGGCAATCTGGCTGTTCGCGGCAGCGAACAGCCGGGCGATCTGCTCGGTCAGCGCCTGGTCGGAGGCAAGCCCGGCGAGCTGGCTTTGCCAGAGGTCGAGATAGCGCCGGGCAAGCTTGTCGAAATCGCCTGCATCGTCGTTTTCGGAGGCCATGACTCACTATAGCCCATCAATGATGACGATCGGCCGGCGAACACTTCTTTCGCACACGCAAACCGCTCCTTGTCGCACTGCGGTATCGGCGCTAAGGTGCCGGTTCCGATGTAAACGGATGTTCACTCCGCGTCTGCTAGGGAGCGAAGCGTAATGGCCGATCTGGCAGGAACCGAGGGCGGGCCGAAGCCCGCTCCGGTGGTGATCAAGAAGTACGCGAACCGGCGGCTCTACAATACGGCGACATCGGCCTACGTGACGCTCGATCACCTGGCGACGATGGTGAAGCAAAAGACCGATTTCGTGGTCTACGATGCCAAGACCGGCGACGACATCACGCGCTCGGTGCTGACCCAGATCATCTTCGAGGAGGAGAGCAAGGGCGGGCAGACGCTGCTGCCGATCCCCTTCCTGCGCCAGCTCATCTCGTTCTACGGCGACAGCCTGCAGGGCGTGGTGCCGCAGTACCTCGAGATGTCGATGACGCAGTTCGCGCGCAACCAGGAGCAGATGCGGAAGTATCTGCAGAATGCCTTCGGCTTCAATCCGTTCCAGCAGTTCGAATCGATGGGCAAGCAGAACATGGCGATGTTCGAGAAGGCCATGCGCATGTTCAATCCGTTCCAGCTGCCGGGTAGCCCGGGCACGCCGGCCGCGGCCAACGGCCAGGAGCCGCCGGCCAAGCCCGAGACGCCGGCACCCGCCAACGACACGGCGATCGACGACCTCAAGCGCAAGCTCGACGAGCTGCAGAACCAGCTCGCGGAACTCAGCAAGAAGTCCTGACCTCATGGGAGGCTTCTAATGGGTGATGGGCCGCCGCCGCTGCGACGCGTCATGTCGCCCTGCATCGGCATCTGCACGGTCGACCGCAAGAGCGGCTTCTGCCTCGGCTGCAGGCGCACCATCGAGGAGATCGGCCGCTGGATGATGCTGGAAGACCCCGAGCGCCAGAAGATCATCGACCAGTTGCCGGCGAGAAAGATCGCTTAGTCTTCCGGACCGCCGGCTTCCAGCCGGCTCAGACACTTCCTTCAAGCTCCTCTCCCCCGCTAGGGGGAGAGGCTGGGAGAGGGGGCATCGACAGCTGGTGCAACCCCCTCTCCTAACCTCTCCCCCTAGCGAGGGAGAGGAACATGAATCATGAGCCGGCTGGAAGCCGGCGGTCCGGGAGATTTAACGCCCCTTGAATACCGGCTTGCGTTTCTCGCGGAAGGCCGACGTGCCCTCCTTGTAGTCCTCCGTCAGGCCCGTCAGCACGTTCTGCTCGGCATCCATGTGCGAGCCGAGATCGTGCAGGGCAAAGGCGAAGCGGTTGACCGTGGTCTTGGTCATGCGCACGGGAATCGGCGGCTGCCGCGCGATGCGTTCGGCGAATTCCATGGCGGCGGCGAGCGCCTGGCCGTCGTCGACCACCTTCTCGACCAGACCCCACTCCAGCGCGTCGGCGGCCGGGATGCGGTCGGACGCCAGGATCACCGCCTGCTTGGTGCGTGCCGGGCCCATCAACGCGATCATGCGCGGGATGGACCCCCAGCTCATGTTCATGCCGAGCTCGACCTCGGGGATGCGGAAGTGCGCGCCCTTGCCGCAGAAGCGGAAGTCGAGCGACACGACCAGCGCCGCGCCACCGCCGATGCAATGGCCCTCGATGGCGGCGATGGTGATCTGGTCCATCTCCTGCCAGGCGCGCGACATCTTGGGGCCGAGCCGCTGGCGATGGATCTTCTCGGCGACCGTGGCGGTGTCGCGCAGGCGGCCTTCGGGATCCTTCAGGTCGAAGCCGGCCGAGAAGGCCTTGGCGGAGCCGGTCAGGATCACCACCGAGGTCTCGAGATCGTCCTCGAAGTCACGCGTGACGTCGCGCAGTTCGCGCATCGCCTGGTAGCTGAAGGCGTTCACACCATCGCCGCGATCGAAGCGCACGACGGCGATGCGGCCCTGCGGGCCGAGGCCCTTCTCGACTTTGACGAATCGCCGCTCCATTGCCGCGTTCCTCCTGTGTTCGCGCCAAGGTAGCGCCTTGGCTTTACAAGGGCGAGGCCGTTGGCTTGACTGGACCTCATGTCGAAATCGATTGCCTTCCTTTCACTCGAACGCCGCATCGACGCGATGTTCGCCCGTTACACCAAGCCCGGCTCGCCGGGCGCCGTCGTCGCCGTGGCCCAAGGCGGCGAGGTCGAGATCTGCAAGGGCTATGGCCTGGCCAGCATCGAGCATGGCGTGCCGATCACGCCGCAGACGCGCTTTCGCATCGCCTCGGTCAGCAAACAGTTCACCGTCACCACGGCGCTGCTGCTGGCGGCCGAAGGCAAGCTGAAACTCTCCGATCCGCCGCACAAGTATCTGCGCGAATTGAAGCCGCTGCCCGTCACCATCGACCAGATGATGCGCAACTCAAGCGGCCTGCCCGATTTCCTCGAACTGCTGCGGCTGGGCGGCCATGGCCTCGACAAGCCGGCGCGGGCCGCCGACTTCCTTGCCGCGGCGGCGCGCAACGGCCATCTCAACTTCGCGCCGGGCAGCCGCTTCCTCTACAGCAACACCAACTTCCTGCTGCTCGGGCACATCATCGAGCGGCTGACCAGGAAGAAGCTGGGCGCGGTGATGGAGGAACGCATCTTCAAGCCGCTCGGCATGACCAGCACCATGCTGGCGGCCGAGATCGACACCGTGATCCCCAACCTCGCCACCGGCTATCTCGGCGACGACAAGGCGGGCTTCCGCCGCGCCGGCCACGCCTATCCGCAGGGCGGCGAAGGCGGGCTCACCTCGACGGTCGAGGATCTGCTGATCTGGAGCCGGCATTTCGACAATCCCGTGCTCGGCAAGACCCTGCCAGCGCAGCTCGCCGCCGCGGCGCCGCTCACCGGCGGCCACGCCAACCACTATCGCCGCGGCGTCGGCATCGGCGAAGTGCGCGGCATGGAGACGGTGGGCCATGGCGGCCTGTGGCCGGGGTACCGCACCGAGTTTTTGCGCGTGCCGGCGGCCGACCTCACGGTCATCGTGATCGCCAATCTCGCCACCATAGATCCCTGGCGCTTGGCGCACGCCATCGCCGCCGACGCCCTGGATGGCGACAAGCGGCTGAAGCCCGTGCTCGCACCGATCACCGAGGCCGAGATCAAGCCGATCGCCGGCACCTGGTTCAACGCCGACGAGCCTTCGCTGTTCGACCTGGCGTGGAAGAACGGCGAGGCCACCGTGATCCAGAACGGCCTGCCCTTCGTGCTGGGCCGCCGGCCCGGCGGCTGGTTCGGGGCGGAACGTGGCTCGTTCGAATTCATGATCAAGCCGGGCAAGGGCACATTGCGCGTCGATCTGGGTGCCGGCCGCGTGCTGTCGTTCAAGAAGCTCGGCAAGCGCAAGGCCGTGCCGACAGCGCTGGCCGGCAGCTATGTCTCCGCCGATTCAGGCGCGCGCTGGGACATCACGCGCAAAGGCGAGCATTGGGACGCGGCCGTCAGCGGACCATTGATCGCCGGCGGGCCGGCGTGGCCGGTGCGCGGCGTCGATGCCGATACGATCGAGACCGAGATGCCGGGAAGCTGGATCCAGGCGACCCAGCTCGCCCATCTGGTGCGCGACCGCTCAGGCCGCATCGAGGCCATCGAGGTCTCGACCGGCCGCATCAAGAAGATGCGGTTTGAACGGCAGGCTTAACGTCTCCCGGACCGCCGGCTTCCAGCCGGCTCGGAATCATGAGCCGGCTGGAAGCCGGCGGTCCGGAAGATCAGCGGAATGGGATCGCGTACAGCAGGCCGCCGTTGGTCCACAGCGCGTTCTGGCCGCGCTCGAGCTTGAGCGGCGTCGACGGACCGACATTGCGATCGTAGCTCTCGCCGTAGTTCCCGATCTGCTTGATGACGTTATACATCCACTTCTCGTCAACCCCCACCGCCTTGCCATAGCCCGGCGTGACGCCGAGGAAGCGCTTGATGGTGGGATCGTCGCTCTTCAAGAGCTCGTCGACGTTCTTCGACGTGATGCCCATTTCCTCGGCCTCGATCATGCCCATCAGCACCCACTTCACGAGGTCGAACCACTGGTCGTCGCCGTGGCGCACGATCGGCCCGAGCGGCTCCTTGGAGATGCGCTCGGGCAGGATCACATGCTCGCCCTTGCCGGCGAGCTGGGCGACACGCACGGCGGCCAGGCCCGAGGCGTCGGTCGTGTAGGCGTCGCAGCGGCCGGCGGCGTAGGCCTGCAGGAGCTCGTCGAGCTTCTCGATCAGCACCGGCTTGAAGCTCATCTTCTGCTTGCGGAAGTAGTCGGCGAGGTTGAGCTCGGTGGTGGTGCCGGGCTGCACGCAGATGGTGGCGCCGTTCAGTTCCTTGGCGCTCTTGATGTTGCTCTTGGCCGGCACCAGGAAGCCCTGGCCGTCGTAGAAATTGACGCCGGCGATGTTGAAGCCGAGCGAGGTGTCGCGCAGCAGCGTCTGCGTGGCGTTGCGCGTGATGACGTCGACCTCGCCCGACTGCAGCGCTACGAAGCGCTGCTGCGCCGTGGTCGGCGTGAACTTCGACTTCTCGGCATCGCCGAACATCGCCGCCGCGATCGCCTTGCAGAGATCGACGTCGAGCCCCGTCCACTTGCCCTGGCTGTCGGCCATGGAGAAGCCCGCCAGCCCGGTATTGACCGCGCACTGCACGAAGCCCTTGGCTTTGACCGCGTCGAAGGTCTGACCGGCCGAGGCCGGCACGGCGGCGAAGGCGACCGCGCCCGAAAGCGCCGTCGCGGCAATGAATTTATGAAGCATCCCTGACCCCTTGGTTGATTATGGGGTCAGCATAGCAAAGAACGCGCCTCTAGATCGTGCGCTCGACCATCATCTTCTTGATTTCGGCGATGGCCTTCGCCGGGTTCAGGCTCTTCGGGCAGGTCTTGGTGCAGTTCATGATGGTGTGGCAACGATAGAGCCGGAACGGATCTTCCAGCTGATCGAGCCGCTCGCCCTTGGCCTCGTCGCGGCTGTCGGCCAGCCAGCGATAGGCCTGCAGCAGGATGGCGGGCCCGAGATAGCGGTCGCCGCTCCACCAGTAGGACGGGCACGAGGTCGTGCAGCAGAAGCACAGGATGCACTCCCACAGCCCGTCGAGCTTGGCGCGCTCCTCGGGCGACTGCAGGCGCTCGCGCGTCGGCGGCTGGGTCGTCGATTTCAGCCACGGCTCGATCGAGGCGAGCTGGGCGTAGGGCACCGTGAGGTCGGGCACCAGGTCGCGCACCACCGGCATGTGCGGCAGCGGGTAGATCTTGACGTCGCCTTTGACGTCGGCGATGAACTTGGTGCAGGCCAGCGTATTCGTGCCGTCGATGTTCATCGCGCACGAGCCGCACACGCCCTCACGGCACGAGCGGCGGAAGGTGAGCGAGCTGTCCATCTCGTTCTTGATCTTGATCAGCGCGTCCAGGACCATCGGACCGCAAGTGTCCATGTCGACTTCATAAGTGTCGACTGACGGATTCTTGCCGTCGTCCGGCGTCCAGCGATAGATCTTGAACGTCCGGATGTTCTTGGCCCCGCCAGGTGCCCTGTAGGTCTCGCCGGTGCCGATCTTGGAATTGGCGGGCAGTGTGAACTCAGCCATCGCTTCCTCTCGAACTCAGTACACGCGCGCTTTGGGCGGGAACGACTGAACGTCGTTGGTCATCGGCTGCAGCTTCACGGGCCGGTAGTCGATGCGGGTCTTGCCGCTGTCGTCGACCCAGATCACCGTGTGCTTCATCCATTCCTTGTCGTCGCGCTCGGGATGGTCCTCTCGAGCGTGCGCGCCGCGGCTTTCCTTGCGGTTGGCGGCGGAGCGGATGGTCGCTTGCGCCAGCAGGATCAGATTCTCGAACTCCAGAGTCTCCATGAGATCGGAGTTCCAAGTTAACGAGCGGTCCTTGACCCTTACGTCCGACCGGCCCGCGATCACCTTCTCGAGGTTGTTGCAGCCCTCGTCCAGGCTCTGCTGTGTGCGGAACACTGCGCAGTCGTTCTGCATGGTGCGCTGCATGTTGAGGCGGAGCTGAGCGGTGCCAGTGCCGCCCGAGGCGTGGCGCAGCCGATCGAAGCGGGCGATCGCCTCGTCGCCGGCATGCGGCAGCTGCTTGTGCGGCTCGCCCGGCGTCAAGACCTCGCCGGCTCGGTTGGCGGCGGAGCGGCCGAACACCACGAGGTCGAGCAGCGAGTTGGTACCGAGCCGGTTTGCGCCGTGCACCGACACGCAGGCCGCCTCGCCGATGGCCATCAGGCCGGGCACGACGACGTTGGGATCGCCATCCTTTACCGTCAGGACCTCGCCGTGAACGTTGGTCGGGACGCCGCCCATGTTGTAGTGGCAGGTCGGCAGGATGGGGATCGGCTGACGCGTCACGTCGACGCCGGCGAAGATGCGCGACGTCTCGGTGATGCCGGGCAGACGCTCGTGGATCAGCTTCGGGTCGAGATGCTCGACGTGCAGCTCGATGTAGTCCTTGTTGGGGCCGCAGCCGCGGCCTTCGCGGATCTCGATGGTCATCGCGCGGCTGACGACGTCGCGCGAGGCGAGATCCTTGGCCGACGGGGCGTAGCGCTCCATGAAACGCTCGCCGCTGGCGTTGGTGACGTAGCCGCCCTCGCCGCGCACGCCCTCGGTGATCAGGCAGCCCGCGCCGTAGATGCCGGTGGGATGGAACTGGACGAACTCCATGTCCTGGATCGGCAGGCCTGCGCGCAGCGCCATGGCACCACCGTCGCCGGTGCAGGTATGGGCCGAGGTGCAGGAGAAGTAGACGCGGCCAGAGCCTCCTGTCGCCAGCACCGTCTTGTGGGCGCGGAAGCGGTGAATGGTGCCGTCATCGAGGTTCCAGGCCACGACGCCGCGGCAGGTGCCCTCGTCCATGATGAGGTCGAGCGCGAAATACTCGATGAAAAACTCGGCGTGGTTCCTGAGCGATTGCTGGTAGAGCGTGTGCAGGATGGCATGGCCGGTGCGGTCGGCTGCCGCGCAAGAGCGGTGGGCGATGCCCTTACCGTACTCGGTCGTCATGCCGCCGAACGGCCGCTGGTAGATCTTGCCCTCGGGAGTGCGGCTGAACGGGACGCCGTAGTGCTCGAGCTCGACGATCGCCGGCACCGCCTCGCGGCACATATATTCGATGGCGTCCTGGTCGCCCAGCCAGTCCGAGCCCTTCACGGTATCGTACATGTGCCAGCGCCAGTCGTCCGGTCCCATGTTGCCGAGCGAGGCCGCGATGCCGCCCTGCGCCGCCACGGTGTGGCTGCGGGTCGGGAAGACCTTGGTGATGCAGGCGGTCTTGAGGCCCTTTGAGGCCAACCCGAACGTGGCGCGCAGGCCCGCGCCGCCGGCGCCGACCACCACCACGTCGTAGGTGTGGTCCTCGATCGGATAGGCACGCCCGTTCACGCCGGGCGCCGCGCCGCCATTGGAACCGGCATTGGCCATCTAGTCACACTCCGAACGAGAGCTTCAGGACCGCGAACACCGACGCGAGGCCGACCGCGATCACGAAGAAATTGTTCGCCATCAGCAGAACGAGCTTCGAGGTCTCGCCGTGGGCATAATCCTCGATGATCTCCTGCATGCCGATCTGCATGTGATAGGCGAACGTCAGGATGAACAGCAGCAGCGGAATGGCGATTGCCGACGATCCGAGGATCTGCACCACGGCGGCATGATTGCGGCCGATCAGCGACACCACCAGAACCACGAA
>WNGB01012808.1_pt1 | contig 19744 bp, 17 predicted proteins | sample 5400681 | NCBI WGS metagenome assembly WNGB01 (sample SAMN13153367, study PRJNA577476) | soil metagenome | isolation source: 115 cm soil or saprolite under grassland replicate 2 | place: USA:California | collected 2016-06-15
ATCTCGTCCACGTACCACTTGTTTCGGAGCAGGCGGGCAAGTCCCCGCTCCTCGGGAGCGCTGCGCGCCGGCACGAGCGCCTGCGGTTTGAGCAGCTGCCAGGCGCCCACGATCCCGACGATCGCAACCGCCACCGCGACGGCGACCAGCAGCCACTCGGTCGAGGTCGACAGAGCCACCGCCGGGAGGAGTGGGGTACTCGCCTGCGTGATCGGCTCCAGCCAGTGATGGAGCCACGCGTTGCCATGATAGAGCTCGGGGATGTTGACGACGCCGCCCGCGGCTGAGAGCACCCCCAGCAGGAGCAGCGGGCCGGTCATGATCCACGGAGCCTCGTGCAGATGCGGCTGCTCCTGCTCACCGGTGCGGTTCGGACCGTGGAAGGTGTACAGCATCAGCCGCGTCATGTAGAACGCCGTCAGCAACGCGGCGGCGAGTGCCAACCCCCAGAAGACGATCCAGATCGGGTCCGCTTGCCCGCGCGCGTATGCCGCGGTGAGGATCTCGTCCTTCGAGAAGAAGCCGGAGAGCGGGGGCACGCCGGCGATGGCCAGCGTCGCGATCCACATCAACGCCGCGGTCCACGGCATGTACCGCGCGAGCCCGCCCATGTTGCGCATGTCCTGTGCGTCTTCATGGGAATGCGTGTGGTGGTAGGCGCGGTGCAGCGCGTAGATGACACTGCCCGAGCCCAGAAACAGGAGCGCCTTGAAGAACGCGTGGGTGACGAGGTGGAAGATGCCGGCGCTGATCGCCCCCGTTCCGACGCCCAGGAACATGTACCCGAGCTGGGAGATCGTGGAGTAGGCGAGGACTTTCTTGATGTCCCACTGCTTGAGGGCGATCGTCGCCGCGAACAATGCCGTCAGCGCGCCGACGCCCGCGACCACCGCGCTCGAGACGGGCGCCATGGCGAACAGCAGATTGCAGCGTGCCACGAGGTACACGCCCGCGGTCACCATTGTGGCGGCGTGAATCAGGGCGGAGACCGGCGTGGGACCCGCCATCGCGTCCGGCAACCAGGTGTACAGAGGGATCTGCGCCGATTTCCCGGTGCAGCCCAGGAACAGGAAGAGCGTGATCACCGTGACGGTGCGGCCGCCCGCCGCCAGCGCGTTCGGCGCGTGCGTGAACACCGTACCGAAATCGAGCGAGCCCGTAGACCAGAAGATCATGAACATCGCGACCATGAACCCGAAGTCGCCGATCCGGTTCATGATGAATGCTTTGCGGCCGGCGTTGGCGTTCGCCGCTTCGGTGAACCAGAAGCCGATCAACAGATAGCTGCAGAGGCCGACGCCCTCCCAGCCCACGAACATCACGGGGAAGCTCGCCCCCAACACCAGCACGAGCATGAAAAAGATGAACAGGTTGAGATACGCGAAATAACGCGCGTACCCCGGATCCTCTTTCATGTATCCGATGCTGAAGAAATGGATCAGCGAGCCGACGCCGGTGACGACGAGCAGCATCACCAGCGAGAGCTGGTCGACCTGGAACGCGAAGTCGACCTGCAGCGTGCCGACCGGTATCCACGACCAATAGCGCAGCACCACCGGCTCTTGGGCATGGACTCCCGCGAAGGCGCTGAAGACGACGACGGACACGGCGAACGCGGCCAGCAACACACCGGCGCCGATGACCGATACGAGCGTCTTGGAATTGGGACGCGCCAGCGCCAGCGTTCCGTTCAGCACGAAGCCGAGCAGCGCGAGGGCGGGCGCGAGCCAGATCAGGTCGACGGCGGTACCGGTCATCCGTCCTTGAGGAGATTCATATTCTGCAGGCTCACCGACTGCTTGTGGCGATAGACGGCGAGAATGATCGCGAGCCCGACGGCCGCTTCGGCCGCGGCCACGGCCATGACGAAGAACACGAACACCTGCCCGCCCACTCCGAGATTCTGCGCCAGTGCGACGAACGTGAGATTCACCGCGTTGAGCATGAGCTCGACGCACATGAAGATCACGATCACGTTGCGCCGCATCAGCACGCCCACCACACCGAGCGTGAAGAGGACCGCGGAGATGGCCAGTGCGGGGCCGAGCAGCACTAGAGTTTCCGTTTCGCGAGCACCACCGCGCCGACGATGGCGGCAAGCAGCAGCACGCTCGCGATCTCGAAGGGAATCAGGTACGCGCCAAACAGTGGATTGGCGACGGAGCCCACGATACCCTGCTGCTGTTGGAGCGCCGGGACGCTACCCGGGGGCAGTGTGATCGCCGACCGGAGCGTGGTCTGGGTCAGGGGCTGCAACAGAAACAGCAGCGCGGCGCCGAGCAGTACCGCGACGCCGAGCCCGAGCGGTCCTTTGATATCGCTGGGACCTGGTCGTCCCAGGTTGAGTAGCATGATCACGAACAGGAACAGCACCATGATGGCGCCGGCGTAGACCAGCACCTGGAGCACCGCGATAAACTGCGCGTCGAGCAGCACGAACAGCGCGGCCAGCGCGAACAGCGTCACGACGAGCCACAGGGCGCTCGCGACGGGGTTCTTGCGCGTGATGCACAGCAGGGCACTGCCCATGGCGATCACGCCGAAGATCCAAAAGACCGTATCCGTCACTACTCGCCCTTCGGGTCCGACGGGTCCCACAGCGTGGACACGGGGTGCGTCTGCGCCGTCAGCCGCTCGAGATCGTAGACGAAGCGATCGCGGCTGTACTCGGAGTTCTCGTAATGCGCGCCCACGTGGATCGCTTCCTCAGGGCACACTTCCTGGCAGTAGCCGCAGAAGATGCAGCGGAACTCGTCGATCTCGTAGATCAACGGGTACCGGTGGCCCTCTTCATCCTCGCCCGGGACGAGCTTGATGCAGTTGGCGGGGCAGATCTGGGGGCAGAGGCCGCATGCCACGCACTTGGCTCTGCCCTGCTCGTCGGTGAGCATGCGGTGCGTGCCGCGCCACCGCGACGAGAGCGTCCAGTCCTTGGATGACTTCTCTTCGGGATACTGCATCGTGACCTTGGGTCGCAGCAGATGGCTGAAGGTCAGCGCCATCCCTTTCAACGTGGCCCGCAGGTAGGACGTTTGCTGCGTCGGTCGCTTCATCACCTTCACGCCGATCGCCATCAGGCTGCCTCCTCCTGTACCGAGCCGGACACGATGCGGCCGCGATCGAGCCAATAGACCAGGGCGATCAGCAGCACGAAATTCAATCCTCCAAGGACCCAGGCCATGCCGGCGCCGTACTCCCAGCCGAGCCGGATCCGGACGAACCAGATCGCCACGGCCACCAGCGTGATGTAGACCAGCGAGAGCGGCAGCAGCACTTTCCAGCCGAGCGCCATGAGCTGGTCGTAGCGGAACCGCGGTAGCGTCCAGCGCACCCAGATATAGGTAAAGAGGAAGGCGAACGTCTTCGCGCCGAAGGCGGCGAGCGTGAGCAGCGTCTTGAGAACGCTCGGGTCCCCGGTCGAATCCCACGTGGTGAAGGGGATGTCCCACCCTCCGAAGAACAGCGTGGCCATCAGCGCGGACGCCGTCACCATGTTCGAATACTCGGCGATGTAGAACATCGAGAACTTCATCGCGCTGTACTCGGTGTGATAACCGGCGATCAACTCGCCCTCGGCCTCGGGCAGATCGAACGGCAGCCGGTTCGTCTCGGCGAGGGCGCTGATAAAGAAAATCACGAACGCGACAGTCAGCGGGATGATGAACCAGGCATGCGCCAGCTGCTGCTGGGCGATCACCTGCGACAGCGTGACGTTGCCCGCGAGCAGAATGACGGCGACCGTGCTCATCCCCAGCGCGATTTCGTATGAGATCATCTGCGCCGACGCGCGCAGACCGCCCAGCAGCGCGTACTTGTTGTTGGAAGCCCAGCCGGCCAGCACGATGCCGTACACGCCCAGCGAGCTGATCGCGAGGATATAGAGGAAGCCCACGGGCAGGTCGGCGACGACCATCGGGACGACGCCCCACGGGGTCGGAAGCGGCGACGCGAATGGAATCACACCGAACGTCAGCATGGCGGGCACGAACGACACGATCGGGGCAAGGGTGAAGAGCGCCCTGTCCGCCATCGCCGGCGACGTCTCTTCCTTGAGAATGTTCTTCAGCCCATCGGCCGCCGGCTGAAAGAGTCCCTGCGGACCCACGCGGTTTGGGCCGAGGCGATCCTGCATCCAGGCGCACACCCGCCGCTCGAGCAAGGTGAGCAGCGCCACCCCAACCAGGATCAGGTTGAGGACCACGAACACTTTGATCGCCGATGTGATCAGGAAGAAGGTCATGCCACTTCCGCCAGGCCCATCGCCCGCGCCAACTCTCCCAGAACCCAGGCGGCCGGCTGCGCCATCCCCGGAGCGGGCTTGGCCTGGAAGTAGCGCTGCTCGCGTCCGTCGCGGTTCGTGAACATCCCTTCTTCCTCGGCGACGTTGGCAATCGGCAGAATCACGTCGGCACGCCGGCACGCGGCATTCTCACCCAGTACCGTGCCGAGATACATCAGCGCGCCGTCCGTCTCCACGGCGCAATCGGGATCGTCGAGCACCAGCACCACGGCCGCGGACTTCGCCGCGGCGAGTGCCGGCGCGTAGTCGCGCGTGTACCCGAGCTGTTCAGCACCCCTCGCGTTGGGTGCGCGCTCGGCGCGGAGGGCGAGGTTCGGCACGCCCGCGAGCGTCGCCTCTTCGCCCATGACCACCTGGAAGGCGCCCGTCCAGTTGAAGCCGGACAGCAGCCGCTTGGCCGCGGCGAGCGCTTCGCTCGACGCTCCGGCCGACACCAGCGCCACGGCCTTGCCCGACGCACCGCGCAGAATCGCCAGGACACGCGCGAACGCTTCGTCCCAGTCGGTGGCGTGCAGCGCTCCGTCCTTGCGGACCAGCGGGGCTTCGATGCGGTCGCCGCGGTTCATCCAGCGATAGTGCATGCGGCCGTGATCACAGATGAAGTAGCGGTTGACGTCGAGGTTCGGCCGCGGGCGCACCCGCACCACGACTTCGTCCCGCGTATCGAGCGTGATGTTGCACCCCTGGGAGCAGCCCGTGCAGATCGACGCCGTCTTGTCGAGTTCCCACGCGCGAGCCTTGTGCAGGAAGTCCTTGGAGAGCAGCGAGCCCACGGGACAGAGGTCGACGACGTTGCCGGCCCAGGGATGGTCGAGCCGGGCTTCGGGATGAATGCCGATGAAGGCACGGTCGCCGCGTTCGGACACGTTGAGCACCGGCTCTTTCGCCACATCTTCCATGAAGCGGACGCAGCGCGTGCACAAAATGCAGCGGTTCGGCACATACAGGACGTCGGGGCCGAAGTCCTCGACGGGATTGAACCGCTTGGCGAACTCGCCGAAGCGCGTCCCGGGTTGGCCTTCCTGGAAGACGAAGTCCTGGAGCTCGCATTCGCCCGCTTGATCGCAAATCGGGCAATCGAGCGGATGATTGATCAGGAGGAATTCGAGCACACTTTGGCGCGCGTCCTTCGCCGCCGGGGCTTGCGTCTTCACGACCATCCCTTCGGTGACGGTCGTCGCACAGGCGATCTGCAGCTTGGGTGCCTTCTCGACCTCGACGAGGCACATCCGGCACACCCCGGCGACGGGCAGTCCAGGGTGATAGCAGTAGTGCGGTACGAGTACGCCTGCCTGCTTGGCTGCCTCGATGACGAGCGTGCCGGGGGGGACGGAGACCGGCGCTCCATCAATAGTCAGGTTGATCAAGCCATCAGCCATCTGCCGTCTGCCCTCAGCCGACCATTACGGGTTGGCGCTTGCCTGCGAGATAGGCTTCGAATTCGCCTCTGAATTTCTTGATCCCACTCACTATCGGTGCGGCGCACGAATCCGAGAGCACACAGATCGTCTTGCCCGTCATGTTTTCCGAGAGGTCCAGGAGCAAGTCGAGGTCCTTGGTCTTGCCCTGCCCCGCCAGGATCCGCTCCATGATCCTGGTCGTCCAGGCGGTGCCTTCGCGGCATTGCGTGCATTGCGCGCACGACTCGTGCGCGTAGAAGCGTGCCAGGCGCATGATCTGGTAGACCATATCCGCCGAGTCGTCGAATACGATCACGCCGCCCGACCCGAGCATCGATCCCGCGGCGACGCAGCCCTCGTAATCGAGCAACGTCTGCTCGGTCTCCTCGCGGGTGAGAATGGGCACCGACGAGCCGCCGGGGATGCAGGCCTTGAGCGTCCGGCCCGCGGGCGGCCCGCCACACATATCGTAGAGAAGATCCTTGAGTGGGAATCCCATCGTGACTTCGTAGTTGCCGGGCCGCTGCACGTGCCCGCAGACGGAGAAGAGCTTCGTGCCCGTGCTCTTGGGGTTCGACAGGCACAGGCCTTTGTACCAGCCCGCGCCGCGCTTGATGATGTGCGGCACGGCGGCGAGCGTCTCGACGTTGTTGATCGTCGTCGGCAGGCCGAACAGCCCGGCCGCCGCGGGAAACGGCGGCTTGATGCGCGGGTTCCCGCGCTTGCCCTCGATCGAATTCATCAGGGCGGTCTCTTCGCCGCAGATGTACGCGCCGGCGCCGCGATGCAGATGGATCTTGATCGTGCCAAACACGCCCGCGGCGTTCGCCTCCGCGAGCGCCCGCTCCATGATCGTCCAGGGCTCGGTGAACTCGCCGCGGATGTAGATGTACGCCACCTCGGCGCGGATCGCGTGTGCCGCGATCGCGGTGCCCTCGAGGAGCGCGTGCGGCGTCCACCGCATGATTTCGCGGTCCTTGAACGTCCCGGGCTCCGACTCGTCCGCGTTCACGCACAGGTAGTGCGCCTTCTTCTTTTCTTTCGGCATGAACGACCACTTGAGGCCCGTCGGGAACCCCGCACCGCCCCTGCCCCGCAGTCCCGACTCTTTGACGACGTCGGTGACGGCGACCGGGTCCATCTTCAGGGACTGAGCCAACGCCTCATAGCCGCCACGCTTCGTCCATCCCTTGAACGTGCGCGCATCGGCATCGCCGAAGTACTGCGAGAGCACAACCGTTTCTTTGGGATGTGACTTGTGCGGGTATCCCATTATGAATGTCCAATGATCAATGATGAATGACCAATGATCATTGTGCGTTGGACATCGATCATTCGGCTCACCGGTACTTCCTCACCAGGTCTGCGACGTTGTCGGGCGTGACATTTTCAACGAAATCGTCATTGACAAGGACAGGGGTCGCAAAACCACAGGCCCCCAGACATTCCACTTCGACAATCGTCCATTTGCCGTCGGGACTCGTCGCGCCGGCATCACCGGCGCCGGTTTGCGCGAGCAGAGCCTTCAGCACCGCCTCGGCACCGCAGATGTTGCAGGGCGACGTCGTGCACACCTGCACGAAGTTTTTCCCCACGGGATGCTGGTGATACATCGTGTAGAAGGTGACGACGCCCTTCACATAGGCCGGCGTCACGCCCAGCACCTCGGCGACCTCGGCCATGATCCGATCGGAGATCCAGCCGTGCTCGCGCTGTGCGATCCACAGCGCGGGCAGCAGCGCGGCCTGCTTGTTGGGATAGCGCGCCAGCACCGTCTGGAGCTCTTCCAGCACTCTACCGATGAAGACGGGTTGATAGTCCTCTTGCACCGTCATCGATCGACCTCACCCATTACGATGTCCACGGACGCGTTGATCGCGATCAAGTCGGACAGCAGATGGCCTTTGGCCATCCGGGGTAATGCGGACAGATTGATGAAGGAGGGCGGCCGGATGCGCCAGCGCACCGGCTTCGCCGTCCCGTCGGAGACGAGGTAGGTGCCGAGCTCGCCTTTGGGATTTTCGATCCCGACGTACGCTTCGCCCACGGGCGCCTTCACGCCTTCCATGACCTGCTTGAAATGGAAGATCATCGCTTCCATGTCGCTCATGGCGCGCGTCTTGGAGGGAAGAATGACGCGCGGATCGTCGACATTGATCGGGCCGTCCGGCAACCGGTCGAGCGTCTGTTGCAGAATCCGGTTCGACTGGTGGCACTCCTCCAACCGCACGAGATAGCGGTCGAAGACGTCACCGTGCTCGCCGACGATCACATCGAAGTCGTAGGTCTCATAGCCCAGATATGGCTTGTCCTTGCGGACGTCGTAGGCCACCCCGCTCGCGCGCAGCATCGGGCCGGAGAGGGAATAATTGATCGCCTCGGCCGCGGTGAGCGTCCCGACCCCCTGCGTGCGGCCCGCCCACACGGCGTTGCGCGTGAGCACCCGATCGATTTCCGCGAGCGTCTTCGGGAAGGTTTGCGTGAAGTGACGCAGCCTCTCGACGAACCCGTCCGGAATGTCGGCCATCAGCCCGCCGACGCGCGTGAGACTCGTCGTCAGGCGGGCGCCGGTCCACATCTCCTGGAGATCGTAGATCCGCTCGCGCTCCTGGAACGCCCACAGGAACGGTGTGAAGGCGCCCAGATCGATGGACGTCGTGCCGAGCCACACCATGTGCGAGATGATCCGGCTCATCTCGCAGGCGATCACGCGCAGCACGGTACAGCGCGGCGTGATCTCGATCCCCATCAGCTTCTCGGCCGCCAGCGCGAAACCAACGTTGTTCGACATCGGCGACAGGTAGTCGGTGCGGTCCGTCAGGGGGATGATCTGGTTGTAGTGCCGGTACTCGCCGAGCTTTTCGAAGCCGGAGTGCAGGTAGCCGAGGTGCGGGATGCAGCGCACGACGGTCTCCCCATCCAGCTCGACCACCAGCCGCAACACGCCGTGGGTGGCGGGATGCTGCGGGCCGATGTTCACGAGCATATGCTCTTCGACGAGACTGGGCTCGCCGCTCGCCGTCAGCGGGACGCGCGCCGGGCGCCCCTCGGCGTCTATACCGGGTGTCGCCAGCTCGAGCTCTACGGTCCGCTTGCTCATGCCGCCGTCGGGGGGGGGGGCTCGGGAATCACGCCGCGCTCACCGCGCCGCAACCGGTCCCGCATGTCGTCGGGGAGATCGCCGGCGGCCTCGGCGATGGACAGCTCTTCCAGCGAGTAGTTCGCTTCCGGATTGACGTTGAGCGCCTGGCGCACCTGCTCGGCGCGGGAGAAGCGACCGCGCAGCGGGAAGCTCTTCCGCAGCGGGTAGCCCTCCGCGTAGGTCTCCCACATCAGGATGCGCCGCAGGTCGGGGTGGCCCCGGAACGTGATTCCGAACATGTCGAAGACTTCGCGCTCCAACCAATCGGCGCCGCGCCACAGGCTCCAGACCGAATCGACGGCGAGCTCGGCGGTGGCCGGCAGCTCGACTTTGATCCGAATGTCGGCGCGCCGCTTGAGGGACCTGAGAAAGTACACGACTTCGAGCGGGCGCTCGCGATCGCGGAATTCAACGGCCGTCACATCGACCAGATAATCGAATTCCTGGCCCGGCGTCTCCTTGAGCCAGGTCATCGCCTCGAGCAGACGGTCGGCGGCGACGAACACAATCGTCTCGCCGTCGCGCGCGACTTCGGTGCGAAGAGCCCCGGGAACCGGGGAAGAAGAGGTCACGACGAACGAAATTGGTGGACGGAGTTGCCGAACGGCTCGGAGATCTCGTCGATCGTCTCGGGCGGCAGCCGCAGTCCCTTGTCGTCGAGCGGCTGTTCCTCGCGCCGCTTCACGGCGTCGAACAGCGACTCGCCCTTGATCTTCTTATGGAGCAGCAGGATGCCGTACAGCAGGCCTTCCGGGCGCGGCGGGCAGCCGGGGACATAGACATCCACGGGGACGATCGTGTCGATGCCCTGCACCATCGCGTAGTTGTCGAAGACGCCGCCCGTCGATGCGCATGCGCCCATGGAAATCACCCACTTGGGCTGCGGCATCTGGTCATAGATGCGCCGGATCACGGGCGCCAGCTTGAACGGCAGGCGCCCGGCGCAGATCAGCACGTCCGCCTGCCGTGGGGAGAACGCCTGGCGCTCCATCCCGAAGCGCGCGAAGTCGAAGCGGCTGGCGGCGGTCGCCATGAACTCGATGGCGCAGCAGGCGGTGCCGAACGGCATCGGCCACAGCGAATTGGCGCGCGAGGAGTTCACCGCCCAGTCCACGAGATCTTGGAACTTGGTGAGCAGATAATTCGAGCTTTTGACTTCGCCGACGCGCTTCATGGCTTCAATCCCACTGGAACGCTCCGCGCTTCCAGACGTAAACGTATCCAACGAAGAGCACGAGGATGAAGACGAGCATCTCGACCAACAGGAAGCCGGTGGGCACCGTGCCATTCCCCATAAAGATGACCGCCCAGGGGATCAAAAAGACGGTTTCAATGTCGAAGAGAATGAACAGCACCGCTACGAGGTAGAATTTGACGGAGAACCGTTCGTGGGCGCTGCCGAGGGGCGGCATGCCGCTTTCGTAGGGCCGCTCCTTGATCTCGGTCGGGCGCCGCGGTCCGAGGAAATGCGATAACACGATCATCGACGCTGCCACGACGATGGCCAGACCGAGCAGCATGAGGAACGGGATATAGGGCTGCATGGCGCTCGTGAAAAAATTCACTAAGGCTCTGCATAAGTCAAGCTGACGTCATTACATTGCCGCCCCATGTCAATCAAATCGGACCGTTGGATTACCAAAATGTCCAAACAGCACGGAATGATCGAACCGTTCGCCGACCGGCAGGTCCGCGAGGGCGTGATCTCCTACGGCGTTTCATCTTACGGCTACGACATGCGGGTCGCGCCCGAGTTCAAGATTTTCACCAACGCGTTGTCGGCGGTGGTCGATCCGAAACGGTTCGATCCGAAATCCTTCGTCGAATTCACGGGCGACGTGTGCATCGTGCCGCCCAATTCGTTCGCGCTGGCCAGCTCGGTGGAGTACTTCCGCATCCCCCGCAACTGTCTGACGATTTGCGTTGGTAAGAGCACATACGCACGATGTGGAATTATCGTCAATGTCACGCCATTTGAGCCTGAATGGGAAGGATTTGTGACACTGGAGATCTCGAATACGACGCCATTGCCGGCGAAAATCTACGCGAATGAGGGGATAGCCCAGGTGCTGTTCTTCACGGCAGATGAAGGTGATGAGTGCGAAATCAGCTACAAGGATAAGAAGGGAAAGTATCAGGCGCAGAAGGGTATCACGCTTCCCAGACTCTAAGCACTACGTCGTTAGAAGGGGTGCTGTTCGACTCTAGCCTTCTGGTTGTAGGCATAGGCAACGGCGAGCGCTATCAACGCAAGCGCAAGGAAGGATCCGACTCTATACAGCGCCTCGAGATTCGCCAAGTCGTAGAGCACAATCTTGAGCCCGGCGAACGCCGCCACGCCGAGCCCGATCGAGCGAATCAGCTTGTGATTGAGGCGGAATCCGAGGAACACGAGCCCCCCCGCAAACAGCAGCCACCACACGCTGAGCGCGAGATCACCGGCGAGCGGTGCCATGCGCGCGAAGTATTCGTGAAGTTGGATCGACCCGCCGGCAAAAACGGCCGAGCCGCGCCGCGACCGCGGTGCCGGCCACGACGACGTAGAGCGCGAGCGCCCAGCTGTCGGTGAACACAGAGGGCTGATACTCGCGCACCGAGAGAGCCGCCGAAAACAGACAGACCCACGCCGCCATCGCCAACGCTGCTGCCGCGTGACGTCCTCCCGGTCTTCCAGCCTCTCGTTCGGCGGCCAGCGCGGTCAAGGCGAGCACGGTCCATCCGATCGTCACACTGGCGGCCGGCCACGGGAACACGATGGCGAAGGCGACGAGCAAAAACCCGGTGATGAGGTGCGACGCGCTGCGGCGGACCCAGCCCGCCGGCAGATACGCTGCCGCGAGCGCGGCTGGGACGACCTGAAACGAGTTGTGAATGAGGCGTGTCTCGACCATGTTGGCGAGCAGCATGAACGCGAGCGGGTTCACGATGAACAGGAGTCGTTCGACGGACACGTCGCTCATTCCGAGGGCGCGTTCCGTCTCCCGACTGAACGGGTCGCGCATGAGCTGCTGCCACCAGAGGACGCCGGTGACGGCTGCTGCCGCACCCAGAGCGAGCCAGCGCGTGCTGTCCGATCCCACGACTCCGTCGAGGCCAATGGCCAGGATCACCCAGGCGATCAGCAGGATGCCGACCCGCGCCTCGGGCCAGGAACGGCGGAGCGTCACGTGCAGCGCGAGCAGCGCCGCGGCCGCGACCAGCCAGGTACCGAGCGGTGTCGCGATGGCCGGCGCGGCTCCCGCCGAAGCAAGGATCAGATATCCGAACAAGGCGACGTTGAACGTCGGCCGCCAGTTCATCGCGTACGCGGTGATGGCCGTGCCGAGCCCGATCACTTCGAGGTAGCCGAGAAAGCCCCGGGGATTGGGTGCGGTCGCGAGGATCATCGGCGCCAGGTACGCGCCGCCCAGCGCCCAGATGGCCAGGCCTTCGATCTCGTGGTGGAGCGCGAGCATCGTGACCGCCACAGTCGTCAGGGCGAGCAGCAAGATGCCGACACGGCGCTCCATGAGCGCGTACGGTCCCGCCGCCGCCCACAGACCCAAATACACGAGACCGCCCCCTGCCCCGATCATCGCGGCCCCATACCCGCGCATTCCTCGCCGGATGCGATCATGTCCCCAGGCGGCCACTGCGATGCCGACGGCGACAGCCCCGATCGCCCGCAGCAACGGCGAGATCCAGCCGCGATCGAACGCGTACTTGAGAAAGAGCCCCGCGGCGATCAGCAACGCCGCCACGCCGACCGCCAGCAAGCCGCGTTGTCCGAACCACTGCTCGAGGTCGTCGCGGCGGGGGGCGGGGGCGGGGGCGGGCGTATCCGGCACCAGCGCGTAGACGGCCGGGGCCGGAATGTCTTGAGGCTTCGGTGTCGGGGAGCGGATACCGCGGAGCTGGTCGGACGTGTTTGTGACGAAGGCCAGGCGGCGCACGATGTTCTCGAGCGTCGCGACCCGACGCTCCAGCTGCTCGATGACGTCCTTTTGCTGGTCGGTCACACCATGGCGGCCAGGCGTCGCGATCCGGCGACCGTAATGGCGACCGTTACCGCGACGATGATGGCGATATCGGGGATCCACCCAAGCTCGGTGGCGGGTACCGCCATTTGCAGGAAGTACATCACGAAGTCGAACAGCCCGATGGCTAACCCGAGAAGCAGGGTGAACTGCAGCGTGCGTCCGAGCCGGGCCAGCAGGCTCCCGGTGACGAGCGCCAGCGCACCCTGGGCCGCGGCGATCCCCACCGCGGCCACGGCGCCGCTGAAGAGCGTTTCAATGACGGCAGACCGGCCCGGATTGTAGCTGAAGAACCACGTGTGAATCAGCGCGACGGCGAGCCCAGCCCCCGCGGCACAGATGGTGGCCCAGATCGAGTAGTAGATGACAATGCGCGTCCGGCTCTCGTCCATGCTTCTCTCCCCATGACCTGTCTAGAGTACGGAACCTCTCGCGCTAGCGCAACGCAGCCGCCGCTTCCACGAGCGCGGCGCGTGCCTGGTCGATCCTGTTCACGAGATCGCCGAGCTCCCGGTTGGCCGCGGCGGCGTCCGCGTAGCGTATGGCTTCATTGACGGTCGGGAATGCCATCGTGGCGTAGCCGTTGTCGATGTCTGCCGCAAATTGCAGGCTCTTGAACCAGGGCCTGCTCACCAGACCATCGGGCCGCGTGAGGCGGCGCTCGACGAGCATCAGGGCCTGATTGACTCGCTGGGCGCGCGCGGAATCCACGGTGCCAGCGCGCACGCCATTGTCCCGCTCGGTTCCGAATGCGCGCGCGACCGCGGTGAAGCGATCCAGCGCGTCCTTCAAGGGCTGCGTGTTGACCGACTGCGTCCACTGTTTCTTGGAGATCCCCGAGTCGAGCTGGGCCACGAGGCCGTTCATCTCCGTCCCGAAGGCGGCATAGTCGAGCGGTAAGAGATCGCTGTTGGCGAGCCGGCCCATGATCACCGCCACGAGCTGCGCGCCGGCACGATGCGCCTTGTATCCCGGATCGCCGAAGCGGGTCATCCAGTCGTAGGAGTCGTACATCGAGTGGTAGATGCCGTCCGGCCCATCGAACCCGATGCCGCCCGCCGGAATCCCCAGATGATGATAGAAGCCGGAGAAGTCCGAGCCTCCACCCAAATTGCCCATCGTCAGCGCCGTCGTATCGCCGTTGTGCGCTTTCAGCCAGACATCGTAGACCGTCCCGGGCCCGACCGGATCGGGCACGACCCGCGCCGCGGCGCGGAGCAACGGTTTGAGCGACGGCGAGCCGCTGCCGCCGAAGGTTGGACCGGAAAAGGTGCCATCCTCATTGAGGTAGGCGACGACGCGGGCGCGCAGCGTGTCCTCGAGCTCCTCGACCCATTCCGTCGAGCCGATGAGGCCCCACTCCTCGGCGTCCCAGGTGGCGAAGACGACGGTGCGGGCGGGCTTCTGTCCGTCACGCGCGAGCGCGGCGAACGCGCGCGCCGTCTCGAGGACCGACACGGTGCCGCTCACGTTGTCGCGCGCGCCCGGCCCCCAGGCATCACGGTGACCGCCGACCACGACCCATTCATCCGGCCAGCGACTGCCCCGGATCATCCCGACGGTGTTCCAGATCTTATGGAAGGCGCGAGCGCCGCGCTCCGTCTTGACGTGCAACCGCGCGCGCCCCGGTCCCGGGCCGGCGTGATAGTGGAACGGGAGTGCTCCCTGCCAGCTCTGCGGCACGGCCGGACCCGCCATCGGTTCGAGGAACCGCCGCGCGTTGCGGTAACTCATCGGGATGATGGGAATCTTCGGGATGTCGAGCGAATCTTCGGACACACGTCGGGCGCCTTCAACCGACGACCAGGCCGGCGTGGTGGGGTCGCCGTTGCCGTTCATCATACTGCCGCGCTGGATGCCGTCCGCGTTGCGCATCGGCCCCTTGGGGTACACATCGCCCCGGAAGTAACCGTCCTCCAGCGGATCGGAGTACACGATCAAGCCGACGGCGCCCCGCTTCTGCGCCTCGCGCGCCTTGATGCCGCGGAAGGAGCGGCCATAGCGCGCGATCGCGATCTTCCCCTTCACGCTGATGCCGAGGGAGTCGAGTGTCTTGTAGTCCTCGATCAGCCCGTAATTCACGTAGACGACGTCGGCCGTCGCGTCACCGTCGCCGGTGTAGCCGTTGAACGGCGGGATCTGCGGACCGGCCCCCGGCTCTGCTAACGACAGTCGTTGTGGCGCCCCACGCGGCGGGATGAACCATGCCGCCACCGTGTCCGGTTGTGGCAGATAGACCGTGTACTCTTTGCTCCACGCGTCGATCCCCCACGATTTCATCCGGTCGATCACGTAGTCCCGGGTCGTCGCCTGCGCCGGCGTCCCAGCCATGTGCGGCACCGCCGACAGGTCGCGCGACATCTGGCGGACGCTGGCGGTATCCGGGACGGCGAGGAGGGACGGCGAGGAGACGCTGCTCGAAGGACTGCGCGGCGGATTGGCGGATGGCCGGATTGGCGGATAGCGCAGCGATCACCAAAACGATACGAACTCCATCCGTCCATCCGACAATCCGACGATCCGACCGAGTCATGCGTCCCTCCCTGATCCCGCCAGCAACACGGGACGTGGCGTCCGAGCCGTCTTACAAGAGCAGTCACACACATGCAGAGTAACGCCCCCAGCGCCGCGAGGCCCTCTCACCGCGGGTTCAGGATCTGATTGATCCGCGCCTGCAGGTCGACGATGTGCGCCCGCGTGGTGCGATCTGCCGCCCTCGGCAGCGCCACGCGCAACGTGCCTTGCAGATCGACCAGCTCGAGCCGAGCCTGGGCGCGGGCGTCGGCCGGACGCGGTGGCGGCGCATTGAAGCCCGGGAACGGCCTGAAGCCGGGCGGCAGCGGCGTCACGAGCGGCGTGCTGATGAGCCGCTCCATCTGATCGACGAAGGCGCGCTGCAGGTTGCGGCGATACTCGTCGACCCGGACCGGCCCGCCCGCGTACTCCGAGAAGGCGCCGCTCCGCACGTCGCCGAACAGATCCGTAATCGTGTATGACCCTGGCTGCGTTGCCGACTGCTCGGCGAGCCGCGACAATCGCGCATCCTGGAACAGCAGGTTCAGAACGGCTGTCTGCCGCGCCCGCACCCGCTCCACGAACCCGGTGGGCTCGATGCGTCGCAGGATTTCGGGATCGAAGAAGAACGACGGCGTGGTGAAGACGTTGTCGTTCAGGAATTGCACCGCCTCCGCCTGCTTCGCGCGCGGCACGGGTTGATAGACTCGACCCGTCTGGCCGACGTATTTGGTGAACTGGTACACACCACCGACCACGACCGCGACGTGGTTCATCTCGCGCGCCCATTGTGCGATGAGCTCGGTGTACATGTCGTCGAGCCGGTCGTAGTTGTCGAGCCGGTCGCCGGTCGTCGCGGGAATCAGCATCGGCACGAGACGCTTGATGTTGCGGACGCCGTAGCCGCTGGCTTTCACCGGGTCATCGCCCAGCGCTTCGGTGATGATCCGCGGGTCGACCGCCTCGCCGTCGCCGATCCAGCGGTCCCACGGTTGCGCATCCTGCTGCCGCGCGAGCGAGTCGAGAATCGTGCGCTCGGCGTCCGGTGACGGCGCCGGAATGCGTCGATAGCCCCAATCGATCGCGAAAAAGTCGTACGGCCCAAAGCCCTGCATCAGGCACGCGCTGTCGCCCGGCTGTGCCACGTAGTTGTAGCGCGCGTAATCCATGATCGACGGGCTCGTCCCCTTCATCCGGCAGGTGAACGACTTGCTGCGGAGCGAGTCTACCGGGTAGTAGGTCGAGGCCACCATGTTGTGGCGCAGGCCCAGGCTGTGACCGACTTCGTGGGTGGCGACGTACGCCACCATCAAGCCCATCAGCGAATCGGGGAACGGGAGCGTGCGGGCGCGCGGATCGGCGGCGCCTGCCTGCGTCCAGTACCACGCCTCCACCAGGCTCGTGATGTTGTGATAGAAGCCGATGTTCGCGTTCATGATCTCGCCCGAGCGCGGATCGCTGACGCTCGGACCGTAAGCATTTTCGATGGTGGATGGCAGCCAGCGAATCGTCGAATTGCGGGCGTCGTCGAGATCGAAATTGGGATTGTCCGTCGGCCCGACCTTGGCCGTGATCGCGTTGCTGAACCCGGCCGCGCGGAACACCGGCTCCCACATCTCCACGCCTTTGATCAACCACGGAACCCACTTGGCGGGCGTCGCGGGATCGATGTACCAGACGATCGGCTGGATGGGATCGGAAACGGCGGCGTTGGGATCCTTGGGCTCGAGCCGGAAGCGCTTGATGAAGCACCGGCGCGCGCCCGAGACACGATCGTCGTCGTAATTCTCGAACGAGAGATTGAAATAGCCCACGCGGTCGTCGCACAGCCGAGCCATCATCGGTTTGTCGGGCAGCAGCACCATCGAGTAGTTCATCAGCATCGTGATCGAGTTGAGCGACCGGTTCGGCGGGGCGCCGGCGGGACCAGGCACCGAGTCGACCTCGAAGGTCTGCAGCGCGCTCACCTCGACGTTGCGCGGGAACGACCGCGCACGATCGACCACGGAGCGCGACGGATCCATGCGGCGAATGCGCATGCCCAACTGGTGCAGGTTGAGCTCCGCGACGTCGGTCGTGAACAGCTTCGTTGTTTCGATGACCGCGGCGCTGTCGGGAGTGTGCCACGACGCGACGTCGAAGCTCATGATGATCGGCGCGATGTTGGACAGCCGAACCGCGCGCGCGACCGGCTGCGTGCTGTCGGCGCGCATCGCATAGGACACGATGCGCAGGAAGACCTTGTTCCCCATCCGTTCCCACATGACGATGCGGTTGCTGATCTCTTCTCCGGCATAGCGCACGCCACGGATCGTTCCGCGCTGGTCGGCGACCATCAGAAACTCGCGGCCGAACATCGCTTTCGGGATCTCGTAGAAGACCTTCTCGCCGATGCGATGCACGGTGAACACCCCGGAGTCGGTTGTCGCGCCGGCGGTGATGACCTGGTTGTAGGGTTTTGGTGCGGCCGCGTCGGGCGCCTGCTGACGTCCCCCGCCGCCCCCGCCCGACGGGGCCCGTGAGGTATCCTGATGCGCCTGGGCGGGCGTTACCTGACGGGTTGGGGCCGGGCCGTGGGAGCACGCGAGCACGCCGAGGACGCCGAATGTCAGGAGGATGCTCAAGGAACGCATTGATTGTACCTTGGTGCGAGTTGGGAACGGGGAGATTAGGCCGTGTCGCGCAATCCGTCTAGTAGCCTTCGTGTGCTGATTGTGGGCGTCGTCGTCGCGGCGATGGTGTACGGCGCGGCCGTGACACTCGCATTGACGGGGAATCTTGGTTCGGCAATGGCGGTGGTCGTGCTCATTGTCGGCGCCGTGCTGCTGCCGGTCGCGCTGTTCATCGTGCGACGGCGGATCTGGACGCCGCTGACCGAAATCGAGCGCGCCATCCGCCGCGTTTCGGAAGGCGACTTGAGCACGCAGGTCCCGGTGTCCCGGGACGATGAGCTGGGGACGGTCGGGACCCATTTCAATCATATGACGCGCGTGTTGCGCGACCGGGCCGAGGAGCAGGGCCGGTTCGCGGCGGCGGGCGAGCTGCTGGGCGGAGTGGCGCACGAGGTGAACAATCCGCTGATGGCCATCGCCAGCCACGCCGAGCTGCGGCTGGCGGACGGGAACCTCCCGGCGGAACAGCGGAACGAAATGCAGAGCATCCTGCGGCAGGCGCAGCGTGCCGCGAAGCTGCTGCGGGGCCTGCTGCGGTTCGTGCGCGCGGGTGAAAAGCGCAGTGCGACCGTGAACATGAACGACGTGGTCCGCAGCGCCATCGACCTCGTGTCCTATCGCTTCACCATCGACGAGATCTCGATCGGCGGGCGGCTCGATCCCGAGCTGCCGACGGTCGTCGGCGATGCCAATCGCCTGGAACAGGTCATCGTCAATCTGCTCAGCAATGCACTCGACGCCTTGCGCGGCGTGAAGCCGCCACGGTACCTCAACGTCGACAGCTTCATCGACGACACGGGGAGCCGCGTCTGCGTCACCGTCACGGACAACGGCCTCGGCGTGGCCCCCGAAATCGCTCAGCGGCTCTTCCGCCCCTTCGCGAGCACCAAGGGCATCCGCGGCACCGGCCTCGGCCTGTACATCTCGCGCCAACTGGTCCGGGAAGCGGAAGGTGAGCTCGACCTGGTGAAGGGGTCGGAGCCCCGAGGGGCGGGAGGGGGTGCCAGCTTTCTCGTGTGGCTGCCGAGCACGCGGGAGGCGGTCCCGACCGCGCCGGTGGTCGCCCCGCAGGCCCCGGCACCCGCGCCCGCCGCAGCGAAGAGTCTCTCCGGGATTCGCGTGCTGCTGGTGGATGATGAGGAGCTGATTCGCCGGCCGATGGGCCGATTCCTGGCCAAGCGCGGCGCCGAGATCCGCGATGCGGGGGATGGCGAGGCAGCGCTGGCGCGCCTCCAGGAGGGCTTCGATCCGCACGTGATTCTCGCCGACCTGCGGATGCCGAAGATGGATGGCGCCGAGCTGTATGAACGGCTGCAACAGGAGCGCCCGGGCCTCGCCGACCGGGTGATCTTCCTGTCGGGGGACATCACGCACCTGGCCAGCCGCGGCCTCGCGGAGGTGCCGCGCGACCGGGTGCTCGTGAAGCCAGTCGAGCTTGTGGAGTTGGAGCGGCGCATTGCGGCCTTCGTGCGCGAGAAAGCCGCCTAAATGCTCATCGTGGTCGTGTTGTTTGCGACCGTACTGCTGCGCGCCGCCGTTGTCACGACGTTCGTCTATTTCATGCTGCCCGCGAAGCGCGAGTGTCCCCGCTGCGGCGCACAGCTCGCGCTCATCAAGCATTCGCTCCTGCGGGTGTTAGTGCCCGCGGTCGAGCACCGCTGGTGCCTCGATTGCGGGTGGAGTGGCGTCGTGCGGGGTCA
>WNGB01014355.1_pt1 | contig 19736 bp, 21 predicted proteins | sample 5400681 | NCBI WGS metagenome assembly WNGB01 (sample SAMN13153367, study PRJNA577476) | soil metagenome | isolation source: 115 cm soil or saprolite under grassland replicate 2 | place: USA:California | collected 2016-06-15
GAGGCGGCGTTGTTTGAGATCAAGCGGGTGATCGTGGGGCAGGAGGGGATGCTGGAGCGGGTGCTGGTGGCCCTGTTGGCGGGGGGGCATCTGCTGCTGGAGGGCGTGCCCGGGCTGGCCAAGACCCGCACCATCGCCACCCTCGCCCAGGTCCTTGGCGGCAGCTTCCACCGGATCCAGTTCACCCCCGACCTGGTCCCCTCCGATCTGGTCGGGACCAGGATCTGGCGGCCCGACACCGGCAACTTCGACACCGAGGTCGGCCCGGTGTTCTGCAACTTCCTGCTGGCCGATGAGATCAACCGCGCCCCCGCCAAGGTCCAATCGGCGCTGCTGGAGGTGATGCAGGAACAGCAGGTCACCATCGGCAAACACACCTACCCGGTCGCCGACCCCTTCCTGGTGCTGGCCACCCAGAACCCGATCGAGCAGGACGGCACCTACCCGCTGCCCGAGGCGCAGGTGGACCGGTTCATGATGAAGGTGCTGGTGGACTACCCCAACTTCTCCGAGGAACTGCAGATCGTCGCCCGCAGCCTGGTGGATCCACCGGCGGTGGAGCGGGTCTTGAGCGCCGAGCAGCTGCACAGCTTCCAGCGGCAGACCCGGGGGGTGTATGTGGACCGGCTGGTGGCCGAGTACGCGGTGGCGTTGTGTGAGGCCACCCGCATCCCCGCCAGCTACCAGCTGCCCGACCTGGCCCCCTACATCGCCTATGGGGCGTCGCCGCGGGGGTCGATCAACCTGGTCGCCGGCGCGCGCGTTGGCGGTGCTGCGGGGCAGGTCCTATGCGTTGCCGCAGGATGTCCAGCAGCTGGCCCGCGACGTGCTGCGCCACCGGCTGGTGCTGACCTACCAGGCCCTGGCCGAACAGGTCACCGCCGACGCCATCCTGCACGCGGTCCTCTCGCAGATCCCGATCCCCCGCATCGACCTGGCCCACGAGCAACCAGCATGAGCCGCCCCCCGACCCCGATCCCCCATCCGAGCGGGACCGACCCGCTCGGCATCGTCCGGACGCCGGACCGGCCAGGTCCCGGGCCGACACCGGAGGCCCTGCTGCGGGCGCTTGACGTGGTCGTCCGCCGGCGCGTGGAGGCGCTGCTGACGGGAGACCACCGCTCCACCGCGATCGGCATCGGCAGCGAGCTGGCGCAGATCCGGCTCTACCAGCCGGGCGACGACGTCCGCCGGATCGACTGGAACGTCACCGCCCGGACCCAGGAGCCCCACGTGCGCGACCAGGTCGCCGAGCGGGCCCTGGTGAGCTGGCTGGTGCTCGACACGTCGGCCTCGATGAGCTTCGGCACCGCCGACCGGCGCAAGGCCGACGTGGCCGAGGGGGTCGCCCTGGCCGTCGGCCACGTTGGCACCCACCACGGCAACCGGCTCGGGGTGGTCACCTTCGGTGACGGCGACCCGCTGGCGATCCCGCCAAGGCAGGGCCGGCCCGGCCTGCTCGGCGTGCTGGCCATGCTGCGCCGCGAGCCCAGACTCGACGGCGGCGGGGCCACCTCGCTGGGGGAGGCGCTGACCCGCACCGGCCGCTTCGCCAGCAGCCGCGCGCTGATCTTCGTGGTCAGCGACTTCCGCGGGCCCCGCGACTGGCGCGGCCCGCTGATCGAGCTCGCCGGCCGGCATGATGTGGTCGCGGTGGAGATCCGCGACCCTCGCGAGCAGGAGCTGCCCGACGTGGGCGAGCTGTGGCTGGTCGACCCCGAGACCGGCCGCCAGCTCAGGGTGGACACCAGCCGCCGCCGGCTGCGCGAGCGGTTCGCGGCCGCCGCCACCGCCGAACGCGACGAGCTGGCCGCCGAGCTGCGATCGACCGGTGCCGACCACCTGGTGCTGTGGACGGCGGGCGACTGGTTGCGGACCTTCGCCGGCTTCCTGCGTCACCGTGCCGTCGGCCCCGGTGGCGCCGCCCGCGGGCCAACGCCGGTGGCGGCGGGGGCCGCACGCGCCGGTCCCCTGACCGATCGGGGCGCCGTCCGTTGACCGCGCAGTGGCCGGGACTGCTGTGGGCCTTGCTGCTGGTCCCGGTCGCGCTGGCCGCCTACCTGCTGCTGCAGCGACGCCGCGCCCGCTATGCGGTGCGGTTCACCAACCTGGACCTGCTGGCCAACGTGGTCGCGCGCCAGCCTGGCTGGCGCAGGCACCTGCCGCCGGTCCTGTACCTGCTGGCGCTGACTGCCCTGCTCTCCAGCCTGGCACGCCCGCAGACCTTCACCCTGGTCCCCAAGGAGCAGGCCACCGTGATGCTGGTGATGGACGTGTCGGGGTCGATGAACGCCACCGACGTGACGCCCACCCGGCTGGTCGCCGCCCAGCAGGCCGCCAGCAACTTCGTCCAGCAGCTCCCCGAGAAGTTCCGGGTCGGGATCGTGACCTTCGCCAGCACCGCCCAGACCCTGGTCAGTCCCACCACCGACCGGGTGGCGGTCGGCGCGGCGGTGGCCGCGCTGCACGCCGAGGGCGCCACCGCGATGGGCGACGGGATCGAACGGGCCCTGGACGTCAAGCGGCCCCCGGCGGCGCCGTCGGCCACGACCCTGCCTGGCGCCCAGACCCCGCCGCCGGCGCAGCCATCCCAGGGCGGGAACCAGCCGCCGCTGGTGGTGCTGCTGCTGTCGGACGGCGCCAACACCCAGGGCCGCACCCAGCCGCTGGAGGCCGCCGCCGACGCCAAGCGGCTCGGCGTGCAGGTGTTCACCATCGCGCTGGGTACCGAGGACGGCATGGTGGACGTGCCCAACGAGACCGGGCAGCTGCGCCGGGTCCCGGTGCCGCCCGACCGGGTGACCCTGCAGCGGATCGCCGAGACCACCGGCGCGCGGTTCTTCGCCGCGCCCTCCAGCAAGGACCTGGCCAGCGTCTACGACGAGCTGGGCTCCAAGATCGGCTTCGTCAAGCAGAAGCAGGAAGTCACCGTGGTGTTCGCCGCCGCCGGGCTGCTGCTGATGGTCGCCGGCGCGGCCACCTCCCTGGCCTGGTTCAGCCGCCTCCCCTGAGGCCGGCGCCGCCGACGGCACCGTCCGCCGGCGCCGGCAGGGTATCCACCTCCGGCAGGGCCTCTGTGGCTCGCTGGCCGCCCCGGTCCAGGTCGGTGGCGCGACCGGCGGCCTCGGCGAGCCGGCCGTCGAACCGGTCCAGCCGGTGGGCGGCGTCCTCCCAGCGACCCCTTGCCCTGGCGAGGTGCCTGCCGGCCAGCTCGAACTCCCGGCGGAAGCCGTCCAGCTCGCCGCGGAGCGCCGACAGGGCGTCCAGGACCCGGCGGGCGTTCTCCTCGACCCGCAGGCCCTTCAGACCGACCCCGATCGACACCAGGTAGGCGTAGAGGGTGGTCGGGGAGGTCGGGAAGACCCGGCGTTCGACGGCGTAGCGCCAGCAGGAGTCGCCTGGCGGGTCCTCGCGGAGGAACTCGTAGAAGACCGCCTCCGACGGCAGGTAGCAGAGGGCGAAGTCGTAGGTCCCCTCGTCGGGGCGGATGTACTTGTCGGCGATCGCGTCGACGTGCCGGCGGGCGTCGCGCACGAACGCCCGCCGGTGCAGGCCGCGGGCCGGGTCCCCGTTGCTGGCCGCGCTCATGCGGGCGAACGCCTCCAGCGGGAACTTGGAGTCGACCGAGACCATCGCCTCGCCGACCACCAGCACCGCGTCGACCCTGGCCCCCGACCGGAACACGTGCTGGGTCCGGTAGGCCCCACCCGGCAGCCCCTGCGCCAGCAGCTGCTCCAGCAGCAGCTCCCCAACCGCCCTGCACCCCATCCAGCCCCAGCTACAACCGCCGATCGAGGTCAACCAGCCGCCGATCGAGCCCATCCGAAATCCCCGCCAGCCGCCGCTCCAACCGCCCAGCGGCAATCCCGCCAACGTCCCCCCGCCCCCACCGAGCCGCCACCAACCCCAACAGCAACCCGGCCAGCACCCCGATCACCACCGCCTGAACCCCCACCGCCACCTCCCCTCCGGGTCTGCCCGGACGCTACCAACCAGCCACGACAACGAGGTTGGCAAGCCAGGCGGAGAGACAGGGACCAGCCGGGGTGATGGTTTGTGCGGCGAGGGGCCGGGCGGGGCCGCCGACCGACCGACTGTTCTGCGTCGGAGGGAGGTCGGCGGCCCCGCCCGGGCCCACCCCACGGCAAGTAGGGGTCAGTTACGCGCGGAGACGGCCAGCCCGGCCGGGGCCCCTTCGCCCCCCATCGCCCCCGCCGCCGCGATCAACGCCGGCGCCACCGCCGTGAGCGCGAACCACGCCGGCGTGGGCGCCAACCGCTCCGGCACATCCACCGCCCCGAGCATCGCCAGCGGCGCCAGCGTGGTCGACCAGAGGGCACTGCGCCACTCCTCCAGCTCGGCGCCCGCGGCCAGCGTCGGCCAGCGGTGCCCCACCAGCGCCCGGAAGCGGCGGGTGAAGCCGTCCAGCTCGACCTGGCCGTCCGGCAGGCCGGCGAGCTCCTGCAGGAGCGCGTCCCGTTCGTGCCACAGCAGCCGGCCGAGCTCGGAGCGGGACGCCCAGCGGCCCCAGTCGACCCCCTCCCACCAGGCGGCGAACACGAAGCCGAGCTGGGCCGCTTCCGGCAGGCCGAGGAACTCCCAGCCGAGCGGGGTGAGCTGCAGCGCGCCCGAACGGGCCTCGACCAGCCGGCCGGCGTCGCAGAGCGAGTGGAGCAGCGTCGCCCGCCGCCTGGCGAGCACCAGACCGTCCGGGCTGTCACCGAGCGCGCCGCCGCCTGGGAGCCGCTCACGCATCAGCCGCAGGCCGGCAGCGTCGAGGTCGCCCCAGCCGTTGAGGGGCAGGCCCTCGTCGGCCAGGCAGAACAGGAACTCCCGCACATCGTCCGTGAGACCGCCGAACGGCCCTGTGAGCAGCACGGTGGGACGCCCTCGCTTCCTGGCTCGGCGCAGCTTCGATGTTCGCTTCGGTACGCCCCAGGCCGGGCTTGAGCGTGCGGATGCTACGCTCGGCCCGGCAGGCCGGCGCAGCATCGACCAGGAGGACGACAGGCATGGAGGTCAAGCTCGGCGTCACCTACAGCCCGAAAGAGCTCGTGGTCGAGGTCGAGCAGTCGGCCGACGAGCTCGCCAAGCTGGTCGAGGAGGCGATGACCGGCAAGGCCAAGGTGCTGTGGCTGTCGGACGCCAAGGGCCGCCGGATCGGCGTGCCGGCCGACAAGCTCGCCTACGTCGAGTTCGGCGAGGAGCATCCCGACCGTCGGGTCGGGTTCAGCTCCCTGTAGACCGCAGCGCCCGCTACGAGAAGTCCCGGTGGTAGGTGATGCCGTCGCGGCCGACCTCGACCACCGAGACCCCCGGCACTCCCGACGAGCGCCGCCCGCCTTCGGTGTAGGCGCTGGTCCATTCGGTGAGGACCGCAGCGTCCGCGCCGACCTGGCGCTTGACGGTCAGCTCGACCGGGCCGCGGACCGTGAAGTAGGACGCCAGGAAGGTGCGGATCTCGTCGCGGCCCCGGTGACCGACGTTGTCCGGCTGGTAGTAGACCGCGTCCGGCGCGTACAGCGCCGCGGCCGCGTCGGCGTCGCCCTTGGCGTGCGCCTGACGCAGCGCTTCGTAGACCTCGGCCGGACTGGCCACGGGCTGCGACCTCCTGCGGGCGTGGGGACGCGGCGAAGCGTACCGCAGGCAGCCGGTAGCATGGGCGTGATGGACGGCCATCCGCTGCTCGAGGAGGTGGAGGCGTCCGCGTTGGCCGACGCCATGGCCGGCCCGGACGCCCCGCTCCTGGTCGACGTCCGCACCGACGCCGAACGGGCGCTGGCGGTGATCCAGCCGTCGCGGCACCTGGGCCTCGACCGGTTCGTGCAGGCCGCCCCGCAGGAGATCCCCAAGGACCGCGACGTGGTCGTCTACTGCCACGTCGGCGCCCGCAGCGCCCAGGCCGCGGTCTGGCTCAAGGCCAACGGCTGGCAGCAGGTCCGCAGCCTGGCCGGCGGGATCGACGCCTGGAGCCAGCAGGTCGACCCCGGCATTCCCCGCTACCGCTGAAACCGGAGCGGTCGAACCGGTACCATGTGCGGTTGAGCCAAGAACGCCAGACGACCAGGAGGTTGGTTGAGTCCAACGTCAAGATCCCTCGCCCCCGAACCGACCGAGCACAGTTTCGCCGACCTCGGCGTCACCCCGACCTCGTTGACCTCCCTCGCCAGGGTCGGCATCGAGCATCCCTTCCCCATCCAGACCCTCTGCCTGCCGCTGGCGCTCGCCGGCGTCGACCTCATCGGGCAGGCCCGCACCGGCACCGGCAAGACGCTCGCCTTCGGCATCCCGATCGTCCAGGAGGTCGAGCCGGAGCGGCCGGACGTGCAGGCACTGGTGGTCGTCCCCACCCGCGAGCTCTGCCTGCAGGTCGCCGGCGACATCGACACCGCCGGCCGGGACGCCGGCGTCCGCGCGGTGGCGATCGTCGGCGGCCGCCCCATAGGCCCGCAGCTGGTCGCCCTCACCGAGGGCGCGCAGGTGGTGGTCGGCACCCCCGGCCGCCTGCTGGACCACCTGCGCCAGGGCACCCTCCGCCTCGATGAGCTGCGCATCCTGGTGCTCGACGAGGCCGACGAGATGCTCGACCTCGGCTTCCTGCCCGACGTGGAGGCGATCATCGCCGCCACCCCGAGCCACCGGCAGACGATGCTGTTCTCGGCCACCATGCCGAAGGCGGTGGTCGCCCTCGCCCGCCGCTACGCCAGGCAGCCGACCTTCGTCCACGCCGAGCCCGAGGGCGAGCGGGCCACGGTCCCTGCGACCAGGCAGCTCTTCTTCCGCGTGCACCCGCTCAACCGCTTCCAGGTCCTCTGCCGCATCCTGGATGCGCCCGCCCGCGACCGGGTGGCGGTGTTCCGCCGCACCAAGCGCGGCGTCGAGCGCACCATCAAGGGCCTGCTCGACGAGGGCTACCACGCCGGCGCCCTGCACGGCGACCTGCCCCAGGTGGCCCGCGAGCGGGTCATGCGCCAGTTCCGCAAGGGCAAGCTGGACGTGCTGGTCTGCACCGACGTGGCCGCTCGGGGCCTCGACATCGCCGGCCTCTCCCACGTGATCAACTACGACACGCCTGAGGACGACCGCGCCTACGTCCACCGGATCGGGCGGACCGGCCGGGCCGGCGCCGCCGGCATGGCGATCACGTTCGTGGCCTGGAACGAGGAGGACACCGCCGAGCTGATCCGGCGCCGCCTCGACCTCACCGGCGAGCCGATCCACGAGGTCTACTCCACCAGCCCGCTGCTCACCGAGCTGTTCGACCTGCCCACGGTCGAGGCGGCGGCGGCGGCCAGGACCGCGGCCGCGCCGGACCCGCGGGGCGAGCAGCCCGACACGGGGACGCCGGAACGGCGCCGCTCCCGCTCCGCCGGGCGCCGGCGACGGCGCCGCCGCGTGGCCGCCGGCGAGCGGCCCTCGGCCGCGGCCGGCTGACCTCCGGGAATCGCGCTCCGGCCGGCAGGGTTGAACGTGCGAGGAGAGGCGGTTCAGCGCCGGTGACGAAGTGAGGTTCCCAGGGTGGACCTGACCAGCTTCGAGGCGACCGCCGTCCCGCACATGAACGCGCTGTACGACGCGGCCCTGCGGCTGGCAGGCGACCAGGCCACCGCCCAGGACCTGACCCAGGAGACCTACCTGCGGGCCCTGCGCTCGTTCACCACCTTCCGGCAGGGGAGCAACTGCCGGGCCTGGCTGCTGCGCATCCAGTACAACCTGTTCTGCACCCAGTACCGCCGCGACCGCCGGATGCAGCTGGTGTGGCTGGACGAGGGCGGCGGCGACCCGGCGCTGGAGCCGCAGAGCTTCGAGCCCGGCCCCGAGGAGCAGGCCGTCCGCGAGCTGGACCGGGAGGCGGTGCGCAGGGCGATCGCGCGCCTCCCCGAGGACTTCCGCATGGCCGTGGTGCTGGTCGACATCAACGGCCTCTCCTGCGCCGAGGCGGCCACGGTGATGGGCGTCCCGCGCGGCACGATCCTGTCGCGCCTGCATCGCGCCCGCCGCCGCCTGGAGGCGATGCTGCTGCCGGAGCTCGGAAGGGTGCAGGCAGATGACCTGTGACGATTTCCGGTCGAGGCTGACCGCGTTCAGCCTCGGCGAGCTGGAGCCGGAGGAGCGGCAGCAGGCACGCGAGCACGTGGCCGGCTGCGACGCCTGCGCCGCGGGCGTCCTGCTCGACCGCCAGCTCACCGCGCTGGTGCGCGCCTCGGTGGCGCCGGCCCCGGCGCCGGTGCGCGACGCCGTCCGGGCCGCGCTGCGGACCGACATGGAGCGCCAGGCCGGCCAGGCCAGCTCCCGCCGGCGGCACTGGCTGGCCCTCGGCACGGCGGCGCTGGCGGCCGCGGCCGTGCTCGCCGCCGCGGTGCTGCTGGTGCCGGCGCCCGATCCCGGCAGCCCGCTCGCGGCCGCCTGGAGGAGCTACCACCGGGAGCCGATCGCCGCGGGCGCCGCGCCGGGCAGGCAGGTCGCCGAACGGCTGCAGGTGGTCCTGGGCCCGGCGGCCCGCACTCCCGACCTCGGCGCCTTCGGCCTGCAGGTCACCGGCTGGGACGCCCGCGAGCTCGCCGGCCACCTGGCCGCGGCCGCCGAGTACCGCGACGACGCCGGCGGACGGGTCTCGCTGATGCGCTGGCGGGGCGAGCTGCCGCACATGGCGCGCGCCCCCGACGGTGACGGGCAGGAGCTGGAGGTCTACCGCTGGGGCAGGCACGGCAGCGCCTGGTGGCGGGAGGACGGGGTCGTCTGGTGCCTGATCGGCACGGTCGACCAGCGGACCCTCTACCAGATCGCCGAGCACCTGAGTGGGGAATCGTAGGCGATCCGGGTAGGTTCCCCTCCCGAACGGCCGCGTCCGCGGCCCGACGACGGAGGATCCGCATGCGGCAACGGGCTCGCCTGACGTTCGTGTTCGCCCTGCTCGGCGCCATCGCCCTGGTGGCCGCCGGGTGCGGGGGCGACGACGAGGGGAGCGGTGGCGGCGGCGCCACCACCACTGGCGCGGCGGCGGCCGCCACCACGACCACCGGCGCTGCCGCCGGCGGTGGCGAGCAGGAGATCAAGCTGGTCGCCAAGGACATCACCTGGGACACCGACAGCCTGGAGCTCCAGGCCGGAACCGAATATACGGTCGAAGTTGACAACCAGGACAGCGTGGAGCACAACTTCACCTTCGCGGAGGGGAACGCCAACAAGGACGTCGAGGGCGGCGAGAACATCACCGTGACCTTCACCGCGCCGGCGGCCGGCAGCTACGAGTTCCACTGCAAGTACCACCCGGCGGCGATGAAGGGGACCGTCACCGTCACGTAACGAACAACCATTCTGGCCTCCAGGAAATACCGGGGCGCGGCGCGGCGTTGACCATCACGTCGCACCACTTCCGACCTGCGCCGGCAGCCAGCTGTTGCTCGTGCCCAAGGTCGACGGTCGCTACGCCCGGGTGGGCACGGTGGCCAAGATCGAGAACGCCGGGGAGCTGCCGAGCGGCCAGCTCGCGGTCGTCGTGCGCGGCCTGGCACGCGCCCGTATCGGCGCCGGGGTGGCCGGCACCGGCACCGCCACCTGGGTCGAGGTCGAGCCGATCGCCGAGGCCCCCGCCAGCGAGCGGGCCACCCAGCTCGCCCGCGAGTACCGCGCGGTGATCGAGAGCATCCTCGAGGCCCGCGGCGCCCAGCAGGTCGCCGAGCTGCTGCGCGGCATGACCGACCCCGGCCAGATCGCCGACACCGCCGTGTACTCCCCCGACCTGTCCTTCGAGCAGAAGGTCGAGATCCTGGAGGCCGTCGACGTCGAGCAGCGCCTCGAGAAGGTCCTGGCATGGGGGCGCGACACCCTCGCCGAGGTCGAGCTGAAGGACCGCATCCGCAAGGACGTCTCCGAGGGCATGGAGAAGACCCAGCGCGAGTTCATCCTGCGCCAGCAGCTCGCCGCCATCCGCAAGGAGCTCGGCGAGGACGAGGACGGCGAAGGGGTCGTCGAGGGCTACCGCAAGAAGGTCGAGGAGTCCAAGATGCCGGAGGCGGTCCGCGCGGCCGTCGAGCGCGAGATCGGCCGGCTGGAGCGGACCAGCGAGCAGAACCCGGAGCACGGCTGGATCCGGACCTGGCTGGACACCATGACCGAGCTGCCCTGGGGCGAGAAGTCCGAGGACGCGCTGGACATCACCGAGGCAAGAGGCATCCTGGACGCCGACCACACCGGCCTTGAGGACGTCAAGGACCGCATCCTCGAGTACCTGGCCGTGCGGAAGCTGCGGCGCGAGCGTGGCCTGGCCGAGCAGGGCGGCCGCGGCGCCGGCGCGATCATCGCGCTGGTCGGCCCGCCAGGGGTCGGCAAGACCTCGCTCGGCGAGTCGGTCGCCCGCGCGATGGGCCGCCGTTTCGTGCGGGTCGCCCTCGGCGGCGTCCGCGACGAGGCGGAGATCCGCGGCCACCGGCGCACCTACGTCGGCGCCCAGCCGGGCCGGATCGCTCGCGCCATCAAGGAGGCCGGGACGATGAACCCGGTGTTCCTGCTCGACGAGGTCGACAAGGTCGGCGCCGACTGGCGCGGCGACCCCTCCTCGGCGCTGCTGGAGGTGCTCGACCCGGCGCAGAACCACTCCTTCCGCGACCACTACCTCGAGGTCGAGCTGGACCTGTCGGACGTGCTGTTCATCGCCACCGCCAACGTGGTCGAGACCATCCCCGGCCCGCTGCTGGACCGCATGGAGGTGGTCCGGCTGGACGGCTACACCGAGGACGAGAAGCTGACGATCGCCCGCGACCACCTGCTCGGGCGCCAGCTCGACCAGGCCGGTCTGCGGCGCGACGAGGTGATCGTCACCGAGGGGGCGCTGCGCGCGGTGGTCGGCGACTACACGCGCGAGGCGGGCGTCCGCAACCTCGAGCGCGAGATCGGCAAGCTGCTGCGCAAGGCGGCCACCCGGATCGCCTCCGGCGAGGCGGCCACCCCGCTGGTGGTCGACGGCGGCGACGTCCGCGGCTACCTCGGGCGGCAGAAGTTCTTCTTCGAGGCGGCGGAGCGGACCTCGGTGCCCGGCGTCGCCACCGGCCTGGCCGTCACCGGCACCGGCGGTGACGTGCTGTTCGTGGAGGCCAGCGTGATGGACGGCGAGCCGGGCCTGACCCTCACCGGGCAGCTCGGCGACGTGATGAAGGAGTCGGCCAGCATCGCCCTCTCCTACGTGCGCGCCCACGCCGGCGAGCTCGGCATCCACGACCCGGAGATCGCCGGGCGCCGCTACCACCTGCACGTGCCGGCGGGCGCGGTGCCGAAGGACGGCCCCAGCGCCGGGGTGACCATGACCACCGCGCTGACCAGCCTGCTCACCGGCCGGCCGGTCCGCGCCGAGGTCGGCATGACCGGCGAGGTCACCCTGCAGGGACGGGTCCTGCCGATCGGCGGCGTCAAGCAGAAGGTGCTGGCCGCCCACCGGGCCGGCCTCAAGGAGGTCATCCTGCCGGAGCGCAACGGCGCCGACCTGGAGGACGTGCCGGAGTCGGTCAGGGAGCAGATGACCTTCCACCTGGCCAGCGAGATCGGCCAGGTGCTCGAGCACGCCCTGGCGGCAGGGACGCAGCCGGCGGCCCAGCAGGTCGCCTGACCCGACGACCGCCGCGGCCGCCCGGCTACTGCAGGTAGCCCTCGACGGTGTTGGGCGGGCGGACGTTGGCGTCGTCGGGGTCGAGTCCGGCGTCGCGGCGGGCGCGGCGCTGGCGCAGCAGGTCCCAGCACTGGTCGAGCTGGACCTCCAGGTCGCGCAGGCGGGCCTGCTGCTCCTCGCCGAGTCCCTCGGCGGCCGCCTGCCGCTCCAGGGTGTGCTCCTCCTCGACCAGGTTGCCGATCTGGTTCATGACCTGCCTGTCGTCCATCTGCGTCTCCTCGGATGCACGCCGCTCAGCTCGCGCCGAGGGTACCGCGATCCGCCGCGCCGGGCGGTCGGAGTTGGCCGCCTCGATCAGCCGGCGCAGGCTCGACTGCCGCCACGGGGCCCTGGTGGGACGGCCGCCGAACAGGCGGGGGGCGGCCTCTGCCAGTCCCTCTGGGGTCCAGCGGCCGTCCTGCTCCTGGCTGGCGACCACGTGCCAGCCCTCCCACAGCTCGACCAGGCCGCCGGCGATGCCGAGCACCTGGCCGGACACCTCGGCGGCCGCGTCCGACAGCAGCCACACCACCACCGGGGCGACGTTGGCGGGGTCGAGCGGGTCGAACCCGCCGGCGAACTCCAGCTCACCGAAGGCGCTCTCGGTCATCCGGGTCCGCGCCCCTGGCGCGATCGCGTTGACCCGCACCCCGTACCTGGCCAGCTCGAGGGCGGTGATGACGGTGAAGGCGGCGACCCCGGCCTTGGCCGCGCCGTAGTTCGACTGGCCGAGGTTGCCGAGGATCCCGGAGGTGGAGGTGGTGTTGACGATCGCCCCCTGACGGCCCTGGCGCTTCCACCAGGCGGCGGCGTGCCTGGTCGTGCAGAAGGCGCCCCGCAGGTTGACCCGGACGACCAGGTCGAACTCTTCGGGGCTCAGGTTGAACACCATGCGGTCGCGGATCACGCCGGCGTTGTTGACCACCCCGTCCAGCCCGCCGAAGGTCTCGACCGCGGCGGCGACCAGCCGGCCGGCCGCCTCGAAGTCGCCGACGTCCAGCTCGAGGGCGAGCGCCTCGCCGCCGTCGGCCCGGATGGCGGCGGCCGTCTCCTGGGCGCCCCTCAGGTCGTCGGCCACCACCCTGGCGCCGGCCCGCGCGCACGCCAGCGCCTCCTCGCGGCCGATGCCCTGGCCGGCGCCGGTGACCACCACCACCTTGCCGTCGAGCGCTCCCATGCAGGCTCCTCCCCGACGGCGCGAACGGCCGTCGGGGAGATGATCTACCGGAATGCGAACGCGCGGCGCCGCGACCTGCCCGCAACCGCTGGCTTCCCCCGTGGAGCCGGCCATTGCGGAGTCCCCCGGAGGTCGCGGCACCGCGCCTCCCGTATCTGTATGGGCGTCGCGACCCTGCCGATGGATACGGGTCCGCTCGAAACCGCCAAACAGCTGCCAGGCTGAGCAAGTTCACAATCGTACGTAGTGGGCAGTACGACTGGATCGTACGTTCCTAGGTAGAACAACTGATTCAGCATTTTTGCTGGAGGGGGGTAGTGTCCCGTCGGGGACAACAAAAAGTCCTCGACCGGGACGACCACCGTAAAGGGGTGTCGATCGATGAGCCGGACCAGCAGGCCGACGTATCTGCGGACCTCCGAGGTCGCCGGCCTTCTTCACGTCTCGCCGAAGACGGTGTCCCGGTGGGCCCAGGAGGGCAAGCTGCCCTTCCTGCGGACCTTGGGGGGTCACCGGCGCTACCCCGACGACGAGATCCGTGCCCTGGCGGACGAGCTGCGGATGTGGCCCACGATGGAGGAGCCGCGCCGGGCAGAGTCCCAGTAGGGTTCCAAGGGCCGGGCCGTACGGCCCGGCCCTATCATCCGGCGGTGGGCGCCTCCAGCGCCTTCTCCAGCAGGATGCGGGTGCCGTTCAGGCCGGAGTCGACCACCACCCGGTCCATCAGCGCGTGCATGATGAACAGGCCGCGGCCACGGTTCTGGGAGGGGTGGGCGCGGCGCGACATGGCCGCCCGGGAATGGTCGAACCCCGGGCCCCGGTCCTGCACCGAGAACGAGAACAGGCCGGCGACCACCGCCCAGCGCACCACCATCACCGAGTCGTGCTGCCCCCACGACCCATGCACGACCGCGTTGGTGACCGCCTCGCCGGCGGCCAGCAGGATCGAGTCCGCCACCTCCTCTGGCAGCTCCCAACGCTCGAGGTCCCGGTGGAGCAGGGCGCGCACGGTCGGCACGGAGTCGCTGCGGCACGGCAGCAGCAGGTGCGCCGTCGGGCGCTCCAGCTTCGCTGGCGTCAGTCTCTCCACCTCGACACTCCCCCGAACCTCGGCATCGGCCTCGCCAACCCGAGCCCGTTGCCGTACCTCTGATACAACGACCGGCATCGATCAGTCCAACTGAGCCGAGGGCCCGGCGATTTCCCGCTGGCCTTCCGGGCAGCGCCCCAGCAGGTCGCAGCCGCCGCACCAGGGACCGGGACGGGGCTGGAACTCGCGGTCGGCGCGCAGCGCATGGGCCGTGCGCAGCACCGCGTCCAGCCGCTCACCAAGCACCTCGGCGGGCCGCAACGTGACGACCTCCTCCCCGGCGACCACGTAGTCGAGCACCAGGCGGGTGACCGGCCGGCCGAGCCGCCGCTCGGCCAGGGCGGCGTAGATCGTGAGGGCCTCGTCGGCGTCGGCGGCCTCCTGGGTCACCGGCCGGCGGCCGGTCTTGTAGTCGATCACCACCAGCCCGCCTCCCTGGTCGGCGTCGACCCGGTCGAGCCGGCCCTTGAGCACGATCTCGCCGTAGGTGGCCTGCAGACCCAGCTCGGTGGCGTGCGGCACCACCGTGGTGTCGGTGCGCCCGTACCAGGCCCGCAGGGCCTCGACGCCCCGTTCCCGCCGCTGCCCCTGCTCCTCCTTGCTGCGGTAGCCCTCGCGCACCCACAGGCGGCGGTACAGCTCCAGCAGGGTGCGCAGGCTGCGGCGACCGGGCGGCAGGCGGAAGAACTCCCGCAGGGCGGCGTGCAGGCTGGTCCCGAAGGCCTGCTCCGGGCTGCTGCGGGAGTAGCGCCAGAGCCCGTCCACGTACAGGAACCGGTACAGGCGCGGGCAGTGCCGGTAGCGCTCCAGCGCCGACGGGCTCACGAAGGTCACCCTGTCCAGGTCCATGCCCGGCAGGGCCTGCTGCTCGGCCCCGTTCACCCTCCGAGGCTACGCCCTTGCCGCCACAATCGAGACGTTCCGGGTCAGCCGAGCACCCAGGCGGCGACCACCCAGCTCGCGAAGAAGCTGGCGATGGAGGCCACGATGGCCACCATGCCGAGGCGGCGGTCGCCCCGCGAACGGCCGATCGCCCCGCAGACCACCCCCACCAGGCCGCCGATCGGGAACATGATCAGGCCGAGCCCGGCGAGCACCAGTGCCGCGACCGTCCATGGCCGTCCCTCGGGGAGCTGGCGGACCGAACCGCTCGGCCCCCGCCCCTCGCCCTCGGCCACCTGGCCCACCTTCCGCTCGATCGTCCCGACGTCACCACTATTCTGCCTCCTCAGCGCGGCCGGCGGGCCAGCAGCCGCGCGACGGTCGCGTCCGGGGTGCGGCAGACGCCGAGGCGGTAGCCGTAGAGGGCGCCGTGGCAGTCGGAGGCGCCGGTGGCCTCGAGGCCGAGCTCGGCGGCGAGCGCGCGCCAGCGGGCCCGGTCCTCCGGAGGCTGGTCGGGGTGGTCGACCTCCAGCCCGTCGAGGCCGGCGGCGGCCATCGCCCTGATCACCGGCTCGGGGACGGCGCCGGCGCCGGCATGGATCGAGGGGTGGGCGAGCACCGCGGCGCCGCCGGCGCCGCGGATCAGCCGCACCGCCTCGACCGGGGCGACCGCGTCCTTGGCCACGTAGGCGCGGCCGCCGTTGCCGATCCACTCGGGCGTGAAGGCGTCCTTGACGTCGTTGACGGCACCGGCCTCGACCATCGCCCTGGCGATGTGTGGTCGCCCGACCGCGCCGGCCCCGGCCAGCTGGAGGACCCGGTCGAACTCCAGGTCGACCCCGAGGGAGCGCAGCCGCTCGACCGTCCGCCTGGCCCGGCGGACGCGGCCGTCGCGGATCCAGGCCCGCCTGGCCGCGAAGGTCGGCTCGTCCGGGTCGAACCCGTAGCCGAGGACGTGGACCGGGCCCGCATCGTGCTCGGCGGACAGCTCGCAGCCGCCGAGGACCGTCAGGCCGGTGGCCGTCGCCGCCTCCCTGGCCCGTTCGACGCCGTCGGTGGTGTCGTGGTCGGTGAGGGCGATGCCGGTCAGGTCGCGGCTGGCTGCCAGCTCCACCACCTGCTCGGGGTCGAGGGTGCCGTCCGAGAAGGTCGAGTGGGTGTGCAGGTCGAACCCTGGCATGGAGCGACGATAGCGCAGCTCCCGCGCCAACCATCCGGTACCGATCGGGTAACGACCCTCCAGATCCGCCAGCGCGTTTCCGATACAACTGCGAGACTGCCTGCGTCACCCGTGACGAGGAGGTTGTTTCGTCGTGTCGTTGCTGATGCTCGCCGTGGTCGCCCTGTTCCCGGTCGTGCTCCTCGCCCTGCTGCTGGTGACGTCGGGGCTCGAGGGGCGGGTGGTCGGCACCGGATCCAGGAAGGCACGCTCCGGCGAGCGGCGGGACACGCGGGAGTAGCAGCCGGCCGGGTTTCTCCGGCCGCCGTCCATCCCTCCTCGGCCACGGGTAGCATCTTCCCTCCCGGCGAGCGCGAAGGAGGGCGATGGAGCCCGAGCAGCTGACCGAGCTGGCGCTCGGGTCGGCGCTGGCCGCCGGCGCCGGCTACGCCGACGTCCGCTGGGTCCGCGAGGAGACCGAGGCGGTCACCGTCACCGACGACCGGGTCGACGACCTGGAGGCAGAGGAGAGCCGCGGGGTCGGGGTGCGGGCGCTGGTGGACGGCCGCTGGGGCTTCGCGGCCAGCGCCGCGCTCGACCCGGGAAGCGTCCGCGATCTCGGCCGGCGCGCGGTCGAGATCGCCAGCGCCGCAGGCAGGCTGCCTGGCGAGCCGGTGCGGCTGGCCCCGGTCGAGCCACTGGTCGCCAGCTGGGCGACGCCGGTGGAGCGCGACCCGTTCGCGGTGCCGCTGGCCGAGCGGGTCGGGCTGCTGCTGGCCGCCTGCGAGGCGCAGCGCTCGGTGCCCGGCCTCACCCACGCGCGCGCCACCGTCGACCTGTGGCGCCGGCGCACGCTGTTCTGGTCCAGCGAGGGCGCCCGCATCGACCAGACCGTGACCCAGACCGGCGGCGGCATCGAGGCGATCGCGGTCGGCGACGGCGACCTGCAGCAGCGCAGCTGGCCGAACTCCTTCAGGGGCCAGTTCGTGGCCGGCGGCTGGGAGGCCGTGCTGGCCGCCGACCTGGTCGGCAACGCCCGGCGGGTGGCCACCGAGGCGGTCGAGCTGCTGGCCGCCCCCGAGCTGCCGGAGCAGACGACCACCGTGATCCTCGACGGCGGGCAGCTGGCGCTGCAGGTGCACGAGTCGGTCGGCCACCCTCTCGAGCTGGACCGGATCCTGGGCACCGAGGCGTCCTACGCGGGCACCTCGTTCGTGCGGCCGCAGGACCGTGGGCGGCTCCGCTACGGCTCCGAGGCGATGACGGTCACGGTCGACTCGACCACGCCGGGCGGCCTGGGGACCGCCGGCTTCGACGACGAGGGCGTGCCGGCCCAGGAGGCGCCGCTGGTCACCGGTGGGGTGGTCGAGGGCTTCCTCACCAGCCGCGAGACCGCCGCAGGGCTCGGCGTCGCCTCCAACGGCACCATGCGGGCCGACGGCTGGGGCAACCTGCCGCTGATCCGCATGACCAACGTCAACCTGGCGCCCGGCCAGGGCACCCTCGACGAGCTGGTGGCCGACACCGCCGACGGGCTGCTGCTGTCGCTCAACCGCTCCTGGTCGATCGACGACCGCAGGGTCAACTTCCAGTTCGGGGTCGAGGCCGCCTGGGAGATCACCGGCGGGCGGCTCGGGCGGCTCTACAAGAACGCCACCTACGACGGCCGGACCACCGACCTGTGGGGCTCGCTCGACGCGGTCTGCGGCCCCGCGGCATGGACGGTGTGGGGGGTCCCCAACTGCGGCAAGGGGCAGCCGTACCAGAACGCCCACGTCTCCCACGGCGTGGCCCCCGCCCGCTTCCGGAAGGTGCACGTGGGGGTCGGAGGGTGACGCGGCTCGGCGGCGGGCGGCTGCTGGAGCTGGCCGAGGCCGCCCTCGCGATCGACGGCGTCGACGACGTGGAGGCGCTGGTGGTGCGCCAGGCCGGCGGCCTCACCCGCTTCGCCTCCAGCCACATCCACCAGTCGACCTGGCGCGAGGACCTGTCGGTCCGGGCGCGGGTGGTGGTCGACGGCAACCGGGTGGGGACCGCGACCGTGCACGACCTCGAGCCCGCGGCGGTCCGCGCCGCCGCGCAGCGGGCCGGGGAGGTCGCCCGGACGATGCCGCCGGACCGCGGCTACCCCGGCATGCCGGGGCCGGCCGCCTACCCGCAGGCCGGGCGCTACGACCGGGCGACCGCGGCAGCCGACCCCGGCACCCGTGCCGGCCTGGTCGCCGGCGTGGTGCGCCGGCTCCCCGCCGGGGTGTCCGCCGCCGGCGCCTGCGAGACGCGCGAGCTGGAGGTCGCGGTCGCCAACACCCGAGGGGTGCGGGCCGAGGGGGCGACCACGGCGGCGGCCTTCTCGATCCTCGCCGACGCCGGCTCCGGGACCGGCTGGGCCGAGGCGACCGAGCCGGCCCTTGCCGACCTGGACGTGGCCGCGCTCGGCGAGCGTGCGGCCCGCAAGGCGGTCGACGGCCGCGAGCCGAGGGCGCTCGACCCGGGGAGCTACCCGGTGGTGCTCGAGCCCAACGCCGTCGCCGTCATGGTCCAGTGGCTCGGCTGGTCGGGGTTCGGGGCCAAGGCCTACGACGAGGGACGCAGCTTCCTGGTCGGACGGCTCGGCCAGCGGGTCTGCTCGCCGCTGGTCACGATCGTCGACGACGCCACCGCCGCCGGCGCGATCGGCGTGGGGTTCGACTTCGAGGGCGTCCCCAAGCGGCGGGTGACCCTGATCGACGAGGGGGTGGCGGCCAGCCTGGTCTACGACTTCCGGTCGGCGGCGCAGCACGGGGTGGAGGCGACCGGACACGGCCTGCCGGCGCCCTCCGCCGAGGGCGCCTACCCGCTGCATCTGGCGCTGCTGCCTGGCGCCACCCCCAAGGCCGAGCTGGTCGCCGGGCTGGACCGGGGCCTGCTGGTCACCCGCTTCCACTACACCAACCTGGTCAACCTGATGGAGACGACCATCACCGGGATGACCAGGGACGGCACCTTCTGGGTGGAGGACGGGCAGGTGCGCGGCGCGGTACGCAACCTCCGCTTCACCCAGTCGATCCTCGACGCCCTCTCGGCCGTCCGCGCCGTCGGCGCCGAGACCGAGATGGCCAGCGAGGACGGCTACGGCGGGGTCCGCGCCCCCGCCCTCGCGATCGACCGCTTCAGCTTCTCCAGCGCCACCACCTTCTAGCCCGCCGACATGGCAGGATGGCCGTCATGGGTGAAGCGTCCCTGCCGGTGGTGGCGGTCGGCGTGGTCGCCCGCGACCGGCGCGGGCGGCTGCTGCTGGTGCGGCGGGCCAACCCGCCGGCAAAGGGCCGCTGGTCGCTGCCTGGCGGCCGGGTCGAGGCCGGCGAGACCCTGACGGAGGCGGCCGCCCGCGAGCTGGCCGAGGAGACCGGCCTGCGCGTCGCCGTCGGCCCGGTGGCCGGGGTGGTCGAGCGGATCGGCGAGGGCTTCCACTACGTGATCGTCGACCTCTGGGTCGACCTCCAGGAGGACGCCGACCCGGTCGCCGGCGGCGACGCGACCGCCGTGCGCCTGGCCGATCCGGCCGAGCTTCCCGGCCTCGGCCTCTCCCCCGGCCTTGCCGGCTTCCTGGCCGGGCTCGGCTGCTGGCCGGCGGGCGTGCCCGTCCCCGGCGGCAGGTAGGCTGAAGGGATGCCGGAGCTTCCCGAGGTCGAGTCGGTCCGCCGGCAGCTCGAGCCGGAGCTGCGCGGCCGCAGGGTGACGGCCGTCTGGGTCGACCCGCAACGCCGCTTCCACGCGCCCGACCGCCTGCTCGGCCGCACCGTGCTGG